>Ga0114951_10003717_pt1 | contig 15549 bp, 13 predicted proteins | sample AM7aDNAmetaG_FD_88677 | JGI IMG/M metagenome (GOLD analysis project Ga0114951, IMG submission 88677) | Freshwater microbial communities from Finland to study Microbial Dark Matter (Phase II) - AM7a DNA metaG | ecosystem: Environmental > Aquatic > Freshwater > Lake | place: Finland: Lake Alinen...
GCTCGCGCCTATCAGAAGCTCAGTGTCAACGGCAATATCGGCGAAATAGGTCGCAGCATCGGTGGTATGCAGACCACAGGGATAATTCAAGGTCAGATCGACTTCACGGTCTTCGACCGGGACCGCAACGGTGAGGCGCAGGAACTTGTCAGTCGTATAAAACGCATCGACGATCAGATTGCCGATCTTCGGCGTGGGGTGGATGAAGAGATCCGCGAGGCGCTTTTGAATTTGGATTCTGCGTCCGAGCAAGTGGCGGTTGCGAATGAAGGTCAGCAACTGGCGCAGCGCGAACTGTTACTCGCGCAGGATCGCTTTCAGGCGGGCACTGCCAACAATGTTGAAGTAGTAACTGCCCAGGATCAGCTGGCCCGTGCGAAGGACAACTATATCCTGGCTGTTTCCAGCCATGTGGATGCAAAGTGCGCGCTCGCCGGTGCCATGGGCGACACAGAAAAGAATATTGTGCGGTTTATGGGGAACCCTTAAGCGGTCTTTCGATGAGGATCACTAACGTGGGTTTCCGTTCACGAGGTTTGATGCTATGAAACGGGTTATACCTGTCCTTGTTGTGTTGGCCGCGGCGATTGCCGTCGGGGTCTACTATTATCCGCGTCTGACGAAAAAGCCAGCGCTGACGAACCAACTGATGCTTTCAGGTAACATTGAAGCGCACGAAAGCCTGGTGAGCTTCAAGGTGCAAGGGCGGATCGTAGAGCTGCCGGTTGAAGAAGGTCAGCAGGTCGAGCAAGGCGCTTTGCTGGCGCGTTTGGAAGACGCGGACTACCAGCAGAAGGTGCGAATTGACGAAGCCAGCGTACATGTACGTGAGTCGGACCTTGCACTGAGGCTGGCGGGAACTCGCGAGCAAGAGGTGAAGGCATCACAGCAATCGGTACTGGATGCGCAGGCAGAACTCGATCAGAAGAAGCTCGACAATGACCGTGCAATGAAACTTTTCGCAAAAGACGAAATCTCCGCGCAGGACCGGGACTTGGCGGCAACAGCGCTGAAGCGGGCCGAGGCGAATTCTAAAGCCACGCAACAACGTTACAACGAGGCCGCTGAGGGGACGCGCAAGGAGGACATCGACATTGCGCGCGCCAATCTAGGCGCCGCACATGCGAGCCTTGGCTTATCGCGAATCAACATGGGCTACACAACTCTGCAGGCGCCTGCGGCCGGTGTGATCACTGTGCGCCAGGCGGAACTCGGAGAAGTTGTTGCGCCTGGCTCACCGGTGGTCACGCTTGCGGATCTGGAACACATCTGGCTCCGGGCCTATATTGCCGAGACCGATCTGGGCCGGATTCATTGGGGCCAGCAGGCAACAGTCACCACCGACACGTATCCTGGCAAACAATACCACGGCCATATTTCGTTCATCTCGTCGAACGCAGAGTTCACGCCGAAGAGTGTGCAGACAGCCAAGGAGCGAGTTACGCTTGTTTACCGAATCAAGATCGATGTCGACAACCCCAATCATGAACTGAAGCCAGGCATGCCTGCGGACGCTCACATTGAATTGACCGCGGCCGCGCCGGAGACGCACCCATCGGAAACCGCGCCCAACAAGAAATGATGGACCAAATCCAATGCGCGATTGTGGCCGAGGGGCTTACCAAGAGCTTTCCCGGAGTGCGCGCGGTAGACGCATTGAGCTTTGACGTGCGCCCCGGAGAGATCTTCGGACTGGTCGGTCCCGACGGGGCAGGGAAGACAACCACGTTGCGGATGCTGGCGGGTATCATGCCGCCCGATGCAGGTAGAGCCACTGTGGCCGGGTTTGATGTTGTGCGCGATCCCGAATCCGCTAAACACGCTCTGAGCTATATGCCGCAGCGCTTCGGACTTTACGAAGACCTTACGGTGGAGGAAAACATCCGCTTTTATGCCGACTTATTCGGTGTGAAGAAGGCGGAGCGCGAGGCACGTTCCATTCAATTGCTCGAGGCTGCGGGCATGAGCGAATTCCGTAAGCGCCTGGCAGGTAAACTCTCCGGCGGCATGAAGCAGAAGCTCGGCCTGGTGTGCGCGCTCATTCATCGGCCTAAAGTGATTCTGCTCGATGAGCCTACCACTGGCGTCGATCCTGTCTCGCGTCGCGACTTCTGGCGGATCCTTTATGAACTGGTAGCGGATGGCGTGGCGATTCTCACCTCGACCGCGTACCTCGACGAAGCCGAGCGGTGTCATCGTGTCGCTTTGATGCATCAGGGCAAGCTGCTGTTTTGTGATACCCCAGCAAATCTGAAGGCAGGACTGGGTAAAGGGGTGTTGTCGGTTACCGCATCCGACCCGCGTCCACTGCGATGCCAACTGGAGCACGCGGAGGGAATCTCAAGCTTGGTGCAGACTGGCGATGGAGTGCACGTGGTAGTGGACGATGCCGCGCGCCGCATCCCGGAGTTCGAAGCCTTGCTGAAGAGCGCCCATGTGGCCTTCGACGCGATTCAGCAAGTCGCGCCGACCATTGAAGACCTGTTTGTGGATGCGGTGGAAGGTGGGGCGCCGCACCATGCCTGAGCCAGTGAATTCAGTCGTGGTGGAGAACCTCGTCAAGCGGTTCGGAGACTTTGTGGCTGTGGATGGGCTCAGTCTTACGGTTCGCGAGGGCGAGGTGTTTGGATTTCTGGGGCCGAACGGGGCTGGCAAGTCGACCACCATTCGCATGCTTTGCGGACTGTTGAAGCCGACTTCCGGTTTTGCAACGGTTGCCGGATACGATGTGAGCCGCGACCCTGAGGCGGTGCGCCAGAACATTGGCTATATGTCGCAGAAATTTTCACTCTATAACGATCTGAAGGTGATCGAGAACCTGCGCCTCTTTGCCGGGCTTTACAGTGTTCCTTCGAAGATCCTCGATGCCCGGATCGAATGGGCTTTGGCAATGGCCAATTTAAAAGGTCAGGAGAATCTGATTACCGGGACGCTTCCTGGTGGATGGAAACAGCGGCTCGCGCTGGGATGCGCGGTGCTGCACCAGCCGCGCATCCTCTTTCTGGATGAGCCAACTTCCGGTGTCGATCCCATGTCGCGGCGTCAGTTTTGGGATCTCATTCACCAGATGGCAGAAGCGGGAGTTACCGTTTTTGTGACAACTCATTATATGGAAGAGGCGGAGTACTGCAACCGTCTTGCGCTGATCTTTCGCGGAAAGATGGTGGCTCTAGGTACGCCCTCTGAACTGAAACGAGACTCGATGCGGGGGGAACTGCTCTTGATTGAGTGCGAGCCGCTGGGCAGCGCCGTAGAAGCGCTGCAGTCGGCTCCGGACGTGATGGATGCGGCCGTCTTTGGCAACGCTTTGCATCTGGTTGTGCCGGATGCGGCCGCTGCCGTGGCCCAAATTGGAAAGTACCTTTCGGAATACGGAGTGACCGTGAGCCGAATTGAGAAGATAAGGCCCACGCTTGAAGATGTCTTTGTTTCACTTACCACGGCGAGCAACACGGTGGAGGCGCATAAACCATGAGCTTTACGCGCTTGCTGGCCATGGCCAGGAAAGAAGTAGTTCATATCCTGCGCGACTCGCGCAGCCTGGGGATTGTCGTCATCATGCCGGTGACGCTTATGCTGCTATTCGGATACGGTGTCAGTCTCGATTTAAAGGGAATGCCAGTATATGTATACGACCGCGACGGCAGCCAGCGAAGTCAGGATCTTCTCAAGCGATTCCAGTCGAATGAGTATTTCCATGTTGCGCGCGTCGTGGATAACTATCCTGCGCTCACCAGGGCTCTGGATGATGGCCAGGCCAAGATGGGAATTGTAATCCCGTGGGATTACTCTGAGCGGTTGGAGGAGGGCGGTCCTGTCCCCGTGCAGGCGCTGGTCGATGCGACCGACGACAACACGGCCAACGTACTCAGCGGCTACGCTCAGGCCGTGGTGCAGGGTTACTCGTCTGAGATTCAACTCAACTGGCTCGGCAAGCGCGGGCAAACGATCCAGCCGGCTCCGGTGAGCGTGCAAACGCGGACCTGGTACAACGAGAACCTTGAGAGCAGTGCCTTCATCGTTCCCGGGGTCCTTGCCCTTGTCATGTCGGTAATCGGTGCGTTCCTGACCTCACTCACGATTGCACGCGAGTGGGAGCGCGGTTCGATGGAGCAACTTATCTCTACCCCTGTCAGCGCGATGGAGATCATGCTGGGCAAGTTGACGCCCTACTTCGTGCTCGGCATGTTCGACGTCGCTGTCTGCGTATGGATTGCGGTGAAGTGGTTTCATGTTCCATTTCGTGGCTCCTACGTCACGCTCGCCGTCAGTTCAGCGCTGTTTATGGTGGTCGTGCTTTCGCTCGGGTTCCTCATCTCTGTTCTCGCAAGGAATCAGTTTGCGGCTAGCCAGATTGCACTGCTGATTACGTTTCTTCCCGCGTTCCTGCTATCGGGGTTTCTGTTCTCGATTGAGCAGATGCCCCAGGTCTTGCAGTGGATCACGCGCATTTTGCCAGCGCGGTACTACGTCTCTGTACTGAAGAAGATATTCCTCAAAGGCACACCCACCGCCATGCTTTACGCCGATCTGATACCGCTGGCAGTGTTTGCGGTTCTGTTGACGCTCATTGCGACCCGCTCGTTCCATAAGCGGCTGGAATAAAGGAGGCCATCGATGTTTGGGCGTCTAAAGCAAATGCTCATCAAGGAGTTCATTCAGGTATTCCGCGACAAGCGGACGCGCTTCATTCTTATTGGCCCGCCCATCATCCAGATGCTGGTCTTCGGATACGCGGCTACTTTTGAGATTCATCATGTTCCGACCGTGGTGCTGGATCTTGATCGTAGTCAGGAGAGCCGAGAACTGATCTCACGTTTTACATCCAGCCCGTACTTCGATGTTCAGAGGCAGTTGACGGAGTCAAGGCAGGTGCGTGAACTGATCGACCGCGGAGATGCCACCATCGGCCTGGAGATCGATGCAGGCTTTGCCCAGAAGCTGCGCAAGGGTGAAACAGCGCCCATGCAAGTGATCGTAGATGCGACTAATTCCAATACCGCATTGATAGCGTCGAGTTACATTTCGCAGATTGCCCTCGGCTTTGCGCAGAGCTATCAGAGAGACCGCATTGGCCGGATTGCTCCACAACTAATCGACCAAATTCCTTCCGTCGTGCTTGAGCAGCGCCCCTGGTATAACCCGGAACTAAGCAGTCGCTGGTTTTTTGTGCCAGGAGTTATCGGCAGTTTGACATTGGTTCTGGTCATTACGCTGACGGCCTTTGCGGTGGTGCGCGAGCGCGAGATTGGTACGCTCGAACAGATTATGGTCACGCCCATTCGCCCGGCCGAGTTCATTCTAGGCAAGACGCTGCCGTTCTTTCTTATTGGCCTTTTCGATGTTTCCTTGATTGCCACGGTTGGAACTCTATGGTTTCAGGTGCCGTTTCGCGGCCATATTTCAGTGTTGCTGGCCGGTTCGGTGCTATTCCTTCTTTGTATGTTGGGCGTGGGTTTGCTTATCTCCACCGTTTCATCCACACAACAACAGGCTATGGTCACAGCGTTCTTCTTTATCATGCCGGCTATCACGTTTTCAGGATTCGGATTTCCCATCGTCACCATGCCGCAGTGGTTGCAATACCTTACTTACCTGAGCCCTTTGCGCTACTTTCTTGTTGTGCTTCGCGGCACTTACCTGAAGGGCGTTGGAATGGATATCTTGTGGCCGCAAATGGCGGCCATGGCAGGACTTGGTTTAAGCCTGCTCACCGTCGCAATTCTCCGCTTTCACAAGGCACTTGATTAGGTTTTCACTCGGTCCGCGAAGATTTGAGCGAGCCTTTCGACGTTGCGCCGCAGGTCGTGCTTTTCAAGTACGCGGGCGCGACCGCCGCGAGCCAATCGAAGGCGCAAAGGCTCGTCGTCGATCAACTTTGCCAGCGCATCGACAAGTGCCTCAACGTCGGAAGGCGGCACCAGCAGACCGTCGATGCCGTCGCGGATTAATTCTGGAATCCCGGTGATGTATGTCGTTATGCAGGGAATCTCCATGGCCATTGCTTCCATGAGTACCACTGGAAGACCCTCGGCAAAGCTGGGAATGCAGAACAGGTCCGCTACGGCGTAGAGGGTGCGGATGCGGTCCTGATTGACAGCGCCTTCAAAGACAACGCGATTGGTAAGGCCGGTGCGTGCGGTGTGAATCCGAAGAGACTCTTCATCCGGGCCGCTGCCGACAAGGTGGAGCCTCACACTGCGGCCCTGGGCGGTGAGTCGCTCGACCGCTTCAATCAATAGGTGCTGCCCCTTGGCCGGTGTCAGGCGGCCTACGCAGAGGACTTCGATGGTTTCCGGTGCGGTTCTCGCGGGGCGGGGCGAGAATACCTGTGGGTCGACCCCGAGCGGAGAAACGACGAACTTGTTCCAGTAGATGTGGGGCGACAGCTTCATCATCTGGCTGCGTGCGAACGAGGTGATGCAGACGATGAAGTCGGCAGCAGCGATCTTTTCGGCAAGGTACTGGCCTTGCGCGTCGTAAAACTCATCGGGGCCGTGGACGGTGATCGAAAATCCAAATTTGAATATGCGGTGCACATAGAGGCCGACAGTGGCGGCCTGCTGGGCAAGATGGGTGTGCAGGTGGCTCTGGCGGTTTCGCCGCATCCACTGGCCCACCATCAGCGCCTCAGTGAAGTACATGAGGTTGAAGAAGAGCCGCTTCAGGTCCAGCCCGCTCAAGCTGAGGGTCAACCGCAATCCCCGGAAGTAGCCGGCGAAATTGCGCAGGAGCGTTCTCAAATGGGCTTTGGTCGCGCCTGCCGGGCCGAGTTTCTTCACGTAGGAGGTGTGGAAGTACTCGTCCCTTTCATCTTCTGTGAGGTCTTCGGCTGCGCGATCCGGCGGATTGATTGAGGCTGTCTCAATTCGGAAGCCCAGTTCCCGAAGTTGGAGAACTTCGCGGAGGACAAAGATCATGGACAGGGTTGGATAGGTGCTGACGAGGTAGGCGAGAGAGCGGGTCGAAGATGCCTGCGAGCCTGGCGCTTCGGGTTGGGCCGTGTCTGCCATGCTGATCGTCCTGACCTTCGAGGCGCTCTGGAGGATGTGGCGGAGAAATCGACCGAGGCGACGATTCTCAAATGTATAAGGCCTTGCAGCCGAAGCGCAACAATGGCCGATACATCGACAACGGGAGGCGAACGTGGTGAGTTTTCACAGTTTTATAGGAGGGAGGGGGGGGTGGGTAGGAGGGGTAGGGAGGGGGGTCGAGGGGTAGAGGGTACTTGGGTACGACGTCTGTAAGCCGTTCGCGCGAAGAGGGATTCAGTTGGGCGGAAGGTGACCATAAGATGATTGTGCGCTATTGGGGCGTAATTATCTGCAGTTCGAATGGCGGCTAAGTTATTTAAATTCAGAAACATGAAAATCAGCCGCATTTTTGTTTGGTTTCTGGGTGCGGCGAGGCCCTTGCATGACTGCAAACGGCGCTGAAATCGAATCCAGGGTCTCTGTTCTGAGACTTGAGATTGCATTTTGTCCGAATAGGCGGTCACACGACCACGACTATCCTTCTCGAAGGTTCATCTCATTCAGTAGAAGCATGAGGGAGATGCGAAGCTCTTCCGCCACATGCATGGGGCGGAAGAGGTCCGGCGTTTCTTCCGGTGTAATGGCATCGCGGCAGACGGCAAGGTGAGGACGTCGCTCAAAAAAGCCGCCCTTTGACAACCATGATTGAGCCTTTAGAAGCTCTTGGATTGGCCCTTGGTCGAGCCTGGTTGCAGAACTACTCCACCCCGCAATGTCCCCGAAGAACAAGTCCAGTTCTGGGATCAGCTCCGCTGTTTCAACACCGCACAGATGCGATATCAAGGAGCAGTCTTTGTATGGGAAAGGACCGCCAAAACCGGATTTTTCGAGCGACTCAATCTGCTCTGCAAGGTTCATAGAAACAAAGAAAGGGCTCAATTCAATCCCAAGCATACAACACACCGTTCCCGCATAGTCGGCTATTCGGAAGTAACGCCACTTTGAAACTCTCAAAGGCAACCGCGGATCCTTCACTGTGTTCAGGATGACACTGCTGTGGGTAGAGGATGATGGTGCCGGGCGGACATTCTGGTCGTATCGTCGGCTATTCGGAAGTCGTTGCTCAGATCAGGCTCTAAAGTCGTGTCCTAATTGGAACTGGCCTTGGTTCTGTTCGCCGTCAAGGGGAAGAAGACGAAAGTCCGCGCCTGAAGGCGTGGAAATCAAAGGATCAATGCAGGGGCATGAATGCCTCTGCTCCCTCCGGAAATGGGCACGGGAGTTTGTTTCATCTCTCGCGGGTCGACAAGGCCGGTGGGGCACTAAAACAGCTTCAGGCGGATGACGAGGTACTTTTTGGGGTTTTCGCGGATGCTCTTGACCAACTGCTGGGACTGATCGAGGGTCTGGTCGGCATGGTCGTAGAGGGCGCGATTCTGTACCAGTTGGCCGAGCGTGCCCTTGCCTTCGTCTACGCCTTTGAGGATTGAATCGAGGCGGGTGACGGTGTCGTCGAGCTTTTGCGCGAAGGCGGGGTCTTTGGCGATTTTGCCCAAGGCGCCCTTGCCGGCGTTGATTTCGGCAACCAGTTGATTGGCGTTGGAAACGGCGGCGTTCATGTTGTTATAGAGAGCGTCGTCGCGAAGCAGTTTTCCGGCGCTGCCTTTACCCTCATCGAGATCGGTGGTGATCTTGTCGAGCCGCTCGACGGCAGAGTTGGCACGGGCATAGAGGGTATCGTCGTTGACCAACTTGCCGAGCGATCCCTTGCCGCTGCTGATTGCGTCCGTAATGGTCTCAAGGTCCGTGGCGATGTGGGTGATCTTGCGGCTGAGTTCGGGATCGTTGATCAGCTGGCCGACTGTGCCCCGCTTGCTATTGAGCGTGTCCGTCAGGGTCTGCAATTTCCGAATCAGTTGGGATATCTCCTCTATGGAGACTTGGCTGGTGCGAATGACGTCCTGAATACTCGGAGATCCGGCGGCCTTGAGTTCAGCATTATTGGCCGGGGGAGGGCCGGAGGCGCGGGCCGAATCGAGATCGACATAACTGTCGCCCAAGACACCCGCCTGGGCAATGGAGGCGGTTGAGTCCACATGCAGTCCGCCGAGAAACTCGTAGCCCACCTGCATGGTTACTTCCACCGGGGTAGGGTTGCGATCGGGAATTACGCGGACGCGGCGTACATTGCCTATGGTGACGCCCTCGAGCGTGACCGGCGCTCCGTTCTTGAGCCCTGCGGCGTTTTGAAAATAGGACCGGAGCACGACTTTACGCGCAAACAACCCACCGGTTGAGCCGGTCATGAGAAAAATGAGCCCAATGAGCACGGCCATGGCCGCCAGGACCAACGCTCCAACCCTCAGTTGCGACCACTGAATCTCTTTGCGGCTTGGCACGACACTCCTCTGGCTTGAATGAGGCGGCTAGAGTAATTCCAGGATTACTGTACCGTGGCAGAGTTCATGCGATGTTGCCGCTTCCTGATGGTCGCGTCAGCTTTGCGCACTGCCTCATAGGTATACCAATCCTAGAATTGCTATAACGCCTAGAGAATAGCAGAAGGGGCGGTTTTAATGCCCGTCTTCAAGCACCACGCTGGCAGCGGCAAGTTCTGTTGTATGTGTGATTGAGAGCGCGGCGCGAACAACTCCCAGTTTGGCTGCAATGATGCCGGCGCGTCCATGAAACTTAAGGGTAGGCCTACCGCTTGCCTCCCGTACGACCTCGATCTCCAACCAGTTTACGCCGTGGCTGATTCCAGTTCCCAAGGCTTTGGCTCCGGCCTCTTTGGCGGCGAAGCGCGCGGCAAAGCTCTCGGCAGACTTGCGCTTGCTGAGGCAGTAGGCCTGCTCCGCGGCGGTGAAGACACGGTCGAGAAAGCGGTTTCCATAGCGGTCAATGGACTGCTGAATGCGGCCGATCTCGGCCAGATCGATTCCAGACCCGATGATCATCCTGTCTCCCAACCTACAACATTCCGCTCTGGTTGTGTTTACCTGATTTCGCTTGGCCGCTGATGGTTGGCGGGGTGGCCTGACCAGGAGGCGTATCCACGTCCCATTGCCAAGGGAAGGCGCCCACATCGTCGGGCAGGCGCATCTGTTTCAAAGCAGGGCAGAAAGCGTGCAACTCCTGAACAGACATTATGCTGCAAGATCCCGGTCCGATAGGACGACTATGAGGCGAGCCATGCTGGAAAAGAGCACGGGAGCGGCGATGAGAATACCCTGGGCAATGCAGATGAAGGCTGTCTCGATTGAGGAACCGGGGCGATTGGTCCAGACCCTTACGGGCGCGATCCTCGGCTGCGGCGGGTGGGTACTGAGCCGCGGCGCAAACGACACGGGCACAGTCAGTATGCTATTCGAGTTCGAGCGCCATGCCTGCGTGGATATCTACAGCTTACTGATTGCTGCCGGGCTGGAACTCAGCCAGAGCGGGCATATCCGCTTTACAGAGCTTTGCCAGTGCACCCGCAGCCACCAGCGGGATTGCGGGGCAGAAATTGCCAGTATCGACCTGGAGATTCAGACGTTTCCAGTTGAAAGAGCGAGCGGATTACAGACATCCCAGGCAGCCTGACTGCGGGCCTTTTGCTGGAATTTTCTCGTTCAGCCAGCCTCAACCAGCCCATACCTTCGCTGCCATGAATCTTTGAGCCGCGCCCATACCCGCGTTCGCTCGGCCTCCGTCACCTGCGCACTGGCGTTATTGGCAAAACTCTCGGCCTCGATCTTCGCCACTTCCAGCAACTGCCGGTCGCGCACCAGATTTGCTACGCGGAATTCGGGGAGTCCGGCCTGCCGGGTTCCGAAGAACTCGCCGGGACCCCGCTGCGTGAGATCCAACTCAGCCAGCTCAAAGCCATCCTGCGTGCGGACCATGGCGTTGAGCCGTTCCTCGGCCAGCGGGGAGACGCGGGGGCCAGTCATGAGAATGCAGTAACTCTTGGCCTCTCCACGGCCTACGCGGCCGCGCAACTGATGCAACTGCGCCAGGCCGAAGCGCTCAGCATGTTCGACGACCATGACCGTGGCGTTGGGCACGTCCACGCCGACCTCGATGACGGTAGTGGCTACCAGCACGTCGATTTCGCCACGCTGGAAGCGGCGCATGATGATTTCCTTTTCGTCGGCGTCAAGGCGGCCATGGAGAAGGCCCACACGCAAGTCGGAGAGCGGGCCAGAGCGCAGCTTTTCGTGCATCTCGACGGCCGACTTCAGCCCGGACTTTGCGCCCGGATTGGCCTCCTGTGCGGTCTTGGGGAACAGGTCGGCGGTCTTGCCCTTACGAGCGGTCTTTGGCTTCTTGGGCGGTGGCTCGATAGCGGTCTCGGGCTCGTCGTGGGAAAAGTCCAGTTCCGGCTGGTCGTCCTTGCTGCCCTCGATGACCGGATAGACGATGTAAGCCTGGCGGCCTTGAGCAACCTGCTTGCGAACGAAATCCCATACCTCTTCGGCGCGCTCGCCGGCAACGCGGCGGGTGACGATGGGGGTGCGGCCGGGGGGCAACTCGTCCAGAACACTCAGGTCGAGGTCGCCATAGAGCGAAAGCGCCAGGGTGCGCGGAATAGGCGTGGCGGTCATGACCAGCACGTCAGGTTCGGCCTGATTGGGCTTCTTCATCAGCTTGAAGCGCTGCAAAACGCCGAAGCGGTGCTGCTCGTCCACCACTACCAGGCCGAGGCGGTCGAATTCGACTTTTTCCTCGATCAGCGCGTGGGTTCCGATGACCAGTTGCGCCTCGCCACAGTTGATCTGCGCACGGGTCTGGCGCTTGCGGTCCTCGTCCAGCGAGCCGGTGAGCAGAACAATGCGGGGCTTGCGGCTGGACCGCTCAAGCAGCTTGCGCGCGGCCAGAAAATGCTGCGTGGCGAGAATCTCGGTGGGCGCCATCAAGGCGGCCTGGTAGCCGTTCTCCATGGCCACCAGCATGGCCTGGAAGGCGACGATGGTCTTGCCGGAGCCTACATCGCCCTGGAGCAGTCGGCGCATGGGGCTGGGCTTGCGCATGTCGGTGACAATCTCGCCGAGAGCCCGCTTTTGCGCCACGGTGGGATGGAAGGGAAGCACCTCCCGCAGTGCCTCGCGCACCTTGTCGCTGGTGGCGAAAGCGATGCCGGTTCGTTTCCTCACGCGGCGGCGCTTGAGTTCCAGTCCCAGTTCCAGAAAGAACAGCTCTTCGAAGATCAGCCGCCGGTGGGCGGGTGTCGAGGCCGCCTGTAACTGGGCAAAGGGTGTGCCTTCTGGCGGGTAGTGAACCTCACGCAATGCGGTCTCGCGGTCGGGCAGATCGAGCCGGGCCAGCAGTTCTTTGGGCAGGCATTCGGGCACCGCGCCGCGCACGCCTTCCAGCAGGTTAAAGATCGTTTTGCGCTGCCAGCGCGAGGCCAGCCGCGCACCGCCAAGCGATTCGTAGACCGGGGTGATGCGGCCCACTTCGAGCAGCCGCGTGTCGGCGTCGTCGCTGGCATCGGGCAGCACCTCGAACTGGGGCTGTATCATCTTCAGGTTGCTGGAAGAGCGTGACGGCTCGACCCGACCGTAGACCGCCACGGTTTGCCCGGCGTGGAATTTGCCGCTCAAATAGCTGCCGTTGAACCAGATGCACTTGAGAGCCAGCCGTCCCTGGCCCACGGTGAGCTCAAATATGGGCGCCTTGCGGGTGCGGAGCAGGATGGAGCCACGGACCTCGGCGATGACGCTGGCCATCTCGCCGGTCTGCAACTCGTCGAGGCTGCGGGGGTTCTGGCGGTCCTCATATCGAAACGGCAGGTGGTAGAGCAGATCCTCGGCGGTCTGGATATCTTTGGCGGCGAGCATTTCCGCCACGCGCGGACCCACGCCGCGCACATACATCACTGGAGTATCGAGACCGGGCACACTGAGGATGCTAAATGGCTTGAGTCCGACAGGACAAACAAAGCCGGATCGCGTAGCACAGGACCCGGCACGCGCGTGTATGTTTATATGCGACGTAAAACTCGCAGGTTGGAGGGGTTTCAAATGCACGAATTGAATCGCAGGAGCTTTTTGAGGGTTGCTGGAGCGGCATCGGCTGGGACATTACTGGGGCCAAGGATGCATGCTTTGGCGGCCATGCAAAGCGAGCCGGGCAAGCCGGTTGCAGCCAACGACCACATCCAGATCGCGCTCATCGGCGCGGGCGGACAGGGCCAGTTCGACACCAAGGTAGCGGTGCAGGTTCCCGGCGTCAAACTGGTGGCCGTGGCCGACTGCTACAACGGACGCCTGGAGCACAGCAAAGAGATCTGGGGCAACGATATCTTTACCACGCGCGACTACAGCGAGATTCTGGCGCGCAAAGACATTGACGCGGTCATCATCGGCACGCCCGACCACTGGCACAAACAGGCCTCGGTGGATGCCATGAACGCCGGCAAGGACGTGTATTGCGAGAAACCGATGATCCATCTGTACAAAGATGGCCCGGAGATGATCGAGACCTCGCGCAAGACCAACCGCATCCTCCAAGTGGGCAGCCAGCGCGTGAGTTCGCTTCTCTACATCAAGGCAAAGGAACTGCTTGAGGCGGGCGCAATTGGCAAGCTCAACATGGTTACCGCGCGCTGGGACCGCAATTCGGCCATGGGCGCATGGAGCTACACGGTTCCCTCGGATGCCTCCCCGGAGACCTGCGACTGGCCGCGCTTCCTGGGCACCGCGCCGAAGATTGCGTTTAACCCGGAGCACTTCTTCCAGTGGCGCAAGTGGAAGGCCTATGGAAGCGGCGTGGCCGGCGATCTGTTCGTGCACCTGTTCAGCGGAACCCATTTCATCACCGGTTCACACGGTCCCATGCGCGGCATGGCTACTGGCGCATTGCGCTTCTGGAACGATGGCCGCGATGTACCCGACGTGATGCTGGGCCTGTTCGACTACAAGGAAGGCTTCAACCTGAGCTTGCGCGTCAATTTTGTCGATGGCGGCGAAGAGAGCGAAGGCCTCATCTTCACCGGCTCTGAGGGCACCATGGAAATCGGCGGGGGAGCCGTGACGGTAAGCCGCGTGCCCCGTGAAAAGGCTCCGGGTTACATGATCGACACCTTCACGGAGGCGATGCAGAAGAGCTTCCTTGCGGACTATGCGGTGAAGTACCCGGCGCATACAGGTTCGGACGCCCTGGGCGGATCGGAGAAGTATGTAGCTCCGCACGGCTACCTGGACAGCTACGACCACTTCAAGAACTTCTTTGGGTCGGTTCGCAGCCGCAAGCCAGTGGTGGAAGACGCCGTCTTCGGATTCCGCGCAGCCGGCGCAGCTTTGCTCAGCAATCTCAGCATCGAAAAGGGCGAAGTCATCAAGTGGGACCCGGATGCAATGAAGCTGGCGTAGGAGACTCAAGGACAAACCGTCCGATGGGTATGAAACGGTTCCCGGCAATTCTTCAGATGCCGGGAACCGTTTTCTGTTTTCACGCGTATTGAAAGCAAGGGTAGAGTGCGCTCACGGCTCTCTTTGCTACACTTTTTCTGAGTGGCCGGCCCCTTCCGGTAAATCGCAAACGCAATTGCACAGAGAAAGTGGCGGGAGAATCCATGCCAGTAGTCGAACTCGCGGGAGTGACCAAGGCCTACGAGAACAAGGTCGCAGTCGATGACCTGAGCCTATCCATTGAAGCCGGCCAGATGTTTGGGCTGCTGGGTCCGAACGGAGCAGGGAAGACCAGCTCCATTCGCATGATGATGGGCATCACCATGCCGGATTCGGGCCGCATCAACCTGTTCGACAAGCCTTTCGACCGCAAGAGCCTGGACCGTGTGGGCTATCTGCCCGAGGAGCGCGGCCTCTACAAGAAGATGAAGGTCATTGAACAGCTTGTCTTCTTCGGCGAGTTGCATGGGCTGGGGGCCGAAGAGGCGCGTACGCGGGCGACTGCGTGGGCCAAGCGCATGGAGATTGACGAGTCACTGAACAAAAAGACCGAAGAGCTCTCCAAAGGGATGCAACAGAAAATCCAGTTTATCGCCACGCTCATGCACGATCCCGGCCTCATCGTGATGGACGAGCCTTTCAGCGGTCTCGATCCGGTCAATGCTGTGCTGGTGGAGCGTACGCTGCTTGAACTCAAAGATCAGGGCAAGGCGATCATTTTCTCTACCCATCGCATGGACCAGGTGGAAAAGCTCTGCGACGCAATCTGCCTCATCAACAATGGCAAGGCGGTATTGACCGGCAAGGTGCGCGAGATCAAGAGTCGCTACGAGCGCAATCATGTGATCGTAGAGTTCGAAGGCAGCGACGCTTTTCTGAAGAGCGAGGAGATTGCCGAGGCCAAAAACTTCTCAGGTCACGCCGAAATCAAGCTGAAGCCGCATGGAAATGCGCAGAAGCTTCTGCATGACGCGTCGGCAGTAGCGACGATTTATCGTTTCGAACTGGTTGAGCCGTCACTCGAAGAGATCTTTATCCAGACCGTGGGAGGCAAGCCCAATGAATAACACCATGCTGATTGCACGGCGCGAATATCTGGAGCAGATTCGGGGCAAGGCCTTCCGGCTGTCGACCGTTGGTTTGCCGGCATTGTTCGCGGTAATTATCGGTGTGGGCTA
>Ga0114951_10003719_pt1 | contig 15543 bp, 16 predicted proteins | sample AM7aDNAmetaG_FD_88677 | JGI IMG/M metagenome (GOLD analysis project Ga0114951, IMG submission 88677) | Freshwater microbial communities from Finland to study Microbial Dark Matter (Phase II) - AM7a DNA metaG | ecosystem: Environmental > Aquatic > Freshwater > Lake | place: Finland: Lake Alinen...
GCGCCGTGGTGACAGTGCCGGGAGCGGTGAGTCTGGTGGGGCGGGTTGGCACGTTCGGCAACAATATTCGTGAACTAAAACGCCAGCGACGTCACGTCCAGATCAGTCTGTTTGCCAACACACCGAACCAGCGCGATCAAATCGGGTCGTTTATTGATCCAGTATTGGCTGCAAACGAGTTTATTTGTTTGGCTGACGGCACCGCCGGCCGATTGCGCTACGTGTCGAGTCCTCACGACGACACGGTTCAAAAAGAAATACTCTACCGCCGCAATCTGATCTATTCGGTGGAGTACGGCACAACTCAAACCCGGAGCGATCCGCAGATTATTGTCCCCGCCACCGGTATCAGCTCGGTGCCGACGATCTCGCCCGACGGGGCGGGTGGGTCGGAGATCGTCACCCACCCCGTCACTGTGATCTCGTAATCGAGGGTAGCCGATGCCAATCTCACAATTGGGACAGCTCAACACCACGGCGTTGATCGTCCCTGATCTCTATGTCCAGATCGTTCCGCCGACGGTCACGCTGCTCAACGGTGTGCCCACCAACATCGTCGGTGTGGTCGGGACCGCCACCTGGGGGCCGGTCAACAGCCCGACCATCATCGGCACCATGGCCGATTATGCCCGGCAGTTCGGCGCCATCCAGCCCCGGAAGTATGATGCCGGGACCGCGATCGCCGCGGCGGTGCTTCAGGGCGCCGCCAATTTCCGGGTGGTTCGGGTGACCGACGGCACCGACACCGCCGCGTCCGAGACCATCGGCGTCACCAACATCACCATCACGTCCCGGTATACCGGGACGTTGGGCAACAGCATCACGGTGACGCTGGGGGCCGGCAGCGCCGCCGGCACCACCCGCGCCACCATCGCGATCCCGGGCCAGGTCCCCGAGGTCTTCGACAATGTCCCGGGCACCGGCAATGCCCTGTGGGTCAATCTGGCGGCGGCGATTAATCTGGGGCAGTCCGGTATGCGCGGACCGTCCCAGATCGTCACGGCGGTGGCCGGGACCGGCACCACGGCGCCGGTGATGGCAGCGACCGCCCTGACCGGCGGCACCGACGGCGCCACGACCATCACCGGCGCGGTGCTGGTGGGGGCCGACACGGTGCCGCGCCACGGCCTGTATGCGTTGCGGGGCACCGGAGCCTCCATCGCCATGCTGGCCGACTGCGACGACAGCACGACCTGGTCGTTGCAGGTGGCCTATGGCCTGTCCGAAGGCACCTACATGATCATGACCGGGCCGGCGGGCGACACCATCGCCAATGCGGCCACGGTCAAACAGACCGCGGGGATCGACAGCTATGCCGCCAAGCTGCTGTTCGGCGATTGGGTCTATTTCAACGACACCGTCAACGCGCAAGTCCGCCTGATCAGTCCCCAGGGCTTCATTGCCGGCCTGTTGGGTAACCTGGCGCCCCAGAACAGCAGCCTGAACAAGCCGCTGTATGGCATCGTCGGGACCCAGAAGTCCGCGGCCAATCAAGTCTACAGCACCGCGGAACTCCAGGCGCTGATCCAGGCCGGGCTCGATGTCATCACCAACCCGGTCCCGGGCGGCTTCTACTTCGGCGCCCGCTGCGGCCACAACACGTCGAGCAACGCCGCCACCCACGGCGACAACTATACCCGCATGACCAACTACATCGCGGCGACCTTGAACGCCGGGATGGGGCAGTTCGTGGGCAAACTGCAAACCCCGGACGTCCGCCGGCAGGCCAAGGCAACCCTCGACGCCTTCCTGTCCGGGCTGTTTCAACAAGGCCAGATCGGCACCGCCGACGGCTCGCCGTGCTTCCAGGTGGTGCTGGACAACAGCAACAACCCCCAGACCCGGGTGGCGCTCGGCTACATGCAGGCCGACGTCAAGGTGGTCTACTTGTCTGTCATCGAATACTTCATCGTCAATCTCGAGGGCGGTCAGTCGGTGCAGATCACCAGACAGACGCAATTCGACGGCAGCGCGTAATAGGAGGGTGCAGCGCGTAATAGGAGGGTTTTGAAATGCCAGTTAATGGGTTTAATATTGGTAAAGATTGTGCATTAAACGTAATTGACGCGACGCATGGCGCGATTACGTTTAATCTGATAACCAGCTTTACTGCGAAACAAAAAACCAAGGACCAACATATAGTTGGACTTGACGGCGTCGTCCGGCCGTTGATCTTGCCAGACGGCTGGGAGGGCTCATTTGAGCTGGAGCGGTCGGATAGTCAGGTCGACGATTATTTTGCCGCTAACGAGGCTGCGTACTACTCTGGCAAGAATATCCAGAGTTGCACAATTACCGAGACGATTTCCGAAGCGAACGGGTCTCTGACGCAGTATCGCTTTACTGGTGTAATGTTAAAACTGCCGGACTCGGGAGCGTGGAAAGGCGACGCATCAGTCAAGGTAAAAATTGATTTTTTTGCAAGTCGTCGCCTTAAAGTCATGTAACAGAGGAGTGTGACCGATGCAAGTTGAAATCTTGTCAAAAGAAGAGACGATTACCATGGACACAAACAATGCTCTTGCCGCATCTGGCGGGATCACTGGCATTATAACAATCGATGAGAACGACGGCAGTAATGATACAATAAAATTGGACGAGTTCAGAAATTTCGATCTTGCGCGACGAAAACAAACATTTAAGATTACAGACGGTCGTGGGCGAACTATTATAGCAAAATTGCCAACTCCATTTGAGCGTGCACATATTCAAATGATGCTGGACGTGTCGGAGTCGGCAAATCCGTTTCTGGTTCGCCAATTTTATCTGGTTCGATCTGTGCGAAAAATTGATGACAATGACGTGGTGTGGCCAAATAAAAAACAAATGGGCCAGGCGTTTTTGAAAAAAGTTATGGATATGTTGGACGAAGAAGGCATGGCCGCGATTACTGCGGAACTTGGTCAAATGGTTATGGAAACGTACAGTACAGATATGGTTGGTATTGCAAAAAACTAAGTAAGGACACGCAATTTCGCGAGGTATTGACCCTTGTGAGAGAACGTGTCCCATACGAAATAGCTATGAACATGAGTACAGGGGAACGTCTGGCTCATTTAGTAGTTATTGGCGAACTTCGCGGACTTACATTTGATTGGGACGCCCTTGATTTTCTCAAATCTTGACCAATTGGCAGCTTACCTGGAGAGTATAGCTAACCGCGTGCCTGCGGCGATGGGTGCGGCGCTGGCAGAGGTGGGGCAACAGGTGGCGGACGCCGCACGGGACAAAATCGGTCACTACCAGGGCGAGCACGGTCCTTTTGCTGCGTGGCACGAGTTGGCAGACAGCACCAAACAGGACCGCGTGCGGAAAGGGTATGCGGAAAATGAACCGCTATTGCGTGACGGCACGTTGCGGGCGTCGATCGCGCACACCGTGGGAGAGGGTGTCGTGAGCGTCGGCTCGCCCCTGGAAATTGCCAAATATCAGGAAATCGGGACCGATCATATTCCGCCGCGGTCGTTTCTAGGCGGCGCGCTGGTTGAACACGAACAGGACAGTGTTGAGCGCGTGACAAATGCGGTAACCTCGTTATTTGAGGAAACGCCATGACGTCGACGGTCTATACTGTAGATGTGCAGCTACGCATGCAGGATCAACTGTCTGCGGCGTTGCGACAGTCGATGCAAATGTTGCGCAGTATGGATAATGCATTGTCGATGGTAAGAAAAACGTTGGATAAAGGATTGGGCGAGTCCGCAGGCCGTTATCGCGCGTCGGTAGAACAAGCCGCCGCGGCGGCTAAACCATTGTCGGAAATGCGCATTCCGACCGACGCTGTGCGGAGCGGCACCACGGCGATTGACGGTCTGACCAAGGCGCTGGCCAGACAAGCGGAAATGCTACCGCGTCTAACGGAACAAATGGCAGGATATGCCGCGGCGTTGGAAAAAGTGGCAGCAACCGCGGAGAAAATACCGACGCACCTTCCGCAACCGCCGACACCTCCCAAAAATCTGGGATCGACCACGCCGGCCACTCCGACAGGACACGGGACGCGTGGTGATCTAGTAATGCCCGCAATTATGGCGGGTGCTGCGGGGTCGGAGGTGACGCGGGCGATTGCGGCCGCTGTCAAACCGGCGGCGGAGGTGCAACAGGCGCTGGTGCAGCTCGGAAACCAGGGATTTAATCAACAACAAGTCGTTGAGGCGCTGAACAAAGCAAAAGAGGTCGCGTCGAAAGTTCCTGGCACGACTATTGCAGAAAATGTCGGGGCTATTTCAGAAATGGTCTCGGTTTTTGGCACTCTGGAAGAGTCGATTAAAATGTTAGAGCCGGTACAAAAGGCCGGTTATATTTTACAAAAAGCCAGCGGCGGTAAATTATCGAAAGATCAAGTCAAAGAGTCGGCCTTTACTGCCAGTAAATTTCTTGAAATGCGCGGCGCGACAAATAATGATGAAGATTTTTCGAGACAATTGGAGCGTTTATCAAAAATATCGGAGGCCACTGGGGGTCGGGTTGATCCTCAAAAAATGTTGCAGTTTATGAAATATGCCGGCGTGGCTGGACAACGAATGGATGAAAGATTTTTATATGGTATCGTTCCATCACTGATTCAAGAAAATAGCTCATTACGGGGCGGTGGATCCAGTGTTGGTACCGCATTTACATCGCTATCGCAAGCAATAAGCGCGGGAAAAATGTCCCAATCCGCCGTAAAAATGTGGTCTGATCTAGGTTTGGTTGATCCCAGCAAAATAATCAAAACAAAAGGCGGGGCAGTAAAAGGATTTGAAGAAGGCGGTATTACTGGATACAAGACATTTGAAAAAGACCCGTATCAATGGATGAAAGAATTCTTCTTGCCGGCTTTGAATAAAGCTGGAAAAACCTCAGATGAAGACGTGGCGTCGGCAATCGAAAGAATGTTCGGCAATCGGACGGCAGCAAAAATAATGGCGCAAATGGCGCTGAGTAAAAATATGCCACGGCTTGATAAAGATGAAGCGAATATTGAGAAAACTGTGGGAAACAACGCTTATGGCAATGATATCAATACATTTCAGGCAAATGTTGATGCCTTTGAGTCGAGAATGAATACATTAAAAGTAACGCTCGGCGACAAAATATTGCCTGTATTGACTCCGGCCATTGGACAGATTAATCAAATACTGGAAAGCCTGTCAAAAGTAATTGAGGCGCACCCTGTGCTCGCGCAAGCAGCGATAATTGGTGGCGGCGTTGCCGCATTAATTGCAATAGTTGGTGGGTCGATAGCTCTCCTGGCAGTAGCAATGGGGCCGCCGGGTTTGATTATTGCGGGGGCGGCTGTTGGTATTGGTGCAGCGATTACGGCGGTATCCTACGTTATGGCCAAATTTCCAGGAACAATTCAAGCCGTACAAAGTGCATTTGAGTCATTGTGGGAATGGCTCAAATCATTGCCTGGCAGAATTACCGCATTGATTGGTAATATATTTGGATCGGCAGTAACAGACGGAACAAAAAATCTTAAAGATCACGAAAAAGAGCGTGACAAATGGTTGGCTGACGATGATGCGTATCAACCGTCAACTCGCCCACCAATTGTAATCCCGCCCGCCCCCACCACCGTCAACCAGTCGACCACGCTCCAGGTCGACGGCCGCGATCTGGCGAGCGTGGCCAACCAATATCTACTCAACGATCTCCAGCGCGCGTCCGGGACCGGCGACGTGAGCACCGGCCGGGGGGTGCCGGGCTACGTGTCCGGCACGCGGCCTCAGGGGCACTGACCTGTGACGGACGGCTCGGCGGCAGTATCGGCCGGATCAACCGCAGGGGGAATACTGGCGATTGATGGTTTCGTTTTTACTGGTTTCGAATTGCCGAGTGTATTTAGAGTCGGCGGAAAAATAAACACGGAAGAGCATAAATTTTTGGGAGGAACAACGGCGCTGTTTGTCACTGGATCGGAGCCAAAACCGTTTTCCTGGTCCGGATTATTTATTGGTCCCGAAGCAGTGGCGAGAGCCAGGTCGCTGATGCAAATGCGGGCCAACCCTATTATTCGCACAATGTCTTGCTTGGGGATTGTTTCAAAATGCATTATTACTGACGTTGACTGCGATATCGAATGGCAATATAGAATAAAATACAGAATAGAGGTCAAAAGTTGGTGCTCTACACCATTTATTGCTCGCAGTGATCCGGCTCCGACCCAGTCTCTAGCGGCGGACGCGTCGGCGGTGGCGGGATTGGCGGCGGCGGTGGGCAGTAATCCGTTGAGTGCGGCGCTGTCCACGGTGCAATCGGCGGTATCGGCGGTGACGGGGACCGTGGCGCCGGTGCTGGCGGCGGCGGGCGCGGTCGGGCTGCCGGTGACCGCGCTCCAGACCGCGCTCGGGCAGGCCAACAGCGTGGCGAGTGGCGCGTTGGCGGCGGCCAACGGGCAGATATTGACCGGGGCGAGTGCGTTGACGGCGGGTATCGCGGGTCCGGCCGGCAGTGCCGCGCTCACCCAGCTATCGGCGGGACTCCGAGCGGCGAGCCAGGTGGCAGCCGTGCAGGGCGTGATCGGGCGCATGACAACTAATGCGGGTTTGATATTGTGACAACTAGCTCACAAACCATTAGCGTTGCGGGCGGAACGCTATTCCAGGTGGCGGCAACCTATCTCGGTGACCCGACCCAGTGGAACAGGATTGCCAAACTAAACGGGTTGATCGACCCGTGGTTGCCGTCCGGGGTCACCACGCTGGCGATCCCTGCGGTAGACCCACGGGCGGGTAACGGGGGTATCCGTGTCTGACCCGGGCGCCGGTCCCTATTGGGCCGATTGTGCGGTGGTGGTGGACGGCGTCCAAATACGGGCGCTCGACCTGGGGGTGCAACGCACCAAACACCGCAAATCCGACACCTGGTGGGCGACGCTGGCGCTGTCGGTGGCGGCGGCGGCGGGTTTCGACCTGGACTATTGGGGCGGTGCCACGCCCAACGTGGTTTTATTTGGCGCGGTCGGTCGTAACGGTCCAGTCGATCCGCTGGCCAATCAACTGATTTCTGGGTTGGCGGACGATATTGAGGTTAATCCGGTCACAGACCGGGTCCGATTGTCCGGTCGCGACAAAGCGGCGGCGTTGCTAGAGCAACGCACGTCGGATAAACTGCAAAATATGACAGTGGCTGAGGTGGCCTCGCTATACGCGAGCAAGGCTGGATTGAGTGCAAACGTTACGGGCGGCGATACCCTAATCGGGCAAAATTACGAACTGGAGACGGCGGGACTGCCTGATCAGTCGACTCTCTGGGACGTGCTGGTGCGGGCGGCCAAATACGAGGGGGCGGACCTGTACGTTGAGGGCGACACGCTGTATTTCGGCGGCGGCGGCGGCGGTGGTGGTGGTGGCTATACCGTGACCTACACGCCGGCGCAGGAGGGCAAACCGCCGGGTCTCTCGGCCGGGTGTCTGCGGCTGGACCTCAAACGGCGTCCGGCACTCGGCAACGCCACGGTGACAGTCCAGTCGTGGTCCAGTAAATCTAAAGCGTCGGTGACCGCAACGTCCAGTAAAACGTCGGGCGTCGGTCAACCACAACAGCATTTGATCCGCAAACCTGGACTAACACAAGACCAGGCACAACAGGTGGCGGACGGTCATTTGTCGGACGTAACCAGAAACGAAATGGAGGTCTCTGTTGAGGCGATTGCTGACCCGAGTTTGACGCCGCAGGACACACTGACGATTGCCGGAACCGGCAGTGCGTGGGATCAAACCTACGAAATCGACGAACTCACTATAAAATTCGACTCGCGAGGGGCCGAGATGAGCATCACGGGAAAAATAGGTGGTGACACGTGATCGGAGATAAAATTAGAGAGATCATAAAACAGGAAGTTGTTCGCGTGATGGGTGAGTTAGCGCAAACTAGGCACGGATTAATAGATGATTATGATAAAAAAGCGCACGCTGTACGAGTGAGATTCCAACCAGAGGATCGGTTATCGGGGTGGCTGCCAATCCCGACCCAGTGGGTCGGACCCAATTGGGGGATGTACACACCACCATCGGTAGGAGATCAGGTACAAATTACGTCTCATGACGGGTCGCACGAAACCGGGTCAATGGTCGCGCGGTTATTTTCTGATGTTGATACACCACTGGAGGTGGATAGCGGCGAACTCTGGCAGGTCCACCAAAACGGCGCTTTTTTCAAACTAACCAACGACGGCAAGGTTTCGATCAACAGTAATGGCAACAATAATACCAATTCAGAAATCAGTGCCGGCGACCTATCTAAAGAAATACACCAACTGGTTATAGATACTATGGTTGAGTTGTTCAATAATCATACCCACGGCGGGGTGACGCCAGGGTCCGGACACACCAGTGTGCCCGATCAAAAAATGGGTCAGGATCAATTGACCCAAATATTTAAAGCGAATTGATCCAATGAACGATTTGAGTCACCAGTGGGGACAGGATTTGGTGTCCGGCCCGACCGGGGACCTGGCGTCAGTGCGGGGGCTCACGCGCAGTCAACAACGAATTATCCGCCGGTTATTGACCGCCCCGGGGACCTATCTCTGGCACCCCAGCTACGGCGCTGGTCTGGGCGCCTATATTGGACAGACGGCCGATATTGAGACAATACAGGCAATAATACTAATGCAATTGACTGAGGAAACGTCGGTGGTGCAAAATCCGGCGCCAACAATTACTGTTAACGCCATATCGAACGGCCTCTTTGTCAGCATCCAATATATCGACGCCGATAGTAATGGTCAATCAACGCCGTTGGCGTTTAATATTACGGGATAATACGATGACCACACTCAACGTCCAGACCTTCGATCAACTCGTGACCAGCCAGGCCGCCGCCATTCAGGGCGCCGCCACGCCGTTGCTCGACTTCTCGGTCGGCTCGATCCTGCGGGCCATCGCCGAGGGCAACGCCGGTGTGTTGTTGTGGCTCCAGAGTCTGATTATCCAGGTGCTCACGACCACCCGAGCGTCGACCAGCGTCGGGTCCGACCTCGACACCTGGATGGCCGACTACGGGCTCACCCGCTTGCCGGCGGCGCCCGCGACCGGCGCCGTGACCCTGTCGCGATTCACCGCGTCCCAACAGGCGGTGGTTTCGCCCGGGACCGTGGTCGCCACCGGCGACCTCACAAAAAGATACACCGTGACCACCGACGCCACCAACAGCGCGTGGTCGGCGTCTCTCGGCGGCTACGTGCTGGCGCCGGGAGTGGCGTCCCTGTCGGTACCGGTCCAGGCGGTCACTCCGGGTTCGGCGGGCAACGTGGTGATTGGGGCGGTCTCGTTGATCCAGACCGCGATCAACGGAGTGTCGACCGTGACCAACGGGGCGCCGTTTGCCGGGGGTCTGGACGCCGAGAGCGACGCGGCGTTCCGGATCCGCTTCGGCCTCTACGTCGCCAGCCTGGCCAAGGCCACCAAAACCGCGATCGCGGGCGCCATCGCCTCGGTACAACAGGGACTGTCGTTCACCGTCACCGAAGCCACCAACTATGCCGGCCAGAACCAGGCGGGCTCGTTCTACGTGGTGGTGGACGACGGCAGCGGCAGCCCACCCCAGAGCCTGCTGACCGCGGTGGCCACGGCCATCGAGGCCATCCGGCCGGTGGGCACCAGTTGGGCGGTGTTCGGGCCGACGGTGGTGCTGGCCAACCCCAACCTGACCGTGGTTGCCGCCACCGGCTACAGCCACGCCACCGTGTCGGGCGCGGTCGCGAATGCCGTTGGCGCGCTGATCAGCGGCCTCGGGCTTGGCGTGTCGCTGCCCTATTCGCAACTGGCAGCGGTGGCTTGGGGCGTGCCCGGGGTCGCTAACATTACCGGGGTCATGCTCAACGGTGGCACCGCCGATCTGCCGGCGACGCCCCAGCAAGTGATTCGAGTCGGCACCATCACCGTGAACTGATGGGATCCAAGAGCCAATCCCCAGGAGACAGATCATGGCCACCGGAGGCTCTCAAGACGTGGCGGCCCGGTTGCGCACCGTGTTGCCGCCCTGGTTCGGCGACACCCCCTCCAGCCCGCTGGTGGGGGGCGTGCTGGCCGGTCTCGGCACTGGACACGCCGCGGCCTACACCCTGCTGCAACAGGTGATCCAGCAGACCCGCATCCGCACCGCCTCGGGCGGGTTCCTCGACATGATTGCGTGGGACTTCTTCAACGGCCGGTTGGTGCGCAAGACCGCCGAGAGTGACGCCAGTCTGCAAGCCCGCATCCTGGCCGAGATCATCCGGCCCCGGGCGACCCGGGCCAGTGTGGTTCGGGTGCTGGTTGATCTCACCGGCCGGGCCCCGGTGATCTTCGAGCCGACCCGGCCGCTCGACACCGGAGCCTATGGGGTCGGTGCGGTTACGGGCTATGGCGTGGCCGGCGGCTATGGCTCGCTGTCGCTGCCCGGTCAGGCCTTCATCACCGCCTATCGGCCGGCGACGTCGGGCATTCCGCTGGTCAATGGCTATGGCGGACCGGCCGGCGGCTACGGCCTGCCCAGCCGGATGCAATACGCCAACCTGGCCATGGTCCAGGGCTCGGTGACCGACGCCGACATTTACGCCGCCATCGACAGTGTCAAGCCCGCCGGCGCGACCCTGTGGACGGCCATCAGCAACGCGCCCCCGGTGCTGGCCACCGAGACCGGCGCCATCCTGACCACCAGCGATGGCGTCGCCATCCTGGCCTGACCTTGAAGGACTCTAACATGATGAGCAGGATCAAACGCGGCGCCCTGTTGGCGCCGCTGGTGCTGGCCTGTGCCGGGGCGCCGTTCGCGCCCCCGGCCCACGCCCAGTCGAGCACGGTTCATATCGGCAATCTGCCGCTGGCCTCGGCCCTGACCGGCGCCGAGGTCGCGGTGATTGCCCAAGGCGGGTTCACCCGCCAGACCCCGCTGTCCGCCATCGCCGCACTGGTCACCAATGCCTCGCAACTGACCGCCGGGACCGTGGCCGCCGCCTTGCTGCCGGTGGCCACCACCCTGGCACCGGGCATGGTCTCGGTGGGCAGCGGCCTGACCGTGGCGGCCGGGTTGCTCTCGGCCAATGTCACCAGTGTGGCCGGGCGGACCGGCGCGGTGACGGTGACCCCGGCCGACCTGCCCTTGCCCAGCGCCGATCTGCTGGTCGGCAATGGCGCGGGCACCGCCGCGCCGGTCGCGCTGTCGGGCGACGCCACCCTCACCGCCACCGGCGCCCTCACCGTCGGCGCGATCGGCGGCAAGGCGGTGTCGTTGGGTGGGGCCTTGACCACCGCCGGCGCCTATCCGGTGACGCTGACCGCCACCGGTTCAACGGCACTGACCTTGCCCACCTCGGGGACGCTGGCCACCACCGCGCAGCTTTCCGTGGCCGGCAGCTTCAAGGCCCTGGCCGGGGTTTACCTGACCGCCACCACCGCCACCTGGACCGCCGACGAACTGGTGGTCGAGACCGCATTGGGTGGCACTCCCTATAAGCTGGCGAACTACAGCCAGACCTTGAACCTCGCCGCCACCGGGGCCGGCGGCCTGGATACCGGGGCCGCCCCGGCGTCGGGTTGGCTCTATGTCTACGCCATTTACAACCCGACCACCGCCACCGCCAGCATCCTCGGCACCACCGCCGGCACCGGGGCGACGATCTATCCGGGCGCCAATCTGCCGGCCGGCTACACCGCTTCGGTGTTGATCGGGGTGTTGCGGACCAGCGCCGGCGCCCAATTGCCGTTCTTCACCCAACGGGGCACCACCTGCTCTATTTATCCCGTGGGAATCGTCAGCGGAGGCACCGCGACCACGCTGACCTCGGTGTCGATCTCGTCAGCGGCCCCGCCCAATGCCGCGTTTATCCTGGGTTATGGCGGCCCGTTGCCGGTGTCAGGGATCAATTCGAAGGTCTATCTCACCGGAGACGTCAATATGACGGGATTGATCTGTATCGACAGCTCCGGCCCGGCCGGAAATGGTTGGGCGCCCTATGGACCCGTGGCCATCTCGCCGGCATCACCCCAAACGATCTATTGGTATATGACCAATCCAGGATCAACAATACTTTACGTTACCGGCTATATCTTCTAACGAGTATTATGGAGACTCCGCTATGGACCGTCAAATTGTCTACCCGGGGCAAATCCCCCTGGAAACCGACCTGCTGCATGCGCAGAAGGATACCCTGATCGGGCTGGCCATGGCCTGCCAGGCGGTGCTTGGCACCGCCACCGTGGTCGATGGCCTGGCGTGCGCCCCGACCAACCCCGCCAGCCTGTCGGTGACGATCGGGTCAGGCTCGCTGTATGCCGTGGAACCGGTGGATGCCAGCGCCTATGGCTCGTTGCCGGCCGATACCACCGACAGCATCGTCAAGCAAGGCATCCAACTGGCGCCGACCACGCTGACCCTGACCCCGCCCGGCACCGTCGGCTACGCCATCAATTACCTGATCGAAGCGGCCTACCTGGATCAGGACGGCGGCAGCACGGTGCTGCCCTATTACAACGCCAGCAATCCCAGCCAGGCCTACAGCGGCCCCAACAACAGCGGGGCGGCGCAGAACACCGTCCGGCAGGGGCTGGTCTCGTTCCAGGCCAAGGCCGGGGTCGCCGCCGGGGCCGGCAGCCAATTGACCCCCGCCGTGGATGCCGGCTACACTGCCCTTTACGTGGTCACGGTGGCCTATGGCGCCACCACCATCACCGCCGGCAACATCACCCCGGTGGCCGGGGCGCCGTTCATCACGCCCAAACTGCCCCAGGTGCCGGCCGCGATCCAGGCCCAGACCGGCAACTACGCCCCCGATACCGGCGTCGCCAACGCTTATGTGGTGACGCTATCGCCAGCCCCGGCGGCGCTGACTCCGGGGTTGCCGGTCCGGGTCAAGATCGCCAACACCAACACCGGGCCGAGTACCTTGACCGTCAACGGGCTGCCCGCGGCGGCGGTCAAGCGGCCGGGCGGTGCGGCGGCACAGGCCGGGGACCTGATGGCCGGTCAAGTGGTCGAACTGGTCTATGACGGCGCCAGCTTTCAGTTTCCGGCGGTGGTGGCGACGGCGGGCGCGTCCTCCACGGTGGCCGGCAGCTTCAAGGCCCTGGCCGGCAAGTTCCTGACCGCCACCACCGCGATCTGGACCGCCGACGAACTGGTGGTCGAGACCGCATTGGGTGGCACTCCCTATAAGCTGGCGAACTACAGCCAGACTTTGAACCTCGCCGCCACCGGGGCCGGCGGCCTGGATACCGGAGCGGCCCCGGCGTCGGGCTGGCTCTATATCTACGCCATCTACAACCCGACCACCGCCACCGCCAGCATCCTCGGCACCACCGCCGGCACCGGGGCGACGATCTATCCGGGCGCCAATCTGCCGGCCGGCTACACCGCCTCGGTGCTGATCGGCGCGCTGTACCTGACGGCGTCCGCGCAATTTGCACTCTTTGCGCAACAGGGCACCACGGTCCAGATCGGGGAGGTCACGGTCCTCAGCAGCGGGTCCGCGGCATCCTATACGTCCGTCTCCCTGGCGACCGCCGTCCCGCCAAATGCCAAGTTCTGGAGCGGGGTGTGCAGTATCGCCGGGGGAACCAGCCTCTACCTGGCCGCGGAGTCCACCGGGACCGTCGGCTTTACCAATCTTGGTATCTCGTCATCCGGCAGCTTCGGCACGGCGATACCCAACATCATCATCATCACGCCGCAAGTCACCTACTACAAGTTTGTCGGGGGAGCGGGCGCTCAGACGTTCTGGGTTAATTCTTACACTTTCTGATGAGGACACACCATGGCAACCCTCTATACCATCGTCAACCCGGCCGGTCAGGTCGTCACCACCTTTGCCTGCCGGCAGAATGCCTTGGACAAGCCGGGCTACACCGAGATGCCCGACACCGACCCGCGGTGGCAGGCCTATCTGACCGGGCAGGCCAACGCCGCTCTGATCGCCTACGCCAACGCCAAGCAGGCGACCTTGCTGGCGGCGGTCTACAGCCATCCCCTGAGCGACGGTTCGGCGACCCTGACCACCGCCTGCGACGCCGGCAGCCTGACCGGGCTCAACAGCCTGACCCAATGGGCAACCACCCCGGCCCTGAACGCCAGCGTGCCGACCCGGACCTATTTTAATGCCGACTGGTCGGCGCACCCGGTGACGCCCGCGCAAATGACTGAGTTCGCGGTGGCCATCGGCGCCCACGTCCAAAGCCTGTATGGCGACCTGGCGGCGGTCATCGCCGCCATCATCGCCGGGACCCTCACCACCACTGCCCAGATCGACGCGGCCAGCTGGTCGTAACGGTCCGGTTGCCCAGTGCCCCGTCCCGGCCCGCCGTTCTGGCGGGCCTTTTTTATGGGTTCGCCCGTATTCAGGAGATAGCCCCATGCCCCCCGATCCCACCCGCCCCCCGGTCCTCGGCGAACGCATCGCCGGCCTTGAGGCCAGACTGGACCATGTCATCTCGTGGACCGAAGAGCACGGTCCCGACGAAATGGCCCGCTATCGCGAAATCTGGTCCGCCGTGAATGCCGTCCGGGCCGAACTGGTCGCGCTCCGCTCGGACATCATGCTCGCCAAGGGCGCGGTCCGGGCCTCCACCATGTTTGCCGGCGTCCTCGTCGTGATGATCGGTGCCGCCTGGACGCTGATCCAGACCCTGGCCCCGCACATCCGCTGACGGCATCGGAAAAGGCGGCGACCATGGAACACACCACAGAACAAACCCGCCGTGACGCCCTGACGGCACGGGTGGCGGAAATCTTGCGCGATTGCCGATACCGGCCCGGACCACCGCCGTCTGAACCCGACCAGGAGAAGGTGCCGAAGATATCACGCGAGGGTGTCGACCAACGGGCGCGGAATAATCAGTAACGTTACGGATAATCCGCTGCCGGTTGGATCATGGGCCGCCGTCGCGCGGCCTTTTTTTTGTGATCAGCACAGGAGATCGTTCTCATGAAAACCCTATTGGGCGCGGCCGTCGCAGTGCTCGCTCTGGCGACCTGATCCATCACCACCGAGCAGTAATACTCTCGATCGCGTTAAAATCACCTACAGGAGTCATTGTTATGCGTGCAAAGTTCAAGCTCGATAAACTCGAGTTACATCCCGATGGCGCGTCGGATGGCGTATATACAATCGTCATGACGCCGGTGATTGGCCATGGCGACCCCAATAGTGAGAATAGTAAGTTCTTTAAATACACCCCATGGGGTGAATTAAGAATGGGAACTGTAAACAAAAGCGCCGTCCATGGGATGGTTGTTGGCAACGAATACTACATCGACATCACCCCGGCGCCATAACGCCGCCTCGCCAGATAATGGTCGCCCTAATAATATTGGGGCGCCATTTTTTTTTGTAAAAGGATGCCATGAAAACCCTGTTGACCCTATTGGGTGCGGCCGTCGCAGTGTTCGCTCTGACGGCCTGCACCGCCACCGGCACCCTGACGCCGGCGGCCAAGACTGCTGTCACCGTGAGCTGCGCCATCGCCTCGGCCGCGTCCGCAGCCACACCGGTTGCCCTCCAGATCACCGCCTTACTGGACCCCGAAGCTGCGGCGGCCATCGCCACCGCCGGCGCCGTCAATCAGCTCGCCCATCCGGCCA
>Ga0114951_10003720_pt1 | contig 15535 bp, 16 predicted proteins | sample AM7aDNAmetaG_FD_88677 | JGI IMG/M metagenome (GOLD analysis project Ga0114951, IMG submission 88677) | Freshwater microbial communities from Finland to study Microbial Dark Matter (Phase II) - AM7a DNA metaG | ecosystem: Environmental > Aquatic > Freshwater > Lake | place: Finland: Lake Alinen...
ACCGAAAGCTCTAAATGCCCTCGCTGTAGTGTTTTTCCAGAAAAGGGGGCCGGTAGATCAGTTCGGTATGATCGCCGCGTTCGCAACGCGGAAGCCGCGGGTTCAAATCCCGCCCGGTCCACTGGCAACTGGGTTCAAGTCTCATAAACAGTTTTATAGTTAAACGTGCACAGACACTGTTATGAGTGCGCACGCGAAGAACAAGTACTTATTTTTGTTCGAAAACCCAGACGTCAGACGCTGGTACGATAACGTTTCCAGAGGCTCACGCGTCACCGCCGACGTGTATCTCAGAAGAGTTGGCTCATTCTGTGGATCCCTAAAAACAACTCCTGAGAAGCTATCAAGCCTAAACGATCTTGAATTGTACAATTTAATGCTTGATTATGTGTCTTCGATGGAAAAAGCAGGCTACACAGGAAGTTACATAGAGTCTACGCTAAAGTCGGTGAAATCTTGGCTTTCCCACAACGGAAAAGACATCAGAAGAAAAATTAGAATCAAAGGAGCACGCGAGTCACCCTCCCTCAAAGACGAAAGGACCCCAACAAAGACAGAGCTTAAACGAATCTTACTTTCAGGCGACAAAAAATCCCGCGCCACTTGCATTGTTGTTGCGCATTCAGGAGTACGAATGGAGGTACTGGGAAATTATGATGGAAAAGATGGATTAACTCTTGGGGATTTACCTGACTTGAAAATCGAAAATGATTCTGCAAGCTTTGTGAAAAAGCCTGCAATCCTTACGGTGCGTCGAGAATTAAGCAAAGCAGGGCACCAATACTTCTCCTTCCTGACCACTGAGGCTTGCGAATACATCGAAGATTATTTGAATGAAAGGATAAGAGAAGGCGAACAGTTGCTCCAAAAGTCACCCCTAATAACACCGAAGCTAAGAATGAAGCCCTTCATAAGATCGACAAACGTTGGCGACTGTATTCGAGAATCTTTAAGAGCCGCTGGTTTTGGATGGAGACCATACATTCTAAGATGTTATTTTGACACTCAACTTATGTTGGCAGAATCAAAAGGTTTAGTGCTTAGAGATTATCGGGGTTTTTGGATGGGCCATAAAGGCGATATTGAAAATCGGTATACGACCAACAAGCAGAGGTTACCGGAGTCTGTTGTGGAGGATATGCGGGCGGCTTACGCGAGAAGCGAAGAGTTTTTACAAACCAAAATGAGTGAAGAAACCACAGAGGAGAAGCTAAAGGGCATTTTTAGGCGGCAATTTTTGTCGGTCGCCGGTTTTGGCAAAGGCGAGATAGAAGACATGGACGTTATCGGTATTAGTGAAGAAGAGATGCAAAGCCTCGTCAGAAAGAAACTATTAGGTGTTCCAACATCTGACAACTTCAAACAGAAGGTCGTGACGGTAGATGAAGCCAATAATTATTTGTCGAAGGGTTGGGAGTTCGTTGCAAAGCTTTCAAATAACAAAGTTGTTGTCAAAATTAGCTCTGAATCAATAAAAAGCTGAGTGAAAGAAAAATGAAAGAAGAAATATCACAAAGTGCTGTTAGAATAAAGAAACTTAAGAAAATTGAAGTTAAATGTTCTTCAATTCCCACAATAATTTCTTTCTCATGTTCAAAATGTGGCAAAACACTTTCGTTAGAAGAGGCTTTTTGTGCAGTTGACCCTGACAAGAAGGTTAAGAACTCGAGGTTTGAAGAAGCTGTGTTCTGGGCTTTTTTCTGCGCAGATTGCCTTCCGCTAAAGAAGAAATAGAAAAAAGGCAAAGTTTACTATTTCTGGTATTTTGCATATTATTCTAGCAAGGATGATCACTGAATTCTTGGAGAACGGACAAAGTTAGGGCTTCGGCTTCAGACCATACTAATTACTTCCATGCCATTGACTCTTTCCATTGCGGCTAAACCTTAGATTTAGCCATACGATAAAGATCTTGTTCGGTTATGCTAAGCAATTGTAAATCTTTTTCCATCAGAAATGCCTGTATGTCACTCCAAAATATCTTCTTTGACCCTTTAGCTCTTGCCCATTCAACACACTGGGTGACGAGTGAAGGCAATTTGGCTTTTTCGCTTTCAAGCCTTTGTTTCTCTTTCTCTTGCTTTTTTATTGTGAGCTTTGCGTAGGCTAAATCTTCCGCTTTTTGTTTTTTCAGCTTATCTTCCAGAGAATAGGCTATATTATCGTCAAATTTGTTTTTCCAGAAAAGATCTGTCGCAAAATAAAACCTGTTTTGCAGATTTTCAGGATAGTTGCTTTCCATAAACTCTACTATTTCGTTTGAAAGATCCTCAGCTGTTCCAATCAAAAGGGAATTTTTGGGGTTCTGAAGTTGTTGTTTCTCCTTAATTTCCTCTTTTTCCTTTCTTGCTTCTTCTTTCTTGCTCATTTCTGCTCTCATCTGTTCTTTTTCAAATAGAGACTCAGCCTTGGTCATTTTTGTTTGAAGTTCCTTCGGCATCGAAAACTCAATAATCCCGTTATCCTTCCAGAAAAGTCTCATTATTCTGTCAACGTTTAAGATTCCATAGTTTTCACTATCGCAAGCATTTGGGAAATCGTTTTTCAAGAATTCCGACATTCTGATGCTGATTTCTTTCGGATTTTCTTTCAAGATCCAATCCGGGACTTCTTTTTCATCTTCTTTGCCACGATGGTCCTCAATTTCAGTAATTCGCGTTTTGTTCATTCGTTTGTTTTGTTCTATTTCCCATCTTACATATTCAGTTTTGATAATTGATTCAGCTTTTCGCATCTTTGTTTGAATTGTAGCAGGTAGTGTAAATTTTTCTATTCCTTTGGTGGTCCAAAAGAGGTCGCACAATAAGTCTGGATTGATTTCTCCTTGGGGATATTCTTTTTTGGCAAATTCCATGATTTCTTTTCCGATATCTTCGTAATCGCGGTCTTTTAGCCAACCTGGAATTTCTCCTTCCTCTGAGTCGGCTATTTTTGCGTATTCTTTAGTCACACTTTCAAAACTAACTGCATCTGCTTCTGGAGACCGTTTATCTTTTTGATAGCCTTCTAAGAATGATGCTATTACGCATTTTTCATTTCTGAACATGACGCATTCTTTTTCTCTACAAGTATCTTTCAGCAAGGGACAAAAGACAGCGGTCATTTTTTTTGCCTTCCAATCTTAGTGGGGTTGATTCCATTTTTGGTGTTATGACGTTATGACGTCATGTTGTATAAAGCATTTAGGGTTATGACATCACAATGCGTGTTAAAGGGTTGAAGATGAAGAAACGCACCACGATTTACGTTGACGAAGCCGTTTGGGACAAATTTATGAAATACCTTATTGAAAAACATGGAAAAACCCACGGCGGCGTGATTTCCAAAGAAATCGAAAAGGCAATCCTACTTCTCGTCAAGAAATAACGACCGCCGTATTTTATCCATGCATGCATATCCACGTTTTTTTGGATAACGCACTAAAGAATCTATCAATCACTATTTAGAAGGCAAACGGGCGAGTATATCCTGAGGCTGACTCATAAACACCCTGAGCCGAAGATAGTCTCAAATGATAACTATTGATTAGCCTCAAAAGTTCAGTTCTTGGGAGATCTACGACTTATCACAGAAGTCTCAGCTAAAACTAGCCAATTTATTAAATTCAAAGTCAATAGGGATTTCTTAGAGTTTGCTTTGGGGGAAATGATTTGCCTTGCGCTCGATGGAATCGCTGTTTTTTAGCAGTCGAGCTTTGTCAATTCCTATCTTCCATGAAAAAGCACCGGTAAAATACTCCGACTGCCAATCTAGTATGCCTTTAAACCGAACTACGCGCATCCAATGAATTTTTATATATTAATGTAGAAAAGCTTCAGAATAATGCTCTAAATAGCTTATTCTGCGACAATGGAACCCAATCACACTAAGACAAATCGCAAAATCTCATGGAAAAACCTTTTCAGCATGATTTAAAAAAACTCGATAAATACGGCTCTATTAGACATTTAAAGGAATTATATCTACTGAATAGATAAAAAAGCCATTTATATCTACTGGCTAAACAAATAAGCTATTATTCTGCGTTTTCCATAATTGAGCAATAGAGGAGGGCTAAGAATGAGTAACCCAAAAGCGAGCAACAACAGATCGCGTAATCCTGTACGGTCCAAAACCGTAAGAAAGCATCAGCCCAAGAAAACCCAGGTCACTTCAGGAGAGACGACTTACGCTCGCGAATTCCCGGCAGAATCCCAGAATGTCATGATAAACATCGAACCACTGCAAACTGTTGCAGTCACGCACCTGCGACGGGATCATCCACTTAGAAGATTATTACTCGCAGAACGCCCGCTTTTGAAGCCGGAAGAGTACTTGGCAAAACTCGAGAGTTGGCAAGTACTCCTCCGTGAAGACCAATAGTGAGGAAAACACGTATGATCAAAAAAACTTATTTAAATAAATCGCGGGAAACGCAAAACAAACGTTTGCTGAAGTTACCCTACCCTCACCTCAGCAAACGTTTTTTATTCAAAAAACGGGAAATAGTAATATTCTGCTCGGCAGTTTTTCTGATTTTGGTGCTCCTTTTTTCTTTTTCCTTAACAAATTTCAATCCGGGTTCGCCCTTTTCCATTTCGAAAGAATTACTAGGCATTCCATGCATGCCCCTCGCCTCGGTCTCATCTGAATTTAGAGACAATTTTGCTGAATCCAATCTTAAGGACTATGTTGAGGAATTGGGCGGTGATGGCCCTGCTGTTGCGGTCTACATCAGGGTTAGTACAGGCAAAGCGGCGAGAGAGGGTTACAGCATGGAGACGCAATATAAAATAATAAAAAAACTGATGAAGACGAAAAAGCTGAAACCATCTCGTATTTACTGGTTTTTTGATCCTGGAAAATCGGGAAGCCACAATTATGAGAAAAGAAAAATGAAGGATATTTTAGATCTTAGAAAGAGAGGTCTGATTTCAGAGCTTTGGACCTATAACATAGATCGAATGGGCAGAGAAACAAGGAAACTGCTCGATTGTTATTATGAGTTTGTTGATTCTGGCGGAAGAATTGTCACTCCTGAAAAAGAATATAGTAAGGAAGATTTCTCGAGTGAATTTCAATTCTTTTTTGAAGCTGCAATGGCTGAAAGATCGACGAAACTAAGAACAGCTGCAAGTATTGAGGGCGCAAAAGAATCTTTCAGGACTAAGCATTGGATCAAGAGCAAAAATGCTCCTCGAGGGTATATCGCACTCGCACGAGTAATCAAAAAAGATTGGCTAAAGAAAGCCCCAGAATTTGATCCCATAGTAAAAGCGGCATCGTGGCTGTATCGGCGACACCAAAAGGTAACGAAGGTCCGCGAAAAACTAAACAAGAGATTCAAGAAATTACTGGGACAAGAACCCCTAACAGATTATCAAGTCATGGCTATGCTTTTGGATTCACTCTACAGCGGTCAACCCGAGCACATGGGTGAAGTCGTGATTGACTCTTCTTTAGAATTCATAACTGAAAAAACACGTCAGAAAAACCTAATAATCCGTGACCAAAATCGCAGAAAAAATAAACTCAAAACAATAGGCCCTATGGAAGAAGAGGCGATCGAGAAATCTACTACTCTTTTGGAAATGATGAAGAAGAAAGACATTGTTTGGGTACATAATCAATGCGGAGGGAGAGTGAAGAAAAATGGAACAGACCCTAAAACCAATCAGCAACTGCTCAAATGCAAAAAATGTCCTAAAGCATGGCGCCTCCCTCCCATTCCCCCTAAAACTAATCGCAATTCGCACAATAGAAAGAAAAGACAACAAAAAAAGAAGGCACAGGAAGACCGAAGCAAAGAAGCAAGTGGCAACCATTGACAAGATTGAGGCTAGAAACTCATGGAGCTTCCGAAACAACTGCAACTCAAAAACAACAAGAAGCAAAACAAACGAACTCAATATGGAGTGGGAAAGATCGCCCACAGTGAATGAACGTAACACGAATTGAGAGATCATCGTTACTAATCATGGTAAATCTTTAATGGAGGTGAATAAAATGAACGAATTCAAGAAGAAAAGGGGAGTAGTATATGCAAGAGCCAACAAGTGCCCACTAGCAAGTCTAGTTTACCAAGTGCTTATTTGCCAAGAAAAAATGAAGGAAGAAATGGTTGAAGAAATTCATGCCCCAATATATGATGTTAGATCAGGAATGAGTTTCGATATGACAGCCTTAGAAGAATTGAAAAAACTCGCAAAAGGCAAGAGCATCGACTACGTATACGTATCGGACTTTACTGTACTTGGTAGAGAAATATCTCAGACGGTGCAACTAATGAAGGATTTCGCAGAATCTGACGTGACAGTGAAAACGATTGAGGGGAAATCTACATCGAATATTTTTGAAGACTTAAAGAGCGCTTCTTATGGAGGGTCTTCAGGTTAGAAGACGCGAATTGAAAGTTCTCATTTTGCAGTCTTTTAAGTGAGACCGATGCCAAAATATCTATTTTTTTCTTTGTTTTTCAACCCTAAAGAACGAACTTCAGCCGTTTATCTATAATGAAATTTTTTGAAGAGAAGGCGTTTGTTACTCTCTTTGTATCTTGCTCGTATTGTCGCTTCAGTTACACGGCTGATTTCTGATATTTCTCTTTGTGTTTTTCTTTCCCCAATTATAACTGATGCCGCGTTGCAGCTTTCGCGTCTCAACTCCCACTTTTCTTTTTCCTCAAAAGGTTCCATTACGAACCTGAGACATCAGACCAATCCTTCAAGCTCACCCTGAATGTAATGTTAAACCTTGATTTCGAAATATAGGTTTTTTTCAAGGTCTCGGATTCTTTTTCGAATTGTAGATTCATTTGATCTGGACACCTCGGACAATGTCCGTTGCTTTACTCTTTCTTTGGACAGAAATGCTCCAAGATAGAGTGCGCCGCAGGCTATTGCAGAAGGGTCTTTGCCAATTAATGACTTAATCGGTTCAACTACGTTCACGATTTTTAGAGCATTCTCTTTTGTAAGATTTGATAATTTGATGCGTTTTGATATTTCATTGAGACGATCTTCGACACTTAATATGGGAGTTGAAAAGTCAAGTTCCCTTGTTACTAAACGACAGTTACGAATTATTTTCTTTGGACTTAGTCTTAAAAGATTTGCAAGGTCTTTGATTGTAACGCCAATATGGTTCTGTTCACAGCTCAGATAAATCACTGTGGCGATCATGACTTTCGATGATCTTCCTCGAGTCAGGTTTTTTTCAATTACTCTTTTGTATATTAACACAGCTTTCTCAAGGACCGCGGCAGGCAGCGATAAGTCACGAGCTATCTGGGTTGTTTGTTGGAGGACTATTGCCAGGTTCTTTTCGCCTGAATCAGAGGTTTTTACTCTTTTCCAGTTTTCTAAAGTGTTCACAATTTTCATGTCGAAATCGTTGTTGTTTTCATTGAAGGTTGATTTCTCTGAAAAAAGAATAATGGGCTCAAGTTGCCTTTCGCCTTCGCCTGATTGGTTTTCCTCTTTGACTAATCTTGCAGTATCGTTCGAAATTACAAAGCCACATTCCGTGCACACGATGCATCGTTCATCTTCTCGTTTGACCAGAAGCTTGCTCTTGCATTCTGGACATTTCTGGTTATTCTTTCTAAATGCTGTTTTTGTTTGGATTGTCATTGGTTAGTTTCCGCCTTTAGAAGCGTAAAGTATGCTGTGAACATTTTGTCGACTTGTGCTTCTTTTCGGTCTTTTGGCATTTGAGGTCTTTGCGCATTTTTCTGGCGGTATCTGAGACGAAGTTTGGTAGCCGTGTCAAAAAGGCTGTTTTCAGTGATTTGGTACTCAGGTACGTAATCGTTTATTCCAGCCACCTTGTATAATCCGATGTAAATGCTGTCTGCTAAAATATTTCTAACAGCAACCGCTGTCCACTTCAGGCCCTTCTTGGTTAGTACCTTTGCCTTGTTCAAGTTAAAAGCAACTTGTGACATTGACTTTTCATGGAGATACATGCGAAAAATTCTGCGAACAAGTCGAGCTTCTTTTCCATAGATTTTCAGTCGACCATCTTCAACTAGCTTGTATCCGAGCGGCGGGGTTTTGTTTGGCCATCTATGGCTCTTAGCCAAGCCCGCTAAACCCAGACGCGATCTTTCAGAAATCAATTCAGACTCAAGTTCGCCGACAGATCCGATAGTTCTAAAATTGAATCTTCCGACACTTGACACAGTGTCGATAAATTCCGTTGCAGAGCACAACGAAACTCCAAATTCGCGAAGGGACTTTTCTAAATTCACCAAGTTAACAAGAGATCTGCAAAATCGGTCGAGTTTCCAGAAAACGATGACGTCAAAACAGCCTGATCTTGCCTTTTCGAGCATTTTCTGAAACATTGGTCTATCATTGTTTTTGGCCGTTTCGCATTCGTCGTAGAACAGGTACTTAGTAATCCACCCTCTTTGTTCGATATACTTTTGGCAGCAGGCAATTTGTTGATTTATGCTGTAGTTGAACTTTTGATTCAGAGAAGAAATTCTCGCGTAAATGGCTGCCCTAATAGTTTTTGATTGATTCGGTGATTCAACGTGTTGCATTATTTTTGGCGGAAATACGGTCATTTGGTTAATCCCTTTTTTTAAACGAATAATGATTTGTTTAATCTAAGCAAGGCATTTTCCGATTCGCAAGTTGACTGCAGTCCCACATGAAAGTCGCGGAGGATTTTGCTTATCTCTAATAGTTTTTCTGGATCACGGGCGAGTCGATCCAAGCTTGAAATGACAATGATATCAAAACAATACTTTGCCGCTTTTTCCATCATGAGCGACAGTTCTGGTCTTTCAATAGTATTTCCGCTTACGCCTTCATCAGAAAAGAGGTCACATAATGTCCATCCTTTTTGAGAGATGTAGTCACTGCACTTTTTTACTTGCTCACCATAATTGCCCGTTTGATCTATTCGCGCTGTGCGCGTGTAGATCGCAGCTCGAACGATGTTTGTCCCGCAGCAGTCTTCTTTTTGATTGCTTGTTGAGTCGGCTACATTTGTGTTTAGTAATTTTTTATCGTTTTTCAACTTCTAATTCACCTCCTGCTCGAACTTTGCTACAACGGCTTCCACTACAGAAGGCAATGTCTTGATGATGCCTTTTGAGAAATCCGAGAATGTCTCTTGAAGTTGTTGTGAGTTTGGAGACCAGCTTTTTGTTTCTGTATTGTGATTGCAATCTTGTTTAGGAATCTCAAGTAGTCTTTCGCCCCGAGCAATTATCATTTTAACGAAATGCATAAGCAACTGTTCAATCTCGTGTGCGTCTAAGAAAAGGAATTGTTGGTTCCTTATCCTCCACAAGATAAGTGATCGGTGATTGTTGTCGATTAGGTACCTTAGAAGTTGAGAGATTGATAGTGAGAATCCTGTTTTTATTTCAATTATTATTTCAACTTTGCTTGAATGTATGCTGATGGCGTGGTAGGAGGGAATTATGAGAATGTCGGCTGTACCATACCTGATACTTGCTTCAGCTGCGATTGTAACTTTGTGACCATTTTTAACAAATTGGCTGTGCAGAGCTTCAATGAGCAAATTCGCAGCGAGTTGATGAAGCTCACTGTAGATGTTGTCGATTCGTTGAAAGCTTTTTACCTGAAATTCTTTGTTTATGCAGCCTAAGCAAGCATTTTTTGCCAAGATTTCCAGTATCATTGCTTTTCTTGGTTGACCTTTTGATAAAAGGTTGTATCGATCTGCAATCTGAATGCATACATAATCGAGGATGGATAATGTTTCAGTCCAATTCAACGCTGATTGTTGATCATTTACTTTTTTTGCTATTTGGAATGGTTTCCTGTTTGCCGTATTCTCATTGAGCATTTTCTCCATTTTTTCGTCACCTCAACGATTAAGTTGGCTTTCTTGGATATTCCAACAAGCTATCATTCCAATAAAATATCCTTCTGATTTGCCTCGACATAAAAGGTAGCTAACTACAAAGTCAAATTTGTTCGACCGGGCTCGGGCTCTCAAAAGTTCAGTTATGTCAGTTCCATCTTTCTGGAGGAATAGGTCCCCTGAAAATACGAAACCCTTTTCGCTAAGAAACTTCTGACAAGCATCTACTTGTCTTGAAATGCTGACTTCTTGTTTTGCTTCTTGGGAAACGTAAATCGCGGCTAATTGAACATTATTCTTCAATTTAATACCCCATAATACCCTATAATACTAAGTCAGGGTAAGATACTTATTTATGTGTTTTGGTACTATGGGGTATTTGGCGGTATAGTGGGTAAAAAAATCAAAACATCCGTTGCTTTGGACGAAGAACTGTTGGAATGGATTGATTCCCAAATTAAAACGAAAAGATTCGCAAATCGAACTCATGCTATTGAGTATGCCATTGAACAACTGCGCCAGAGTTGAGAACCACCTCAATAGGAGCAAAATTTTTCGCAAGATTTCTCTTGGTTTAGTTTTTGAAATATATTTTTTGGTACATGATTGTTATTCTGTAACTTCGAAAGTTTCTTAACATTTGCTTTCTTTGTCTTGATACACGTTATTCTTTTATGGTAGTTTCTGTAATAACGAAGATACTGAAGGTTGGAATTTGGGGATTCGTTCAAACATTTTCCTTGGCAAGCGAGCATTCGATGACCCAAGCCTTACCGTGGATGTATATCGTATAGAAGGCATTCCTAATGATAAGGACCGTTTTAAGAACATAGCGAAAATCAAAGAAATGCTTGCTCGTCGGCTCAACACGTTAGTCGTTTTATATTCGCCGGGAGACGCTGACTACGCCGTTGTATTCCAGCCTCAATCAACAGTTGACATCAAGGAACCGGGCTTTACAGTGAAGCTTGAGCAGAAAGGCGTCTCCTTGGCAGGTTATCCTCAACAGTTAAGAGAGCTTCATTATGAGGCAACCAGAAATAGCCTGGATAAATATGGTTTATGGAAACACACTTACAACCGCTATTATGAGGCTTTCCCCGAAAAAGCCATTGATGCCTTTGAAATTTACCGTGGTTTATGGTTTAGGTATGACTTGATCGGTAACAATGTTCAGCTGTCGATTGACCCTATGACTAGGGTTACTAGTCGAAGTACGGTTTGGGAGTTGATTTCTAGGTTTGGTCGAGAAGAAGCTAAGAAAAGATTGGCATACAGAAATGTTTTAGCTACTCAGGAAAAAGGGAAAGCAATCTACCAAATCGTTCGGTTAGACTTCACCAAAACGGTTAACACAAAATGTATTCCGATGGGTGACAAAAACTACAGCGTCAAAGAGTACTTCAAGAGGCCTGGCGGAAGAGCAGAATTGGCAAACTTAATTTCTGATGAGGAATGCGTAGTTTTCGTCAAAAGAGGCTTTGAAGGAAAAGAACTGAGCATGGCGCCGAGCCTGCTAAAACTCATCCATAAGACTGATGATTTCCCAAGAGAGCCAACCTTGAGGCAGGAGCTAACCAGTGAGGTCTATCTTTCGTGTGAGAGAAGACGGAAGCTGACTCAAAAATTCCTAACCATGCTAAACCCATTATGGCTTGGCAAGTTATCTAGCGAATTTGAAAGTGAAGATTTATCTGACCTAAACAAGGATGCGGGAGTGCTCACAGCTCCAAAACTGGTCTTTGGAAACAAACAAGCTGTAACGCCTGACTTCTCAAACTATGGCATGTTCATGAAGAATACCCTTAGAAGGCTTGGTCCTGCCAGAAAAGCAGCTTTTTCCAGCAACTCACTATTGCTGGTTTATCCTTCAACCATTGCTAAGGGCATAATGAAAGACTTCTATGAAGATTGCAAGGCTGTTTCAAAAGAGTTCTTCCGCACTTACTTACCAGATAAGCCGACGCAATACAATTATCCCGATTTTGATGTCAGAAAAGAATATGAGTCATTTAAAAACAATATCGACGCTGTCTTATCAGTAATTCAATATGAAGGGGATACTAATCAATATTTAAACTTCAAAGAATGGTTCGATAAACCCAACCAAGTACTAACTCAACGAGTTATAAATGAAAGATATCAAGCGCGTGGAGGGAGATACCAAAATCTCCTTCTAAACGTCTGTGCAGGATTGCTTGGTAAAATGGGTGGAAGACCGTGGGTTCTTGAAAAGAAACTGAGCGCCGACTTTTACATTGGATTGGATGTTGGCGGCGACAAGAACGCCAGAGTTGCTTGCTACACGTTTTTCGATGGTTATGGTAACTACGTCCGAGAAGAATGGCGACCGCAAAGGGCAGAGGAGATTAATCCGCAGGAACTCAAGAGAATTGTCGTTAATGCGCTTTCGGCATATGGCAACCCAGTAAACAGCGTCGTCTTCCATAGAGATGGACAATTCACTGATGGAGAACTCCGGGGCATGGACGACATTAAGTCAGAACTGCTTAGAAACGGAAGCATGACAAACGATGGCAAAATTACGTGTATAAACGTTAAGAAAACTGTTCCATACAGGCTCTATGATCATCAAGGAAAACAAGAAAGCGCCTGTAAAATTGGTTCCTACCTTATATTAGATGACCATAGCGGCATAATTGCAAACTCTGGAGCTCCGCTGCTAAGGCAAGGAATGGCAAGGCCGATACTAGTGGAAACGGTGCCGCCCTTCGATAACATTGATATAAAAACAGCTTTGGAAGACGTCTATTACCTATCCTTCATGCATTGGGGTTCAATAATGGTTAAGATGAAGCTTCCAGCAACCCTAAGATACGCCGATGCACTTACGCCCTTTGCGTTAAAGAACATTAGAGTTGCTGGAGTACCGCTTTAGCAGCTCCTTATTTATCGTCGTTAAATCAATGCCGCTTTCGTCCATAGCAAGCGCACAAATGGTTGGCACCAAGTCCTGATTAGGGACTTCGCCTTTTTCAATGGCTTTTCGTGCATCCAAGATTTCTGCCCATTTTTCGTCAATGCGCGTTGGGATTATGGTTGAGTTAACACAATCGTATGCTGTCTTTGTAACTTGATCGTCTACTACGAAAATTGAGTTTGGAGCGGATACTGTGTTAGCGTATGAATCCCAAAGGGCTTGGTAATTGTTGATGTCAATATTTGGTAAGTTTAGGGATTGCAGGGTATCAGTCATGAATTTTATTCGCAGGTTTGATGGTGGATGCGTGGTTTCTATCCGGTTTGGTTGACTGTTTAGCGCAATCAACATAAACTGAAGTAAGAATGCAGGCCCTAAAGTTTTTACCGCAAAGCAGTCAGCTACAAATTCAGGGATCCAGTGTTGAGCCCATATGAAGGATGCTTGGTCAAAGACGTTTTGATCTAAGTTTGGCGGTATGCTCTGGGACAGTTCTCTCAGTACTCTGGGGGTAATATCAGAACTAATTTCGCGTTCGTTCTTGTGATAGAAAACATGCCCAATCTCGTGTGCTAGTAACACTGCTTTGTGCAAGTTTTTTATTTCTGAGTAGGTGCCGAAGATAACGTGTTTTCTTTCTTCCCATTCTATAGGTAAGCAGGCATAGCTTTCGCCAACTATTGTCATTATGTGTCCATCTACATGGCCAAGTTGCATGACATCAGAGACAAATCGTTTCAGTAGCTCATGGTGTAGTTTAGTTTCTGGGTTTTGTTTTTGGTTGTTCCACACAGGAATTAAAGGCAGAAACGTATCTAGCCCTATTCTGATTCTTCTTTCAATATCTTCATAGTCCCTTAGGATGGCTGCGAGAAGCCTTCTTTCGTGGCTTTCTTGGATAGATCCTGATTGGCTAAAATGTGAAGCTTGAGCAAATAGGGCGAATTCTGCTTTTGCTTGTTCTACTCTGCTGCGCAGGTAAGCTATCCAGCGTTGCAGTGGTTCAGTATAGCTTAGGAGAACTTCGTCTGGGGCTTGTATTTCGCTGATTACTTGTTGGGCAAATGTTATCTTTGATAGTAGGTCGTCTGCTTTTTGATCTATCAAGTACATTGGTTATCTTGCTTCTGCCATGAAGATGTGGACTTTTGAGGTGGCTTTTGAGGCTTCTTCTGAAGTTGAATTGGCTATTATTTCAAGAAATTCTTCAGCTTCTTCCGGCTCGTCTAGTTTGCCGTTTTTGAAGTCTTGCAATTCTGTGATTGAGTCTTTTAGCATTTTTTTGAGGGCTACTTGACTGCTTACTTTTCTGCCCTGGGAGAGAACGTACAGCACTGACAGGGCTTCAGGTGTGATTGCTTCCTGTTTTTCTCTTGCCTCAAGCGCCTGGGACATTACATCTAACAGTTTGATTCCTTTGTCTATTTTGTCTATTTGCGCTTTGCCAAGTGGCTGCCCCTTTTGTCTTGCGATTTCTGCAAAGTGTATTCCTATTAGGGCGTCATTTGCTAGCTTAGATGCATCTAAGAAAGTCTGGGCATCCCGCATTAGTTGCCATTGGCGCGTCATTGCAAATGTTCCTCTATATAAAAGATACACTAAGTCTCTAAAAAGACTTTTTAAGCCTTTTGGATTTGAGGTCAGTTTTTTCTTAGAATGTTGATGTTTGATGTCAAAGGATTATGTATTGATTATTTCGAACATTCTCCACCAATATAGGCCAATAAAGGTAAATGAAATGCGGAAAGAAGTCGCAATTATTTCAGTTGTACGCAATGGAAGAATAACAATACCTGAAGAATTACGAAAAGAGCTCGGAATAATTGATGGAACAAAAATCAAAGTGGAACTCGATGTTGAAAACGGCAGAAAAAGTGTCATTCTAACAAAAATGTAATCCATCCAGTCTGAGGTAGGTTCGATATGGGCTGGCGATTGGGTTCCATTGATTGCACAACAATACCTCACTATAACGTGGAACTACGCTTCGGGCACCGTGCTTCAACCTGGCGCTTCGCAGACTGTAACTATCACTATCAATCTTAATCAGTATGTGACTGGCGTGAACACCTTCACTAACACCATCTACGTGATTGCTGCTCAGTCTTCGTAGGATGTTTTTGACCTTTTCCTTTTTCTCTTTTTTTGGGCTTTTAATTTATTGTTTTAGCAAAAGCCATTTACTACTTACATCAAAACAGTCTAGTTCGAAAATGTACTAAACGCGGGCAGAATTGACTCCTATTTTAATTTTCAGGTAATCTCTTTTTTTATTTTATTAAGCAGAATGGCAACTTTCAAGTAGTTGCCTTTCTTCAGCTGTCACTGAATACAACTCGTAAACCAATTCATCTATATTTTCTTCGTAAACTGTTGCCTCGCGTTTAAGCAATTCAATACGTGACGAATCTGAAATCATACTGATGGTTTGGTTTAGCCTCGTTATTTTCGAGGAAAGTGTACCTATTTGATCTTTCAAGGCGTTCTGGCGGACGTCTTTAGGGAGTATTATTGGCAATGCTTGAATGTACTGCTTATTGTAAGCAAAAAACCCACCACTAAAACGAGTGCTAACCTTCTTCGTCAAATAATCCAGAAGCTTGCTGTTTAGTAAACCTACTAAATAGAAAGGGTCTATATCCAATTTTTCATTTATTGAAAGCCCATAACCCCCACCCCCGCCGCCCCCACTACCGAGAAAATAGTATGAACCATTTTCATCGTAAACAAACGCAGCTTTCTTAGCAATAGATGGTGTCAGTATCTTCT
>Ga0114951_10003721_pt1 | contig 15530 bp, 13 predicted proteins | sample AM7aDNAmetaG_FD_88677 | JGI IMG/M metagenome (GOLD analysis project Ga0114951, IMG submission 88677) | Freshwater microbial communities from Finland to study Microbial Dark Matter (Phase II) - AM7a DNA metaG | ecosystem: Environmental > Aquatic > Freshwater > Lake | place: Finland: Lake Alinen...
ATGAAAACACCCATGACGCAGTTTTCTGATGAAGAAGCTCATCGCCTGACCCAGGAATTTATTACTGTCAATGCGCAAAAGTCGCCTCCGGCAGAGAAAAAAGCCAGAGTTGTCAAGCCTAAAGCGCCCAAGTAAATTACTCAGGATTAAGGATTACAGGCACGGCGGATGAAGATCGCGTTGGTTTCACCGTATGATTATTCCTATCCGGGTGGGGTGTGCCGTCACATCAGCAGCCTCGAGTATTACTTTACCCGGATGGGTCACCTGGTCAAAATAATCGCGCCGGCTTCCAGTCCGGTGACCGGTTATGGTGACCGCTTTATCGCAATCGGAAAACCCCGCGCTATTCCCGCCAGTGGTTCCATAGCGCGCATCACCATTTCCCTCAATTTGACGGATAAAGTCAAGGAAGTGCTGGAAAGAGAGAAGTTCGACGTGGTTCATCTGCACGAACCCCTGGCGCCTACCCTGTGTCCTACGGTGCTGCGACTTTCAAAGACCGTCAACATTGGCACGTTTCACGCCAATGAAAGCAAGCCCAGTTACCGCTGGGCCAAGCCCTTCATGATGAGCAGGTTATATAAGAAATGGTTTAACCGGCTGGATGGTCGCATTGCGGTGTCCCGTCCTGCCATGGAATATGTCAACAAGCACTATCCCTGTTCATATGATATCATTCCCAACGGCATCGAACTCGATCATTTCAGGCCTGATCTGGAACCCCTGCCCGAGTTCATGGACGGTAAAATCAATTTGCTGTTCGTGGGCCGCATGGAAAAACGCAAAGGCTTGGAATACCTTCTAAAGGCATACAGGTTGATTAAGCCGGACTGTCCGGACTGCCGTTTGATAATAGTGGGTCCAGGCACTCATTCACGCGAAAAATATGAGAAAATGGTAGCTGAATCCGAGTTGAAAGATGTGGTTTTTGCGGGCAATGTAGATTACAAGATATTGCCCAGATATTACAGGACCGCCGATGTTTTTTGCGCTCCGGCCACTGGCCACGAGAGCTTCGGGATCATTCTGCTGGAGGCCATGGCGACCGGCACTCCCCTGGTAGCTTCCCGCATTTCAGGATATGCCAGCGTGATGACCCACGAAAAGGAAGGTCTGTTGGTTCCGCCTAAGCAGGAAGTGCCGCTGGCCCAGGCTATCGCCCGTTTGATCAAGGACCCCTCTCTGCGCCGCCGGTTGGGACAGCAGGGAATTCAGACCTCCTCCATATATGGATGGGAAAGTGTTTCTCGCAGGGTCATGGATTACTACACCCGCACCATTCTCTCAAAGAACATTAAGTTGTAGCCGGCTGCCGCGGTAATAAACAAATCGCTTTGTTGTAAGGTATAAACATGGAAAATATTTTGCCGGGAGGAGTCTAAATCACAACTTCTAAACAGGTTAATAAATCTTCGACCGGACTGCAGGTTTTAAGAAAGGCTTTGGCCGTGGTAATTACCAAACCCGTTATTACAGTGTTGGCGAAAACCGGAGTCACTCCCAATATGGTGACCTGGTTCGGCTTTATTTTAATTCTGGGGGCGGCTGTTTTGGCCGGCCTGGGGCATCTGTTTGCTGCCGGTTGGGTCATGCTGGCATCAGGTTTCCTGGATATCATAGACGGGGCGCTGGCCCGCGGGACCAATCAGGTGACCCGCTTCGGTGCGGTGTTGGACTCCACGCTGGACAGGGCTTCTGAGGCGCTCATTCTGCTGGGTATTGCCGCTTATTATCTATTTTTTAAGGCAGTGGGGCATTTCGAGTGGATCGTGCTCTTGATCGGGCTGGCCATGATGGGATCCTTCCTGGTAAGCTATGTCCGCGCGCGGGCGGAGGGTATCGGCCTGGATTGCCAGGTAGGTATATTTACAAGAACGGAGAGAGTGATTATACTGGCACTGGGTCTTTTATTGGGCAGTATAGAAATAGTTCTGATCACAGTTCTGGCCGTCGTGGCAGTATTGAGCCTGGTGACCGTAGTGCAGCGCATGGTCTACGTAGCCAAACAGGTGAGATAGTTTATCGTAACTAGAAACTGTGCAGGTGGGGGGAGAATAGATGTCTGTAATAGCAGTGGTTGGTGCCCAGTGGGGTGACGAGGGCAAAGGTAAAATTATAGATATGCTGGCCGAACAGGCCGCGCTGGTAGTGCGTTACTCCGGCGGCGATAATGCCGGGCACACCGTTATCAATAACCAGGGTGAATTTAAATTGCACATCGTTCCATCCGGGATATTTTATGCGCATACTACCTGCATAATCGGTAATGGAGTGGTGATCAATCCCACGGTGCTGCTGGGCGAACTGGATGCATTGAAGAAACGCGGTGTGGATATCAGCCGTCTGTATATAAGTGACCGCGCTCATCTCATTATGCCTTACCATATCTTGCTGGACGGATTGGAAGAAGATGCGCTGGGCGCCAAAGCGCTGGGCACCACCCGCAAAGGGGTGGGTCCGGCTTTTACAGATAAAGCAGCCCGTCTGGGTATCCGCGCAAGTGACTTGCTGGATAAAGTTAGTTTCCGCAACCGGCTCGAAACCGTTCTGGCCAGGAAAAATGAGATTTTGACCAGGGTGTATGGAGCCGAACCTTTTTCGATAGAGAAAGTGTTCGATCAATATTGTGCCTTTGCCAAACGGCTGGCACCCCACATATGTGAGACGACCTCGATATTGGAAAAAGCCGTGGTGGAGCGGCAGGTGGTCCTGCTGGAGGGTGCCCAGGGTGTTCTACTGGATCCTGATTTCGGAACCTATCCTTTTACAACTTCTTCTTCGCCAATGGCTGCCGGAGCCTGCCTGGGAGCAGGAATAAGTCCGATGCGTGTCAAGCATGTCCTGGCAGTTTTTAAAGCCTATACCACGCGGGTCGGCGGCGGTCCCATGCCCACCGAATTGACGGATGAGACGGGAGACGCCATACGCCAGAGCGGACACGAGTACGGCACCACTACCGGCCGCCCGCGGCGCTGCGGCTGGTTTGACGGCGTGGCAGCCCGTTTCAGCAACCGTATCAATGGTTTTAACGGTATGGCCCTGACCAGGCTGGATGTGCTGGACAAGTTCCCCAAATTGAAGATTTGCACGGCCTATCAACTGGATGGAAAAACCACCAATGAATTTCCCAGCAGCGTGGCAGAAGTTAGCAGATGTACGCCGGTCTTTGAGGAAATGGAAGGCTGGATGACCGATATCAGCGGAATCCGCCAGTTCGCCCGTTTACCGGCGGCCGCCCGGCGCTATGTCCGCCGGCTGGAAGAGTTTTGCGGGTGTCCGGCCAGGTTGGTTTCCGTGGGTCCCAAGCGCGAAGAGACTATCATCCGCTCACCTCTGGTTTAGTTCACATCGATCAAATCTTTTCCCCCCTTTTGATCCCAAAAGGGGGGATATTTTTGTCATTCAGGAATTTTTCCGCGCCATCGACTATACTGATAATGCGACTGTTGGAAAGGATGGGGGTGGCAAGATGAACGCTATTTTTGATTTGGGTCGTATCAAAAAGTTGATCGGGGCTGAACATCCTGCGGCGGCGTTGATCATAGATACCGGTACGGTGATGAATATCCCTGATCTCAATGGGTGGAAAACCTCGTCAGATAATCCGCTTTTTATTGTGCCCTGCCCGCAGAAGATGGAACCGCCGCTTTTAAAGGGATATTCAGAAATTTACGGAAACTCCGGTGCCGCTTCAGGTGATCTGGCCGGACTCTGCCGGGACGGACGTATTCTGGAAGGCATCTACCAGGACCGCATCGGCTGGTTTATCGGTGTTCCTGTGCCGGAAAGGGAACTGCTGGAAGCACAGATGAAGCTGCTGGACCTGGTCGTAAAAACCTTCGGTCAATTCAACACCCGCTTGATGGTTTTGGCGAGAGAAATGCAGCGTGCAGTGCCGGGCATTCCGTTGGCGATATTGACTCAAAATGCCAGCCTTGGCCAGGCCCTGGAATTTGTAGGGATAAACTCAGTACTTTTTAGCAACTTTACTCTCTGCGGACTGGAGAAAGCCTTGTCTGGCGTTAAGACCGGTTGGCTGGACTGGGACGAGATCTTGCGGGATATTCAAACCTCTGCTGATAAAAACCTGATACAGGTTGAGATGTCTCTGACTTCCCGCAGCGCTGCCCCGGTTTGGATCAACGGCGGCGAGCAGGATCAGGGACAAGCCCCGATACTGATGGCCCAGGGAACAGGCGTGGTACACGCCTCTACCGATCTGCGCTTCAACTGGACTTTGCCCTATAAGGCCTGGGATTTTCCTGAAATCAAGGGTGAGGCCAAAGGCCTGACACAGGCCGGCAGAGAAAGTGATGAAAAAGCCGGTGGAATAACGCCGGGTAGGCTATATCTGGATTTTGGCAGCGCCGGGCATCTGGTTTCTGCGGGGCTGATGAAAGCCTTGATGAGTAAAATCAGGGGCTGCGCATTTCCACTGTCTTATATCCAGGATATCCCTACCGTCCAGGACCCTCTTTCGGTGATCAAGCAATTCATGCTTTACGAGTATGCCTATTCCGAGCGCAATCAACAGGACGATCTTAATAGAGATGCTCTGGCAGACTTTGAGAGCAATCTGAGACATACGGAAAACCTGATGAACTGGACGTACTACTGGTTGCGGAACCGGGAGGCCAGCCAGAGGGATGCGGACGTCTCCCTGGGCGATTTTTTACACGCTCTCAGAAGTTGCTGGAACATCGGCGAGACTTTCAAATTCACTTTGCTGGATAATGAGGCGGAGATCGGTCCTATCAAGGAAGAGGCCGAAGGATAAAGGTTAATAAATCAATTAACCAAACATTGAATAATTAAAAATGTTTAACAATATTGATAGTAACTGACTTTAAAATAAATGAAGTGAGCCTACCGACAAATCGGTAGGCTCATGTTTAATACTTTGTTAGGTTATATCATTACGGTATTGCTGTAAGAGAGAATTGTTTTGCGGTGGGATTCCAAAACAAACCTGAAGTTCCATAATTTGGCGCAGGGGCATCCAGTAATGTGCCGGTATTATCAAAGGCGTACGTACCCACTAGGTCCTTGTTCAAATAGTCTGTTCCATTAAGGTCTGTGGATGAAAACCCGCCAGCAATAGTAGCATTATCAACATTGTCTGCTGCAAAGGCAATAGCCGCGGTTTGAACGGTGGCTACCTCAGTATTGGCGGCTGAAAGGGTACCGGATTTGACGAACTTGGCGACGTTAGGGATAGCTACTGCGGCCAGGACACCCAGGATGGCTACCACTACCAGCAACTCGATCAGGGTGAAACCTTTCTGTCCGTACTTGAAGCTCTTGAAGAATTTCTTAAACATCTACTCCTCCTACTATTTTTATTTTTCTTTTAACTATATTAGTTTAGCCGGGCATTACGAGTGGATATTTACTACTTTAACATACCCTCAGAATCCAACAATCACCCATTAGTCATAGGAATATAATAAGAAGAAAGTCCTGTTATGAGGCTAAAGACGGGTGGTGAAGCCTTTCTGCAGCCGGTAGCTCAAAGGTACCGGTGACTTTAGTTTATTTAAGGCCATTTAAGGCTGTTATGGCTGTCATGCTTGTTATTTTACTTACAAGCCATACATGTTTTGACTATTGACGGCAGACTAAAAAATAAGCACAATAGATAAACACATGGAAATATATTCTATTATCATCTTCGGCCTGCTGGGTGCAGCCATAGGCAGTTTTCTGAACGTCTGCGCTGACCGAGTGCCGGCCGGGCAATCTCTGATGGCGCCTGCTTCCCATTGCGATGCCTGCCAGAGACGGCTTACTTTCCTGGATTTATTTCCGGTCTTCAGTTACATCTTCCTGCGCGGGCGCTGCCGGTTTTGCGGAGCTAAAATACCATTGAGGGTGCTGTGGGTTGAGTTAGGCTGCGCTTTGTTCACCGCTTTTCTGTTCTGGTACAAAGGACTAACCTTCGAATTTGCTGTGATCGCTTTCTATTCTTATATTTATATTGCCATCGCTTTAATTGACCTGAAGCATCAGTTGATCTTGAATAAGATCGTTTACCCGTCCCTGATTGTGGCCCTGGTTATCGCCCCGTTTTTTGTAAAAGGGGGCAACCTGGCAGCAGGGCAATTTCATTTTGGAGACAGCAGTATCGGTATCTTGAGCGCCTTGATCGGCGCAGGGGTAGGGTTTGCGTTTCTTTTGATACCGGCCATCGTGAGCCGGGGCGGGATGGGCTTCGGCGACGTTAAGATGGCCGCCTTCATCGGTCTGACCACAGGTTTTCCGGGCGTGCTGGTAGCTGTCCTAGGCGGCATCATACTGGGCGGTCTGGTAGCTATCGTTCTGCTGGCTTTGCGCATCAAAAAGAGGAAGGAAGCCATTCCTTTCGGGCCTTTTCTATCGCTGGCTTCCATAATCACCCTGATCTGGGGCAGCGGCATTTTAAACTGGTATTTGGCCATTTATACCAGGTAAATCACTCTATTTGACAAGCCTCTTTTTATTATGCTAGGCTAGCATGTCAGTTTTATTGGTACAGGAAGCTGTAAATGACAGGTTATTCTAGATTCGAGCAGATGCCATTCACCTTTGCCGGGCGCACCGTGTGCGCTTGGGGGTTGGGCATGGCTAATCTGTCAAAATAGTTATTATAAAAGGAAAAGCCTAAACCTCCCCAGGCGGGGAGGTTTTTTTATGCGGAAAAATAGGAAGACCGGTTCTCAGGCAAGAACAGAGAAATTATGGGAAAAATTGATTTAAAGCAAAATAAGGAATTTAACCCTAAGACGATTCCTCAAATTATCGCTGAAAACGCTGCCAAATGGGGCGGCCGCACCGCCATGCGCATGAAGCGCTTTGGCATCTGGCAGCAGTTTACCTGGCAGGAATACTACGACCAGGTCAAGCATTTATCGCTGGGCTTGATCAGCCTGGGTTTACAGCGAGGCGATGTAGCTTGCCTCATCGGCGATAACGAACCGGAATGGTTCTGGGGTGAGTTCGCTGTACAGTCTGCCGGTGGTATTCCCACCGGTATTTTCGTGGATTGCATCCCCTCTGAAGTGAAATATCTGGCAACCCATTCCGATGCCAGATTCGCCATCGTCAACGACCAGGAGCAAGCCGATAAATTCCTGGAGATTAAAAACGAACTGCCTCTTTTGAAGAAGGTGGTTTACTGGGACCCCAAGGGTTTGCGCAATTATGACGATCCGCTGCTGATCAGCTTTCAAAAAGTCGTCGCTCTGGGCCAGGAATATTTAAAAAGCCATCCGTCTTTGTTCGAGGAAAAGGTGGCTGAAGGTAAAGCGGCAGATACGGCCTTTATCTATTACACATCCGGCACCACCGGGCTGCCCAAGGGGGCTATCACCACCCATCAGGCCTTGATAACTACCGCAAAAGATTTTGTGATGCGCTATCCCCTGACCGAAAAAGACAACCTGATATCTAATTTTCCGGCTGCCTGGGTGGGTGATAGCTATTTCGGCACGATTCCACATCTGCTGACCGGCGCTGTTTTGAATTTTCCGGAAGAGCCGGAAACTATAGCCGAAGATACCCGGGAAGTGGGCCCCAATTTTGTGATCTACGGTCCCAGGCAATGGGAAAGCCTGGTATCGGATATTCACGTCAAAATCATAGATACCTCCTGGTTAAAACGGGCCTGTTACAATCTTTTTATGCCGGTGGGGCATAAGAGCGCGGACGCCCGTTTTGCCGGGAAAAATCCCAATCTGTGGCTGCGTATGGCTCATTTTGCTGCTTATTGGGCGCTCTTCAGGCCTCTCAAAGACAAACTGGGCTTAAGTCGTATACGTTTCGCCGTTACCGGCAGCTCTGTTTTAAGCCTGGATACTTTTCGTTTGCTGCATGCCCTGGGAATTGAGCTCCGCCAGGTTTATGCCAGCACGGAGGCCGGGTTCATATCCTCCCACAGCAACGGGGAGGTCAAATTTGAAACTGTGGGTCGACCGGCTCTGGGCACTGAGGTCAGGTTGACAGACGAGGGTGAACTGCTGGTCAGAAGCCAGTGTATGTTCAGCGGCTATCTCAAGAATGATAAGAAGACGGCTGAAACCTTTGTCAACGGCTGGTGCCATACCAACGATGCGGTCAATATAGATGACGAAGGCCACCTGGTCTTTCTGGACCGCCTGGAGCACCTGGGTGTTTTAAGCTCGGGCGCCAAATATGCTCCTCAGTATATCGAGGGCCGCCTGAGATTCAGCCCTTATATCAAAGACGCCATGGTGGTAGGAGGGAAGGATAAATCTTTCGTCTCTGCCATCGTCAATATAGATTTTACCATGGTGGGCAAGTGGGCTGAGCGCAACCATGTACCATATACTACCTTTGTGGATCTCTCACAGAAGGCTGGTGTGGCCGATCTGGTACGCAAGGACCTGCAGCGTGTCAACAGCTATCTACCTGAGCAGGCGCGAGTCAAGAAGTTTGTACTGATGCATAAAGAGTTTGATGCCGATGAAGCCGAACTGACGCGCACCCGCAAGATAAGAAGGGAATTTGTGGAAGATAAATACCAGGACCTGATACAGGCCATGTATGGTAAAAGGGAAGAAGTGCCAGTGCAGGCCAATGTGACCTACCGGGACGGTCGTAAGGGCACGGTTTCCACAACGATCAAAGTGAGGGATGTAGTTGTTGAGGGAACGGCAAAATAGACGATGACCGGGGTGTAAGAATAAGGATTTATGAATCAAGGGATTAAATAGAAATGACTGAATTAATGCAATATATTATTACCGGGTTGGCGGTGGGAATGGTCTACGCGCTTATCGCTCTGGGTTTTGCCTTAATCTGGAAATCTACCGGTGTTGCCAATCTGGCTCTGGGGCAACTGGTATTATTGTGCTCCTGGTTCACCTACGGCATGATGCAGCAGTTGCATCTTCCGATATGGCTGGCCTTTCCCGCAGTAATTGTGTTTGCGGTAGGTCTGGGCTGGGTGATTGAAAGGTTCGCCTTGCGGCCGCTGATCGGACAGCCTATTTTATCGTTGATTGCGGTTACTCTGGGAATAGGTTATTTTATGAGCGGACTGGTCAGTTTTGTTTGGCCGCAGAGCATTGGGGCCCTGCCCCAGATTTTCCCCAAAAACCCCCTGCACATAGGGGGAGCCGTAATTTCACAAGAATATGTCTGGGCTGCCGGAATTTCACTGCTGGTTTTTCTGCTGCTCAGCCTTTTTTATAAATATCACCGCATGGGCATCGCCATGCGGGCTACCGCGGATGACCAGATGGCCGTACAGGCCTGCGGTATTCCTGTGACCAAAATATTCTCTATGTCATGGATGTTCGCCTGCGTCGTGGCAGCTGTTGGCGGAATTCTTATTTCCAGCATTGGCGGTATATCCAATGGTCTCCTGGAAACCGGTTTGAAAACCTTTTCTGTGGTGATATTGGGCGGCCTGGACTCCTTTGGGGGTGCGATGATCGCCGGACCTATCATAGGTGTAGCTAAAAGCCTGGGAACCGGTTATCTTACCCCCTATCTTTGGTCTGAATTCGGGGAGGTCATTCATTATATTATCATTGTGATTGTGGTTCTAGTTAAGCCTTTCGGTCTCTTCGGAGAGAAACGGATAGAGAGGATATAGCATGAGTAGTTTGCCCTGCGGTACGCGGAATTATAGTTATGCTGAGGACATGGCCATTGTCCGTACAAAAACTCAGTGGGCACTGATAGCGGCCTTTTTAGTGCTCCTGTTTGCAGGCCCACTATTTTTAGGCAATTTTTGGCTGAATAAAATAAACTTAATCGGCATTACTCTCATCGCTGCCACCGGATTAAACATCCTGGTGGGATACTGCGGACAGTTGTCCATCGGCCAGGTGGGTTTTATAGCTGTGGGGGCTTATTCTTCAGCCATTCTGACTGGAAAACTGGGATTACCCTTTCCGGTCAGTTTTATTTGTTCCGGTCTGATGGCGGGAATCATCGGACTGGTGTTTGCCATACCATCGGTCAGGGTCAAAGGCTTTTACCTGGCGATTACCTCTATAGCAGCCCAGTTTATCATAGTCTGGATTATCCAAAAATGGACCGGCTTAACGGGCGGAACCAATGGTTTGACTGTGCCAGATGCGTCCATCGGCAGCTTGGTATTTAATTCGCAAAAGAGCTTTTTTTATTTAATTATCGGTGTAGCGGTGATCTGTGTTTTCTTAGCCAAGAATTTAGCGCGGACAAGGGTGGGAAGGGCTTTTATCGCCATCCGGGACAATGATCTGGCGGCCGAGGTCATGGGCGTCAATCTTTTCTATTATAAAATGCTGGCCTTTTTCATAGGCTGTTTTATGGCTGGCATCGCCGGGTCTCTTCTGGCTCACTGGAGCGTCTCAATCAGCCCTGATAATTTTAGTTTTTCGGAGTCGATACTATATGTAGGCATGATTATCATCGGCGGTCTGGGAACCACACTCGGCCCCATTCTGGGGGTAGTATTAATACGTTTATTGCAGGTGGGTGTCACGCAGTCCACTCCCTGGTTGCAGTCAGCTTTACCAGGAATGCCCAACGGGTTTGCTACCGGAATTACACCGATACTGTTCGGATTAATCATGGTCCTGTTTTTGATCTTTGAGCCGAGAGGTCTGGCGCATCGCTGGAATTTGTTTAAGTTCTCCTACCGGCTGTGGCCTTTTTCATATTAGAAATGAAAACAAAATTAAAAATATAAGGAGTGTAAAAGTTGAAAAGCAAATATGCGGTTTTCATCCTGGTATTAAGTCTAATATCTATCCTGGCACTCTTGATTGGTTGTTCTTCAACACCTGTTACAACCGGAAAAGAATTGAAATTGGGGGCTATAATGCCGGTTACCGGTCCTGCTGCCGAGAAAGGCAAACCGGGCATCGATGCTCTGCTCGATGTTACGGAATACATTAACAAAGAATTGAAAGGGGCTGGCGGTTATCAGATTAAACTGGACTGGAAAGACAGCCAGTACAATGCGGCTAATGTTAACACCATCGTTACCGATTTCACCAATTCGGGCGTTTTGATGTTCACAGCGATGTCTTCGTTTGAAATGACTAATGCCATGGGTATTGCCAATAAAGCCGGCCTGCCGGGTTTAGCCATTTTCACCTCCCCTAACCTGTATAATCCTCCAGCACATATCTATGGACAAATGCCGGACTACGGCGATGATTGGGTAGCTTTTTCCAATTACTACATGCAGAATATCTGGAAAAAATCCGGAAAACCCAAAATGGCGCTGGCATTATTGAACAATACCACCGGTTCCAGTGTCAAAGACGTCGCCAATGCCAGAGCCGCGGCCATGGGAATCGAGATTGTAGATATCGTAGATCATTCTGCGACCACGATTGCAGAAACGGATGCTTTGACCAGAATAAAAGCCAAGAATCCGGATGTGATCTTTATTTCCAGCACGCCTCAGCCAACTTCGGTTATCTTGAAGAACGCTAAAGACCTGGGCTTGACTCCCAGTACCGTAACCATCGGCTTAGCCCATGCCAGTTTCACCAAATCTTTAATAGATCTGGCGGGAAAAGACGTGGTTGAAGGAGTTTACGGGGTGTATCCGACCGTTACCTGGGATGATACAGCTCCCGGTATAGTTAAAGCTAAAGAGTATCTTATGAAGAATCATTCAGGAGATGTCGATAATATGGATTATCTCTCGGTATGGTGTACCGGTCTGGTCTCAGCCGAGATATTAAAGAATGCCGTTAATGCCGTTGGCTACGATGTGCTGGCTAAGGGAGACGCAAATGCCTGGAAAGCTGTCGAGCAAAGCGGGTTCCAGAAGCTTAATTACAATGTGGCAGGTATCCAGGGCGCGGTGTCATACACAGCGGGAGACAACCGTTTGGCGAAATCAGTAAAAATGTACTCAATTAAGAGTGGGAAAATCACTTCTATCGGAGATTGGGTGACAGCCAGATAATAGGGAATCCAAAATAGCTTGCTCTGAAAAACCAACTCCTCGCTTCAGTAAAAATCCCCTGCCGGTTACCGGCAGGGGATTATTTGTGCCCGAGGCACGCGCAGGGTCTTTTTATAAAAAGTCCATAAATAGCGGCAGTTTGCAAGAATCATTTTGCTGAAACAAGTTTAGCGCCAGGTGAACACGCCGCGCACAGTTTCCCGGGTAATATTTTCCCGTGTCCAGGCCGAAAGACCCATCCGGCTTTTGACCAGTAAATCCCATATTGATTCTGAAGAGAATTCTGGCAGCGGCGCACCGGGTGTAATTGCGGCTGCTTCGATTTTAGCGTTGTAATCGGTTAATATCCTAAAAGAGTCTTTTAAGGCGGTAACTGTTTCGGCATCAAGAAAGTCCAGATGTTCTATATAGTATTTCCAGCCGCTGAGTTTGAATTTTTTTACAGTCCGAGTAGCGGTCTTTCTCTGGTTAATATTCTTTAAAACCTCATCAATATCGGTAATTAACCCCAGGGCGACTTGAATTTTTGAAGGGTTACGAATATTTCCTTTCAAGCGGAACAGGAGCCAGAACAAAGCTAAAATGATTACAACAATAATTACTAAAGACTGCCAGTCCATGATAGAGTTCTCCTAAAAGATTTGATTTTACTTACACCAGTCTATTATTAACATAATACATTTGAGAAATCAAAAACGGGGCAGCATATTATTAAAAACGGGGGTTATCATTGAAAGCATAGAAAAAGCTGGTCTGGAATCCTTGTTACGGCAGTTTATATTTAAAAATTACGATACCGGCAAATTCAAAGTGACATATGTAATGCTTTGTATGTATTAAAACTCATCCTTTTATCATACTAAGTCATGACATGTTCAGGTTGACAGACATAGTGGCAGGAGATTATAATCTGTGCCATTAGGCCTATTATTATGACTGAAGATGGTCTGTGGATTTTTTGTGTTAAAAATAGGTTTTCAGTTCGATCTTTATAATCGTTAATGTTCTTTTAACAACTGTGTTTGCGGTTTCCAGGTTTTTTATTTTGATATGGGGGGGTTAGATGACAACATACATATTAAGGAGAGTTATACAAAGCGTCATCGTTATTACCATAACAACGCTGATATTGTTCCTTATAAATCGAATTATGCCTGGAGATCCTATCCTCGCTTATATCAGTTCGGATGACTATGTCAGAATTACTTCTACTGAGCAAATGGACGCCATGAGGGTCAAGTACGGACTGGACAAGCCTTTAATCGTTCAATATTATCAGTGGATTGAGAGGATAGCTCTGCATGGCGATTTTGGCAGATCTATATTCTGGGATACTACTGTTTTACAGGAGATCAAGCGGGCTTTGCCTATCAGCCTCGTCTTTGGCGCGATATCCTGGGTTATCAGCCATACGATTGGTATTTTATTAGGAACCATGACCGCTATAAGGCGGGGTAAGTGGGCAGATACCCTCATTACCACTGTGGGTAATTTGATGATTACAATTCCTGGTTTCTGGGCAGCAATTCTTCTGATTTATGTTTTCGGTCTATGGCTGAACTGGCTGCCCATTCAGGGTTGGGTTGCTCCCTGGGATGATTTCTGGGGGAGTTGGAAGTATATGGTTATGCCATTGTTTTGTGTAGCCATTATGCCTGCCGGCGGAAGTATAAGACAAACCCGGTCAACAATGCTGGAAGTAATTCGCCAAGATTATGTCCGTACAGCCTGGGCAAAGGGTTTATCAGAACGTCGCATTATTTTCTATCATGTACTTAAAAACGGTTTACTACCCGTTGTTACTTTGATAGGCATGAGTATTCCCCAGATTTTTGGCGGGCAGATACTTATTGAAACAATCTTCAACATCCCGGGCATGGGTAGACTAGCTACCGCCGCAACTTTTGCATTCGATTACAATATCATGCAGGGCCTCAGCCTGATCATGTGTTCGGTCGTAGTAGTATCAAACCTGGTAGTAGACGTCTTATACGGGTGGCTTGACCCCCGAATACATTACGAGTAGAGGAGAAAAATGAGCACACCTGTAGCATTACCGGATGAAGAGTTAGAATATAAAGTTCCTCCCAAAAGCGCAGGAATCAGGCGCTTTATAAGGGTCTTTTTTGGCAGAAAGGTAGTCCTCGTCGGTGCGATTATCATTTTGCTTTTGTTCATTACAGCGATTTTTGCACCCTGGTTGGCTCCGCATAATCCGTATAGTCAGGATTATTCAGCCGTCATCGCCAAACCCAGTGCGAAGTACTGGTTTGGTACGGATACTTTAGGCAGGGATGTTTTAAGCCGTATTATTTATGCTTCGCGTACGACAATCATCATCGGTTTTTTTGCCATTTTTGTGGCCTCCATAATCGGGATGTCGCTGGGATTACTGGCTGGCTACATGGGGGGGTGGGTTAACACCGTTATCATGAGGTTCATTGACGCTATGATGAACTTTCCGATGATGCTGTTCGCACTGCTGCTGGCAGCAGTGCTCGGTGGCGGTATGGTCAACCTGATTATCGCTTTGGGCATAGGTATGATACCTCCTTATTGCCGCCTGATGTGCGGCCAGGCACTTACAATTAAAGAAAACGATTACGTTCTAGCCGCGCGTACGCTTAGAGCCAGCCCAATGCATGTAATGCTAAAGCATGTGGCTCCCAATGCTTTCCCTCCGCTTATTGTCATGATGACGATGCAGATCGGGCAAACTATCATGGCTGAAGCCGGACTGAGTTTCCTCGGGGTCGGTATCAAGCCGCCTGGTGCATCTTGGGGCGCTATGGCCAGTGACGGTTATAAGTATTTATTGATTAATCCTTACTACGCAATGATCCCTGGTCTGGTGATTATGATGGTGGTGTTTGCCTTTAACATGGTCGGCGATGGTTTAAGAGACGCCCTTGATCCCAGGTTGAGAGGCACTCTTTAAGCATTTTCAGGTTTCACACTTTTTAAATAAGAGGTAACAAAGTGACTGTATTAATAGATGTAAAGAACCTTACCACTGAGTTTCATACAGAAAGAGGGGTGGTCAGGGCGGTTGATAACGTATCGTACACTATTAACGAGCGTGAAATAATCGGTGTGGTAGGGGAAAGCGGTTGCGGCAAATCAGTAAGTCAGTTGTCTTTAATGCAGCTCATCCCTTCACCCGGGGTAGTCAAAGGGCATGTATTTTTCGAAAATAAGGACCTTTTACAATTTCAGCCCAACGGGCCGGAAATGCGTTCTGTCAGGGGGTCCAAAATCGCGATGATCTTCCAGGAGCCCATGACTTCTCTTAATCCTACCTTGACTATCGGATGGCAGATGACAGAAATGCTTGAAATCCATATGGGCATGAGCGTTGCGAAGGCTAGAGCCCGCTGCGTGGAACTGCTCCAAATGGTAGGTATCCCGGCTGCCGAAAAACGTTTGGACGATTTCCCCCATCAGTTCAGCGGCGGAATGCGGCAAAGAGTTATCATAGCTATGATGATGGGTTGCAATCCCAAGTTGCTTATTGCAGATGAGCCCACTACAGCCCTGGACGTAACTACCCAGGCGCAGTTGTTGGAACTTATGAAAGAAATGGTTAATAAAATGGGCGCTTCTCTGGTCA
>Ga0114951_10003722_pt1 | contig 15529 bp, 14 predicted proteins | sample AM7aDNAmetaG_FD_88677 | JGI IMG/M metagenome (GOLD analysis project Ga0114951, IMG submission 88677) | Freshwater microbial communities from Finland to study Microbial Dark Matter (Phase II) - AM7a DNA metaG | ecosystem: Environmental > Aquatic > Freshwater > Lake | place: Finland: Lake Alinen...
CTAGTGACACGCCCGGCGAGTCGGACCTCGCGTTCGTCGGTCCCGTTCTGACGGGCGTCGGCGATCCGCTCGCTCGTCTCAAAACGTCCGCCGTACGGGGCAATCCCCTTTTCCATCAGCTTGCGGCGTTTCTCCAGTCGCGCTTGTGTTTGGTCGTTGATCGGTTCCATGTCGGGCGCAGGATACCGCCGGGCGAGGGCGCGGGCAACGCAATAATGAACGAAACAAATTATATGGAAGCCGTGGCGAAAATTGGTATTATGGTAAGAGGATGAATGTGATCGCCGCCACATTGCCGACGACGTTGAATTGGTACGATTATGCCGTGGCTACCGCAGTGCTCCTTGGGTTTTACACCGGGCTGCGGGCCGGGTTGACACGGTCGCTATTGCGGACGGTGATGTGGGTGTTGATGACGTTTCTGGCGCTGCTTCTTTACCCGACGATGGGAAATGGGTTGCATGACATCTTCGATGTGGAGGCCGACTCGGCCAACCTGCAGGCGTTCCTGCTTGTGGGGCTGGTGGTGTACATCCCCTGTCATTTCGCCAGCAACGAGATCATGTTCCGCACATCCAAGTACGGCTTACCGGCCTGGCTTGACAATGCGGGCGGCGTGCTGTTCGGGGCCGTGGTGATGGTGGTGGTGATGGCGTGGCTGAGCATCGCGCTGGCGCTCATGCGTAGTCCGCTCTGGCATGAACAGGTCGCACGCAACTCCTGTTTCGGTGCACGCGTGGTGCAACAGTTCCCTTCCGTTGCCGCCATGGCCGAGAAACAACAACAGGAGAGCCTCTGGTTCATGAAACCAATCCCCCGCCGCGAGGAACCCACCGCGGATGGCTACAAGAAACAACGTTGAGAGGCGCTGTGCCCGGCTTCATCTCTGACCACGTCCTCGAACAAGTCCGCGCAGCCAACGACATCGTCGAGGTCATCGGCACGTATTTCCCGCTGAAGCGGCGTGGTGCGAACCTCATCGCGCTCTGCCCGTTCCACAAGGAAAAGACACCAAGCTTCAACGTCCACCCGCAAAAACAAATCTGGCACTGCTTCGGCTGCGGCGCCGGCGGCGATGTGTTCAAGTTCATCATGCAGCACGAGAACCTCCAGTTCACTGATGCCGTGCGACGCCTCGCCGAGCGCGCCGGCATCACGCTGGAGTTCGACGCTGCCGAGGGCGCGCCTAGCCGCGACGAGAAGGATCTGCTCTTCAAGCTCCACGAACAGGCCGCTGCGTTCTTCCACCAACATCTCCTGAAACAACCTGCCGACAGCTCGTCGTTGGCCTACCTGCGCAAACGCCGCATCGGCTTCGACACGGTAAAACGCTGGCAGCTTGGCTACTCACCGGACGCTTGGGATGCGCTGTTGCAGTGGGCGGCGACGAAGAAGTTCTCCGCCGTGATGCTGGAATCGGCGGGACTTGTGTTGAAACGCGACAGCGGCGGATTTTACGACCGGTTCCGCGGACGGTTGATGTTCCCGATCTGCGACGACCAAGGCCGAGTGGTCGCGTTCAGCGGGCGCAGCCTGACCGACGCGAAGGACCAGCCAAAGTACGTGAACTCACCGGAGACGGCCATTTTCCAGAAGGGCAAAATCCTGTTCGGGCTGAACAAGGCCAAGCGCGCCATACTCGACGAGAAAGTCGCCATCGTCTGCGAAGGCCAGCTCGACACCATCACCTGCCATGAGAACGGATTCGCCAACGTCGTCGCACCGCAAGGCACCGCGTTCACCGAGCAGCACGCCCGCATCCTGAAACGACACGCCGACGACGTGATCCTGATGTTCGACGGCGACGAGCCCGGTCAGAACGCTGCCGTCCGCAACGCCGAGCCGCTCTGGGAACTCGGCGCCGGCATCCGCGTCGCCCTGCTGCCCGAAGGGCACGACCCGGACAGTTTCCTCAAGCAACACGGCCCGGAGAAACTGCGCGATCTACTCGACGGCGCATTGGGCTTTTTCGATTTCCTTCTGCAACGGCTCGCGCGCCAACACGACGCCCGCACCGAACGCGGCAAGGTCCAGATCTCCGACCAGATGACACCGTGGCTTTGCCGCATCCGAGACCCGATCCTCCAAGCCACTTTCGCCCAACGCACCGCCTCCCGCCTCGAAGTACGCGAGGAGGTCCTGCGCCGCAAGATGAAAGACTTCGCCCGTCACGGCCCGCGCCCTCACGAAGAACCGCCCGAGCCAGCGAAGGAATCGCCGCACCCCGAAGGTTTGCCGGCTGAAGTGACTCTGCTGCGGTTGGTGTTGACCGACGAACGTCTCCTTGACATGGCGGCAGAACGACTCGCCCGCGAGTGGCTCACCGACAGCCTGGCGGCGTCATTACTGCTACGCGCGTTCGATTTGCATGCGCGCGGCAATTGGAATGGACCGAACTCCTTGTTCCACGAAGCGGACGAGACTGAGAACCGTTTGTTGTCGGCGCTGTTGCTCCAGCCGACTCAGAAAGGCGAACCAATTACCGTAGCGACGGACTGTCTGCTCACACTGGAACTGTGCTGGCTGGAACAGCAACGCCAGCAAATCCATCGACAATTAGCACAGTTGGTTGGCCTCTCGGCAGATGTAATACGATTAGACAGAGAGGATTTTGAACTACAACAGCGGTGTCGGCAAATCCGGCAAGAATTGGCTTAGCCGGGTTGCCCGGTGCGGAAGTGCTGCGGCTACTGAAAGAGGCACTTGACTTGCGACGGAAGTTGGACAATATTTCCGCGCTTTTGCTCGAGAGAACAAAAGCGCGACGGGAATAATTGTCTTCACCTATGGCCAAGAATAAAGACCGCAAGAAAAGTGCACCCAAGTTGGTGCCGCGTCTGAATCAAGAGGAGAAAAACCTCAAGATCAAGGAGTTGATCAAGCTCGCAAAGGAACAGGGCTACCTGACCTATAGCGACATCAATGACGCGTTGCCCGACAAGGTGCTCTCTCCCGACGAGATGGATTCGATCATCATCACACTGCGAGGCATGGACATCGAAATCATTGACGCCTCGGAGGTGGACCGTTTCAAGCGCGAGACCGAGGAGGACAAAGAACCGCCGCCCAAGACCGATTCACGCCTCGACATCCTCGACGACCCCGTCCGCATGTACCTTAAGCAGATGGGTCAGGTCCCCTTGCTCACCCGCGAACAGGAAGTTGAGATTTCTAAGCGCATTGAAACCGCCGAGATGAACGTCAGACTGATCATCAACAACTTCGGCTTCACCGCCAAGGAGCACCTATCCCTAGCTAAACGCCTCCTCAACAGCCGCGAACGTTTCGACCGCGTCATCATTGACAAGAAGATTGACAGCCGCGACCAGTACATGCGCGCCCTGCCCAAGCTCTGCAAGAAAGTTACCACTGCCGATGAGACCACCGATGCCCGTTACACACGCACCATCAAGACCGGCCTGACCCAGCGGGAACGCGCCAAACTCCAGCGCGACCTAAAGAAGGCCGACACCGCCCTCCAGAAGCTATTTGACAAGTTCTATTTCAAACAGAAGGTACTCGAGGAGTTTGTCGAGAAGGCCAACGAAGTCCGCGAAGATTTTGACGGCACCCTATGCGAACTCGATGACCTCCAGAAACAACGTAAGTTTCCCGCCATCACCAGCCAGACTCACAACGTCCAGCGCCGCCTCAAACACCTCGAATTGCTTTCCCGTATGTCCACCGACCAGTTCCTTAAGACTCACGACGAACTGAAAGTCTGGATGCGAAAAGCCGTACAGGCCAAGAGCGAAATGGTTGAAGCTAACCTTCGCCTCGTCATCTCCATTGCCAAGAAATACACAAACCGCGGCCTCAGCTTCCTCGACCTCATCCAAGAAGGCAACATGGGCCTCATGAAAGCAGTCGAGAAATTCGAATACCGTCGCGGCTACAAATTCTCCACTTACGCAACTTGGTGGATACGTCAAGCCATTACCCGTTCCATCGCCGACCAAGCCCGCACCATACGTATCCCTGTCCACATGATCGAGACGATCAATAAACTCATGCGGATCCAGAAAACCCTCATCCAGGAATTCGGCCGCGAGCCGATCCCCGAGGAAGTCGCTGAGGAAATGCAAATGCCCGTGGACCGTGTCCGCGCCGTCCTTAAGATGGCCCAACAACCCATTTCCCTCCAAGCCCCACTCGGCGACAGCGAAGACACCAGCTTCGGCGACCTCATCGAAGACAAGACCGCCGACAATCCCTCTGATATGGCCTCCTACTCGCTATTGAAAGAAAAACTTGGCGAAGTCCTCGACACCCTGACCGACCGCGAACGCAAAGTCCTCCAACTCCGCTTTGGACTTGGCGATGGCTACTGCCGCACGCTCGAGGAAGTCGGCCGCCAATTTCGCGTTACCCGTGAACGCATCCGCCAAATCGAAGCCAAGGCGCTCCGCAAAATGCGCCACCCCACCCGTCAGCGCCAAATCGAAGGGTTCCTCCAGCTTCAATTCTGACTACTGTTTTTCGCTTTCCAACACGCTCGCCTCAACCTATCTTCAATCGCTGATCGAGCGGGCCTGTAGCTCAGTGGTTAGAGCGGAGGACTCATAATCCTTTGGTCGTAGGTTCGAATCCTACCGGGCCCACCACTTCCCCACCCTTGCAATGCAAGGGCTTTTGTCGTTCACCCCCGGCAACGGAGCAAGGCGCGAAACGCGCCGTGATACCAAAAGTGATACCACCACCGTTTTGCCGGGGGCGCGGGCGGTAGCCCGCGCATCATCTTCGGGCGTCACCCGCGCCGCCGTCGCCCTTCGTGCCGGTCACCCCGCCCCGCGCCCCGGCTTGGCCGGTAGGTGTGGACTGGCGCGGCGCTGGCACTCACCAAGCCCCGACATGCCACGTAGTGCCACATTGTGCGACGTGCTGAGAGCGCCGCGCAAGCGGAGAGGCTCAGCATGTGCGAGCGGCGCGCTTGCCCGTCCTTCGGGTAGGCGCGCCAGTGAGCGGACGCACAATGTGTACTACGTGGCAAGCGTAGCGGCCTTTGCGCTGGTCGTGTAGCGGAAAGACCGCGCAGCGGTGTCGGGGCGACTGAAAGCCAGCGACGTGACAGGCCACACCTGCCGGACACGTCTTGCCGGGGCGCATTCCTTACCGGCACGGATCGGGGCGACGGCGGCGCGGGTCTAGCCGGAGTCGTTGCCGTGTCGTTGGCTGGCCGTGGCAATGGTGATCCTCGCAACGCGGCAGCGCGTGCGACAAACTGAGGCGCGGCGCGCCGTCTGCGGCGCGTGCGCGCCAGTAGCGCGGGGCAACCGCGCAAGGGAGCGAGGGAGCGAAGCGACCAATGCGGGGCGGGGGGAGCGCAAAGGGGCGTGGCTACAAGCCCGCCCGTTATGCGCGCTGGTGGGTGGGGCAACAGCGGCGCGTTGCCGAAGCGCGCCAGCGGTGCGACTCGCACCGGTGGCGACGCGGGCGAATTACCTGCCCGCGTTGACGCGGCGCGATAGCGGCGGCGGCGGCACGGCGTTGACGTGTTCGCAATTCCCTGACGGCGTTACCGGAGCGCGGCAGCGGTGTGACGTTGACCGCGCAAGACGGGCGCGAATTGCCGGGGCGCGTTGCCGTTGCCTTGTTCGCGGACGGCGGCGACTTGACTTTTGCGGCATTGTTGGACATGGTGTTGGACATGACAACTATCACTATGCGGGAATTGATGCACAACCCGACCGGCGTGTTGCGGATCGTGGAACACGGCGGCACGGTGCGCTTGACGCGACGCGGGCGGCCAGTGGCACGCTTGGTGCCGGACGTGCCAGCCAAGCCCGGCAAAGTGCAAATGCCGGACTTCGCGGCGCGGGCGCGGGCGTACAGCGGCGGCTTTGTGATGAGTGACGCGGCGGTAAAACGGATGAAAGACGCTGAGGATCGGCGTTTCTCGTGAACGCCTACCCCGATGCCAGTTTCCTTTGCGCCTTGTACGTTCCGCAAGCCAACGCGGACTTGGCCAGCGCGCACGCGGCGACGATGCAAGAGCCAATCCACGCCGCCAGCCTGTTGCGGTTTGAGGCGTGCAACGCGATCCGCGCAGCGGCCTTTCGCAAAGACATGCCCGGTGGCGTGGCAGTGGCGGCACTGGCCGCTTTCGACGCGGACGTTGACGCCGGGCGCGTGGTGATCCCGCCTGTCGAATGGGAACAAGTCCACGCGACGGCAGAGCGCCTGAGCAACACCCACACGGTCCGGCACGGCTACAGCGCGCTTGACGTTGTGCACGTGGCAACCGCGTTGACGCTGGGGGCAAAAGTGTTTCTGACGTTTGACAAGAATCAGCGGCGGCTTGCCGAAGCCGAAGGCTTGAAGGTCAAACCCTGAGCGCCCCGGTTTCCCCTTGTTGCGGCTAATTTCCCCTACTTTCGGTTATTTCCGCCTTCTTCCGCCTTTTCCCGCCTACGGCACACACGGCAAGTAACGCCTGTTCACGGCTATTAACGCCTGTTCACCCCTGTTCAAGGTATTTCAAGGCTGTGCGTTGACGCCTAGCCTTGCCGGTTTGTGGGCTTGGCGGTAGGATGCGCGGCCATGACCGCTGCCGAATTTATCGCCAAGTGGCGCAACGTTGAATTGACCGAGCGCGCCGCCGCGCAATCGCATTTCAACGATCTGTGCGGCGTGCTGGGACATCCCCAGCCGATTGACGTGGACAAGACCGGCGACACCTTCACTTTCGAGCGCGGCGCGGCCAAGCACGGCGGCGGCGACGGCTGGGCGGACGTGTGGAAAAAAGATTTCTTCGGCTGGGAGTACAAGGGCAAACACAAAGACCTCGCCGCCGCTTACGACCAGCTTTTGCTTTACCGGGAAGACCTCGAAAATCCGCCGTTGCTGGTCGTGTGCGACATGGACCGGCTGATTGTCCACACCAACTTTACCAACACCAAGCCGCTGACGTTTGAAATTCCGCTGGCCGCACTCGACGCCCCGCGCAACCTCGAAATTCTTCGCGCCGTCTTCCACGATCCCGCCAAGCTCAAACCCGGCGAGCCGAGCCGCGCCATTACTGAGCACGCCGCCGCGCAGCTTGGCGAGCTGGCCGGTATGATGGGCAAGCGCGGCCTTGAACCGCACGCCGTCGCCCACTACCTCATTCGGTTGGTCTTCTGTCTCTTTGCTGAAGACGTGGACTTGCTGCCGCGTGGACTCTTTGCCGAGATTGTCAACAAGGGGCGCAACGATCCGCCGCGTTTTAGTCGCATGGTGGCGCAACTCTTTGGCGCAATGGCCAACGGCGGCGAGTTTGGCGCGGACATCATCAAACATTTTAACGGCAACCTCTTTGCCGATGCGACCGTCCTTGACCTCACCCGCGACGAAATCGAGCGCGTTGCCGGCGCTGCCGCGTTGGAATGGAACACCGTTGACGCCTCAATTTTCGGCACGCTCTTTACCCGTGGCATTGACCCGCAACAGCGTTCCCAGCTTGGCGCGCAATACACCGGGCGCGCCGACATTGAAACGATTGTTGAACCGGTGATTATGACACCGCTGCGCCGCGAGTGGGCGGACGTGCGCGGCAAGGCGGACGCCTTGCTTGCCACTGACGCCAAGAAAAACCGCGCCGCCGCTGAAAAACTTCTGACCGCCTTCCTTGAACGCCTCAAACGTCTGCGCGTGTTGGACTCTGCGGGCGGCTCCGGTAACTTCCTCTACGTCACCCTGCAAAAAATTCTCGACCTCGAAAAAGAAGTCAACGACTACCTCGGCGCGCACAGTTTTACCCCGTATTTTCCGGGCGTGAATCCGGGACAGCTTTACTTGATCGAAATCAACACCTACGCCCACAGCCTCGCGCAAGTCACCGTGCAAATCGGTTACATTCAATGGCTGCGCGCCCACGGCTACGGCTCACCCAAAGAGCCGATTCTGTTGCAACTCGACAAGAATTTCCTGCAAGCCGACGCTCTTTTCACCGACTGGCCGGACGTGGATTTCATTATCAGCAACCCGCCGTTTCTTGGTTCAGCCTTCCAACGCCGGGAGCTCACGGACGCCTACGTTGACAGGCTGCACGCAAAATTCAGCGACCGCGTGCCAAAGACCGCCGATTACTGTTGCTACTGGTTTGAAAAGGCACGCGAGCTTATCGCGGACGGCAAGTGCCAACGGGCGGGATTGCTGGCAACGCAAGGCATTCGCGGCGGCGCTAACCGGGAAGTCCTCAAACGCATCAAGGCTACCGGTGACATCTTCTTTGCCGTCAGCGACCGGGATTGGATTCTCGACGGCGCAAACGTCCACATTTCCATGATTGGATTCGACAACGGCAGCGACCAGACGCGCACCCTCGACGGCCAGCCGGTGCCGACAATCAACGCCAACTTGACGGCAGCCGGTGACCTCACGCAAGCAATGGCATTACCGGAAAATGCGAACTTCTGTTTCCGCCCCGTCGAGAAAGGCGGCTCTTTTGAAATCAGCAAGGAAACAGCGGCGGACATGCTTCGTAAGCAAAACCCCAACGGAAAGTCCAACGCCGATGTTCTCCGGCGGTGGACGAATGCCGACATGATGCTGAAGAATCCGAAAGAGGTTTGGATTATCGACTTTGCCGGTTTGGAAGATGAAACCGCCGTGGCACAGTTTGAAGCGCCCTTTGAGTATCTGAAAGAGCACGTTCAGCAGGAACGGCAGCAGAACCGGGATGAACGGTTGCGGAAATTCTGGTGGATGCACCGCCGCAGTGGTGAGGATATGCGCGAAGGCGTAAAAGGCTTGTCACGGATGATCTGCACTCCCCGTGTTTCCAAGCACCGGCTTTTTCTTTGGCTGCCTTCGGATTGGTTGCCGGACACTTCAACGTATGTCTTTGCTCGTGACGACGATTACTTTTTCGGCGTCCTGCACTCACGAGCGCATGAGGTTTGGGCGTTGAAACTTGGCACACGGTTGGAGACACGCCCGCGCTACACGCCGACGACCTGCTTTGAAACGTTCCCGTTTCCGTGGCCGCCGCGCACACCGCTGGACGCCTTGACCGTTGAACAGCGCCGACACGTTGACGCTATCGCCGCCGCTGCGAAGGAACTCACCGACCAGCGCAACAACGTCCTCAGCGATCCGAACGGCGACGCCAAAACCCTGACCGCCCTTTACAACAAACTTGCCGCCGGTAAAGCGACGTGGCTGGCCAACGCGCACGCGAAACTTGACGCCGCCGTGTGCGCGGCCTACGGCTGGCCGGTCACCCTGACTGACGACGAAATTCTTGAACGCCTTTTGAAGTTGAACCACGACCGCGCCGCCGGTCAAACCAGCGGAGCGGCGACGAAGCCCGGTTGACGGCACCGGTAATTTGAGCCGCTTTCCCGAAAGAATGCCCGGCATGGTGGGGCGGGAAAGATAGGCGGAAGTCCACACCCACCGCAGCGCGTCAACGCTGGCCGGGCACAAGGAAGGTAGGCACGTGCCGACAAAACCACAAGCCGGGAGTGTTCCCAGCGAGCGCGGGCGCGCACTCGACTGGAAAGACTGGAATTTTGACCGTGTAACCGAGCCGGAGCTTCTGGCGTGTTGCTATTGGGAGTATGCGCGGGAGTCAACTTTCATCCGGGACACGTTGCGGCGGTATCGGGACTGGTGGAAAGCGGGCGGACACACGGACATTCCAGAAGCGGGCGAACTCGACGCGGCATTGTGCCGGATTCAAGAGCCGATCCCGTATCACTCGGAGGTTTTTCTTTGCGGCTGTGCGTTTGATCGTGACCCGGTTACTCAAAGCGACGATCCCGACAAGCCGAATTACAGACACCCGGACGCTCCGCCGATAACCGGAAACTTTCCCGATGCCTGGCAATCTCTCACCGTAGCGGAACGCGCACACCGTTCGCACATCCGCAGCGACCGTGAAGTTATTCCCTTGCGAGCCTTTGACCGCGACGGAAGTTTGTTGACGGCTGAAATGCTCGTTGAACGGGCACAGGGGAGTTTGCGCGATTTTATCGCCATACGTGACAAGCTGCACCGGGACAATCCCGGTGTCGGTGAAGGCACGTTGCGGCGACAAGGCAAGTATCCCGACTACCGGCCTACCGCCTCTGTGTTTTGGGAAGGCGGCGCGGAATGTTTATCAGTGAAAATCGAGTGGGCGGACTTCACCAACGACGAAATTGTTGAAGCGTTTCGCAAGTGGGTAGGACCAAACCGCCCGCCCGATATTCCGAAACCGGACGGGCGCGGGCACAAGCCGAAAGACTTGCGCGCCGATCTCACGCGGTTGGCTGCAATGCGGATTTTGTCACGTTATACCCCGGTGGAAATTATCGGCAACACACGCCGTCCACCACTTGCCGAGTGCGCGCCGATTCACAAGACGAAGCAATTTGCTTCCGACAAGTGGGGTGATCCTACCAAGTGGCGCGACGCCCGCCGCGAAGCGGCAGAGCGGTTTCGTGAAATGTTTCCGTTTCTCCCCACCGACGAAAAACCGCTTTCATGGCGGCGAGAAAGCTGAGGCTGGCAAATGGCGACAGAATCACAAGCCCGGAAAGTCCCCAGCGAGCGCGGGCGCGCACTCGACTGGCGAGAATGGAATTTTGACGGCGTGACGCAAGCGGAGCTTGTGGCGTGCTGTTATTGGGAATATGCGCGGGAGTCCGCTTTCATCCGTGACGCCTTGCGCGACGGTTACGAGTGCGTAAGGCGCGACGTTGAAGCGGGCGACAAAGTTGACCTTGCAAAGCAAACGCGCCCGGACTGGTGCGGCAAACTCGACAAGATTCAGAGCATCGGATATCCGGCTGACGTTTTCGTGAGAGGCTTCTGTTTTGGCCGTGGACGCCGTAGCGATGTCCCGGACGCCCCGCCGATTACCGGCAGCTTTCCCGATCCGTGGCAATCGCTTGCCGATGACGAAAAAAAGGAGCGGGCACGCGGGCCACGCTTCAGGGAACACTTTCGACCTGCGCCGGTAAATCTAGCAGACTGGCGCATGGCTAGGGAGATTGTCCGCCGGGGTGACACCTGGGCGGGTGAACAACTCCGGCAGTGGAAGGAATATGAAAAGCGTTACCTTTACAAGAACGCCGAAGGATATTTGCGAGCAAATCCCGGCGCGCCCGATCTGCCAGACTCGCCAGAAATGCGCCCCGGATTCTTCATTGGCGATGCCGAAACGGTGTTGTTAGAAATCGCGTGGAATGAGTTTACCAACGAATCAATTGCCGACTACTTCCGCAAGGTGTTGCCGAAGTTGCGCCCGCCCACGGCACCGGCACCGGACCGGCGCGGGCATAAGCCGCGCGACGTGCGCGCCGATCTCACGCGCTTGGCAGCAATGCGCCTTCTCTCACGTTACACGCCGGTTGAGATTCTCGGCAACGCCCGCCGTCCAGAGCTTGCCGAGTGCGCGCCGATTCACAAGACGAAGCAATTTGCTTCCGACAAGTGGGGCGATCCTACCAAGTGGCGCGACGCCCGCCGCGAAGTGTTGGAGCGGCTTCACCAACTGTTTCCGTTTCTCCCCGCCGATGAAAAGCCGCTTTCGTGGCGGCGTGAGAAGTAACCCGCGAAACGTTCCGGTGTTTCGCGGGTAGGCCATCAATCGGGCTGGCAATTCATGGCCGCGCCGTGAATTGCGTTGGTGATTAGTGGCCGCGCCGTCATTCCTGCCGAGCTTTCCGCGTCTTATGCGGTTTCGGCGTTTCTCCTATTCTCACGCCCGAAGTGAAACAAAAACCGCAAACGCGGTGCAAAGAATCGAGCGGAGACACCGCCCCGAAAAAATTTTGCCCCGCGTTGCGAAGGAGAAAACGAACATGAGCGACGGGGAGAAGATTCTACTTGAACGGCGACGGCGCGGGCTGGCCGCGTACAAGTTGGCGGCGGCGGCTGGGATTGCCCCCAGCGTGCTGAGCGCCATTGAACACGGCGACCGTGAGGCGACTTACGGGCAAAAGCTGACGCTGGCGCGGGCGCTGGGTGTTGAACCGGAAACCATTTTCGACCGGGTGACACCGTGAGCGCGCCACAGAATGCACCAACGGCAACCGCGCCGGACCGGTTGCTAACTCTCGGCGAGATTCAAACCCTCGCCAGCGTTTCACGCGGCACGGTGTGGCGCTGGCGACAGGAACACGGGTTGCCGGTGATCCGCGTTGCCGGTGTCTGCCGCGTGCGTGAGTCCGTTTTTTGGGAGTGGTTGGCGCGGCACGGCGAAAGCGGGGCGGCGTGAAACACCTGTTGAATCAAAGCGCCGTTCGCCGGTTGGCGTTGGACACGGCCAACGCCCGGCAAGCCCGGATGAATCGCCCGCCGAAATTCTGGCGCGTCTCGCAGTCATTCCTTGCCGACGTGGAAGCGGCGGCGCGTCGGATCGTGTGCGACCGTGCCGCGCATTTCCAGCAACGCGGTAAGACGCTGAGGGGCGGCTTGTGAGTCCGCCCGCCAACGACGGCGGCGACGGCTGGGTTAAGCTGTACCGTCGCCTTTGGGAGAATCCGCTTTCCCGCGATCCCGCGTGGGTGTCGGTGTGGGTGTACCTGTTGACGAAGGCGACGCACAAGCCTTACCGGCTGCGCGTTGCCGGGCGCGAAGTCACCTTGCAGCCCGGTCAACTGTTCACCGGACGCCATGCGATTGCAGAGGCGACGGGCGTTGACGAATCCAAAGTGCGGCGGCTGTTGCGCACGATGCGCAGCGACCAGCAAATTGACCAGCTACGCACCGTCAAAGGTTCAATCGTTACAATCCGAAATTGGCGGCAGTACCAAGCGAGCGGCCAGCTACTTGACCAGCAAGCGGCCAGCGAGCGGCCAGCAAACACGCCAAAAGCGGACAGCGAATTGACCAGCAAGCGCAGCGCGGGAAGCCCTGAAAACACTGGCGCAATCGCCCGCCCTGCCCCGACTGCGGCCAGCAAATTGACCAGCGGCGGCAATCCCGCCCCGCGAAATTCGGCCACAAACAAGAACACAACAACACCCACAAGAACCGGAAGGAAGGCGCGCCCGCCCGTCTCTTTGGGTCGTGACCAGATTTTCAAATGAGCGAGCCTGCCAAGCGATTCACGATCCCCGGACGCGGCGACGTGTCGGAATGGGATTACCAGCAATGGCGGCGGCAGTGCGTGGACAGTTACCAGCGCGCCGACTTCCCTGCCCGGCTCGTGACGTGGGCGGACGGCTGGGGCGCGGGCAAAGTTCAACCTGAAAATGCCGACTGGAAACGGTACTGGCAACACGTCAAAGCCCGGTTGGACGGTGCGGGCGTCACGCTGGCGTTTATCGGTGGACGCGGCACCGGCAAGACGCAACTGGCGACGTGCGCGGGGCGGCATGTGTGCCTACAAGGGCACTCTGCCCGGTATTGGCGGGCGGCGTTTCTCTCTGAAAACATCAAACGCGGCTGGGATGACAAGGCCACTGAATCAGAGCGCAAGACGCTGGCCAGCGTGTTGCGCGTGCGGTTGCTGGTCGTTGACGAAATCGGCGAGCGCAACGAAACGGAATGGGAGCGGCGCAACCTCACCAACATCGTTTGCCAGCGGCATGATGACAGTCTCGACACGATCCTTATCAGCAACCACGATCCCGACGAATTTGCGCCGTGTGTCGGCGACAGCATTGCCGACAGGATTGCCGGTGCCGGTGTGCTGGTGTTCCATTGGCAGAGTTTTCGGCGACGCGGCGAGAATGGACTTGCAAACGGTGGCTAATGGTGCTACCGATACAAACAAAGGAGAAACACACATGACACGAAAGCCACGAAGTCCGCTGGGCACGGTGAACAAATTCAATATCTCACTGTCGCCCGAAACGTTTACGAAGTTGGAAGCCTACTGCGCCAAGAATGAGCGCCCGCGAAGCTGGGTGATCGAAAAGGCGTTGGCGGCGTACATGAAGAAAGAGGCGCGACCATGATTACCGGCAACGAAGGCGAGACGGCGCGCACCGTCGCGCAGCAAACGCCGGAGCGCATCGGGTCCGGTTTGTACCGGCGCGGCGGTACGATCTTTGCCCGCGTCACGATTGACGGTAAGCGGACGTTTCGCAGTACCGGCACGAATGACCCGGCGACGGCGCGGAAAATCTTCAAGGAATGGCGCAACCAACAAGCCTTGAAGTCACACGGAATCGAATTGCCGGTGGCGGCGCTGGCGCGCAACCGTCTGACGGTGGGCGCGGTATTGGACGCCTACGTTGAAGCCGGTTGCCCCACCCCGAAAATGAAGGCGAAAGCGCCGTTGACCTTGCGGCGGGAAGTCGTTTGTATGCGCCCGCTGCGCGGCTTCTTCGGCAACCGGGCGGCGGTGTCGTTGACGCTGGCCGATTGCGACGATTACCGGGAATGGCGGACGGCGGGCGGCTACGTCACTACGTACACGCGCAAAGACGGCGAGACGGTCAACCAGCGCAACAAGGGCGGTGACCGGAGCGTTGACCTTGAATTGATCGTGCTGAGCAACGCCCTACGGCTGGCGAAACGGCGCGGCAGTATCAAAGCGAATCCGCTGGCCGGACGCGAGAGCTACCACGACACAACGAAGATTCGGCATTGCCGGGAAGTCGCCCCGACGCCGGACGGCTTGGCCGCAATCGAGCGTTGGCTGCGGATGCGCGGCAACGACGATCTTGCGGACTTGGCTTGTTTCCTCGCCTTCACCGGGCTGCGCATCGGCGAGGCGCTGGCGATGGATTGGGAAGCGGTGGACTGGCGCGAAGGCGTCTTGCACGTCCAACGCCTGAAACGCGGCTGCAATCCGTTTGTGCCGATGCTGCCGGACTTGGTGCAACTGTTGCGCGGGATGCAGACGCGGGCCCGGAGTCACCTGCTTTTCCCCAGCCCGTTGAACGCGGAACAAAGCCGGGAACAATGCGCCGTTAATCGGCGTTTAACGGCGGCTTGCTTGGCGCTGGGGATCGGGCACGTCACCCCGCACGGGCTGCGCAGCTTCTTCGTCACGCAAGCGCGGCAGAGCGGCCTTACCGACGCGGAGATTGCCGCTTTGATCGGCGACAAGAGCGGCCCGGCAATCATTGCGGCGGTGTATGGCGACGTGCGGCAAGACCACCTGTTAGCGCAAGCCAAGCGGATTCAGTTGCGGGCTACCGGTGGCCGTGCCGTGATACCTTTAGTGATACCACCGTGCCCGCCGGTTATGCCTTGTGCAACCGCGTCCCCTGTTGTACACGAAGCGGCGTAAGAGGCACGATGCCAAAGGATTCAGGCGACATGCTTGCACAAGTGAAAACGTCGTTGAACGCTTCTGCCGCTACTCATAATCCTTTGGTCGTAGGTTCGAATCCTACCGGGCCCACCATCCATCCACTTGTATTTCAATGCTTTCTGCAACATGTATTTCAAAAGGAATTTTGACGAAATGTCCGGCGGGGCCAATACGAGGCACGCAGGTGTCGCCGGGTGGAAATACATTCGCAAAATGCTCCAACATCCGACGTTCTTGCAAAACTTCTTTTAGTGGATGGCGATTGGAGTGGAGATGGCGAGCCGAAGGTGTGAAAACAGTTTTTCCAGAGGCCCTTCGGCTTACTTTTACGATGGGCGACCATGCTCC
>Ga0114951_10003724_pt1 | contig 15522 bp, 15 predicted proteins | sample AM7aDNAmetaG_FD_88677 | JGI IMG/M metagenome (GOLD analysis project Ga0114951, IMG submission 88677) | Freshwater microbial communities from Finland to study Microbial Dark Matter (Phase II) - AM7a DNA metaG | ecosystem: Environmental > Aquatic > Freshwater > Lake | place: Finland: Lake Alinen...
AATTCTTGTCGTCCGCGGCGATGCCGAGGCCCACCGTCAGCCAATCGCCCTCGCGCAATTCGAGCACGGTGACATCGCAGGCAAAGGTCGTCGCCGCCGCGAACGGCACCGCACGCCAGAACGAGATGCCGCTGTCCCCCAAATAAGTGCCATCCGCAGTTTCCCATGTGGCACTTTGCGGCTCCCATGCAGGGCCGCCATCGCTGCCGACGGAGCAGGCCACGAAGTCATCATGCAGCCTCTGGGCAAACACCGGCAGCTGCCACAGAGCAAAAAGGACCGGAATCCAAGCAAGCCGCGTCAGGCTGTGCTGGCCGGCAACGCATCGTGTCATGCCGACGAGGCTGGCAAGGGAATGCCCAGGAAACAAGCCGGAAGACGTGACCACATCCATGTAGACGCCAGTTATTCTCCCGAACGAAGGCCGACTTCTGGTATGACGGACAAAGCTGGGTTGTCTCCAAACGCTTCCTTGGAATGAAACGTGCGGTCCTTTATGCCAATAGTTGCTGAACGAGAATAATCTCGTATAATTTCGACCAACATGCTGAAGGTTGTAAAATGAAAACGCCCGATGACACAATTGCAATTGCCCACCGAGTTCTCGCCCATGAAGATTTTGACGAAACAGCGCGCATCATCCTTAAGTTGTTAAAGGATGCTCAGAGTAAATTTCCAGGTGCCAAACGGTATCTCTATCTCGAAATTGATGGGCATCGGAATTCGGAGGGAGGATTCGACCAGGATATGCTCGAATTGCAAACCAAATTCATGGAAGATTTTGTAATTCAGTTTCTGATTGGTGCTGATATGCCTCTGGCCAAATTAAAAAACCCGAAACCGCAGGTTAACGAAATACCAAAGGAGCTTAATTTGATCAAGATTGACCCTCCGGCATCTGGCGGACCCGGCGAATCCGGGATAAAACCGCGATTCTGATCATCCTTTTATCCGCAAAAGTTGAGAGCCTGCGTCACAGGAAGCCAACTGGTGCCACTATCGGAATCCCTTCACGCCTTTTTTCCACGGTTCAGCGCTTCTGTGAACCAGTCCGTGGCTTGGGGTTTTGGCTGCTGAACGCGTGCTTGTGGTCGGCTGGGTCCAGGCGAGGTCTTGCCGGTGGCGGCCGCGCCGATGACCGGCGCCGCCTTCATCGAGAGGGCGATGCGTTTCCTGGGCAAGTCCACCTCCGTCACGGTGACCATGACTTTCTGCTGCACTTTGACCACTTCCGCCGGATCTTTGACAAAGCGGTCGCTGAGTTGGCTGACGTGGACCAGTCCATCCTGGTGGACGCCGATGTCCACGAAGGCCCCGAAAGCCGTCACGTTGGTGACGATGCCCGGCAGCTTCATGCCCGGTTTCAAGTCTTCCATTTTCTCCACGCCAGCTTGGAAGGCGAACACTTCAAATTGCTGGCGCGGGTCACGGCCCGGTTTGGCCAGTTCTGCCAGGATGTCGGTGAGGGTCGGCAAGCCAACGTCGGTGGTGACATATTTCGGGAGTTGGATTTTCTGCCGGCGTCCCGCGTCCCGCATCAGGTCATGGACGGAACAGCTCACGTCCCGTGCCATCTGGTCCACGATCGGATAACTCTCGGGATGCACCGCGCTGGCGTCCAGGGGCTGCGCGCCGTCGCGGATGCGCAAAAACCCCGCCGCTTGCTCGAACGCTTTCGGTCCCAAACGCGGAACCTCCTTCAATCCAGCGCGGGACTTGAATGGGCCGTGTTCGTTGCGGTAGGCCACGATGTTTTCCGCGAGGGCCGGGCCAAGGCCGGAAACATAAGCGAGCAACTGCTTGCTGGCGGTGTTGAGTTCCACGCCCACGCCGTTGACGCAACTCATCACGATATCGTCGAGGGTCCGTTTGAGGGCGGGCTGATCCACGTCATGTTGATACTGGCCCACGCCAATGGATTTCGGATCGAGCTTCACCAATTCCGCCAACGGATCCATGAGCCGGCGGCCGATGGACACCGCGCCGCGCACGGTGAGGTCGTGATTCGGGAATTCTTCGCGCGCCACCTCCGACGCTGAGTAAATCGAAGCGCCGCTCTCGTTGACCATGACCACGGGAATGGAGGAAGGCAGTTTGAGCGCCTTGACGAAGGCCTCGGTTTCGCGGCTCGCCGTGCCATTGCCGATCGCGATGGCTTCGATTTGAAATTTGCGAATCATACCGAGCAATGCCTCGGCGGCTTCGCGCGCCTCGCCAGGCGACGAGGCGGTTGGATAAACAACATCGTTGTGCAGCAACTTGCCTTGCCGGTCCAGGCAGACGACTTTGCAGCCGGTGCGAAATCCCGGATCAATCGCCAGCACGTTCTTGCGACCGAGTGGCGAGGATAACAGGAGTTCGCGGAGGTTTTCCGAAAACACGCGAATCGCTTCCGTATCGGCGCGTTTCTTGGATTCAATCCGAATTTCCACTTCAATCGCCTGGCCGAGCAACCGCTTGTAACTGTCCTGCACCGCCAGACGCACCTGTTCGGCGGCTGGGCCTTTGCCGGTGACAAAAAGAGGTTCGACCAATCCCAACGCTTCTTCCTCCGGTGGATTGATCCGCATCATGAGCAGTCCTTCGCTTTCGCCACGACGAATGGCGAGCATCCGATGGCTGGGGATTTCGGCGACGGGTTCGCTCCAATTGAAGTAGTCCTTGAATTTCGCGGCGGCCTCTTCCTGTCCGGACACCACTTTCGATTTCACCACGCCTTTGCTCCAGAACAATTCGCGTAGTTTGGCGCGCGCTTGGGCATCATCGCTGATGCGTTCGGCCAGAATGTCGCGGGCCCCCGCCAGAGCGGCAGCCACATCAGCCACGCCTTTTTCCGTATTGACATAAGCCTGGGCCTCCGCGTTCGGGTCCGCTGTTGATTGTTGGTTGAAAAGCAGGTCAGCTAGCGGTTCCAGTCCAAGCTCTTTGGCGATTGTGGCGCGGGTGCGGCGCTTCGGCCGGTAAGGTTGAAAAACGTCCTCAAGCGCCGTCAGCGTCTCGGCCCCGGCGATGGCGGACTTGAGTTCGTCCGTCAGGAGATTGCGCTCGGTGAGAGATTTGAGGATGGCCTCCCGGCGCTGACCCAGTTCCGCCAGGCTCAGGAGCCGTTCGCGAATGTTCGTGATGGCCACTTCGTCCAACGATCCGGTCGCTTCCTTGCGATAACGGGCGATGAACGGAACGGTGGCGCCCTCCGCGAAGAGTTTGGCGGTGGCGGTAACTTGCCTCGGTTGAACTTTGAGTTCACCTGCAATTTTAAGAATATGTGCCTCGTTCATTTAATCGGCGGCCAGCGGTCTAGCGCAGCGCGCAGGGAATGTAAAATCAAAATGCCCTCATAGGACAGAATTTTGGTGCCGATCAATGCCAGGTCGAAGTCGGAATAATGAAGAAAGAAACGACCTACATCGACCATCTTGGCGCAAACAAACATTTGAAAGGAGAGGTCGGTGGATTGATTGGGACGAACGGCAGATTCCTCGTGCTTTCCTCCTTCGCCAAGATTAGAACAGCCCCATTCCCTTGTAATGCTGCTCGTCCCGTGGGAAGGGCTGATCTTCGGCCCAACCTTCCTGTTTCAAATCAGCAATGATGTGCAACCGCGCCGCCGTAGCAGCCTGGTCACCCCAAAGTTTGCGCACCTGTTCAATGCCTGCAAGGTGATGGCGCAGCTTGCGGTGGCGCATCCCGTAGGGAGGCAGGCCCGCAAACTCATCCAACCAGCGATGCACCTCTTCGAACGGCTTCCCCAGCACCGCTGTCGTTTCCGCGCAGTGCTCTGTGAACGAAGGCATAAAATCCTCAGCGTGCAGTCGCGCGATATTCAGGCAGATTCAAAGAGCGTTTTATCGTAGCAAGCCCAGGATGAGGATTCAAACGCTTAAAAGGACTTCGCCAAGTTTCCTTTTGAAGTCGGTTAAGTGCCTAATCAAATCCTCCTCCTGTGAAGGGAATGCAAACTTCTTTACCATATGAAATTGACCGCCTTTAAAAGCATAATCACCGAGACAGCCCATTTTTTGAAGTGTTGCTTTAGTTTGACCGCGCGTTCCTTCCGGGTCGTTCCTGTCATGAAACGTAAATAAATAATCTTCCAGTCCAGGCCAAACAGCCATTGTAAGGTTGGGAATTTGGGAACGCTGGAAAAGCGCCCCTTCATCATAATAAAACACTTTGTCAAAGGGGGCAGGATCGTCCTTATATTTTTCAACTATCCTATCAGCCCTGTAAATAATAAGCTCATCCAGCATTGCCTTCAAAGACAGTGCGGTTTTGAGGTTTTCATCTTTGACTATGATTTCGTAAAACTTTTGCATTACAGGCTTGTTCATTATGTTTCCTCCGAGTTTTTTGATTAAATCACCGTATTGCCGAAAAATGTGGTGGACATCGGGATTTTTTGACTTTTTTGACTCTTCCGCACACGGCTCAATCCAACCGTTGAGCAGGTCTTTTTCAGTTTCGTCATAGGCACAGATAACTTTTAGAATCGCCTTCACTCGCTTCTGATCATCAGGCTTCCAGCCTGTCATGTCGGGGTCAGCTTCCCCGTTTAACCGCAAGTAGACGATGGCATCGCAGGCATAGCCATTTTCCATCACATAACCCAAGTATCGAAGGAGTTGCTTCGGCATGTCGCCAGCATTGTTGATCTTGTTTTCGACGATGATCGCTCTTTTTGAAACTTCATCTTTGATGAGGATGTCAATCCGCCCTTCTTCCCTTACGACCTGCGCATTTTTGTAATCGCCCAAATTAATTTTAGCTCCTTGTGAGCGGATGAATTCCAGAAAAAGGTGAAGAAATTTTTCCTGTTCCTGATGCTTGCCCATGGGATCAAGCAATGCTTTGAGGACATCGCTATGAAGATTCTCTTGGTGGTAACGTTCTGAAATAATTGCAAAAAGATTGAATCCGATGTCAACATCCCGCTTTTTCAGATTTGCATCATACTCCCGTGCCAATGTGGATAAATTTCCATGGCACATAAACTCCTCCACCTCGCGAATGGCATTATCATTAAGGGCCTTGATGCGCTCCAAAAGCATGATTACGTCAGTCATGGGCATTTCGATCAGCCGATTTTGATCCATGAATACAATGACAGCACAGGTGGACCCCATCCTTTAGACCACGGAGCGCTGAAAATAAGCGTGCCTTTTGCGGTTTGCACCATTATTTCTGTCCTGTGCCACCGCACGTGGGACAGGTGATTTTCCCCACCCCGGAACATTTAGGACATTCTTTCCCATTCACTTTTTTCGCGCCTCTGCATATTGGGCAGGATATCGTTTTGTAGCCGTTACAGGATTTACAACTCATTTTTCACCTTTCATTTTTTATTCTGAGGGTCTCGATAGATCCTCTGGTTTCTGCATTGTTGGGCATTTCCAGGCGTTCGCAAGATATTTTCTTTGGTGTGGCAATGTCACGTAGCTGCTTCTGTGCTATTTACTGACAAAAGCGTCTCGGCTCAATGCCCGTTTTATGCAACAACTCGCGCGGCGTTGTTGCTCGCGCGTGTTTCATCATAGCCAGCAGGACGCGGCCAGCAGCCTCGGCGTCGGCCTGGGCATGGTGGTGGTTAAAATCGTGGCCGATATGGGCCGACAATGTGGAAAGTTGATGGTTTTCCAGTTTTGGCCAGACACGGCGAGCGAGTTGATATGTGCAAACATAATCAAACGCTGGTATGGGCAAACCGAAATGATCCAAGGTAACGCGCAGATGGTCGAGGTCGAAGGCTGCATTATGCGCAATCACGAGGTCGGAGCGGTTCAACCGGGCCAGCAATTCCGGCGCAATGGCGGGAAATTCCGGGGCATCCAGAACATCCAGATGCGTCAAGCCATGACATTCAATGAAGATTTCGTGAAACCAGCCGTGGCCTTTGGGTGGTCGCACCAGCCAGTAGGGAGCCTCGGTCAGTTGGCCATCGTCAAAGACCGCCAGCCCGGCGGCGCAGATGCTCACGCGGGACGGATTGGCTGTTTCAAAGTCTATGCTAGTCACATTCATGGATCAAAGTATGCGCCTGTCGTAACCGCAAATCAAAGGAACTGAATGTCCCCAATCGGTGTCCCTAGCCTCATTCACGGTCGGATGAAACCCCGTCGAACCCTGGCTAAATTTTGATTACTTTTTCGGGTTCAAAGGACAGTGCCGTCTCGTTGGGATAACCTCGCTGATTGCTGTAAATTCGCGTCGCCCCGATTTTGTAGTCCACGTTGTAATGCGTATGGCCGTGAATCCACAGTGGAATACGGCTGGCTTTGATCATCAAATCCAAATCCGAAGCAAATGCGGCGCTCAACGCCTCGGCGGCGTTGTGCGGTGGGATTGATCGGGAACTCGGCGCATGATGGGTCACCACAATTGTCCGCGCTGGATCGTGGCGGGACATCCGCCGCGCCAACCACTTGACTGAAGCCGCGTGTATTTGCGCCGAGTCCATGGCGCAAAACATCCCGTTGCCTTCCTTCTTTTTAATCAACCAAAAATCAGACATTTCCCGGTCAGCCACGGACATTGCCTCGCGGGCGTCCGGCCACAGGTGAAAATTCGTCCAGAGCGAGCACCCCAGGAAAGCAAAATCGTTAATGATGAAGGCATCGTTCTCCAGCACATGAACATTGCTGCCCTTTGCTTTGCGCTTGAGATCGTTGATCAATTCCGCGATGGAATGGTTATAGAACTCATGGTTCCCCAGCACATAAATTACCGGACATTCGCGCCAGTATTGTTTGGCCCAGTTCAACCCCTTGATCCCTTGGTGAATGTCTCCCGCCAGCACCACGACATCAGCGTTTGTGATTGTCGGCTCAAAGTGGCCAAGTTCGAGATGCAGATCACTGAATACCTGTAATCGCATAATCAGACTTTCACCCTCGCGGCGGCGCAAATGCTCACGCGCGATGGATTGGCCGTTTCAAAGTCGAGGCTGGTAAAGTTCATAAAGAGCCTTATCGCCAGCATCAAGCCGCAAAACCGATACGCGGGCGGTCAATTCTCTCTGCCTCATGGCCGGCAAACACTTCGGCTAGAGAATAATCACGGGCCGCTGGCAGTTTTCTGCCGAGGCTCTCGGCCAGGCGGACTGCATGGGCATAATCGAGCCGGTTGAAGACTCGATGGCAAAGCAGGCGTCCGGGGCGCAGAAGCGCCGGATCGATGTCGGCGGCGGAACAGTTGATCGTGGAAATAATTTGCAGACGGAGGAAATCGGCGAGCATTCCATCGGAAAGGTTCAGGATGGCGCTGACCTGTTCACGATTGTCAGAGGCGCGAGTCATCAGCGCCGCATCCGAATCCTCTAGGATCACGACAAATTTTCGGTTGTCATGGATTCGGCGCTGGTCGGCCCAGAACCCGATAAATTCGGGCTTTGACAGAACGCCCATAGTCGAAGTCGGGATAAAGTAGAAGCGATGCGACTCCTGCAGCACACCCATAAGGTGGCGAAGGTAGAATGTTTTGCCCGTTCCGGGTCTTCCTTCAAAAATCGCAAGGCCATGAATTCTCTGGCGGAGTTTTCCCACAAAATCCTGATGCCATTGTGCGCTGTCGCTGCCGTAGTGGAGGCTAAACGCCTCCGCGTTGAGGATGGTGGCGAGAGGCAAAGTGACTGTTTCACACTCGATGTCGTATCGCCCTTGCTTGATCAGATAAAAAGTCCCGCCAGTAGGAGCGGGGGACTTGAGGCAAGTCTTGCTTAGCTGCGCCACGAGACGCTCTGCTTCCTTTGGCGTGGAAGCGAAACCCACGATTCGGTTCTTGTCAGCGTAGAGAAAGGACCGGGGACCGAATTGGAAGGTGAGATCATCCCATTCCGCCACGGTGTCCTCGGAAGGAAGATTGCGGATGGATCGGAACAGGGCATCGGAATTCTCCTTGACCGCCCGATCCAGATCCCATGAACCCTGCAATCTGCATGCATGCAAACGCCCCGCGCCAAAAGCAGCCGAGACCGGAACGTGTGGTTTACCATGATATTCGCAAAAGGCGTTGGCTTCGGCCAGATCGCAGACCGTGCTCGATGGAGAATCAAGCTTCCCTTGTCCCTGCGTTCCCGCCTCGGACACCTGTGCGGCTTCGGTAGTGACAGTCTTTATGCATTCATGCGCGTTTGGCATACGGTGATGATGCACCTGAGTTCATTGCGATTCAAAGGAACTGAATGTCCCCAATCCCTGTCCCAAACGGGAAGAAATTTACTTCTTTTTTTCCATCACCCGCCCGTTCTTGAATTCCGCCCGGAGTCTGCTGATACGCTTTGGGCTTGTGCGCGGGTCCCAGCCAAGACCAAGGCATAGGAACTCGTGCTTTTCTTCACCCTTCAAGCCGCGGCGCAGGGCCTCGTTGTCAAGGTGGGGAAGTTTCTCGGCGGCTTTCATCCGGTCGGCAAGGTTTTCGGCCAGAGCGGAGCCTTGACGGCCAGGGACGCGCGCGCGGTGGAGACTGGCGATGGCGTCCCAGCGGATGTCTCGCTTGGGGTCAAAGGACCAGTAGGCGGGGATGTGAATCATCGTCCCATAAGGGGTAATGTTTACGGCGAGTTTGAGCAGGAGGGGGTCGTCGTTCTGCATGCCGTAGAGGTTCCAGCGCAAGCAGAACGCATCGAACGCGGCGCGAAAAACTTCTTCCCGGCGGCGCAGGTTTACAGAAAACGACGGGCGCAGGTTGCGTTCGGCGCTCATGGTGCGGCGGATCACGCCCTTATGGTCGCGGTAGGTTTGGACATTGAAGGCCGCTTTGATACGTGTCCATTGGCGGCGAAGTTCTGGATCGGTGCTGATGGCAAGTTCGTTCTGCGCATATTTCGCCTGTGTTTTGACCAGGTTTTCGTAGGCGCCTTTCTGAACGTGGAGTTCGTGGTCGGCCACGGCAGCGCAAATGGATTCATCTGGTGGGTCCGGCAGTAGGTCGATGAGAAGACGTTGCCGGGAGTTTAGGTGCTTTCCCTTTTCCAGAACCGCCAGGCAATCCTCGAGCACATCCTGGACATTGAACGGCCATAGGGTTGGTGGGACGAACATCCAGTTGTAAAGCGCTCGAACTCGTTGTGCATCCACATCGTCAAGATTCGGGGTGGCGGCGTGATAACGCCGGAGAACCCCCTCAGCCCACTCTGCCCTGTCAAAGGCGCGGGCGTTGAGTTTCTGCAAGTCAAGATCGAGTGCGTTTGTCATTGTTCCTCTAAGGATTTGAGCATATCGCGGCCCCTGAGCAAATCCAAGCGCCGACAAGCTTGGGAAGGGTAGCAGCCTGAAATCAAATCAGGCGTTTGGGGATGAGATTGACCTTGTTCAACGCAAGATGTCCCCCGCCTGCTGGAAACATCGCTTTATCCAAGTTCAACATTATCTGTGTTTCATTTTTTGAAAACTTTTCGCTTCGCTGCCGCATCCGATACGCGACCATGTCGGCGACTTGAAGCGGCAACCGAGTTTTATCGTCTGCAAATTCAAGTTCGTTAAAATTGAGATTATTTTTCCTGAATGGCTCGTAGGCGGCAATAATTGATTGCTTCCAGCTTATGTCTTGCGTTATATCCCAAAAAAAGGAAACCGACTCTGCATAACGAGGCCAGACAGTATTAAGGGCATCAATAAACGCCTCAAAGCACCGTCTTAAACAGTAATCACGATGCTTTTCTCCAATGAGAATCCCGTCAGCGGCGACCTTGCGCCTGTTAAATTCTTCGATGCTGATATACCCCCCGAATGTTCCCTTTTTTAGCATCCCGGCGACTTGACCCAATTCCAGAAGAAACGAATCCAGCTTTTTTAACTTCCAACCGCAATACGGGCCCTTGTAAAAAGACGAATTAGCAGCCCGCTTTTTTCTCACTACTGCGGACGCCATAGCCCATTCCCTGAAATGGAAAAAAGACGCATCATATTTATTGAGGATTCGTTGCCATTCGGAAGTGAATTGCGACCATTGATCGACAGAAGCAACGTAGCCACCAAAAGCACCAAATCCGGCGGTTTCTGATTCGTCCGCGTAAGCGACTAGCATCACAAAGAGCTTTCCCGAAAACAAGGAAGCCCATTCCCTGGATCGTTGTCGCGCCTGGTTTGGCATTCTTTTCTCACTGCCCTTAAGAATACGAGTTTTTCCGGCGCTAGGCAAGGGACGGGGCCTGCCCAAAACAGCCCCGTTTTCCTGCTGGCGGACCAAAACACCCCGTTTTCCCGTTATTTGCTGCACCAGCATCTAACCTTTAATGCAGTCTTCCACGATACCGGCAGCAACAATGCCATTTAACATCACCAATGGGGTCCACTACTTGATAACGGCGATATCGTTCAAGGAGGGCTTTAACTGCCGATTCGGATTGACGGCCGAATCGGCCGCCTGGCAAAGGACGCGTGCGGCCTGGGTGCGATGAGGGGATCAACGGTGTTTTGCGTTTGGCCGTAAGCGGCAAGGAGGCGCATTCCGCCCACCGCATTGAGATTATTGCTTCCCTTGACGCCTGCGACGGCGATATTAGGTTGGATCCATGGAATCCGAGAACGCCATAGACGCCCTGGTGCCGCCTGTTTTGCTTCCCGAAATTCGGGCTGCTGCCAGCATCAAAGCACCACCACCCGGGAGGGTCCCGTGACTGAGCAAGCCGTGGACATCAATACGGCGGATGGCGTCGCCGATTCCCATGTTTTCTATCCCGATGGCCCGGGGTCCTGGCCCGCCGTCATTTTCTTCATGGATGGGCTTGGCATCCGCCCGGAAATGCACGCCATGGCCCGCAGGTTGGCGAACGCAGGTTATTATGTTGTGCAACCCAATCTCTTTTACCGGGCAGGCCGCTCGCCGGTTTTGGACGCCGCGAAGGTATTCACCGACAAAGCGGAAATGGCAAAATTGTTCGGACTCATTCAACAACTTACGCCCGAGGTCGTCGTTCGCGATGCCGGGGCTTGGTTGCAATTCCTCAGCCAGCAACCGCAAGTAAAGGGCAGCAAAGTGGGCGCCGTCGGCTATTGCATGGGCGGCGCAATGGTGCTCAGGGCGGCCGCTCAATACCCGGATCGCATCGTTGCCGGCGCGTCGTTCCACGGCGGGCGCCTTGGGGTCGATGCACCGGACAGTCCGCACCATCTTGCGCCAAAAATTCGCGCCAAGCTCCATATCGGTCTGGCCGAGACCGACGACTGGATGACACCGGAGATGGTGAGCCGTCTGACGGCCGCATTGGATAAAGCCGGGGTGGATTATCAGGCCGAGGTCTATCCGGGCACCCGGCATGGCTGGGCGGTGGCGGACACGCCGGTCTATCAGCGGGAAGGCGCAGAACACCATTGGGACCGCCTGCTGGCTCTCTTCCGCGCGACTTTGCAAGCGGGTTGAGGGGTAACCCCGAAGGGAATGCTGCGGGCAGCGTCCATAAGGGCTGATTGACCGAAAAAGCGCACCGGACCAAATCTCGACCATTTCAGCATTCATGCATTGGAAGATTGGTGTAACGGAGTACCGCACCCTAAATCTGATCTGTCTCCCCAGACCTCTTTGGCCGATGCCGAATAAGTTCGGTTGAGCCGTCAGGAAGGAGGATTTGGGCAATCACCGGCGCGCGGTTGCCCCGCAAAACAGAGCAGCCTCCGTCTCGGATCCACCCGTGTAAATCCTCCCCCTCCGCTTTACGCTGAAACCGGCCCAATCAACGCGTAAGCTCCGCTCTTGCACTGCTGTAGTCAGCGGAATGCATTATCCACTGCGTTCATTTTGACTCACCGCGCTTCGCCCTCGATTTAAAGCCCTGCAAAGGCGCAAGGTCAACCTCCCATATTCTGTTTTGGCGTCAGATTTGGGGCGCGGGTCAAATGTCCCTTATCGGCGACAATTGAGCCGACTTCAACAAATCCAAGGCTGCACGATGTGCTTCACGCCCCTCAAGCACGCCAATTCCAGGCACATAGAACCATGACCATATCCACCCCAATAAACCCGATTAGCCTCCCTCTCTGGGCTATGTCCAGCCACGTAAATGCGCCCCCAACCGTCCTTACGCTTTCGTCCGGTTTGAAGACCTGAAAATGGCACTCGAATAAGGCAGAAAAGCAACACCGAATTCCCGTCGACCTATAATGTTTGTAACTGGCGCGCTGGCGAAGGCTGACACACACGCACAGCCGAGGCAGCCAATGCGCCATAACAAGTACTATATATGCAAAAAAAAGTTAAAAACGAACAACAGAATCCACCACCAAAGCCCCCGGAGGATGACGTCGCCACGGCCAAGCAAGATGATCCGTTGCTCGGAAAGGTCGGTGAGGCGATCCAGGAATCATCCGCTGCGGCCGAGTCCTCAACGCAACAAGTGCTGATTCAGGCCTGCAAATGTGGCCTTCTCCTGGCCTTCGGCAAGATCATTGCCGGACATAAAGGCTTCCATGGCTGGTGTGACGCGCAAAAGTTCAAGTTCTCAAGGATGAGCCGCTCCAAGTACATGAGGCTGGCCGACCAGCTCTGCCAAAAGGGCAAATGTAAATCTGATTTACTTTTGCTCGTAGATTATGGCCCCGATGGCCGCCCCTCAGCATTCAAAGTAGCTGAGGTCAAGTTGCGAGAGCTGGTGCAGCAGGTGTGTCAGAACCGTTCCCTGACCGAGTTGTACCTCGACTGGGACATCGCCCAAAAGAGCAATAAATCGCAGTCTAGCCGACCAGTCCGGAGCCAGGCTGCTTTCAAGCGTTGGGTGCAATCCCTAGAACGTGACGCACCCCTCATTAAGTCTCTCCCGGAACAGCAACGGAGCGAGGTGATTGCCAAACTCGAGGCTCTCCTCCGTGTGCTCAAGAGCGAGAGCAACCAAACTGGGCAGTAGACGGAATACCTCGATCCTGCGGAGGTCCGCGCCTCCGCAGGATTGTTCCAGGGCGATGCCCAACCTCCTGCATCCACCTTTTCATCCCTCCTGTCCGTCCTTTCCGGTGCGACGCCTAACCCATCCAAACACGAGCTGATTTCATAGAACCCCCCCCAAGGCAACTACTACCCCTCCAAGGGCGAAGCTGGGCATTTCCATGCCTCTCGGTGCTTCGGCTCAAATCAAACCGCGAGGATCTACTACAGCCATTCGCTTACCGCCTTTTCTCATGCTCCGTAGTTCCAGGTGTCGTTGCTGTACTACCCAGTCCAACCTACGGTAGTTCCACCTCCAGCTACTAAAAAAACTCAGGCAGCAAGAAAACACGTCTCCACAAACCTAAAATGAGTCATGGAAGACGTCCATTTTGAAACTACGGGCTCTGCGGGTCACGGCAATGACCAAATGCCGCTGGCGCTATGCGACCATGGCCGCAGCCACGGCGGCTGCGAACTCGGCTATAAGGCCTCCTGGCGCTATGTCTCAACCAAGCCGGATCCGTTCACGAGTTTTCAAAAAACCAAGGTGGACTGGTTGACCAAACCGATGAAGGAAAACGGCTTTAAACCGCCGGTCAAGGCTTACAGCGACGACGGCGCACGGTTCATTGTCGGCCCGAGCATGTGCGCTTACGTGCGTTCGCTGCAGATCAAACCGCGGGTGGAAATAACCGACAAGGAAAAGAAAGCACGAAAGATTAAAGCAGCGCGCGATGCCCGCCGAGGCAAGGCAGATGAGAAGTCTCCGGCGGCTGTGACGCCGCCGCCAGCTCCCGTCGCCGTTGCTCCGGTGGCGCCCGTGTTGCCGCCGACTCCACCGCCGCCTCCACAGGATCCTCCCACCACGCCGCCGGCCCCCAAACTATGAACTTCTCCTCCCTCCAATTTGCAGCGGCGTCGGCCATGTCTTTCCCGAGGGCTTGCGGCGCTGCTACTGCCACCTCGTTGCGGCGGGACGCGGCGGAAAAATCCCATTTCGCTATTATTCGCGATTATTGGTCCGGCGCCGATTTACGCGCTAAACCAATAGCGAACGAACGCGAACAGCCGCGAACGATGGCGGACAATCAAGGAGCTTCAAAAAATGGTCTCCCAGGGTTCGATTCCCGCCGCTTCTACTCCACGTCAGGCCACGAAGCAGAGCTACCTCAATTCCTCGCGAAACAAATCAATCAAAGCAACCTTTGAAAACTGACCTAAAAACTGAAAACGGAGCAAACCCAACGGGACTATCATTTCGAAGCGTGCTTCAGCACATGGAACTGCGAGCTTCATCAAGTGGCATGTTAGAACCCGAAATCAATGCAAAAATCTCCTCCTGCATAAGCCTGATCGTAAGCAATGGGTATGACTTGAACGGCATCACTGATTCGACATTTCTGGCCCGATTAGCACAAATACGGAACGATACCACGAAACCTAGTCTATCATCTGGCACGCATCCCGAAAGCGACCTCCATTCCAATATAAACGACTTCCTTGAATCATACGAACAGTGTTGCAAGTACGCTGAAAAGTACTCGGCAATGTCCCCTCAAGGATCGGCTCCAACGCCACAAGGACCACCTTCAACAGCTGAAGGTGCCACTAATGGACCGCAACAAACCAACGAAGCTCAAACGCTTGTCGTCCCATCTGTCGCTTTATCCGGCCCTTTGACCTATGAAAGGGTAATTGCCGCACACAGGAAGGGACGTAAAGGCGTCGAGGTCAAAACTACCCAAAATGAAATTAGTGCTCTGCGCCACCTAATAGAAATCCTCGGTGAAACCGAGGCTGCTGAGTGCGCTTGGATGGCAGATCAAAAGAAGTTCGACGAACGATTGTCTTCCATTACTCTTGATCGCTCTATCCGTTCGGCAGTCCACCAAATACGCAAAACAGTTTGTGCCTTGGCTGAGGTGAATAACCCAGCACACACTCTGTGGGAAAGTTATCTTCGGGCTTATTACAAACACATGAACGCGGGAGGCAAAGCGGAGCTCATGAGTAAAAATGAGTTTATACTGCGCTGCTTCAATGCGACTGGAATTCCACGCAAACGACTCAATGCCGCAAAAATTCTAGTTCGCGACGTTACATTTGAGCGTGTGCAGGCACTTGAAACCCAACTCGGAGCGGAAGGCGAATTAACGCGCTGGCTCATTAACTTATCGGACAACAACATGGCGAGTTTTCAGACCTCCTACGGGAAAAGGATAGGCAAAGCTGTAAACTTCCATTATGCTCTAAAATGGGAGGACTGGTCGCCCACAATGAAAGCCGAATGGAACGATCTCTACCTACTCCGCACAGAACCGGTAAAAGCCTCAAGAAAATGGCACCTCCATTTGGAAAATGTACCAAAGCAAAAACTCTTTACGTGGCGAATAAGGAAGCACGACAATAGCTGTCCCAGCGCGGGTAAGCAGCGCCAGGAAATGGAGGCATTCTACGGATGGTGCTTGCTCCCGACGGTATTCAACCCCAATGGCGAGAAGAACGTTTGGAGGAGCGGCCCTGAGGCATTGATCTTTGATGCGCATATCACGGGCACATGGCAGTTTTCACCAGGACATGTGACGAATTTGGCATCCCTCGTGGAAAGGATGCTTAATCCAGAGGACACAATAGGTGGGTTCTTAAGGGCTGAGTGCGGACCGCCTATTG
>Ga0114951_10003725_pt1 | contig 15520 bp, 16 predicted proteins | sample AM7aDNAmetaG_FD_88677 | JGI IMG/M metagenome (GOLD analysis project Ga0114951, IMG submission 88677) | Freshwater microbial communities from Finland to study Microbial Dark Matter (Phase II) - AM7a DNA metaG | ecosystem: Environmental > Aquatic > Freshwater > Lake | place: Finland: Lake Alinen...
CTTATTATCCGTCAAGCATGCTACCAGGATTGCCGCACCTTCGGAACCGAAGCCTTCGTAGGCAATTTCCTCATAGGTCACGCCTTCGAGCTCACCTGTCCCCTTTTTGATTGCCCGTTCGATATTATCCGCCGGCATGTTGGAATCTTTGGCGGACTGAATGGCGGTGCGGAGTCTCGGGTTGGTATTCAAGTCCCCGCCACCCGTTTTTGCCGCGACCGTGATCTCGCGGATGAACTTCGTAAAAACCTGGCCGCGCTTGGCGTCCACAATCGCTTTTTTATGTTTGATACTTGCCCATTTTGAATGTCCTGACATGTTAATCTCCTTTAATGGCTTCTGTCATAAGAACGACATCCCGCATAGCGCCAACCTCGTGCACGCGGAGGATCTGAACACCCCCTCTGACACACGCTGCAACGCAAGCGGCGGTCCCGAGCATCCTATCCTTCGCCTCACGCCCCGTCACCTTCCCAATAAAAGATTTCTGAGAAGGCCCGGCAAGAACGGGAAAACCGAGCTCGTGAAATACGCTTATTTTTTTTAAAATTTCAAGATTTTGTTTCGCGGTCTTCGCAAAACCAAGTCCTGGATCGACCACAATTCTCTCGTCCTCGATCCTCGCGTCCGTGGCGAGCTTGACGCTTTCGCGAAGCTCCGTCATCACGTCTTGCACAACGTCTTCATAGCGAGCCAGCGTCGGCATCGTTTCCGGCGTCCCGCGGCTGTGCATCAGTATGATTCCAGCGCCAAACTTCTTCACGATCTTTGCCATGGCAGGACCGGATCGCTTCAACCCACTCACATCATTAATAATGTCAGCGCCCGCCTCGAGGCATTCCTTCGCGACTTCGGAATTAACCGTATCGATCGAAAGCGGAACCGAAACTTCTTTGCGAATCCGTTCCAAGACCGGCAGTAACCGCTCCAATTCTTCCCGATCGGTAATTGGTAAGGCCCCCGGCCGTGTGGATTGAGCTCCTAAATCCAGAATGTCCGCACCTTCTTCGACCAGCCCCAGGGCTTGCGCGGCTGCGGCTCCTGGATCCAGATAACGTCCGCCATCAAAAAAAGAATCCGGGGTGATATTCAGGATCCCCATCAAAAGGGTCCGGCCAAAGGAAACGGTGTTTTGGCGGATCTTCCAGATCAAGCGACTGGCTTCCCAACTTCCGGAGTCCCGTTCCCATTCTCGGGGAGTGATGCCCCTTGGAGTCCGGTGATCTTTTTGATCTCTTCAGCATCGATCACTTCTTTTTCGAGCAGTACATCCGTCAGAAGCGAAAGTTTGTCCTGATTCTGCGTCAAAAGAGCGGTCGCCCTTTCATAACAGCCATCTACGATCCTGCGAACCTCGCTATCGATCAGGACCGCGGTCTGTTCGGAATAATCTTTTTCACGCATCAGATCGCGACCCAGGAAGATCTGCCGGTCTCTTTTACCGAACGTCAGATGCCCGAGCTTATCGCTCATACCGAGCTCGCAAACCATGGTCTGCGCGTAATGCGTCGCCTTCTCAAGATCATCGGAAGCCCCGGAGCTGATCTCCTTAAAATAAATTTGTTCCGCCACGCGGCCACCAAGAAGCACGGTGATACGATCCAGGATCTCGGTTTGCGTAATAAGATTGCGATCTTCATCCGGAACCTGGAGTGTGTAGCCGCCAATGCCATAGCCGCGAGGGATAATGGAAACTTTGTGCACCGGATCGGCTCCTGGAAGAAGGAGGGCGATCAGTGTGTGCCCAGATTCATGGACTGCTTTGATCTTTTTTTCGCGTTTGGAAATGACGCGGCTCTTGCGCTCCGGCCCGACCATCACGCGTTCTATTGATTGTTCTAACTCAGGCTGGCCGACAAAATCCAGTTTCCGGCGCGCACCTAACAGGGCTCCCTCGTTCACAAGATTCGCGAGATCCGCACCTGAAAAACCGGGGGTCTGACGAGCGATCTTCGCAAGATCCACATTCGGCCCGAGCTTCACGCCCTTCGCATGGACTTTCAAGATCTCTTCACGCCCTTTGATGTCCGGACGCTCGATTACGACCTGGCGGTCAAAACGGCCCGGCCTCAAAAGCGCGGGATCCAACACATCGGGACGGTTTGTTGAAGCGATGAGGATGACGCCGATATGCGTATCAAATCCATCCATTTCCACCAAAAGCGCGTTCAGGGTCTGTTCGCGTTCGTCATGCCCGCCACCGATCCCGGCGAAACGTTGACGGCCTACCGCATCGATCTCATCGATAAAAATGATCGCGCCTTTACCACCCGCCTTGGCTGCGCGCTTGGCTTGTTCAAAAAGATCTCGCACACGTGCGGCGCCGACGCCGACAAACATTTCCACAAAATCCGATCCGCTGATGGAATAAAAAGGCACCTCGGCCTCGCCCGCCACTGCTTTCGCAAGAAGCGTCTTCCCCGTTCCCGGAGGTCCCATCAAAAGAACACCCTTGGGAATCTTGCCGCCAAGTTTTTGGAACCGGGGCGGATCCTTCAAGAATTCGATAATTTCCTGCAATTCATCTTTGGCTTCATCCACACCCGCCACATCCTTGAACGTAATCGGACTTTTTTCCTTATCGACGAGTTTGGCACGCGATTTTCCGAAAGAAAAAACCTTGCCGCCACCCTGTTGGACGCCACGATAGACAAAGAACCAGAAAAATCCGATCAAAAGTAGAGTGGGAAATATCCCCGCGAAGAAATTGCGCCAGAAAGTTTGAGGCGGGCTGACTGAAAAATTCGCGACATTCTTACGAATAAGCGGAATGATATCGGGATCATTGTAGGGAATATGGACCTGGAAATAAGCTAGCGTGGTGAGCTTCCCCTGCACCACGTTGTCCACCAATTCGCAGGAGAGGATCTCGCCAGTCTCGGGATTGCGGGTCAGCATCCGGTAGAACTCGGAATAGCTCAGCTCTTTAAGCTCGAAACTTGGGAACACAAAGACTTGAAGGATCAGAAAGATCCCGAGCGGTATAAGGAAAAGCGCGATCAGCCGCTTACGGTCAGGCTCTCCCGGTTTGGGAGGCAATTTCCGTCCATTCTTGGGACGCGGCATGTTCTTTTTCGGCTTGCTATCGACAGGAGTTGTCATAAAACTTGTGAATCTCGGTTGTTTTTCTGGAAAAAAGGAGCCGTAGTCTAGCATGGGGAATTGAAGATATCAAACCTGATTATGCACTTCACCGCTTCTTGTAAATCGTTATATTTTTGGAAGTTAGCGTGAAGTCGATGTCCTTAGGAAGCGATGAACGATAGCAAGCCCTTGCGAGTCCTTGGCGGATTCTCTCCCAGGCTTCAAACGAGAGCCCGCTTTGTTTATCCAGCTTCTTGAGCGCCTTTTCTACAATACGGAATTGAAGCGTCGGAGGAAATTTAAGAAAAACCGAGCGCCGGAGTTCAATCTTTTTACCACGGATTTTTTTGAACGTTTTCTTCCAGGCTTTTTCTTCAAGCTCCGCGATGAGAGCGCTCTCCCCGACCACGATCGCAGGAATGCGTGACAAAGCCTCCACGACCCGCGGGTTGAAATCACGCTGAAGCCCCGGGATGAGTTCCAGACGGATGCGGTTACGAACGAATCGCGAGGAATCGTTCGACTTATCCGAACGGAACGGGATACGTTCTTTTGCAAGATAACCGAGCAATTCTTTTTTAGTAAAAACGAGAAGCGGCCGAACCAGAGTCGCGCGACCCATCTTGAATTTTTCACGGATCCCCTGCAGACCCCGCAGGCCTGTCCCCTGAAGAACCCGCATCAACACAGTCTCGGCTTGATCGTCTTGTGTGTGCGCTAACGCGACCGTTTGGAATTTTTCTGTTTGCGTGATCCGGCGAAAAAAATCATAGCGCATTTTTCGAGCGCATTCTTCAACGGAGGTCTTCGTCTTTTTCGTTTCCCGTTCCACGTTCCCCGTTCCCCGAAAAAAAGGCACCTTAAATCGTCGAGCCAGCCCTTTAACGAACTGCTCGTCCTTTTTTGCGGCGTCAGGCCGGAGCTGATGATTGAAATGGATCAAACCGAGATCCCAGGAGTGTTTCGAGGCAAGTGTCTTCAGAAGATGAAAAAGTGAAACCGAATCCGGCCCCCCGGAGCAGGCAACAAGGATCTTTTGACGCTCTTTAAAAAATCGTTTGTCCTGAAGATTTTCTTCGAGTCGAGTTAGAAGATTGCTGGGGTTCTTTTTCATAATGGTTCAAAGGTTTATGGGTTATCTGGCAGCCCTGCCGCCAAGGACAGGATTGAAGTAGAGTGTCGGGGGCCAGGATTGAACTGGCGACCTAGGGCTTATGAGTCCCTCGCTCTAGCCAACTGAGCTACCCCGACACGATGATCTCAAAAAAGAAGAATTTGAAAAAAATCAGTCTGAATGAGATTGCCCTGAACCGTGTAAAGTTCGGGGCATTCATCCCCCCAACCGGATGCGAGGTCGGGTATAGTAACATAGCTTCCTGCGAACGCACAAGTGCGGTTGCGTCAGACCTTTGCGACCCAAATCATTCTTTACAGGGCCTCCTTCCAAGCGTAGACTGAACACATGAAACAGAAGGTTCCTTCGAAAGCACCCATCCAGCATACCCCGGTTGAAAAGGTTCAAGCGGACGCCATTATTTTTGACATCGACAATGTTCTCGTGGATACCCGTCAATCGTATCTTGAGGCCATCCGTAACACCGTCGAGCTCTATCTGACACATGGCCCCATCCCTTTTTTCAGCCGCTCCGCCGGAGGAAAATTCCCAAGCCTGATCACCCCAGAGGACGTGGACCAATTCAAGCTCCTAGGCGGACTCAACGACGACTGGGACTGCTGCTACGGCCTTCTGGTCTATCTTCTTTCGCTTCCGGTCAAAAACAGGACCCTCGAGGCACTTAAGAAATCGGTCGCCATCGAAAAATTCGCCAAAAGCATTAAACAAAGACCCCTCAGGGTGTCCGGTATTACCGCTCTTTTCGGACGTCCCACGACCGTAACCATTGAGAAAGTGGCTCGCATTTTCCAGGAGGTTTACCTCGGCAAGGACATTTTTCCGCGCGTAACAATGAACCGAATGCGCTATTGGAAAAAACGCGGCCTAATCCATCGCGAAAAACTTATTTTCAAGCGACCGATCCTGGAGAAGCTGAAAAGCCACGGTCTAAAGCTCGGCATCGCCACCGGTCGACCCCTCTACGAAGCTTCCCACGCACTCAAACATTTCGGAATCAGTGATCTCTTTGACGCCATGACAACCATGGATGACGTCAAAAAAGAAGAGCGGGAGAAAAAAGAATCTTTGCGCAAGCCTCACCCCTTTTCCATTCTCAAAACTGCGCAAGCCATCGGCTCCAAAAAGAAATTTCTTTATGTGGGCGATCTTCCGGACGATGTTCTCGCCGCAAACCGTGCAAAATCCTCCCTCTCGATCCGCTCCGTCGCTTTTCCGATGCTCGCCGCCAACCCCTTCCAGGCTGCGAAAGAACTCGAGGCCGTCCAGCCCGATTTTTTTATCCGGACGCCCGCAGACCTTTGCCGTCTTCTGAAAATCTAAGTTCTTTTTTTGACTCTCCGATTGCATTCCGAAGACCCCGAAGCTAAAATCCTTTTAACGCTCAAAAATATTTTTTTCTGAAAAGATCGCCGCCGGGGATATCATGAGACCATTCGCAATGGGATTTCTTTTTTTCTGGGCGCTCTCCACGCCCGCCTCTCTCTGGGCCAGTTCCCAGGACACTCCCATGACCGCGGACGAACTCGGCTGTCTTCAAAAAATGATATTTTTTAATGAGTGTTCGGGCCGCGTCGAGCGAATGATCACCTGGAATGCCGATGAGGATTTTCCTTCGTTCGGACTGGGGCACTTTATCTGGTACCCCCAAGGAAGAAAAGGCCCCTACCAAGCTCTGTTCCCAGACTTTCTCTCCTTCCTGGAAGCTCAAAAAACAGAGATTCCCGCGTGGATCAAGGCCTTGCCGACGCGGGAGGCTCCGTGGCAAAGCCGAGAGGAATTCTTGAGCGACCTCTCAAGTGAACGCATGATCTCTTTGAGAAATTTTCTGGATCGGACTCAAGGATTCCAAACGCAATTCATCATCCAAAGAATCAAAGGGATCCTGCCACGGATGCTGGCGGCGATCCCGGAAGAAAAACGTCCCGAGATCGAACTGAAATTTAAGGAGATTGAGGAAGCTCCCAGAGGGATGTTCGCCCTGATCGATTATGTAAATTTTAAAGGCGAAGGCATCCTTGAGACAGAAAGATCCCAAGGGCAGGGCTGGGGCCTGCTTCAGGTTCTGGAAGAAATGCGAACGCCCGAAAAAAAAGAGGGTGCCTTAGAAGAATTTGTCCGGGCAGCAAAAAAGGTCCTTGAGAACAGGGTCAAGAACGCCCCACCCGAAAAAGACTGTTCCAAACGCCTGGGGGGATGGAAGACGCGAGTTAAGAATTATCTGAAGATAAAATGCTAGGAAAGAATGGCTTTGCGAAGAAAGACGGCCCCGACCGCGATCAGAATGATGTTCGGAAGCCAAAGACTTATTAGGGGCGGCAACCCACCACGCGACGCAAGGGTCTGGGCAATCGCGAAGAGAATGTAATAAAGCCCCATGGCCGCCATCGAGATCCCGAAACTGACCACCACTTCCCCCCGCCTGACGATCACCGCAATCGGAATTCCGATGAACATAAACACAAGAGATGCAAATGAGAAAGCGATCCTCTGGTGAAAAGCGACCCAGAGCAAACGAAGATCCTTCTTATCGACATTTCCGGAAAGGCCCGCCAAAACCTCCGTAATTTCCACTAGGAGCTCAGCTAAATTCATATCTTTTTTCTTTTTGCCCATATTGCGGATATCGTCTTCGTCCATCGTCGGGAACTTGTATGTCGTAAATTGAACGGATTGGATCCCCTTGTCCTGAGACTCTGAGACGCTTCCGTTGAAAAGCTGGATCTCAAGCTGTCCGGTGTTCGAGTCCATGACGATCTTCCCGCTTTCCGCGACGATCGTTCTGACGGGATTTTCCGAATCCACGCCCTCATGAGCCACGATGTCTTTCATTTCATTGCCTTTAACTCGTTTCGCGAGAAAAAGAATGTTGGTACTGATCTTCACGAAGCGGCCTGGCTCGATCAACGCCATGGGATGCTGCATGATCATTTTCTTGGTAGCCCTACGCAGTTCAAATCGGGCCACGGGACCGACCTGGTCATTAAAAACAAACATGACCATGCTAAGCGCAAGGCCCAGGAGCAGCGGAGGCATCATGAATCTCAAAGGATGAACCCCGGAGGCTTTCATGGCGCGAAATTCATTGTGTTGGGAAAAACTCCCAAACACAACCAAAACACCCGTGAGAAGACTCATTGGCGCGGCCCAGCTGATAGCGGTAGGAAACACGAGTATGAGAATATAAAGGGTCTGACTGAGGGGTACCCCTCGCCCGATGATCATATCGGCCATCTTAACCAAATTTGCCGCCATAAAAATAAAGCTGAGGACCGTAAAGCAAAGGAGACATGGCAACAGAAGTTCTTTGAGGACATAACGCTGGAGAATTTTCATTTTAAGCAATTTCTCAGGGGTTCAACATGCATGAATGCGCGCATTGTATCAAAGAAACGGACAACGGGGAACGGGAAACGGTAACGGCCATGGAAACGACAAACGCCTGCATCACTCGTTCCTCGTCCGGCGTCACGGCGTTTTGTGCTTAGCCCCAGCGGGGTCGGCGTTTCCCGAGATGTTTCCCAACCCGGAAGCACGAACCGCGCTCACAAATTCTTCCGGAGAAACGAAACCATTCATGCGAAGAGTGGGAACTTCCCGACCTTTCTGATCCAGAAAAATAATCGTGGGGACACCAAACACCTCGAACCGACTTATCGCCTCGCGAATCTCATCCGTATCCGCGGAAGTGGCATCGACTTTGATCTTGCGAAAAGGTTGCAGCGTTGCGAGAACCTTTGGATCCGAATACGTGAACTGATCAAGTTCGTGACACGGAATACACCAATCCGCATAAAAATCGAGGACCACGGGTTGCCCCGAAGCCTTGGCCTCCTCAAGAATGCCGGCATGGTATTTTTCCCATACCATTCCGCCCTTGGGTGTGAAGAAAAAGAAAAGACCGATCACGATGGCGAGGGTTCCTAAGATCCACTGAAAAGCAAAAAATTTCTTCGCAAGTCGGGCGGAGCGCTCGATCCACCCGAGATAAAGGCCTCCCGCCACAAAGGCCGCCGGCACGATTTCCTTCACGAACGGCCATTTCAAGGCAATGGCGACATAAAAGATCCCGAACGTCAAAAGCACCACGCCCATCAGTCTCTCGAACCAGACAAGCCACGCCCCGGACTTCGGAAGTTTTTTAAGAAGACCCGAATAGGTCCCGAGCACAAGATAAGGAAGCCCAAGCCCAAGTGCCATGACAAAGAAGAGTGAGAAGCCAAAGATTATGCTCCGCTGTACGCTTACGAAAGCCAGCAACCCCAGGACCGCAGGCCCCATGCACGGTGCGGCAACGATTCCTACCAAAAGCCCTGAAACAAAAAAACTGAGGATGGCACCCTTGGACCGCCCCTGATAAGACGGCATCATCCACGAGGGTAACTGAAATTGATAAAGCCCGAGCATGCTGAATGCGAGACCGATGACCAGGATTCCGGTCATAAGCTGCACCCAGAAATTCTGGAGCCATTCGCCAAAAAAACTCCCGGTCATCGCCGCCGCAAGCCCGAGGACGCTGTACATGGTCACCATCCCGAGGACATACGCCAGGGCCTTCACGAACGAACGGCCACGAGGCTCACCCTCCGACCCCCTGAAAAGCGAGATCGTAATGGAAAGCATAGGATAGATGCACGGCGTAAGGTTCAGCCCAAGGCCGAGGAAGAAAACACTTACGAAAATAAAGGGCGACTGGCTAAGTTCGGTCATTTTTCAACTCAGGATAACGGATGGCGAAAGGCGGATGGCACAACAACGGGTTTTCCGTCATTCGCCATCCTCCCTCCTCCATCCTGTTTTTAGAATAAACTCGTCGGAAAATCCGTTTTGGGTGCGCTTTTCTTCGCCAGAAATTCCGTCGTGGCTTGCTTCCAACTCACAGGAATCTCATAGGTCTTAAAATCCCAGGTCGAAGTAAAATAGATCTTTCCTTCGCGGCAGCCGTATTCGTAGACATTCTTTGTCAGGCGCACATCATCCAGGCAATATTTCTTAAGCTCATCCATCCGGCCTTCCTTAAAGAGGACCAAGGCTTCCGCCCCATCGCCGGACTTTCCTTCCTTGATCGTTGCGCGCGCCACGCTGTCCAAACTCGCCCGATGCCCGCGTGCCTTCTCGATATCGTCTAGAAGATCGAGCACAGGGAATTGGTCGACCGTTTTAAAAAGATACGGCTGGAGCACCGCCATGTCAAAGCGCCGGATATTAAACCCAACAAGAAGGTCCGAGGTCTGAAGCCTCTCTTCGAATTTCACCATATCTTTTTCTTCGTAGGAAGAGTACTCATCAGTCAGAAAATCGTAGGTGCAAACCACCGAAACCTTGAGCTTCGAAAGGCTCATCGCCTTCGACTTCCCGATCTCCTTGAAAGATTTTTGCGTCTCGACGTCCAGCACGAGAATGTTCTTATGTTCTTTCATAGATCCTCTTGATGAATGTTTGTCAACCACGCCGAGATTTCAACAGCTCCTTGATGGTGCGAACTGCTTCTTCGGCCTTGGGATCTTTTGGGGATCCCTCGTACTTCACGAACTCCTTGTAGGCATCCGCGGCACCTTTCGAATTCAATTTCACAGCCTTCTTATAATCGCCGAGAGCGGCCTTGTATTCCGTGAGCCGGAAATTGGCGAGCGCGCGGTCATAATAAGCCCAGCTGTACTTCGGGTCCAGTGAAAGAGCCTTCGTATCATCCGCCAAGGCCTTCTTAAGATCTCCCGTCTCCTGGAAGGCCCATCCCCGATCGCAATAAGCGCTGACATTCTTGGGGTCCATCGCAATTGCCTTATCGTAATCGGTGATCGCCTTGTCAAAAATATTTTTCGATAAGTAAGCTTTCCCTCTTAAATAATAATCCGTGCTGGAGCTTGACGCCCCACGGATCTCGATGGACTTGTTAAAATTTGCCAAGGCTTGATCGAAGTCCCCTTTTTTGGAATAAATGATTCCGCGACCGGAATAAGCCGGCGCAAGATTCGGCTTCAGCGCTAAAAACTTTGTGTAGTCCGAGAGGGCTTGATCGAGATCGCCCTTGAACTGAAAGAGATCTGCCCGATAAAAATAAGCCTCTGCGAGGGCGGGATTGATCTCCAACGCCCTATCAAAATCCTCAAACGCCTTGTTGCCTTTTCCTGTCGCGTAATAAATGAGGCCCCGATTATGGTACGCTTCAGCAAAATCAGGCTTGAGTTCGATCGCCTTGCTAAAGGCCTTGATCGCTGCACCATAGTCGCCCTTCTGCCCCGAAGCGACCCCTTTCAAAAAGACTTCCTTCTCGGCGGATTCGGCGCTGTACACATTCCCCACACACCAAAGTAAGAGGCCCATGACAAAAACTGCGGTGGATCTTTTTAAAAAATCGAGTCGTTTCATATTCCCATCCTTTGTTCTGCGCCTGGTCCCTACGGGCCGATAGGCCAGTAGGGCCGGAGGCTAAATCAGTTCTCTGAGATCACGAATTACAGTCACGAAATCCTGATGGTCCTGGGTCAAGGTTTTATGCCGGTTCGAGCGATCGAGCCAGATGGCCTTGATACCCGCCAGATGCGCGCCGCGAACATCGTCTTCCAGGCTGTCCCCCACGTGTACGGCTTCATCGGCGCGAACATTCGCCTGCTTCAAGGCTTCTTGGAAGATCTTGGGATCGGGCTTGGCCGCACCAAAAACCGCTGAGATGACTTTGAAATCAAAATACGCGTCAATCCCCAGCCCTTTAGATAATTTCAAAAGACGGCTGTCCCAATTCGAGACCATCCCAATAATAAACTTTTTTTGTTTAAACGACCGGAGCACTTCTTCGACCTCGGGATAAAGCTTCCAAACTCCGGGCTCAGCAAAAAGCGTATGAAGTTCGTCAAAAAAAGGATCGAACGCTTTAAGCCCATGGAAATCCTTGAAAACCGCCGTCACGATCTTGCGCCAGAATTCCTTCTCGACCTTCTCATTCGATTGGCTCCTAAGATCGCCAATCCCGTCGTGCTCGCTCCAGACCCGGCGAAACGCGGCCTCGACTTCTCCCGCGCCCACCTTGCAGCCATGCTTGCCGGCCACCTCGCTGTAATAATGTCCCACAGACGGGAAAGGACGAAAAAGAGTTCCCCCCGCATCAAAAAAGATCGCCCGTGTCCCGGCAGGAATCCGCCTACTGCTGGGCACTTGTATCCTCCCCGCCACCGCCCCCGAATTTCTGCATGAGTGCCTGCCCGAGCGCCGGAAGAGCCTGCGCAATACCGTTCTGATCCTGAGCGTTGGGATCCTGGCCCATCGCTGCCGCGGTCTGTGGGTTCGAAGAAAAGGAGTTTCCCATCGAAGGCATCCCGAAAGAAGAACCTCCTCCTTTGTCCGGAGTCTTGCGTTTGACGTTCACATCGCGGATGGCTTCCTGAATCTCAGGATTGCCATAGTCAAACTCGCGGGCCTTGAGGTAAGCTTCCTTGGCCTCATCAAAAAATCCCTGCTCTTCATAGACCGACCCGATCTGAAGCCAGGAAGCACATAAAAGACGAACGTCCTTTTCCTTATCACAAAGCCGGATCGTTTTTCTGAGCTCTTCGCGCGAGCGCTCCATCTGCCCGAGACGCTTATAGACAACCCCGAGGTTGTAATGAGCCACCTTGTCTTCCGGACGGATCATCAGGACCTTTTCAAGCGCGTCCCGGCTTTTCACGAGCCATTCGGTGGACTGACTTCCTTTTTGTTTGCGCGTCCGGTCAAAAAGCGTGGCATAGACCGTTGAGAGACGATAAAAAAGATCCGGATTTCCAGGTTCCAGACCGAGCTTCGCCTTGAGTTCCCGTTCCATGCCGACAAGCTCCACGTCGGTTTTCGCGGAAAGGTCTTCACCGATCGAATCCCGCACAGCCGTGGGATCTTCCGACTCCTGATTTTCATAGGCGTAAACCGGAGAAAGAATAAAATGAGCCGCCAAGATCATGAAGGAAAACCTTAGGACGTGCTTAGAGGCCACGGAAGTTCTCAAGCCCTGCGGGGGGACCGGAAAGTTTGACGCGCGCAATGCGGCGGATCATAAAGTGGTGCTTTTCCCCTTCCACGTAATCAATGTTCACGACCTGCCCCGCCCGAAGCTCCTGGAGTTTACCAAAACCACTCAGGCCTGTTTGATTATCCACATGGAAGGTAAGATGTTGAATTTCTCCTGTTGCAGGATGGCGAAAATCCACGTCAACGCTTGTACTGTCTTCGGCGACCTTCACCACATGAGCGGAAAGTGTTTTCATGACCGGAGCATCTGCCAGGCAAATTTGAGAGAAACAAAGGAACGCTAGGGCAATGCTCACCGCATGAAAGAAAACGACACTCCGCGTTCCATGTCCCCCGTGGCCCGTGGACCGGGTCATTTTACCCACAGCAACAAGACTTCGGCTTGAGAGCCTGGAGCGCTTTATCATAATCCGGATGCGTGGTGACTTCTTTCACGTATTCGACGTATTGCACCTTATCATCCGGCCCAATGACAAAAATGGCGCGGGAAAGAAGCTTGAGCTCCTTGATGAGGACGCCATAAGCCTGGCCGAAGGCATGTTCCTGGTAATCGGAGAGCATCTGAATTTTATCAGCACCGGCAAGACCGCACCATCTGCCTTGAGCGAACGGAAGGTCCATGCTGACCGTGATGACCGCCACATTCGCCGAAAGCTTGGAAGCTTCTTGATTAAACCGCTTTGTCTGAAGATCACACACCGGAGTATCAATCGAAGGTACCACGCTGATGAGGCGCGTCTTGCCCTTGGAATCGGCCAACGTCACAGGCTTCAAAGCTGTATCGATCAGCTTGAAATCAGGGGCTTTGTCTCCCGCCTTAAGCTCCGGCCCAATCAGCGTGAGGGGTCCGCCTTTAAAGGTCACTGCGTTTTTTCGTTCTTGTGGCATGGAATGTTCCTCCTCAAGGAAGATAGTTTAGGTATTCTTTTTGCGGGATTTGGAATAATTAGCGGAGATCACCGTATGAATGCCGCCGCGCACAAAAAAGTCCGCTTCAATCGACATTTGGCGTGGCTTCACGGCTTTCACAAGATCATCCAGGATCTTATTGGTAACCGCCTCATGGAACGCGCCTTCGTTCCGGTAGCTCCAGAGATAGAGCTTGAGGCTTTTCAGCTCGACACAAAACTCATCAGGGACATAACAAATACGAATCGTCGCGAAATCCGGCTGCCCGGTCTTGGGGCAAAGGCACGTAAATTCCGGACAATCCATTTCGATATCATAATCCCGCTTGGGATTCGGATTCTTGAAGATCTCGAGTTTCTTAGATGGTTGTGAGGTCATGGGTTTGGATTATACCATCGTTTAAGCGGCTCCTCCACGGCTTTCCCTCGCGCAAGAGAGCTCCGGCTCTTCAATAATTTTATTCTGGATTTTATAACCTACTGACGATACAGTAACTCAACAGGAGGTTTTTATGGATATCCGAACGAAAGCCGTGCTCACAGGCACCGCCAAAGACACCCAATACAATTCCGTCATCACGCCGATCTATCCGACTTCCACATTCCGTTTTGAAGAGCTCGGGAAGCACAAAGGCTACGATTACACCCGGAGCGGAAATCCGACTCGCGCAGCCTTGGAAGAGAATATTGCCGCGCTGGAAGGCGGGCTCGGGGCCTCGGCTACCGCGACCGGCATGGCCGCCATCACAACCGTCCTTTTCCTTCTGGAACCAGGGAGTCATGTAGTCACGGGAAACGATATTTACGGCGGCACTTATCGCCTATTCAAAGATGTTTTTGCCAAACGCGGGATCTCGTTCTCATTCATCAATATGATGGACCTTGCCGCGGTGAAAAAAGCGATGAGACCCAGGACCCGGATGATCTGGATCGAAACCCCGTCCAATCCCCTGCTCCATATCGTTGATCTTGAAGCGGTGATCGGTCTGGCCAAAAAGAAAAAACTCCTGGCCGTTGTGGACAACACATTTCTCTCCCCGTACTTTCAGCGGCCGTTTGAATTTGGCGCAGATATTGTCGTCCATTCCACCACCAAATACCTGAACGGGCATAGTGACGTGGTCGGCGGCGCGATTGTTTCAAACAATAAAATCCTCAGAGAAAAGATCCACTATTTCGTGAATGCCTTGGGCGTGAGCCAGTCCCCGTTCGATGCCTGGCTTGTCCTCCGGGGGATCAAGACGCTGCCCTATCGCATGGAAGCCCATCAGAAGAACGCCATGAAGATCGCGTCTTTTCTCGAGGGTCACCCTTGCGTCAAACAGGTCTATTACACGGGCTTGGAAAGTCATCCCCAACAAAACTTGATCAAAAAACAGATGAAGGGGTTCGGCGGTATGTTGGCCTTCGAACTTGATACGAAGAAAGTTCCCCTGAGAGGGTTTTTCAAGAAAATGAAACTCTTCCAGCTCGCGGAATCTCTTGGCGGCGTAGAATCACTGATCGAGCATCCCTGGAGCATGAGTCATGCCTCGATGGGACCGGAAGGTCTAAAAGCTTCGGGGATCACGAAGGAAACGATCCGTATTTCGGCTGGCATCGAAAGCGCGGAAGACCTGATCGAGGATTTGAAACAAGCTCTCGACAGATAACTCGAGGAAATAAAGGGGACAGGCTGAATTACCCTGTAATTATGCCTGTCCCCTTTATTTTTTTACTTTGTGATGACGAAAATGGCGTTTTGCGCGAAGAGGTTCGGAAGCACGCGAACCTGGCCTTGAGAGTCGAGGAAATGCGAGGCTAGGACCTTGTAACCCTTGGCCGCGCAAAAGGACCTGAAATCCTTGATGGAGAGAAAACGCAAATTCGGCGTGCTGTACCATTCGTACGGAAGCGATGAAGCGATCGGTGCCCGGCCTCCGAAGAACATCCGGACGCGCGCCTCCAGATGCGCAAAATTAGGGAAACCGATAATGACCTTTTTCCCCACCCGGAGTGACTCCGAGATCACGGTCTCAACCTTTTTTACTTCCTGCAAACTTTGGTTCAGGATCACGTAATCGAACGACTGGTCAGGATAGTACGGAAGCCCGCTGTCAATATCACTGTGGAAAACGCTCAAGCCTTTTTCGACGCAGGCTGGAATGGCATCGTTATTAAGCTCAACGCCTTGCGCCTTCGCGCCCCGCCGCTCTGCGAGCAGATGAATCAGGTCTCCGTTCCCGCAACCAAGATCCAGAACCTTGGAACCCGGCTCCACGATATCGCAGATCACTTGATGGTCAAACCGCTTGATAGTGGATTTCATAGATGGAGATGGTATTCCCCCAGAATGATTTTTTCAAGGAAAGAAAGTAAAGGGGACAGGCTGAATTACCCTGTAATTATGCCTGTCCCC
>Ga0114951_10003726_pt1 | contig 15517 bp, 9 predicted proteins | sample AM7aDNAmetaG_FD_88677 | JGI IMG/M metagenome (GOLD analysis project Ga0114951, IMG submission 88677) | Freshwater microbial communities from Finland to study Microbial Dark Matter (Phase II) - AM7a DNA metaG | ecosystem: Environmental > Aquatic > Freshwater > Lake | place: Finland: Lake Alinen...
ATGGTCAGTACGAGTTGGAATAGGCTATCGGGCTCTGGGAAATGAGAACTTTGACTGTATCGAGTGGTTTTGGATTGGCACACATGCCGATTACGATGATTTGCTTTCGCACTGAGCTTCGTGAGGATTGACAGGAAAAAGTGACTCGTCCCGCGCCACTGGTCGCGCCGGGAAAGGATCGCATAACCATCAAAGCGAGTCATCGAAAGCGCCTGCGCCCACTCCTGTGCCCGCCCTACTGCAGCGCGCCCGACTGGCGCCCGAAAGCCTGGAATAAAATATTTGGCAGGCCAGGCGGAAATACTATTCGACGTGATACTGTATTTGAAGTCACCAAGATAGAGCAGAAGAACAATAAAAACTTTGTGGCAGTGGTGCTGGAAGAGCACCGAGGCGCCAGGCCGCCATTAGTGAAGGGGCAGAGTCTGGCGGCCAAACATAGCGGCGCAGAAGCAGGCGGCGATCACGTAGCAGAAGTCTGAATCACGGATGAATCGAATTAAAGGATGATACGGATTACAGAGAGTGGGCGTCGCGACTGCGCCGTGTGTGTCGCCTGAACCATGGTCTTCGGCTTTGCGATGCGCGTGATCAGTTCGCGGTTGGCGGAGTAGTTTGAATCACGGATTGAACGGATTAACGGATTGCACGGATTCAGAGTCAGAGTCAGAGGTGTTCTGATCCTATCCGTGTAATCCTCTAATCTGTGTAATCCGTGATTCAGACTGTTTTCTCCTCGCCCCACACCCCCGCGATGGCCGCCTGTATCTTCTTCTCCATGCGCGTGATCAATTCGCGGTTGGCGGCGACGAGGGCTTGTTCGGCTTCGATCTCGGCGACGATTTGTTGCTGGGTTTCGATGGACGGGAGGGGAAATTGGATTGTCTTTATTCGCTCAAGCGCAAGTTTTGGAACTCCGACCGAGTGAGTAAGAGATCGTATCTGACTTTGCACTCGTTCCCCATTTCCAACAAAACACAGGAATTTTTTGTCGATCAGGATTGGATCAAAAACTAGCTTGGCAGCATTTTCAGTCAGATTAGCGCCTTCTAGCGCATCGGGAATTGTGCCCATTAATCCAATTGTTCCTGCTATCGATATATAGACATTGGCTGATGAAATAGTGTAATGAGTAATCTGCTGGTGAATCTCATCGGAGATATAGCGTAGATTACTCATATCAATAGACTGTTCCCTGAAATCCGTGACTCGAAGATATGGATGCGAAGTTGCTATATTGCTGAACTGTTCACCTAATGGGAGGCGCTTTCCGCCCTTTACCTCACAACAATCACCGATGGTTATTTCCGGCCAATCGGGATCGATAGGGATATGCGGGCGGTAATTGTCGAGGACAGCGCGGGCGCCATCGATAACCTTCTGGTAGTCCTCGATCTCCGCCACGATCTCCTTTTGAACATCAACCGGCGGGAGGGGAATATGTATTTCCGCAAATGATATCCAGCCAATCCTTGGTAGTTGAGCGCCTTTAAGTTGAGTCATCACTGCATCGTTAAAACGTCCACTTCGGAAAACATAGGCGTATAGCGCAGGAACAACAAACTCATTCAATGGCTTAATGACAAGGATGTCAGTTGAGCAAATACCATTACGATCTGATAGCCAGACCTTGTTAAGGTTTGGACGCAGTTTGCCATAGAGAATCTCGTTTGGCTTAAATGTGTTCTTCAGGCTCTTGATATCCGCTGGCTTGTCGGTGATGACGACTCCAGTTATTTGCCCACTGTTCTGGGTAATGTTTTCTAGCCCAATATACGTAACAGTACCCTCGATAGAATCGGGTTGTATCGTTTCATCCGATCTCTGGAAGACTTCCGCAACAGCAACGTAAGGCCAACTAGATGATCTGATTCCGTTCTCCCGATACCGCTCCCCGCTCAAGTTGTAGTCACCATTTGCTGCAATCTTCTCTTTCGCCACAATCAGCCCGTGCGTGGGTTTGAGGTCATTGAGCGGCAGTTTCTCCCGCACGACTTGCAGGTAGGCCATGATTTCAGCCTTGACCTTCGGTAGATCATTCTGCTCAATCGGGCGGCGTTGCGCGCCCAGGCCGAACCCGTCGTTGTCGATCTTGAAGAAGCCGATGGTGGCGCTCTGTCGGGCCAGCGTTTTGTCGAGGATGAGGATCGAGGTCTTGACGCCGGAGTAGGGGTTGAACACGCCCGCCGGGAGCGAGATGACGGCGACGAGGTACTCTTCCACGAGCATCTTGCGCAGGGTTTTGTATGCCCCCTGGCTCTGGAAGATGATGCCCTCTGGGACGATGATCGCGGCGCGACCGGTCGGGGTGAGGTGGCTGGCGATGTAGTCGACGAACAGCACTTCGCTGCGTTTGGCCTGGATGCTGAAACGCTTGTGCGGCTTGATGCCGCCTTTCGGGGACATAAACGGCGGATTCGCCATCTGAATATCGGCAAATTCGTTCCAGCGCTCTTCAGAGGTGAGGGTGTCGTATTCGTAGATGTGCGGATCAGCGAAGCCGTGCAGATACAGGTTCACCAGCGACAGGCGCACCATGTCGGGCGAGATGTCATAGCCGCGCAAGTTGTGGGCCAGCCGACCCTTTTCCTCGGGCGTGAGGGTGAGTTGACCGTTCACGTCGGTGTTGGCGCGCAGGATATGCTTGTACGTGGAGATGATAAATCCCGCTGTGCCGCACGCCACGTCGAGCATGGTTTCGTCTTTCTTTGGGTCGATTATCTCGACGATAAAGTCGATGAAGTTGCGCGGCGTGCGAAACTGCCCGGCATCGCCCTGCGAACCGAGGACGGAGAGCAGATACTCGAAAGCGTCGCCGAGGCGCTCGGAATGGTCGTAGCTGAAGTCGTCGATGATCTTCAGGAAGCTCTTCAACGTCTCGGGGTCGCGGTAGGGCAGATAGGCGTTCTTGAAGATGTCGCGGAAGAGCGCCGGGATGCCGGGGTTTTCGGGCATGCGGCTGATGCCTTCGGCGTACAGGTTCAGCGTCTCGAAGCCGCCCAGCCCGGCGCGCATCAGCTTGGCCCAGCCATAGCGGGTGAAGTCGCCGGTGAAAAACTTGCGCTTGCCGCCCAGTTCCTCGGACTCGGCGTCCATGTCGTCCATGAACTTGTAGATCAGCGCAATCGTGATCTGCTCGACCTGCGACTTGGGGTCAGGCACTTTGCCTACGAGGATGTCGCGGGCGGTGTCAATGCGGCGTTTGGTATCGGAATCAAGCATAGAAATACTCAGAGTTTAACCACGGCAAAGAAGATACAGACAGAATGTAACCACGGAATACACAGAATACACGGAAAAGGACGGAACGGAGTTGAAATACCGGACTCGGACAGAATATAACCACGGAAAAGACTGAATACACGGAACAAGACACGATCACCAGTCCTATCTGTTCTGGTTCTGTCCTTTCCGTGTATTCCGTGGTTGACTCTCCGGATTCTGATCTTCACCACGGAATACACTGAATAGACGGATGTAGACACGACCACCAGTCCTATCTGTTCTGGTTCCGTCCTTTCCGTGTATTCCGTGGTTGACACTCCGGATTCTGATCTTAACCACGGAATACACTGAATAGACGGATGTAGACACGACCACCAGTCCTATCTGTTCTGGTTCCGTCCTTTCCGTGTATTCCGTGGTTCAATCTTCTCCGTTATCTCACAATGCGTTCAATCTCAACCTGTGGGTGGTGGCCGAAATTCACCAGTAGACCCAGCTTCAAGCCGGTGACTCTCAAATAGTTGTGAACCTGCGCTTGATGCTCGCTCGCCAGTTCCTTGACAGCCTTGATCTCGACGATGACGAGGTCATAACAGATGAAGTCTGGCCGATACACCTGCACCAGAGTGTCACCCTTGTATTGCAGTGTCAACCCGTATTGAGCCTTAAAGAGAATGTTCCGGCGGGTAAACTCCAACGCGAGACATTCCTGATAGACCGCTTCCAGGAACCCGCAGCCCATTTCGCGATACACCTCAAAGAATGCCCCACGGATTTGATAGCTTTTATCGGAGTAAAGCAAGTCGGCCATTTTTGTAACTCCATGTCTGTTTCAAAGTCTTCTGTGGCTTGAAAACCGGATTCGGACAGAATGTAACCACGGAAAACACTGAATACACGGAAGCAGATGAGAAAGATAGATTTGTCTGTTCTGATTCCGTGTTTTCCGTGGTTCAATCTTCTCCGCATGCTTATGCGGTGAACTGATTCAAGGGCACATAGTCCTTGATGTATTCGGGGATGATCGCGCGGTATTTGGACGGCACTGCCCGGTAATCGCGCGTTGAGAAGGCCGGGTTGGTAGCCAGGTCGGTCAACTGCCCACTCTCGATGATGTGGCGAATCTGGTCGCTCGTTGCGTAGGCCTTGAAGTAGTTCCTGAGCGCGGGGATCGTGGCGGCGTCCTGCGGCTTGTAGTCGGCGACGAACTTGGCGAACTCCTCTTCCAGCAGTTCATCCTTCGATTTGAAGCCGGGGATGAAGCCGAAGATTTTCTCCAGGATTTCGCGCAGGGACAGGCGGCGATCCACACCGGCGGCTTTGCGCAGCTTTTCGAGCGTGTAAAACTCGTTCGGCTTGTTCAATACCTCGCGGTTGACGTAATCCGTCACGCGTTCCCATTGCCCTTCTTTCACCCCTGCGGCGATGGCCGGGTTCTCACGCACGGCGTCCTCGAACTTCTCGTAAAACATGCGGTCGATCTTCATGCCCTGGTACCCGATGGGTTGTTCCTTGAGGTCGATGAGGATGTCCGCACCGAGGTGCTCGTAGTCTCCCCCGTTGCCGGTTGGGCCGCTGCCCGTCTCTGCGCCGGGAGGCATGCCGGGTTTGGGCAGCTTGATGACCTGATCGTAATCGTATTTCTCCTCGAAGTATTCGCAGTTGGCGAAGAAGTCGAAGAGCTTGTAAGTGCGCTTCCGGGCATCCTTGATGCTGTCTTTTAAACCGTCGTCGAAAAGCTGTTCGAGGAAGTTGTGCCGGCGCGTGCCGCGTCCCTTGATCTGGATGAAATCGGTGGGCGAGAAGATCGGTCGGAACAGGCCAAGATTGAGGATGTCGGGGCAGTCGTAACCTGTTGTCATCATTCCGACGGTGACGCACACACGCGCCTTGCTAGTGCGGTAGGCAGGCATGAAGTTGGCCGAGCCAAGCAGCGTGTTGTTAGTGAAGTTGATCGTGAACTGTTGCGCATCGGCCACTTGCGAGGTCACCTGCGCGGCGAAGTCCGACTGATACTTGCCAGGGAACATCCGGTCGGCCATCTGGTTCAGAATCTGGGTGAGTTTGGCGGCGTGGTGCTGGCTGACGGCAAAGACAATTGACTTGCCAATCTCGCCGCTGATCGGGTCGCGCAACGCGTGCTCCAGAAAGGTCTTGCAGAAAAGCTGGTTGGTGGCCTCGGCGAAGAAACGCTTCTCGAACTCGCGCAGCCGGAAGGTTTCCGTCTGATCATCGCCTTCGTCGTCCTTGTACTCGACCACGAATCCTTTCTCAGAGAGGAGCTGCGTCGTGATATCACTCCGGGCGTCCACCACGGTCGGGTTGATCAGAAAACCATCCTTCACGCCATCGAGCAACGAGTAACGGAAGGTGGGTTGGCCGTCGTCGCAGCCAAAGGTGCGATAGGTATCGAGCAATATACGCCGCTCGTATTCGCGCGGGTCATTGGCGGATGCGGGCGCAGAGCGGTCGAGCTTCTTCAGGTAGTCTTTCGGCGTCGCTGTGAGTCCCAGTTTATAGCCGATGAAGTAATCGAACACCGCGCGGGCGTTGCCGCCGATGGAGCGATGCGCTTCGTCAGAGATAACCAGGTCGAAGTCCGTGGGCGAGAACAGTTGCCGGTACTTGTTGTTGAACAATAGCGACTGGACGGTGCTGACGACGATCTCGGCCTTGCGCCACTCATCGCGGCTCTCTTTGTAAACGACGGTCTTGTAATCGTTGGCCAGCACCTTGACGAAGGCTTTCCTCGCCTGCTCTTCGAGTTCCAGACGATCCACTAGGAATAGCACGCGGCTGGCGTTGCTGGTGCGCAGGAAAAGCTTGATCACTGCCGCTGCGGTAAGCGTCTTGCCTGTTCCGGTCGCCATCTCAAACAAAAAACGGTCGTGCCCTTTTTTGACGGCGGTTTGCAACGCGGTAATCGCCCTGATCTGGTAGGCGCGCAGAAAGCGCAGGCTGTTGCGCTCAATGAAGCCAGGGCGCTCGGCGGGTTTCTTCCAGGCGGCCTCAGCAGCATAACCCGGTCGCTGCGTGAGGGCGATGTAATCCTCGCCCACCGCTTCCGAAATCAGGTGCGCAGGGTTGGGGACGACTTTCAGGTAGCCGGCCACCGAATCGGGTTTTGGGAAGGCCGTAATCACATACGGGTTGCCGCGTTCCAGGTCCCAGAAGTAATGCAGGTTGCCATTCGACAGGATGACAAAGCGACAGTTCTGCGAGCGCGCGTACTTGCGAGCCTGCTCCTTGCCCACAAGCGGGTCCTTGTCCTCGGATTTTGCTTCGAGGATGACCAGGGGAAACCCCTTCTCGTTGAGCAGCAAAAAGTCGATGAACCCTTTCGAGGTTTTATCGAAATCCGCGCCCAGCGCATCAAGTCCCTTCGACGTGATCGTCACGCCCGATTCCAGCCGGATGTTAGCAGGGCCATGGCTGTCCGCGAAGAAACGCCAGCCGGCAGCTTCGAGCAGCTTGTTGATTTTGATGCGAGCGGCAGCTTCGTTTTGTGGCATAGTGAATCGCTGTATCAACCGTGTCCATGCCCAATAACAGTCGGAATGATCAGTGTTTTGCCAGTTCCTTCCATAGCGCGGCGTCTTCCTGCAATGTGACATCAATCGCCCTCAACACAGCAGCACGATTCTGATCTTCCACCGACACAGCTTGCCTGGCGAAAGGCGCTGTAGTGTTCTGGGAGACGATCTCTTCTATCATTTGCTCGTGTGTTAGCTCCGGCATTTTCACTCTTCCATAACCATTGTACCCGTAATAGCCGCCCGCCCAGTGACGCTGCCCCTCAACGTCAGGGCAATTGCACGTCGACTTTGTTGACGCCATTTTGCGCACATCGATGTACGCGATAGCCATTTTTGGCATCGTTACTCGATTATGTAACCGCAATTGGCGACATATAAGGTACATAACCAGTCAAGGTGTAGCTAATGAGACCGATTATGGCGACATGCAATTGCCCTGCCCTCAACGTAGGGCGATGGGGTGCACTCTAAACTCAAGGTATAATCATAGTATAGAAAAGTCGATTCGACTTCTCCCGCTCTACGAAAAGTGACCGCCAGTGGTCGCCTGTCACCTGCTAAGTGCAGTAATGACTAGTAGAGCGGGTTCTGTTTACTCTCTAAATTCCAGAACGCGCTTCATTTTCGACGCTAATAAATCATACGGATCAGAGCCTTGCCCAGTGTCGCGTCGCGCAATAGCCCCAGCAACAAGGTCAGCAACCTGAAGCAACGGTTCAGTATGTGATCGCGCCGTCCGAGTGCGATGAAATCCGGGCCGTACGTCTCTAACTTTCAATACACGCCGTAGCTCAGTGCGCGTCTTCGCGGAAGAGCCGAATTCGTCTAGTATCAGAGTGCCTTGTTCACGTTGTGAAGGAGGTATGAGTTGAATCAGCTCGGATACAAAATAGAGGTAAACATCGAGTCCACTCATGACACGAAATGTATCTGACAGAACTGTCTTGTCGGCGATGACAGCCCATGACTCGAAATCCTGCTGGGACAACGCTCTGAATACGCGCTTACGCAAAGATGTATTAGTCAGTTGGCTGAACTTGAACTCATAATCAATTGGTCTCTACCAAAGCGCGTCTATCAACTTTTGTCTGCGCGTCTATGCCACACTCAACGAAAACAACCATCTACCGTGGTCAGTCATCCAATGAATGCAGACGTGATTAATCATAACAGCGCAGGGAAACACATACACATTTTGCATCCTTATCCACTTCTTGATGTGGATGCCTTGCATAACAGTTGCGCAGTTCGCAATCATGACGGTAAATGCCATTGCCGGTACTCGGTACTCCAAGTTGCAGGCAGCGGAAATGATCGCCATGCCAGTTGACGCTCGTCGGTATAATCAGGCAGGCTTGCTCACATGGGTTCTGCCATGAAAGCTCAGAGGTAACAGGGTGAATATCCAGCTTAAAATCAATGGGATCAATAAGAGCCTGAACATCGCTATCAACGAAACGTTGTTGACGGTTTTACGGCGCGAAGGCTATTACAGCGTTAAACACGGTTGCGAAACTGGCGAGTGCGGCGCGTGTAGCGTTTTGTTCAAACCAGCTCAGACCGCCTCGGCAGCCGCAGCGCGCATGGTCAACACGTGCGTCATGCTGGCGAGTCAGGCCGACGGCGCTGAAATCACCACCGTTGAATCGCTTGGGAATCGCACCCAGTTGAGCGTGCTGCAGCAGGCGTTCATCGAGAACGGCGCGATCCAGTGTGGATACTGCACGCCGGCGCAGATATTGGCGGCCAAGGCGCTATTAGATCGCAATCCCTCCCCCAGCGAGGCCGACGCGCGCGAGGCATTGAGCGGCGTGTTGTGCCGGTGCACGGGCTATGTGAAGCCGGTGCAGGCGGTGCTAAATGCGGCCGCGATGCTGCGCGGCGACACAAAGGACAATTTCCCACCGGCGTTCAACCGGGTCATCCCCGGCGGATCATTCATGCCGCCATCGACCGGCGACACGCCCTGGGGAAACGCACCGCGCGGCGACAAAAACACGCAGCGCCAGACCAGCACCCAAACCGATACCCTCACCAATACACTCGCGCCATTTATGGTCGCCCCGGAGCCGCAGACAAACGTCGTCGGAAAAGCCGAGAAGAAGGTGGATGCCGTCAAGCTGGCGCAGGGCAAACAGGCGTTTGTGGACGACTATCCCATGCCCGGAATGCTCTATGCCGCGATGCTCACCAGCCCGCACGCCCATGCGCGCATCCTGGACATTCGAACCGATGCGGCGAAGCAATTGCCCGGCGTCCACGCGGTGCTCACGTATAAGGACGTGAAGCGCGTGGTGTATGCCTCTGGCGGACAGTCCTACCCCAACCCGCCGCCGTACGACCAAGTCAGCCTCGATAACAAGGTGCGTCATATCGGCGACCGCGTGGCTGTCGTTGCCGCGGAGAGCATGGAAATCGCGACCCGGGCGCTCGAACTGATCGAAGTGGATTACGAGGTTCTACCGGCTGTGTTCGACCCGGACGAAGCCTTCAAAGTCGGCGCGCCGATCATTCACGACGAGAAGGACGCCATCGGCATCAAGGACGCGCAGCGTAACCTGGTCGCCGAAGCACATGCCTTGGTCGGAAATATCGACCAGGGCTTCGCCGAAAGTGATGTCATCATCGAGCGCGAATATCGCGTGCAGCAGGTGCAGCAAGCCAGCATTGAGCCGCATATCTGTATGACCTGGTTTGATGAAGACGACCGGCTCGTCGTCCGGACCAGCACCCAGGTGCCATTTCACGTCCGCCGCATGCTTGCGCCCTTGATTGGCCTGCCAGTCAAAAAGATCCGCGTGGTGAAGCCGCGCGTCGGCGGCGGTTTTGGCGGCAAGCAGGAAATGCTGATCGAAGACCTGTGTGCGCACCTCACGCTCGCAACGGGTCGACCGGTGCGCTTTGAATACACCCGCGAACAGGAGTTCACATCCGCGCGCTCACGCCATCCGCAACGGGTCGTGTTCAAGGCCGGGTTCAAGAAGGACGGCACATTGCACGCGCTACGGCAGTATGTGCTTGGAAACACCGGCGCTTACGGCACCCACGGCATTACGGTGCAGACGGTGAGCGGATTGCGCGGTCTCAGCACGTACAGCTGCCCGCACAGGGAATTTGACTGTGACATCGTCTACACGAATATCCCGACGCCCGGCGCATTCCGGGGTTATGGGGCGCCGCAGGCCGAGTTCGGGCTCGAATGCCTGATGGACGAAGCAGCGCTGTTATTCAACATGGACCCGATTGAGTTCCGGCGGCCAAACTGGGTGAAAGTAGGCGACCCGCTGCCGCTGGCAAAAGCGCTTGGCGAGGCCAAAGAAGGCTTTGACCAGGTGATCAAGACCTGTGCGCTTGAGGAGTGTCACCAGCAGGGCATGGCGGCAGTCGATTGGGACAACCGCGATGCGAAGCGCATTGACCCGTCCCGCCCGAATATCCGGCGCGGCATCGGCGTCGCCACCTGCATGCACGGCACAGCGATTGCCGGTCTCGATATGGGCGCCGCCAGCATCAAGATGAATGACGATGGTTCGTTCAACGTGCTGGTCGGCGGCACCGACATTGGCACCGGCAGCGACACTGTTATCGGGCAGATCGCCGCAGAAACGCTTGGCGTGCCGCTGGAGGACATGATCGTGTACTCGTCCGACACGGACTTCACGCCGTTCGACGTTGGCGCCTATGCCTCATCGACAACCTTTATCACCGGCGGCGCAGCGAAGAAAACCGCCGAACAGGTTGCGCAACAGATCAAGGATGTCGCCGCCCATATGTTTGGCAAGGGTTACGGTCAGGCTGTCGGCGGCGCCGCAGTATCCAGCGCACAAATCGCCCCGGTTGAACCGGCGAACATCACACTGCACGACCGCAAAGCATGGGCGCCGGATGGCCGAACCATCACCATGCAACAGATCGCGCTGTTTGCGACGCACCAGGAAAACCAGCACCAGATCATGGCGACAGCGTCGCATATGAGCTATGAATCACCACCGCCCTTTGGCGCGCAATTCGCCGAAGTTGAGGTCGACATCGAGACCGGCGAAGTCACTGTAAAACGCCTTGTCATGGCGGTCGATTGCGGCGTCGCGATTAACCCCGCGACCGCAAGCGGACAGATTGAAGGCGGCAACCTGCAAGCCGCCGGATATGGCATATGCGAAGAGATGGTCTATGACTCGAAAGGCGCGCTTTTAACGCGGCGATTCGGCCCGTATCGCATCTACAGCGCCGATGAAGCGCCGCAGCTTGAGGCCATCCTGGTGCAGACATACGAGCCATCCGGGCCATTTGGCGCCAAAGCGGTCGCCGAGATTCCGATGGACGGCGTTGCTCCCGCGATCGCAAATGCAGTATTTCACGCGACGGGCAAACGTTTCTATCAAATACCATTGACGCCAGAACGCGTGTGGCAAGGACTGAAAGCATGAGTATTAACAACTTCATCGACCTGCGCTCCGACACGGTCACCGTTCCGACGAATGAAATGCGGGCCGCCATGGCGCAGGCCGAAGTAGGCGATGATGTGCTTGGTGAAGACCCGACGATAAACCGGCTTCAGGAAATGGCCGCGGCGCGCATGGGCAAGGAAGCCGGGCTATTCGTCTCCAGTGGGACCATGGGGAACCTCATCGCATTACTCACCCATTGCGGGCGCGGCGACGAGATCATCATTGGCGACTCATCTCACATCTTTATCAATGAGGCGGGCGGTTCAGCGGCTGTCGGCGGGATTCACCCGCATATCGTGCCGACACAACGCGACGGGACCTTGCGGCTTGAAGATGTCGCCGCCGCGATCAGATCTGACGACGAACACCATCCCATCACCCGTTTGATCGCCATCGAGAACACGCACAACCGCAGCGGCGGGACTGTGCTAACCGCGGAATACACGCAACAGGTCGCTGATCTGGCGCACGGTCATGGACTGGTGCTGCACATTGATGGCGCGCGCCTCTTTAACGCAGCCGTCGCGATGGGCATCGATGTCGCCGCTCTGGCGCGCGCTGCCGACAGCGTCACTTTCTGCCTGAGCAAAGGTCTGGGCGCGCCGGTCGGTTCGGTGTTGTGCGGGTCGCAGGCGTTCATCAAGACAGCGCGGCGACGACGCAAGATGCTGGGCGGCGGCATGCGCCAGGCGGGCATCCTGGCCGCAGCGGGCGTCTACGCGCTGGATCACAGGGTCGATCGGCTCAAAGAAGATCACGCCAATGCTCGCAGACTGGCGGAAGGCATCGGGCGAATTCCCGGCCTGTGCGTTGACATGGCCGCCGTGCAGACCAATATGGTTTATTTTGATCTGAGCGATGACTTGCCGTTCGGCGCGGTGGAACTGTGCCGGCTGGCTGAAGCCCATGGCGTGAAGATGTTTGATGTGGCGCCGCGCACCATCCGCGCTGTTATCCACTGCTGGGTGAGCAGCGCTGAAATAGAAACAACCCTGCAAATCCTTTCCGAAGTTACCAAATTATGAAAAAGCTCGTAGCGATCTTTGCGCATCCCGACGATGAATCGTTTGGAATTGGCAGCACACTGGCTAGATACTCTCACGAAGGCGTCTCCACATGGTATTTATGCGGCACACACGGCGAATCGGGAACCGTTGACCCGGAATACATGCAGGGTTACACGGATGTGGCGGAACTGCGCGCGCACGAACTCGAGTGCGCCTCGCATGAGCTTGGGCTTGCGGGGGTGCAATATCTGAATTACCGCGACTCCGGGATGCTTGGATCGGACGACAACCGGCATCCATCATCGCTCTTCGCCGCCGCAACGGACGATGTTGCCAGACGCATCATCGCGCATATCGAGAAACTCCAGCCCGATACAATCATCACCCATGACCAGTTTGGCGGATACGGGCATCCAGACCATATCAAGCTGCACCTCGCGACGATCCGGGCCTACGAGATGATGTATGGCCTGAAGTTCGGCAAGAATGAACAGGGAATCACCGCAGTAATCGGCGAACCGCCGGCGTCGGCGGACAAAGTCATCCCGCGCCTGTATGTCACGGCATTTTCGCGCCGGTTCCTGACGATAGCCGTTCGTCTATTGCCGCTCTTTGGCCAGAACCCGCGGGAATTCGGGCGCAACAAAGACATTGACCTTGTCGAAATGACCTCATGGTTTGTTCCAATTACAACGAGAATCTACACAAAGGAGTATGTCTCCTACAAGGAAAAAGCCTCGGCGTGTCACAATAGCCAGCGCCCGCCGACCCAGCAGGGCAACATCATCACCAAACTGGCCTTCCGGCGCTCGCAAAATGCAGAGACTTTTTCACGCGTATACCCGGCTGTAAAGAAAGGGCAGCCGATTGAGACCGATTTGTTCGGATAAGAAGATGGGAATTGTATTTTTCGACATGGACAAAACGCTGCTGACCAAAAGCAGCAGCCTTCTATACGTCAGTTACTTGATGCAACAGCGGTTAATCAGCGCCAACGAAGTCGTCAATGTGATGATTATCAGCATGCAGTATTCGCTCAATCTCCTTAACTTTCCCAAGGCGTTGGCGCGCCTGAGCAAGAGCGTCAAAGGTGGCGACGCCGTCGCAACAAAGGTCATGTGCGACAAGTGGTTCGAAGACTCGCTGGTGCATTACATTGCCCCGAAAGCAATTACCCGTCTGCGCGAGCATGAGCGGCGTGGCGATGTTGTGATACTGCTCTCTGCATCCACACAGTTTGCGGTTGAGCCAGTCGCGCGGCATTTGAGCGTGCCCTATTGCTGCACCCAGGTGGAAATAGTCAATGACGCGTTCACTGGCGATGTCGTCGGCATGCATTGTTACGCTGAGGGCAAGAAATACTGGGGAGAGCGCATTGCACAGGAGCGCAAAGAAAGTCTGGCCGATTGCACCTTTTATAGTGATAGCTATTCAGACCATTGGTTGATGGACATCGTCGGACATCCTGTCGCAGTCAATCCTGATTCAAAACTGGCCGCATTGGCGCGCCGAAAAAAGTGGCCCGTGGAACGGTTTTACTAAAAGGTTGACATCTTCGTGTTACGCCCTACAATCCTCCGCATTAACCCACTGCGTTGAACACAGCAGTGGCTGAACGCCATTCTCAAGCACACCCAATCAGGAGGAATAGTAATATGCTTTATCACCCAGCCCGTAAGTTCAGCGTCATTGCCAGCGGCCTTATTCTGACGGCCATAGTTGCAGCCTGTGGAGGGTCGCCTGCGCCGACTATCGCGCCGACCGCCGTCCCACAACCCGCCGCAACAAGCGCTCCAAAGCCGACAGATGGGCCCAAGGACTTGCTCGACACGATCAAGGAGCGCGGGGTAATCCGCGTCAGCACGGATGCGAACTACGCCCCGCAGAGCTATTTCGACGAGAAAACGAAGGAATGGACGGGATTTGACATTGACACCGCAAACGAAGTGGGCAAGCGGCTGGGCGTAAAAGTAGAATTTGCGACGCCGCAGTGGGACGCCATCACAGCCGGCAACTGGGCCGGCCGATGGGACGTCAGCATCGGCAGCATGACGATCACCCCCGAACGCGCCAAGGTGCTCGATTTCACGCCAGCTTACTACTACTCGCTGGCGCAATTCGCCATTCGGGCTGATCTGACAAACACAATCAAGACAGTGGACGACCTGAAAGGCAAGACTGTTTGCGTCGCCAAGTCAACCACTTATGAGGACTACCTCAATGGCAAGCTGACTTCAGATTCAATCACCACGCCGGCGCCGAAGGGTATTACTGTTGCGCCGGTCGAAACCGACCAGTTGTGCATTCAAACCATCCAATCCGGGCGCAAGGAATACGACGCGGTATTGACAGCCGCAAACGTGATCAACGACGGCATCCAGAAGGGAGCGCCCATCGCATTCCTTGGTAAACCCGTCTATTCCGAGGCGCTTGCCGCGTCAATCGACAAGTCGAGCGCGCCCAACAGCAAATTAGCGCAAGCCATCAGCACAGCCATCAACGATATGCACACCGATGGCACGCTCTCAAAACTCGCCATGAAATACTTCGGCTACGATCTGAGCGTTCTGCCCAAATAGGACAATAGATCAAGATGACTGACCCGTCATTAGCAGTGCGCCGTCTGGCGCGATCCTTCGTTTTCAAAGTCATCCTCGTCTGGTTGGTCATCCTGGGTTGCGGCGGACTCGGTTTCTCTTTGATCCGGCTCAACGTGGGGTTCATCGGCGAGTGGTGGCGCTTCATCGTTTATGGCGAAGGCACCAGTGACGTGTGGCGGGTCGGTCTCATCACGACCGTGTTCATCTCGGTTATCTCGATCATCGGCGCGATCATCCTGGCCTTCCTGAGCGCGCTCGGGCGTCTGTCGCGCAATCCGCTGGCCTATGGAATATCGACGTTCTACGTGTCGCTCATCCGTGGAACCCCGCTGATCGTGCAGATTTTCATTCTGTACTTTGGTTTGCCGCAGATCAACCAGCAACTGGCTAAGTTAATTCCGAACTTTGAGCAACAGTTCTCGCTGCTCAGTAATCTATTGCTCCTGCCGGCGTTGCCAACCGGCATACTGGCGCTCTCCCTCAACTATGGCGCCTACATGACCGAGGTGTTCCGCGCGGGCATCCAATCCGTCAGCAAAGGCCAGGCGGAGGCAGCGACTGCGCTGGGAATGACGCCGGGACAGACGATGTGGCGCATCGTGCTGCCTCAGGCGATCCGCATCATCATTCCGCCTGTCGGCAACGATTTCATCGCGATGACTAAAGACTCCGCGCTGGTATCAGTAATCGGCGTGCAGGAG
>Ga0114951_10003727_pt1 | contig 15513 bp, 10 predicted proteins | sample AM7aDNAmetaG_FD_88677 | JGI IMG/M metagenome (GOLD analysis project Ga0114951, IMG submission 88677) | Freshwater microbial communities from Finland to study Microbial Dark Matter (Phase II) - AM7a DNA metaG | ecosystem: Environmental > Aquatic > Freshwater > Lake | place: Finland: Lake Alinen...
ATTTTTCAGCATAGTGGAGGGCATCCTTGAATTTATTATTGAAATTTTAGGAGAAATCTTCAATAAGAAGAAGAAGGAATATTCAGCAGAATTTGCCTGGCAGTGGTCAGTGGTTTCATCAAGTAATCTCGGATTCTGCCTTACCGGTAGAAAGAACCTTACCCTTAAGGATTCTTATCAAAATGCTTTAGTAATCGGTGGAACAGGCACGGGTAAAACTTCTATCGTGCTTATTCCTTCACTGTTTACAATGAAATCCTCTTTTATTGTCCATGACCCATCGGGGGAACTTTATACTAAAAGTGCAGGATATCTGAATTCAAAAGGGTATGATGTAAAAGTTTTGCACTTTGCTAATCCTGATATTTCCTGCGGTTACAATCCATTAATCCGTGCAAAAAGCTCGTCTGATATTCAGAAAATTGCCTCTATGTTGGTTCAAAATACACTGGGAGGAAACAGTAAAGACCCATTTTGGAATACCCAAGCCGTTAATCTATTAGCAATGCTAATTACTATTCTCAAAAAACAAGATGAGCAATACCAGAATTTATTTAATGTCAGACAACTGCTTAATAATTTGGGAGGTAATCCTGAAGCCGTAGATCGTCTATTCTCAAAATATGCGGATGATATACTTTTCTCTGAGTATAAAAGTTTTTTAGCGTATGACGATAAAGTCATTTCCGGAATCACTGCGACCTGTAAAGCAGCCTTACAGATTTTTTCTGACGAAGCGGTGGCTAAAGTAACTTCCGATGATAATTTAAACCTGATGGATTTTCGGGAAAAACCTGTCGCTCTGTTTATTCAGAACTCCGTTTCAGACCAGAAATATTACAGCGTGCTGACTTCAATATTCTTTGAACAGTTTTTTACATTCATCATGAGCCGTTTTCCAGCTAAAGAAGAGCAGGATATTTTCTTTCTAATTGATGAGGCTTCCTGTCTTAACCTGCCAACGCTTCCACTTGCCGTTGCCAATGTGCGGAAGCATAAGAGCGGGATAATGTTACTCCTGCAGGACTTTAATCAGTTGGTTCACATTTTTGGTAAATATGAAGCTGATGCCATCAGGGCAAACTGTTTTGCCAAACTCTACTTTACGGGACAGTCATTGGAAACTGCTACGGAGCTTGAAAAAACGTTAGGTAAATTTGAATTTAAGGATAAAGAAGGACATAAAGTTGTCAGAAGTCTGATGACCAATGACGAAATACGCATGATGGAAACCGACAGGGCTCTTTTAGTATGCGGAAACCACGCTCCTGTTGTAGCAAAACTGAAACCCTATTACAAAAGAATGAAATTCAGGGGATATTCAAACATTCCTATTCCTGAAATCGAAAATAAGGCCTTGTCTGGCGATATTTCAATTTTACCCTTTATACCTTCATCTGAACAAAACAATGCCTAAAAATGCCAAAAATAGCGGAATGTGGGCATATCTTGATGCCTCCGGTGTTCTCGAAAAGGGGACAGAGGAGGAAATTAAAGCTGTTAAAAAGGCTTATCGTAAACAGTACCTATTAAACTTTAAGCGAAAGCAAAGAGCTTCTAAACCAGAATTTAGTATTAGTCTTTCCAAAGACAATGGAGAATATTCAAGAATTTTATCCGCTGCCAAAATGCATAAAACATCTATTCCCTCATTTCTTCGTATTGCTACTCTTGCATATATCAGCAAGACATATATAGTTCCTGACCGATTATTAGTAGCCAAATTAGAACAATTGCTTTCCCAATGCATTAATGAAATACAGCTCATTGTCCATCAAAAAGAAAAATACTTCTGGGGCAAAGAACAGAAATTTAAAGATATTGAAAAACGTATTGAAAAATTAGAGATTGAGATAAACGAAGTATTTAAACACCCACCAACCATAGAAGAATTAATCATTCGTGAGATAAATAAAAAACCGGAGATTAAAGGTCAACTGCTTAACATCCTTTCTTCTTAATAAAATGATTATTAAAATTAAGTCACATAAAAAACCATCTTTTCTTAAATTGCTGGATTATATGGTAAATGATAAAGACCGCTTGTTTGATAAAGAAGGAAAAAGTTTTGCCATTACATATAACCTGAAAGGGGACAGCATTGAAGAATGGGATCAACAGTTCAGGGCTAATGAGGAATACCGTCAACATAAACGAGTCAATAGTGTTATTCTTACCCATGAAATTCTTTCGTGGCACAGGGATGATGCAAAAGATATTTCGTTAGGTAAGTTGGAAGACATGGCGAGAGCGTACATTCAAAAGCGTAACCCTAATGGAATGTACGTTGCTGTTCCTCATTTTGATAAAGAGCATTATCACGTTCACATCTGCACTTCCGGCATTGAATACCGCACAGGAAAAACAATGCGTCTGGCAAAAAAAGATTTGCAGGAACTAAAACAAAAAATTCAGCAGTACCAGTTAGATAAATACCCTGAACTCAGTAAATCCATCGTAAATCACGGAAAACAAAAAAAAGAATATGCCCTCCTCTCCGAGAACGAATACCAATATCAGCAAAGGACGGGGAGGGCTACGGACAAGGAGCAAGTGATTGGGATGCTTAAAACCTGCTACAAAAAAGCAAATTCAAAAGAAGATTTTTACGAGTTATTAAATGAGTGTGGACTGTCAACTTATGTTCGAGGTGGAAGAATTTCCGGTGTTGTTTTTAGCGAACGAAAATTCAGGCTGAAAACACTGGGTTTTACTGAGGAGAGGTTGCAGGAATTAGAGAAAACATTAAACCAATCAAAGGAACTAAGTGAGTTACGAAAAAAAGCAAATGAGAAAACAAAAGAAAAAATTATCAGTCGCAGAAGATAACATTAACTTTTATCATTTATGAATGAAAAATCCAATCATACTGACGTTTATTCAATCGTAACCAACCGTATCATTGAGCATCTTGAAAAAGGTGTTGTACCTTGGCAAAAACCATGGACTGATGCTGGCTTGCCCAAAAACTTAATAACTGGGAAAAACTACAGGGGAATTAATGTCTGGTTATTGAATACTTTAAATTATCAGCAAAACTCCTTTCTAACCTTCAAGCAGGTGAAAGATTTGGGAGGCTATGTAAAAAAAGGAGAAAAGGCACAGGAAGTTATTTTTTGGAAATGGATTGAGAAGGAAAATAAGGAAACTAAAGAAACCGAAAGAGTTCCATTGCTTCGATATTATACTGTTTTTAATATTGCCCAATGCGAAGGAATTCCAAAAGAAAAATTGCCTCAAATAATAGAAAGAAATAATAACACAATAGAAGATTGTGAAAAAATTATAAATGAAATGCCCAAGCGACCAGATATAAGACATAAAGAACACAGTGCTTTTTACAATAAAATGCAAGATTATGTTAATGTGCCTAAGATGGAAACGTTTAAGAGCAGTGAACATTATTACGGTACACTTTTTCACGAATTAGTGCACAGCACAGGTCATAATGAAAGACTGAACAGAAATGAACTTACAAAAAGCAATGGATTTCGTTCAGAAAACTACGCCGTTGAAGAATTAACTGCAGAAATGGGAGCTTCCTATCTTAAATCGTATGCAGGCATTCCGATAGAACAATTGGAAAACAATGCTGCTTATATTAAAGGCTGGCTTGAAAGCTTAAAGAATGATAAGAGGTTTATTGTCCATGCCAGTGCTCAGGCTCAAAAGGCGACAGACTATATTCTGAATGTAAAAAATGAAGAAAAAGAATTAATTCCGATTAATAATTATTCTGAGAAGTTTGAAAAATCTGATGAGAGAATAATGGAATTAGGAGAGGTCAGGAGTAAGGGTAAAGAAAATTCTATTCTAATGGGAAGATAAATATTATTTGAAATTATTTATATCCGATAACAGGCATAACGGGTAAGCCCCACATCATCAATATCTGTATCAGAGCCAAATGAAACCATTTTCCTGACGTCGGGAAAATGGTATTTACATTTCACATCACTATATTCTACCTTTATTTCTTTTTCGATTTACTTTTTTTCAATTCTTTCAGGACTTTTTTTTCATCACCTTCGAACTTGCGTTGAATTTTCTTAATGTCTTCAGCAGGTGGTAAATTTTCAGGTAAAATACCACGTTCAACAAGCATTCTTCTAACAGCAATACTGTTTTCGACATGTTCCTGCTCAATTGGATTTTGACCTTTCAAATCTTTGCTTTGAACATTCATACTGGTCATTTCAGCAGCGAGATCTTTTGCTTTAATACTGATTGTCGGTAAGAAGTCAGCAAGAGGTCTGTTTTCAGGAATACCAAATTTATATTTAAGTAGATGGGTTGATAGACGAAACAAAGCCTGATCGCCTTTCGACCTGATAATTGCAAAACCTTTATCATCAACACCTCTTTCGTAAAGTATGCCGGATAAATTTTTTTCGGTCTGGCTTAATTTTTCACGGGCTTTTATGCGTTCAAATTCTAATAAACGTTGTTCAATAATTTCAGCACGTCTTGTTTGAACGGCAAAATAAGTTTGAGCAAAAGCTACTTCCGGTTTACGACTGTCGCCATTTTGTGCCACAAGATAACAGGCATAACGAGTAAGCCCCACATCATCAATTAAACGATCTGTATCCGAGCCAATTGAAACCATTTTCCTGACGTCGGGAAAATGGTCTTCAATATGTTCTCCAACATTTCTACAAGCTTCCTTTGCTTTTTCAATTACTTTGATAAAATTTTCCCACTTTGAATAACCAAGCAAAATTTGAAGATCTCTGGCACTCCAACACTCAACTCCGTCAAGCTCTGAAGTTGCCTTTTCAAAACGCACAAATAATTCTTTTATTTCTGTCGATTTCATTCTTTTAGATTAAATTTTGAAATACAAATTTAGTATTTATAAGGATATTTTAGGAAATATATATTTTTACAATTTTATACAATGTCTAAATGTATAGTTTTTTCCCAGATCGTTATATTAAATGGCTGATTTAAATTTATAAAAAGAGTAAGTAATAATTAGTATTTTTGTTTATTCTTTGACATTGTTAACGTTAAAAGATATAATAAAATATACACATTATCATTCCAAACTTTCTAAAGTAATTATTAATAATTTAAATTTGAAAAACGAAAAACTGACAAGACAAGAAATCATTGATGAACGACTTAAACAAGCCGGATGGAATGTTTCTGACCGAACTCAGGTAGTTGAAGAATTTAATATAATTGTTGATTCTCATCTTGCGAAAGAAGCTCCAACTCCTTATGCCGGTCACCAATTCAGTGACTATGTTTTGCTTGGAAAAGACGGAAAGCCTTTTGCTGTTGTTGAAGCTAAGAAAACTTCTGTTGATGCTGCTATCGGACGAGAACAAGCAAAGCAATATTGTAATAACATTCAAAAAGCACAAGGAGGAGAACTCCCATTTTGTTTTTATACCAATGGACATGATATTTATTTTTGGGATTTAAATAATTATCCACCAAAAAAAGTTCACGGTTTTCCAACACGAGATGATTTAGAACGCTATGCCTACATACGAAAGGCACGGAAAAGCTTAGCAAGTGAGCTAATAAACACGAAAATTGCAGGAAGGGATTATCAAATCCGTTCTATACGTGCAGTGATGGAAGCTGTCGAAAAACGTAAAAGCAAATTTTTATTGGTAATGGCAACCGGAACAGGTAAAACACGTGTATGTATTGCACTTGTGGATTCACTCATGAGAGCAGGTTGGGCTGAGAGGATTTTATTTCTTGTTGATAGAATTGCTTTGCAAAATCAAACGCTTGATGCGTTTAAAGAGTATTTGCCTAACGAACCAAGATGGCCAAAGCAAGGTGAAAAAGAAATTACTTCTGATAGACGGATTTATGTTTCTACTTATCCTACTATGTTAAACATTATTCGTGATGAAAATAAATCTTTAAGTCCTCACTTTTTTGATTTGGTTGTTGTGGACGAAAGCCACCGAAGTATTTACAATACTTATCAGGAAATTTTGGATTATTTCAACACAATTACTCTTGGATTGACTGCAACCCCAACTGACGTAATCGATCACAATACATTCAACTTATTTGAATGTGAAGATGGCGTTCCGACTTTTGCCTATTCTTATGATGAAGCTATAAATCATATTCCGCCTTATCTCTGCAACTTTCAGGTAATGAAAATTAAAACGAAGTTTCAGGACGAAGGAATAAGTAAGAGAACAATTTCTTTAGAAGACCAACAGAAACTTATACTTGAAGGAAAAGAGATTGAAGAAATAAATTATGAAGGGACAGAAATTGAAAAGAAAGTAATTAACAGGGGAACGAACGCTTTGATAGTTCGTGAATTTATGGAAGAATCTATCAAAGACAACAATGGTGTTTTACCGGGCAAAACAATTTTCTTTTGCATAAGTAAAGCTCATGCACGGCGGATGGAAGAAATTTTTGATTCGCTTTACCCCGAATACAAAGGTGAACTGGCAAAGGTAATAGTAAGCGAAGACCCTCGTGTATATGGCAAAGGTGGACTTCTTGATCAATTCACACATAACGACATGCCCCGTGTGGCTTTAAGCGTTGATATGTTAGATACAGGTATTGATATTAGAGAAGTTACTAATCTTGTTTTTGCAAAACCAGTCTACAGCTATACAAAATTTTGGCAAATGGTCGGCAGAGGAACCCGTTTACTTGAACCGGAAAAGATAAAATCATGGTGTACTAAAAAAGATGAATTTCTAATTCTCGATTGTTGGGATAATTTTGAATATTTTAAACTCAACCCTAGAGGAAAAGAATTAAAGCCTCAAATTCCTTTACCTGTGAGGTTGTTCGGTGTTCGTTTAGAAAAAATTGAAAAAGCCATTGAATTAAATTGTACTGAAATAGCTGAAAAAGAAATCCAAAAACTAAAAATACAAATAGCGGGTCTTCCCCAAAACTCTGTGGTAATAATGGAAGCCAGGCATGAAATGCAAAGATTGGAAGATGAAAATTTTTGGCATCATTTGTCTGGAGATAAAATTGAATTTCTGAAAACAGTTATAAAGCCACTATTCAGAACAATTTCAGATGCTGATTATAAAGCCATGCGTTTTGAAAAAGATATTGTTGAAGTTTCATTGGCGCATTTGTCATTGGAGAAAGAGAAGTTTGAAACGCTGAAAGTAAGCATTATTGAAGAAATTGGAGAACTTCCTCTAAGTATAAATGTTGTTGCTAAAGAAGAACAGCTCATTAAAACTGCTCAAACAAATCATTTTTGGGCGACCATTACGGAAGAAAAATTTGATGAACTGATTCAAAAGATTGCAACGCTTATGAAATATCGTGAATCAGTAATTCCGCTTGGACCTGCTAAATTCAATTTTAAAGACATTGTAAGCGAAAAAGAATTTGTAGAATTTGGACCGCAACATGAAGCATTAAGCATTGCAAAATACAGGGAATTAGTAGAGCAAAAAGTAAATGAAATGGTTTTAGAAAACCCGATTTTGCAAAAGATTAAGGAAGGAAAGGAAATTACTAAGCTCGAAGCAGAACAACTGTCAGAGGAATTGCATAATGAACATCCGCATTTAACTGTTGATTTGCTTAGACGGGTGTATGATAATCGTAAAGCTCAATTGATACAATTTATCAAACATATTTTAGGAATCGAAATATTAGAATCGTTTCCTGAAACAGTTTCAAAAGCGTTTGATGATTTTATTGCAGTGCACTCATATCTGACAAGTCGGCAATTACAATTTTTAGATTTGCTTCGCAAGTACATTGTAGAAAACGAAAAACTCACAAAACGAAATCTTATAGAATCACCATTTACATTACTTCATCCCGAAGGTATCAGAGGTATTTTTAATCCTAAAGAGATTAATGAAATTTTATTATTCACTGAAAAAATAATAGCAGCATAAAAAATGTTACAAAACAACTCAAACATAAAATCGCTTATAGAAAAGCTTTGGAATAATTTCTGGAGTGGGGGAATTAGCAACCCTCTTACAGCTATTGAGCAAATAACCTATTTAATTTTTATGAAACGTTTGGACGATTTAGAAACCAAACGTGAGCGAGATGCTGAATTTACAGGTGAGAAATACATTTCACGTTTTAGTGGAAAATTTAAAGTGCCAGGTAGCAATGAAGAAATTGATAAAAACGAATTGCGTTGGAGTAATTTTAAACGCAGACCTGCCGATGAAATGTTATTGCATGTACAAACTAAAGTTTTTCCTTTTCTGAAAGAGTTGAATGGAGATACCTCGCCATTTACCAAACACATGGCTAATGCCGTGTTTATTATGCCTAAAGCATCTTTATTAGTGGAAGCCATAAATATAATTGAACAACTTTTTAAAGAAATAGAAAAAGATGCAAGTGAGGGAGGGCAAGCTTTCCAAGACATACAAGGTGATGTTTATGAAATGCTTCTAAGTGCAATTGCAACTGCAGGAAAGAACGGACAATTCAGAACCCCACGACACATAATAAAACTTATGGCTGAATTGGTTGCACCCCAATTAGGTCAACGTATTGCAGACCCTGCTTGTGGAACAGGAGGATTTTTATTGGGAGCGTATCAATACATTCTTACCGATTTAGTTCGTAAAAAAGATAAAGGGAAACTGATTAAAGATGAAGATGGATTTGAAAGGGCGACCATGAGTGCTGTATTAACTGAAAAAGTTAAAGCCATATTGCAGGATAGCTTTTTTGGTTTTGACATTGATACTACAATGGTTCGTTTGGGCTTGATGAACCTGATGATGCACGGTATTGACGAGCCACGGATTGATTATAAAGACACGCTTAGCAAAAGTTTTAATGAAGATAATGTTTATGACATAATAATGGCAAATCCGCCATTCACGGGCAATATTGATAAAGGCGACATAAACGAAGGATTGAAATTGCCAACCACAAAAACAGAATTGTTATTTGTAGAACGTATTTTTACCATGTTAAAAATGGGTGGCACTTCTGCTGTTATTGTTCCATCCGGCGTAATACAAAATTCCGGTAAAGCTTTTGAAGCATTGAGGAAGTTATTGATAGAAAAAACCGAATTGAAAGCGGTTATAGCAATGCCAAGCGGAGTGTTTAAGCCGTATGCAGGTGTAAGCACTGCCATTTTAATTTTTACAAAGGGTGGCGAAACAGATAATGTGTGGTTTTACAATATGCAGGCGGACGGATACACATTAGACGATAAGCGAAATAAAATTATAGAAAGTGATTTACCTGATATTGTTTTGAGATACAAAACACGAAACGAAAAAACTGACATCAACAGAAAAAACAAATTCTTCTTTGTTGGAAAAAAAGAAATTGTTGAAAAAGATTATGATTTGAATTTAACCACCTACAAAGAAGAGGAATACGATGAAGTGATTTATGAAAACCCAAAAATAATTTTGAAAAATATATCTACGCTTGAAACAAGCATTAACAAAGGGTTGGAAGAACTAACGGAATTGATAAAATGACAAAATTAAAACTTACAGATATTGCCCCTTATTCGGGTAAAAGAGTTCAACCATTTGATGGCGTGAAAAAATATTTATCTACTGGTGATTTGAAAGACGAAGGTTTGGGTTTTGAAGAAGTAACATATAAAAGCAAACCATCAAGAGCAGATATTATAGTAAGTGAAGGTGATATTCTGTTTGCCAAAATGGTAAACACTAATAAAGTATTACAAATTGATAAAATGCTTGACGGCATTATTGTGTCAACAGGTTTTTCAGTTCATAAACCTAATGAAAATATTTTGCATGGAAATTATTTGATACAGTTTTTTAAAAACAATTATTTTCTAAGACAAAAAAATAAACTATGCACGGGAGCAATTCAATCTGCAATTTCTAATGCTGGCATTGAAAAAATATTTATTCCAGTTCCTTCTATTATAGACCAAATTCAAATAGCTAATATCTTAAGCAAAGCTGAAAAGCTTATTGAACAGCGTAAGCAAAGCATTGCTATGCTTGATGAATTTTTAAAAAACACTTTTTTAGAAATGTTTGGTGACCTGACAAGGAATATAAATAAATATCCAAAAGGAACGATAAGAGATATTGTTACAGAAGTAAAATACGGGACAAGTAAACCAGCAGAGGAAGAAGGGAAATATCCATACTTACGAATGAACAACATAACGACAGATGGGTATTGGGATTTATCAAAAATGAAATTTATAAACATTGATGATAAAGAAAAGGAAAAGTGTTTAGTCAGAAAAGGAGATTTGCTCTTTAATAGAACAAACTCAAAAGAATTAGTTGGTAAAACGGCTGTGTTTAATCTTAATGAGGAAATGATAATCGCAGGTTACTTGATTCGTGTTAGATTTAATGAAAAAGCAAATCCATATTTTGTTTGGGGATATTTAAATTCGCTTCATGGAAAGCAAACTCTTTTTGGAATGTGTAAGACAATTGTAGGAATGGCAAATATAAATGCTCAAGAATTACAAAACATAAAAATTCTCATTCCACAAATAGAACTCCAAGTCCAATTTGCTAACATCGTAAAAAAAATTGAAGCACTCAAAGAGGAATACAAAAACAGTTTGTTGGAGTTAGAGAATTTGTATGGGGGTTTAAGCCAACTGGCATTTAAAGGGGAGTTGAAGGCAGAAAGGGAAGGTCAATCCATAACAAAAGAAAAAGTAAAATTATGAATCCAATTTATCTTGATTTACATATTCATACTTCTGAGAACCCCGAAAAGTTTAATGATAATTATAATATTGAAAAACTTATACAAGGGATTAATACAATCTCAAAAAATTCTGATTATTTAATTTCATTGACAGATCATAATTCAATAAATAAAAAAGCATATCTAACAGCAATAGATAAAGTTCCTCACTTATTATTAGGTGTTGAGCTTCATGTAAATAATTACGTAGAAGCTCTCCCATATCATTGTCATATATATTTTGATGTTAATCCAATTTCAGAAAGTATAATTGATGATATTAATTCAAAACTAGATAAACTATACCCTAAAAAAGTGATTGGAACTGGAGATAAAATTCCATTTCTTGAGGATATTATAAAAACCTTTGATTCTTTTGAGTTCCTTTTATTACCTCATGGAGGACAATCGCACTCTACATTTGATAAATCTATTCCCGAAGGAACACAATTTGATAACAGAATAGAAAGAAGTATTTACTATAACCAATTTGACGGTTTTACAGCTAGAAGCAATACAAAATTAGAAAGAACAATTGATTATTTTGAAAAACTGGGCATTAATGAATTCATAAATTTAATTACATGTACAGATAATTATAATCCTCAAAATTACCCTAAGGCAAAAGATACAAAAGCAGAACCCTTTTTGCCAACATGGATGCTTGCCCAACCAACATTTGATGGTTTAAGATTATCTTTATCTGAATCATCTAGACTCAAATATTGTAATGAAAAACCAGTTTCTTGGTCTGAATATATTAAAAAAGTTACATTAAAAAATCAATTTATTGATATAGATGTTGAATTAACATCAGGACTTAATGTAATTATAGGTGGGTCTTCAAGTGGCAAAACATTATTTGTAGATTCACTTTACAATAAAATTAATGATGATTTTAGTGACACTGTTTATGCAAAATACGAGGTGCAGAATATAAATGTCATTAATCCTTCTAAAATAAAGCCACATTTTCTTTCACAGAATTATATCATTAAGGTTATTGATAATAACAATTCAGAAAATAGCATTGATGACATCAGTATAATCAAAAATGTTTTTCCAGGTGATAAAGAAATTCGAGCAAGTATAGATAAGGGTTTAGCAAAGTTTAAAACAGACTTAAAGGAATTAATAGGTTCAGTCAAAGTTCTTGAAATAGAGGGTGAAAATCTTAAAAGAATTCCTGTATTGTCGAGATTGATAACAAATAAACATGTTAAAGATAATATTTTAAATAATTTTCTACCTAGCTCAGAAATTGAAAATAGAATAAGTTATGCTAAGCATGAAAAAGATTCTCATATTGAAATTCTTGATGAAATAGATAATTTTTTAAAGAATAGCCCTTTTGTTGAGCATAATTCAAAACTTGTGCAAGAACTTAAAATTGAGATTCAGGTAGCATATAAAATGTCCCTCTTTGAAAAATCAATTAGAGAAATCATTTCAGAAGAAAAATTACAATTAGACAACGATTTACGATCAACAAATCAAGAACAACAAAGTAAAAAGCAAAGTTTTGAAAAACTTCTTGAAAGTATAAAAACTTATTCAAAAGCTTTAGATTCATTCTATAAGGCTTTAAATATTATAGCAGAATATTCAATAAAATTTGATTCACAGGTTGTAAATTCAATGGGGCATAAACTTTTCATTGAAAACAACTTTACTTTGAATAAGGAGAAGTTTATAGAAGTTGTAAATAGATATTTAAAAACTAATTGTAAAATTAATGATTTTGAGAATGCACATCCTGAATATTTTTTTGAATCAAATTTCAAACAGAAACAACCTGTAGTAAGAGGATATGATGATTTTGAAGCGAAGATATATAGTGATTTTGAAGGTTTAAATAAAAAAACCTATAAAATCGTTACAAAAGATAATAAGAATTTTGAAGATTTAAGTGCCGGGTGGAAAACATCTATTATATTAGATATAATATTTGGATATGAAGGTGATTTGGCACCATTAATTATTGACCAACCAGAAGACAATTTAGCAACAGATTATATCAATAAGGGCTTAATAAACGCAATAAAAAGCATAAAATCAAAAAAACAAATAATACTAGTTTCACACAATGCAACAATACCTATGCTAGGGGATGCTCAAAATGTTGTTTTATGTAGGAATGAAGATGGAAAGATTATAATTCGTTCAAATCGATTGGAAGGCAAAATAGATAATAAAAACATTGTTGATTATATCGCTGAAATAACTGATGGTGGTAAAAGATCAATAAAAAAACGGGTTAAGAAATATAATCTAAAAAACTTTAGAGATTAAAATATGAAACTAATATTTGAAAAAGACCAAGACAAAAATATGGAAGTAAAGATTCGAGATGGTCTCTCGGAGAAAGAATTTTCATATGTAGAAATGATAAAGATGTTAAGGGATAAAAATGAATTTGAAGCATCGGAATTCAATGCTGATATTACAGACGATGAAAAGGAAAGGATAAATAATATGTTATCTAAAATAAACGAAGTGATAACTATTAAAGTTAAAGAGGAAAAATAATTAAATAATATTTTCCTGAGATACTAAATTAGTAACAGTATCTAATTTTAATATAGCCTTTTGGGGGAAGATTAAAATCCATTTATTTTATAGGTATCAATAATTTTTGAAATACCACTGCCTATGCTTATATCATTCCTACTATAGCTCAATTCATAAACAACCTGAATTTCAACTCAATTGTTAAAATTAAATTCACTTTATATAAAGTAAATTTAATTTATTAATTTAGCAAAAATTCTAAATAGGAGAATTCTTTATAATATATGTCAAGTTGTAATAAAAATATCTCTTATCATGATTTTTCAGTAGTTGATGTGTTCTGCGGTGTTGGAGGCCTTACACATGGATTAGTTAAGGAAAAATTTAAAGTTGATGCAGGGATTGATTTTGATATAACATGTAAATATGCTTTTGAAAAAAATAATAAAACTTTTTTTCTTTATAAAGATTTGACTGAATTAAAGTCATCCGAACTCGCTTCATTATATACTAAAGGAAAAAGAAAAATTTTGGTAGGATGCGCACCGTGTCAGCCATTCTCTATTTATAATCATCGTAATTCGAATAATAAACAAAGGAAATCTGCAGATAACAAGTGGAAACTGTTATATTCTTTCGCTGATTTAATTGAAGGTGTGAAGCCAGAAATCGTTTCCATGGAAAATGTTCCTTTATTGATGAAATTTAATAATGGTAAAGTATTTAATGATTTTGTAAACCGATTACAAGATAACGGCTATTTCGTAAGCTGGAGCGTTGTTAATGCACAGGATTATGGAGTTCCTCAAAGAAGAAAACGATTGATATTGTTTGGATCGCTCTATGGCAAAATCGAATTGATTGAAAAAACAATTAAAGACGCTCATTACAAAACTGTAAGAGAAGCAATAGGGCACTTACCACCTGTAGAAGACGGCGTTCCTCATCCAAACGATTCTTTGCATATAGCACGAAAATTAACGAACTTAAATAAAAAAAGAGTACAAGCTACTAAGGAAGGCGGGTTTTGGCGTGACTGGGATAAAAGTCTATGGTTAGAATGCCATAAGAAAGAATCAGGAAGTACTTTCGGTAGCGTTTATGGAAGGATGAAATGGGATGATGTTGCCCCGACAATGACAACATATTGCACAGGACTTGGTAATGGCCGTTTTGGACATCCCGAACAAGACCGAGCGATAACATTAAGAGAAGCCGCCTTGCTTCAAAGTTTTCCTGAAGATTACGATTTTATTGATCCGGAAAAACCTTTTTCATCCCCAAATATTGCAAAACACATAGGAAATGCAGTGCCTGTTGATTTAGGCGTTGCAATCGCTAAAAGCATAAAGAAACATATAAAAAATTTAGATGGGCGAAACAGAAAATGAAATATTGAAATGGAGATTTGATGTAAGCACATTTAGACTTATCGGTCGTGAACTTATTACTGATAGGATAACAGCACTTTTTGAATTAGTCAAGAATTGTTATGATGCAAACTCGACAACTGTTGATATTGATTTTTATAATGTAAAAACAATAAATAGGGACAGTAAAATAATCATCAAAGATAATGGATGCGGTATGACCTTTAAAGATATTCGCGACAAATGGATGGTTATTGGAACCGCTAGTAAAAGAAATGAATTATATTCTCCAGTCCCATTTAATAGAAGATATGTTGGTGAAAAGGGAATTGGAAGATTTGCCGTTGACAAGCTAGGTGAAAAGGTAAATATTATTACAAAAAAGATTGATTCCACAAATAGTTTAAATGTTGAAATTGACTGGTCAAAATATGTTGAAATTAAATCAGAAGAAGGTAAATTAACTTTATTTACTGACGTTGAAAATAAATATAAATATGAAACTTCTGAAATAGGAACACAAGGCACAACTCTTGAAATTTCACAAATAAGAGAGATATGGACAGAAAATGATATCGAAAGAGTATTTAAAGAATTGACTAAATTAGTTTCACCATATTACCCACTAAATCCTCCATTTAATATTTTTATCACTTCTAATGAATTCCCTGCTTTTAATAAAAAACCCGTGGAGGCTGAGGCAATCAAGTATGCTTCTCATCAGGCAAGCATTGATTTTTTCCCCGAAGAAAAATTACAAGAAATTTTAATATTTGATAAGGAAAAGGGGGAAATCAAAACTGATAAAATACCTATTAAAAGTTTTGGTGGTATAAAAATAAAGTTTTTCTTTTTTAATGAATCTGCAAAAAGAATTTACCATACAAAATATAAAAACGCTGAATATAGAATAGATGGAATAAAAATATATAGAAATGGATTAATCACAACTCCTTTTGCAGAGTTC
>Ga0114951_10003729_pt1 | contig 15511 bp, 10 predicted proteins | sample AM7aDNAmetaG_FD_88677 | JGI IMG/M metagenome (GOLD analysis project Ga0114951, IMG submission 88677) | Freshwater microbial communities from Finland to study Microbial Dark Matter (Phase II) - AM7a DNA metaG | ecosystem: Environmental > Aquatic > Freshwater > Lake | place: Finland: Lake Alinen...
AATGGGCAGGGGCCTGTCCGGTCTTATGGTCCTCTCCGCCCACGATCAATATGTCTTGCCACTCGTCGCCGTTTTTCTCCGTCATGCCGACTTCCGCGGCAATAGGATGAACGCGCACGTAATGGTAGGGATGAAGCGTGTCCCAGTAGAGCGCGGTCGCGACCGCCTCATGCGGTACGATGGCGCCGATGGCGTAGGTCATGTAAGCGGCCTGTTTCGTGTGGATCGCCACGAGGTCGTTGACCGGCGAGTTGGTCGCCACCACGACGGCGTCGGCGGTGACGATGCGGCCGTTGATGTCTTTGCCCATGGCCAGCGTGAGGCGCGACTTGGCTTTGTGGAAGGTTTCGCTCTCTAGCACGTCGCGCAAGTGAATGGTTTCGCGCTCGTGGTTGGGCACCTGGATGCCGACCGTGCTCTTGCCGGCCATGCGCTCGATGAGGATGCTCTCGGCGCGCATGGCGAGGCAGAGATCGTCGGCGAGGCCGGTGACGCGCGAGTATTTCACACCCGCCTCGGGCTTGAACTCGTAGGTAGTGACCATGGGGCCGGGATTGATCTGGACGACCTGGCCACGCACGTCGAACTCGCCGCACTTCTCGACGAGTACCTTGGCTTCTTCGCGCAGTTCGTCTTCGCGGACTTTCTGGGGGCCGTCGCCGGGATTGAGCAACGTGCTGGGCGGCAGTTTGAAGCCGCTGACGTTCTTCGGCGCAACGGTAGCCGTGCGCATCTCCGCATCGGCGCGGCCGTGAATAGCGATTTCGGCTATCGGCCTGGGTGCGGGGGCGGGTTCCGACTCGAAACGTGGAGCAGCGGGCCGCGACTCAGTAAATTGGGGCTGAGCAGGACGCGGCTGCGCGGGCGGGGCCGGCATGGGAACCACATTTTGCGGAACCGCCACGGGCCCTGCGGGGGGCGCGGTCTCAGCTTCGCTGCGCTCCCAGATGCTCTTCCGCACCGGCGGCGTAATGGGAATTTCCTGTTCTTCTACCTCTGCCCGCTCAATACCGGTTCGCCGGAATGCGGGAATGTCGTCCACGGGGTCGCTGTCGGCGTTCCGATCCCTGCGGCCAAAAAGCGCCGCCAAGCGGCTTGGAGGCCTGACAGACTGTTCCGGCTCAACATTCGGATCTGTCCCTGGAATGAACTGCTGACCTTTGGCGGGGCTGGTCTCTTCAGCGCGCCCGGCTTCGCTGACCGCCCTGCGCTCTTCTCTCTGCTCCGCACGCTCTTCGCGCCAGTTCTTCCAGCGGTCATGCCAACTAACCACGCGCAGCCAGCGATCCTCGATGCCTTCCTTGATAACCCAGAAGCTGATGGCCGAAGCAAAGTAGAGCCCCGCCGCCGCCAGCACAGCGGCTACGAGCCAGGCGCCCTGGATGTTGAGATAGTTCACAAGCAGGCCGGACATGAGGCGGCCGACAACGCCTTCCACCGGCACCAGGTGGAGCCAACGCCAGTGCCAGGGCGCGAGGCCAAACACCGTGGGCAAAAAGACGAGCGCCAGCAGGGTGCCAATCCAGCGCAGCACTCCTGACCCGCTGGGGCGGGAGTGCATCCAGGTCCAGCCGATGCCGCCGAGCCAGAGCGGCAAAAAGAAGGCCGTCAAACCTAAAGCCTGAAGCAGCAGGTCGCTGAGCCAGGCGCCGAAGAGGCCAATCCAGTTGTGGACGGGGTGTGGAGAGGCCAGATTCGCGGCGGTATTCAGCGAAGGGTCCGCAGCATTATAGGTGGCAAGAGAGAGCAGCAGCAGGAGCGAAACCAGCAACAGGACAAGCCCCAGAAACACGTTCACGGGGCGGCTTCGCGTGGGCGACAGAACAATGCGAATTGGCTTCATGACGGGGCTTTTCCGCTCTTTGTCCGCCGCTCATCTTTCCCGGGCGAACCGATGGAGCGGCGAGAATAATCCCAGAGCAGCTCTTATTATCCTTGCCCTGGAGTCGGATTTCAGGCAAAACGAAGCGGGGGGAACCTTCGCGTCCACCCCCGCCCGAAACCTGGTTCTTCTGAAATCAGCTCCCTATATATTTCGCTCCAAAGAGCAGAATCGCTCCGCCCAGCAGAATTCGGTAGATCGCGAAGATTGTAAAGCCGTGCTTGCGAACCCAGAACAGAAACCACTCCACCACGCCGAGCGCCACGATGAACGAGACCACCGTGCCGATGGCGAGCACAATCCAGCGTTCCGAACTCATTGCCACGTGAGCCGTGGCTACCCCGGCAGCATCGGCGGCCTTGCTGTGATGGACTTCCTTGATCAAGTCCCACCCCGTGGCTGCAATCATGGTCGGGATGGAAAGCAGAAAGCTGAACTCGAGCGCCGCCGGACGACTGAGACCTACCAGTTGGCCCGCTGCGATGGTGGACATTGATCGAGAAGTGCCGGGAAAGACCGCGGAAAGGGTCTGACACAGCCCTATCCAGATTGCCTGGGGCATGGTCATCTCTTCCACGTGGTTGGTGCTGGGCTCGAAGCGCGAACTCCTCACATCGATGACCCACATCACGATGCCGCCGATTAGCAGGGCTGCCGCCATCACGTTCAGGCTGCCCAGGTTCTTTTCGCTCCATTTGTGCAGCAGCAGCGCCGGAACCGAAGTGAAGCCGAAGGCGATGATGGTGAGCGAGACGGGATGATTCAGCCAATTGCGGTCGCCGTCTTCCCCCTTGGGAAAGGTGCGGAGAAAATCGACAATGCGACCCAGAAAGAGCAGGCAAAGCGCCAGGATTGCTCCCAACTGGATGACGATTGTGTACATCTTCCAGTACGGATCATCCAGGGGGATCTTCATCAATGCTTCGCTGATGCGCAAATGCGCCGTCGAACTGACCGGTAAAAATTCGGTCAAACCTTCCACAATGCCCAACAAAATGGACTGAATATAAGGGCTCAAGAAGCCTCCATGGTGCGACTACCATGCGCCTGCGAAAAATTCAGGCTGCCAGTTTCCGCTTAGTCCCGGTCGATGCCGTAAACAGGGATACCTTCATCCAATTTAAACACCAGTGCCCCGGCCCGCCATGCGAAATCCGATCCTGCGAAGTGATCTTTCAGCTTTGCGGCCAGTTCGTGGGCATGACTCTTGGCATTTTCACTCTTCTTGTCGTCGCCATTGGAGGCATACATATCCGTCAGAACTGCCTGCCGGTAGACGGCTAGGTAGATGGCCTGCGCTGTCCGTGGTCCATCGGGGTGCTCTATCGCGTACTTTTCGTAGACTTCCGACTCTTTAGCCGGGCACTGGGTAGTTCCCTGCCAGTCTCCGCAGAGCTTGTTGTCGATCAGGCTGAAGGCGGCCAGATCGGCCTGGCGAGTGTGGGGATAGAGCTTGATCACCTTCTTCATTTCGTCTTCATCCATCTGGGCGCGCAGCCAGTTTTCCTTCTCCCTGGCCGAGGGCCTTGTCGAGACATCGGCCTTCTGAATCTGCCACTGAATGTCGGCGGCCCTCCAAGCGGCCTCCGGCACAAGCGGGGAGTTGGGGAACATCTCGACAAGCCTCCGATAGAGCAGGCGCGCACTTTGAGCGGCATTGGCGGGGCCACGCGGGTCGCTGGCCAGAGACTCCTGGTTGGCAGCTTCGCCCATCAGCACCTGGTCGCCTCCAGCCGTTGTTTCCACCACGATTCCCTTAGCCGCCATCCAGCCGGAGATGGGAGGCGGAGCCTCGTCGGTGCCCAGGATGGGGGCATCCTTGTCCTGCGCCTCCTGGATGTCGGTGTTGGCGTAGATGCGCACCCAGGGGCCGCTCTTCTCGGCGACAACCAACTCGCGGCCAATCTGGACCCTGTCCAGCTTTTGCGAACTTGTGTCGGGCGCCACATATATCCAGGAAATGCGCAGAGCCGTTGCACGCGGACCGGCCATGGGCTTTTCAAGCTGGTTCTTCTTGTCGGCGTGCGCGGGGAGGGCCGCGCAGGCAAGCACGAGTCCGCACAGGAGGGTTTGGTTGGCGAGATTTCGCAGTTTCATCACAGGGAAAATCATAGTTGAACGACGCTATTCCTTGCTTTCGGTAAGCACTTGGGCCAGCATTGCGGGGTCGACGTTGCCGCCGCTGACGACGGCCACGGCGTTGCGGTAGGCGGGCAACTCGGCGGCATGGAACAGCAACGCAGCGACGGGCACGGCGCCGCTGGGCTCGGGGACCAGGTGCGTAGCGGCCACAATGGCGCGCATGGCGGCGCGAATCTCCGCCTCGGTGACAGTGATGATGCCGTCTACAAACGCCTGGATGTGGGCGAAATTCAGCTCCCCTACGCTCTGGGTGCGCAGTCCATCGGCGATGGTGCGGCTGGTCAGTTCGGCACCCCAGGTTACGATCTTTCCAGTGCGGAAGCTCTCCGCCGTATCTCCGGCCAGTTCCGGCTCCACGCCAAAGACTTTGGTTTTGGGCAGCAACTGCTTGACCGCCGCCGCAACGCCGCTCAGCAGCCCGCCGCCGCTGACCGGAACCAGCACCAGGTCGACTTCCGGCCACTCTTCGGCGATCTCAAGGCCGCAGGTGGCCTGTCCGGCGATGATCTGCTCGTCGTCGTAGGGCGGCACCACCACGTAGCCGTACTCGCGCACCAGTTTCTCGGCCACAGCAAGGCGCTCGCTTGAAGCCAGGCCGACATCGACCACTTGGGCACCGAGGGCAAGCGTGGCGGCACGCTTGATGGCGGGCGCATTCGAGGGCATGACGATAACAGCCTTGGCGCCCACCTCGCGCGCCGCATAAGCCACAGCCTGGGCATGATTGCCGCTCGAATAGGTAATTACGCCGCGAGCGATCTCTTCCCTCGTGAGTTGCAGAATCTTGTTGGCCGCGCCGCGCATTTTGAATGCGCCGATGGGTTGCAGGCTCTCCGCCTTGAGGCGGATCTCCTTGGACGTGCCATAGCCGCTAAGGCCGGGAAAGGGGGCGCGCACCAAGGGCGTCTTGACAGCCACGTTTGCAATCCGCACGGCTGCGGCGCGAATCTCCGCTATCGAAACCAGGTGTTGCGCTTCAGAGTTCATGCTTCAACCTCGCCGCGATCCTGTTGAGTTCATGGATGCGGCCATTCAACTCTCAAGTATCGCCCATGGGTGAGGGACAAGTGCAAATTGCATTGCGCATAAAGAAAAGCGCGGCAGCCGAAGCCGCCGCGCTTTAGGTGGTTCGTTGCCTGGTTTTAGAAGAACAGCTTGGCAGAGATCTGCAACTGTCTCGCGGTATAGAGGCCGTTGTTGGTCCCGCTGATGGCGTGGAAGGCGTTGAGGCCGGTGCCACTGAAGGGAGCGATGCAGCCTTGCAGCGCTGAACCGGTGGGAGCGGAGGCTGTGTTATTGCAAACGGGATTCGGATTCGCCAGGCTTGGAGCTACCGCGGAAGAGTAAGACGAGTAGGTTCCGTTCACGCCAGTGACAATCGTGTGGTTAAGCGCGTTGAATGCCTCGCCAATGATCTGCATATAAATGCCGTCATGGATAGGCACATTGCGCGTAATCCGGAAGTCGAAGCTGTTGAATCCGGGGCCTGAAATGCTGTTGCGACCGATTTGCGGTGGGCGGCCGTTCGTAGCCGAACCTGAGCTGGAACTCATGGCGCCACCATAGATGCCGCCATCGGCACCGTAGCTGGAGGCGCTGCTGGAGCCGCTATAGACGGTTCCGCTCATACCCAGGGAGATGGGCTGTCCGCCGGAGGCAATATCGTCCCCGGAGAAGCTGAAATCGTCGATCAGGTTCTTGACGATCTTGTTTCCCATCATGATTCTGGGCTGGTAGAAGAAGCTCATCGTGAAGCGATTGCGGATGTCCGTGTCGGAGGGTCCGTTTTCACCCTTGATGTTGTTGGGGTTCAGCGGCGTGTCGCCACCGTAGAAGGTGCCGAAAGTGCCCGCGACCTGGCTGGTGTCAGTAGCGTGAGACCAGGTGTAGTTTGCCAGCACTTCAAGGCCGTTCTGGAAGGGGCGGCGAACCGTGGCCGCCAGCGAGTTGTACCACGTATTCGCAACGCTGAACCCTGTATTGAAGCTGGTTAGGGAGGTGTTGCGGCGGTCCGTGGGAATGTAGACCGGGACAGTAATCTGCTTGACGAAGTTGTTGCTGCTGTCGAGCACGTTGTAGCTGCGCAGGCCGCTCGGCTTCTGGCCGATCAGGTTGGAGTCAACAAACACCGGCAGACGCATCCCGCGCGTGCCGACGTAACCGACGGTCAGAGACATCTTGCCCGGCAACGCCTGCTCGATGGACAACTCGGCCTCGTGCGCATACGGAGGAACGAAGTTGGGATCCAAACCGTGGAAGCTCTGGTTGCCAATCTTGGAGGGTCCGTTGACCGTGGGAGCGGCGCCGCCAGTGGGATAGAGAGCCATGGCGAACGACGGACCGGTCGGTTGGAAGGGCACGTTGGGATAGACCAATGAGGTAGTCGAACTAGGTACGCTGCTGCAGGCCGTTCCCTTGGCCGCGCCGCCGCTGTTCTTGCAGCCGGAATAGTTGTAGTTGATCTGGACTACGCCGTTTTCCACGCGCATTGCGTAGTACGTGCTGCCCTGGTTGAGTGCTGAGAAGAGGCCGTAGCCACCGCGGAGCACCGTGCCCTGGAATGGGCTAAAGGTAAAGCCGACACGCGGCTGAACCCTATTAAGCACATTCTTGATGGTCTGCGTATAGATGGCGGAGATGGGCGCGAAGTTGTTGTTAACCAAGCCTGGGGCCGGGGTTATCTGAACGTCGTAACGAAGGCCGCCTGTAATGGTAAGTTTCGGATTGGCCCTCCAGGTGTCTTCCGCGAAGCCGTCGTACATCTTCATCCAGAAGTCGTCCTTGCCCTGGGTGCCGACCTTTGTATTGACGACATCGACCGTCTGCACAAACGAGTTGTAGTGGAAGCCGGCGTAAGGATCGGTATTGCCGGCCTGTCCCTGGAATGCGTCGAAGACCCAGTCCTGGAAGTTGCCGGTGGTGTTGGACTCGCCGTAGCCGTAGATGCCGCCGCCCTGGAACAGGTTGATCATTACCTCATGGACGACATTGACGTCTCCACCGAACTTGAGGGTGTGACGTCCTTTGGTCCAGGAGAATACATCGGTCATCTGGATGCGATGCTCATCGGGTTCGGCAACGCGCGGCAATGCGTTGGGCATGCCGAAGGTGAGCGCGCCCATGCCAACGCTTGGCCCAGAAGCATTGGCGCCGGCAGTTTCCAGATCGCGACCCCATTGCAGGTGAACCTGGTTGACGGCGCTGCTGGAGATAATGGTCGTGAGACCTCCCACCAGGAAGCGCTCGTGGTAGGTGGTGGGCCCATTGGTGCTGGGCGAACTGTTGGTAAAGGTGTTTTGTCCGCTGTATCCGTAGGTGCTGTCAAAGTCGGCAAAGTTGAAATCGACAAACGCGTCGTTCTTGTCGTTGACGTGATAGTCAAGACGCGGGAAGAAGAGGTTCTGCTTGGCAAAGCGCCCAGGAGGCGCCTGCCCGGCCGCGATGTTAGCCGTCTTCATCAGGAAGTTAATCGCCGCGGTGCACTGCGCGTCGGAGATGTAGTAATGGGGCGCGGTTGGGTTATAAGCCGCATAGAGGCTGTTGGAAAGCGTCGGGCATTGGTTCGGTGTGACGTTGCTGGCATTGCCCGTTGCCGAAGGGTCATAAACACCCGCCCCGGTGAGTGAAATCTGGTTTGAATCCGAATACAGTACGCGTCCAACCCTGCGGAAGCCGTCATAGGTGAAGAAGTAGAACAGCTTGTCCTTGAAGATCGGTCCGCCGATAGAACCGCCGAACTGCTGCTGCTGGTGAATAGGCTGGGTCAGCAGAAATGAAGAGGCCCCGTTATGCAGTGCCTGGAACTTGCTGTACGGATCCAGAGCGTTCATGTTCGGGTAGCGGAGATAGTAGAACAGGTCTCCATGCATTACATTGCTGCCGCTCTTGGTGACGGCGTTTACCTGTCCGCCGGCGGCCTGGCCAAATTCAACCGAGTAATTCGAGGTCTCAGCCTGGAATTCCTTGATGGAATCGAGCGAGTAGACATAAGGTGCACCGCTGGCGCGGCCGCGGGCCTCTGAGAACAGCATCTGGTTGTTGTTGGCGCCATCCACGTAGTTCTGGTTATAGAGGCCGCTGATGCCGTGGAAGCTGATCAGGCCGCTGCCGCCGTCCTGGACCACGTTGGGCGTGAGGAGAACAAAATCGCTCCAGTTGCGCGCCGCCACGGGCAGGTTCTGCACCAGTTGCGAATCCACGACCTGCGAAACTTCGGTCTTCTCGAGGTCGAGCATCGCATTTGTGCCCGCTACCTCCACGGTGGTGCTGGCGCTCTGCACTTTCAGGGTCAGGTTCACTGTGAGAGTTTGACCGACCAGCAGCGTGAGATTCTGCGCTTCAACCGTGCCAAAGTTGGCAGCCGTCACCTTGACCTTGTAGTGGCCCGACTGCAGGAATGGCGCCGCGTAGATTCCGGCCGAGTTGGTCGAATAGACACGCACGATGTTTTTGTCTGTGTTGGTGACAGTCACCGAGGCGCCAGGGATAACTGCCTGGGCGGCATCGGCCACCGTTCCTGTGATGGCTCCAGCACCTGACGTTTGCGCAACTGCGGAAACACCGGTCAGTGCAACGAAGAACGCCGCCAGCAATAGCACGGCGAAACTGCGCTGGGAACAGAGATTCCGAATCATGTTCATGGCTCTCCTAAAAGGGTTACGGTTGTTCTGAAATCGGTTCATGGTACCACGCAGGCTATAAGGGTCCCATGAGTTTTCAAGGACTCAACTGCGCGCTTGGCAATCAAAGTCAACTACATCAAATCGGCGGCAAGTCCGGCACGATTAATTGCATTGGACAGGCCGATTCTGCTTTTTCTTTGAGCGCTTTGTGAGGGATCAGCCTTCATCCGAACAGGAACGTGTTACGGGCTAGTTATCCCTATGTTACGAAACGATGAATGCAGTCCGTCTGAATAATTGGGTGTGGAAAAGCTTCCCGAAACTCTCTCATGCACTGGTTCTATTCGTATGCCAGCGCATCTATCGGGTCCTTCCGCGCCGCCATCCATGCCGGGTAAAGCGCGCCGAACAGGGCGCCCCCAAAGGCAATCAGCGCGCCGTTGATGATCCACGCCAAAGTTAACTCAAAACTGAATGTCGCAAATCTCAAGCTCAAGAACTCTCTTACGCCGTATGTGGACACGATGCCCAGTAGCACGCCCGTTACGGCGAGTACGCCGGTCTCGCCCAGCACCACGCTTACGATGGTCGCCTTCGACGAACCCAGAGATTTTAAAATGCCGATCTCGCGGGTCCGCTCCAGCACCGCCGTATACATCGATTGGAAGATGACCAGGAAGCCCACGATCACCGCAATCCCAATGACCACGTTGAGCGCCAGGTCGAAGCCGGGGAAGCGCGACGGAGTGTAGAGGGCGATCAGATCCTCCATCGTCGTCACCTTGTAGCCTTCCAGTCCCTTGGTCGAGTGAATCTCCTGTCGAATTGAAGCGTTGTTGGCAGGGTTGTCGCTCTTGATGTAGATCACCGAAGCTTTACCATCGGAACCCATCAGCGCGCCGAGGGTCTCAATGGGCACCAATTTCCGCCCGCCTTTACCGCTCTCGACAACTCCGCAGATCTTAAAGGGGTGATTGAGGATGGGGATCGTGTTGCCCACTTCATGGTCAGGGCCGGAGCGCGCGAAGACATCGTCAACGATGACTTCATTCGGCCCCTGAAATGGGCCGCCTGCAAGAAATGTAAAAGGCTTCAGTGCATCGTAGCTCTTGAAATCGATTCCATAGAGAACCTCGACCGAGCCGCTCATCGAGAAATCCGTGATGACCGGCGAAGCAACGGTTACGTGAGGCATTCTGGCAAAAACTTCAGACATCCGGGCAGGCATGGGTGCGCCGCTGACGCCATTCATAAAGGTTGCATTTGACGGACTCACCACCAGGTCGGCTCCGATGCCGTTCTGGCGCTGCTTGGTGTCGTTCAGCATGCCCATGAAAACGCCCACGATCGACAGGATCATGACCACTTCAATGGCCACCGCCAGCACGCTGATGATCGAGCGCATCGGACGGTGCAGCAGATTGGCAAGGACGAGCTTATACATTCTCTGGGCTGGCTCCGAGGGGCAAATAGCCCTCGTCTAAGGGTAACAGCCCGGACGACCCGGGGTCTGGCGCCGCACCCGACTCCAAAGCGCCAGCCCCCGCCCGGGGCCGCCAAGTTGCCGCGCGGATTGGCCTTGCGCCTCAACATGCTAGCCAATTCTGTACAAAAGCGGTTAAGAGTCACCGATTGGCGCTCTGCGCCTCAGGCACATGAAAACAGAGGAAGAGCCGCTCAATTGCTTTGACTGGAGTCTCTTGCCCGGTTTATTGTTGAGGGGGAAACGTGTAACCACCCTTGGGTTGTTGCACTTTGCTGGCTATCAATGGGGAATTTTGGTGAAGACCTGCGCATGGAGCGGTTGTCCCGCGGCATAGCGCTGGAAGACATTACCGCAGTGACAAAAATCAGCCAGCGGCATCTCATCGCGCTGGAGCAGGAGCGGTTTCGTCTCCTTCCGGGCGGCATTCTCAGCAAGGGCATCGTTCGCGGTTACGTTGGCGCACTGGGTCTGGACCAGCGAGACTGGACCGAGCGTTTTCTGCAAGCCTCCAGCGCCTCTGGCCATGTGAGCGATGACGACCGCAGTTGGACGGCCTTCGCATCGAACGTTGGCAAAGCCCGCATCATGCGACACGATGCCATTGAGATCCGTCTCCGCTGGGCCGGCGCGTTCCTGCTGCTGCTTACAGTCGCAGCGGCGGCCTTTCTTACGGTGCGCTATTACGGCTTCCGGGTGGGGTGGTGGCCAACGCTGCTGCCTGTTGAAGAAGCCCGGGCGGCTTACAACTCCTCTATGACTTACGCCCACACCCTGTATGCGCGCGTACTCTCCTGGTTCAAGGGCTGATCCTGCTCGATCCTAGTGCGCATCCGCGGTTCAAAGCGTCTGAAGCTCCCTTTAACTCGAATAGCGCCCCATTCACTGCGAGACTTTGCAGCGGTGCCCCCGGCGCAATTACCATGTATAGATGCACCCTCAGGCGTTGGCCTCCCGGTGCTGTTGTACGCCACCGATGCGGGCTCCCTGCCGGTCGAGGAGTGAAGTGTTCTCTCCGCCGCAGCTTTTTCAGAGCGAACCAGCCATGGCGGCCTACCACCAAATCGAATCCCTTCAGTGGGCAGGAGTCTGAAGTTGAGCGATCGTTTTTTGTTTACCTCTGAGTCAGTCACCGAAGGCCATCCGGACAAGATAGCGGATCAGATCTCCGACGCCATCCTGGACGCATGCCTGGAGCAGGACGCCTATAGCCGCGTTGCCGCGGAGACCCTGACGGCCACTGGCCTTGTGGTCATTGCCGGCGAAATCACCACCAAGGCTTATGTCGACTTTCAAAGCCTGGTCCGCGGCGTAGTGGCCTCGATTGGCTACGACAACGCCCTCTACGGGTTCGACTCGAACACCTGTGCCGTGATCTCGACGATCAACAAGCAGTCCGGTGATATTGCCCAGGGTGTTGACACCGGCGGCGCCGGCGATCAGGGCATGATGTTCGGCTACGCGTCCAACGAGACTCCGGAACTGATGCCAGCTCCGATCTCTCTGGCCCACAAGCTTTGCCGGCAGTTGACGGCAGTGCGCAAGAGCGGCAAGCTGCCCTACCTGCGCCCCGACGGCAAGAGCCAGGTGACGGTGGAGTACGACGAGAACGGCAAGCCGGCCCGCATCGACGCCGTGGTGATCAGCAGCCAGCACTCGGAGAGCGTCAGCAATGAGGATTTGCATGCCGACATTCTCAAGTACGTCATTCAAGCTGTGTTGCCGGCCGAGTGGCTGGACGAGCACACCAAGTACCACATCAACCCGACCGGCCGCTTTGTGATTGGCGGGCCGATGGGCGACACCGGCCTGACCGGCCGCAAGATCATTGTGGACACCTACGGCGGTTCGGGCCGTCACGGCGGCGGCGCTTTCAGCGGCAAGGATCCGACGAAGGTGGACCGTTCGGCGGCTTACATGGCTCGCTATATCGCCAAGAACATTGTGGCAGCGGGTCTGGCCGACCGTGCTGAAGTTCAGCTGGCCTACGCTATCGGCGTGGCCAACCCGGTCAGTGTTCGCATTGATACCTTTGGCACCGGCAAGATTGGTGAAGCCAAGCTCACCGAACTGGTTCGCAATAATTTCTCGCTCACGCCGAAGGGCATTATCGAGAGCCTGAACCTGCGCCGGCCGATCTATCAGAAGACCGCAGCTTACGGCCACTTTGGCCGCACCGAGCCCGAGTTCACCTGGGAGGCTACCGACAAGGCCGCCGCCCTGGCCGAGCAGGCCGGAGTGGTGGCAGCGGCAAAGTAGTTTCTATCAGAAGCGTGTTCTACCGGAATGGGACCCAGGAGAACCTGGGTCCCATTCCTTTTTCGCGCTGCTGCGTCCATGACTTAGAATTCCTTTGGACTATTCTCTGGTTTTTGAACGAGGAGATATTCATGCGTTTTGTTGCGATTGCCTCTCTTGCACTTGGTTTGGCCACGGTGGCCGCTGCACAGACGACTGCCCATTGGGACTACCAGGGCAAGACCGGCCCGCTGGGCTGGGCCAAGCTGGACCCCTCCTACCAGGCCTGCGCCAAAGGCCACGAACAGTCGCCAATCGACATTCGCGGCGCGCACCTGAACAAGGGGCTTCAGCCTATTGAATTCCACTATATCGCCGGGGCGGTAACGATGGAGAACAACGGCCACACGGTGATGATCAACGTGCACCCCGGAAGCTACATTGTGGCGGAAGGCGTGCGCTATGACCTGGTTCAGTTCCACTTTCACCATCCCAGCGAGGAGGCGGTGAAGGGCAAGCTGACGGACATGGACATCCACCTTGTGCACAAGAGCGCGGACGGCAAGCTGGCCGTTCTGGCGGTGCGACTGCTCGAGGATCAGAGCAAGCCGAACGCGGTGCTGGCCACACTCTGGCAGCAGTTGCCCAAGACCGCCGGCGCCAGCGAAAAGGTGACGGAGATGATCAACCCAGGCGGGCTGCTGCCCGCCGACCGCGGCTACTGGACGTATATGGGCTCGCTGACGACTCCGCCGTGCACGGAAGGCGTGCAGTGGTTTGTCTTTGAGCAGCCGGTGACGATCAGCCGCGACCAGTTGCGCACCTTTGTTCCGCTGTTCAAGATCAATTCCCGGCCCTTGCAGGATGCGCACGGACGGCGGATCGAGGCCAACGAATAGAGGCCTTATCGCGTCTGCGTCGTGAAGTTGAGAACCAATCCTTCAACGCCGGGGAGGACCTTGACTTCAATGCCGGAGACGTCGGTGACGAGATAGTGAGCGGCATCGAGCGCCTCGACGGGATGCGAAAAGGTGGTGGCTACCACGGTGCAGCCGGCGGCGCGGCCGGCCTGGGTCCCGGAGGCCGAATCCTCAAAGACCACGCAGTCTTCAGGGGCAAACCCCAGCAGCGCGGCTCCGGCTAGAAACGGCTCAGGGTGAGGCTTGCCGCGGGTGACCCGATCGGCGGTAACCAGCCGCTGGGGCACGGGAATGCCGCCGGCGGCCATGCGCACGCGGGCCAGCTTGTCGGTCGCGCTGGTGACCACGGTCCAGCGGTCTGGGGGCAGGGCCGCGAGCAGGGTGAGCACGCCGGGCAGCACCTCCAGGCCTTCATTGTCGGCAATCTCGATCTCTTCGATGACCTTGAGTTCTTCTTCGCTGTCCAGGTCGGGCCGCAGTTTGGCCAGGGTCTCGATGGCGCGGCAGCCGTGGGTGATGCTCAGGGTGTAGGCCGGGTCCACGCCGCGCAGCTCGGACCATTTGGTCCAACTGCGGTCGACCGAGCCCATGGAGGAGATCAGGATGCCGTCCATGTCAAACAAGACGCCTTTGCAGCGGATTTGAACCGGGGAAGAAACAACGGAGGAGGCCATGTGTTCATTGTACCGGGGGTTGTTTTGGGGAGTCTCAGGGGATGAATCGGGGGGCGGCGGTTGGCCCTGGATTCGACTTTGAGATGTTGGAATGCATAATGTCCGAATAGGCGGTGATACGCCCGGAACTGCGAGACTCGATGTTTCTCTGTCCGCGAGGCTGCAAAGTGTTTCGGCGATTTCTCCCTTGGTGACGACCAGTCGCCGTGTGAAAGTAATCAAGACCCTTTATCGCCAAACCGACCGTGTTCTGTACGACAATGCCCTTAGGCGGAATGATGGGCGTGCCGAACCTCAAAACGGAGCATGTTCTAGAGGCCATGAAGATGCTTCGCGGCCCCTCAATCAAACTCATCCCGTTGTCGGCGGGAGAAGAATCCCGTGTTTACCTGCTTTTCGAAGATGGCCGCGAATACATTCTTCGGGTGAACCGATCGAACTTTGGTTTCAAGAAGGATGCTTTCGCCCACAAGCATTTCCATTCCGCGTCTCTGCCGATCCCCGCCGTTCTTGCAATCGGAGACCTAGACGGAACTCACTCCTTCTGCATCACGGCACGCATCCACGGAACCACGCTGCAAGATCTCTCTCAGGAGGAAGTTCGATACACTCTGCAGCCGACTGCAAACATCATGCGCTGCATCCGTGAGTGCGATATCTCCAGGACCCGGGGCTTTGGGCCGTTTGACCAACATGGAATCGGATTGCACTCAAGCTGGCGAAGTTTTCTGCAGTCGCCCGTGCATCAGGAATGGGCGGGCATCTCTTACCTCGTTTGGAGCACTGCCATCCAGCCGGCGCTTGAGAAACTGCTCCGCCTGTCTGAAAAAGCGCAGGATATCCGAAGCCTGGTACACGGCGACTTTGGATCAAACAATGTCCTTAGCGACGGATGTTCCATCACTGGCATAATCGATTGGTCCGAGGCCATGATCGGCGACCCACTCTATGACGTCGCAAACATCTTCTTCTGGCGCACCTGGCTGAACTGTATGGACCAGCAGGCGACTTTTCTCGAAGATGCTCTTGACTTAAACGAGAACATGCGAAAGCGCCTCCTCTGCTACCAGTTGCATATCGGTCTTCGAGAAGTCAACGAGAGCGCGATCAGAGAGGATCGTACAGCGATCTTATGGGCAGTCGCTCGCGTCGAAGATATCCTGAGACAGCTAAACTAGCCGCCGCGCGAACTCTCGAAGAGTCGGCACTTGGTGACTTCATCTTCTCTTTGAGTAACGCCAGAGCAATGGGCTGATTGGAGGAGCCAGCTGTCTAAATTTTCGGATTCCGGTCGGATCGTCGGCAATGCGGAAGTAACGCCACTCTGAAACTCTCAAAGGCAGCCGCAGTCATACATGGCGCTTGGCGCCACCCAGGGCCATGAAAATATTTGCCTGATCTCGCGTCGCCCCTACGGGGCTTGAGTCGTTCTTTCATCATCTTCCCAGGACTGCGTCCTGATTACATGACAGCGTCGGCTCCTCCGACCTGAGTAGACTGGTTGCTGCGAAACGACCAAGAGCTCGGGAGGAAAGGAGCCGAGCATGATG
>Ga0114951_10003730_pt1 | contig 15510 bp, 2 predicted proteins | sample AM7aDNAmetaG_FD_88677 | JGI IMG/M metagenome (GOLD analysis project Ga0114951, IMG submission 88677) | Freshwater microbial communities from Finland to study Microbial Dark Matter (Phase II) - AM7a DNA metaG | ecosystem: Environmental > Aquatic > Freshwater > Lake | place: Finland: Lake Alinen...
ACAATCATGCAATACATTGAAACGAACAATCAAAATCCGCACGTCTTTGTTTGGACGGCGTCGGTTGAGCGAATTCTGACAAAGATCGCCAAATGTAAAGAAGTGTTGGTAACACTACACTAGACGGCTGGCAGGCGGATGTCGGCGGGGAGCCTGCGTCTACGGATTATTTTTCCTGCCGCGAGGCGCTTGATCTTTACGATGAGCTTGTGTTGTGCGGCGGAATCTATTACGTCGAGGGGGAGCCGGCGGGTTTTATCATCGGCGAGGAGATCAATGACACCACCTTTGCCCTGCATTTTGCCAAAGGAAGACGGAAGTTCAAGGGGATTTATCAGTATATGTATAATCAATTTGCCAATATTCTGCCTAAAAAGTATACGCATGTCAATTTTGAGCAGGACATGGGCAACCTGGCGCTCAAGATCGCCAAAGCGTCGTATCATCCCGAGCGGATGGTGCGTAAATACCGTGTGAGGCTTGCGGCATCATGACCCGGAAAGACGGCTTTTTTCGCGGATTTTCTCCTGATGTCATGGAGGCGCGTTGTCAGGGCCGGATGATGGCGCGCCGTGAGCTTTGCGTGACAGATTTTTTGAAGGCCCAGGGCCTTGTCCGGGGTGCCAGCGTCCTTGAACTGGGATCCGGTACCGGTCAGACCATGGCGCAGGTCGGAAAACGTTTTCCCGACGTGATGTTCTATGGCGTGGAGCCTGTGGCGGCGTATGTCGAACATGCCTGCGCGCGGTATGCCCCAGGGCATGCCTTCCTCAAATATCTACAAGGAACAGCTGAAGAAATCCCTTTGCCTGAGGCCTCCGTGGACTGTGCGTATGCGATCAATATCTGGCATCATGTGCCGTTGGGTGGGCTTCGTTGCGGTGCCCAGGCGCTCGCGCGCGTCATCAAGCCGGGCGGGTGTCTTTTTTTGATCGAACCTAACTTTCGTCATCCCTATGTGTTCATCTATCAGGCCTTGACACAAGGAGAGCGGTGTTTTTTCCCCTGGCGCGAACTGGACGTGCTCAAGGCTTTCTTCAGCGTGGAGCGGACAGGGTTTTGTTTTCTTTTTCCTGAAGCGGTTCGATCACTGACGCCGTTGGGCGATAAAATTGAAGCGGCCCTTGAAGGTATCCCTTTTTTGGGAGGTTCTGTGCTCTACACCTGCCGTCGCAAGCGCTAGCCAGGAATATTAACCGTATATTTTGCGATGAACTGTATTGTTATGGCAATAAATTGCATTGGATGCAATGTCCTTGATTATATTGAGTTTTTTATGTAAATTATTGATTTTAAGCCTTGCCGCACCTTGTTTCTATAATTTTAATATAGTATATTTAAGACAAATCTCCTGAAAGTTTTGATTAAAGGATTCGTTCAGTAAAACCAAGATTTCAGAGAAAAGCTATGTTTCAGAACCTGTTGCACTGGAAACTGTTTAAGGCTATCGCGATGGCGGTGTTAATCGCCTTCGTCAGCCTTATTCCTGCGCAGACAGGCTATACGCAGACGCTTTTACCGAAGCCCGGTGAGATGGTGGGTGTCACTAACCCGTTTACGCCGCCCTTGATGCTGGGCCTGCGGGTTGACGTCAAAGATCCGTTCAACCTTTATTTCGTGATGAGCCAGGGCCAGAAGGTCCTTGTTCCTGATGCCAAGAAGGAAGAATACAAGAAGCTCATCAAATATTTCCTGGCTTCGTTGATCACCCCCAACAAAGATATGTGGGTGAACCTCTCGCCTAAAGAAGCCGACCGTATCATCCCTGATAATTTCTCCATGACCGAGATGGGCCGTGATCTTCTGGCCCAGGACTATCTCTTAAAACAATTCACTGCCTCGTTGATCTCTCCGGAAACTCCTGTAGGCAAACAATTTTGGGCTGAGGTTTATAAGAAAGCCCACGATGCGTACGGGACTGCCGATATTCCGGTAGATACATTCAATAAAGTCTGGATCACGGCCGATAAAGCGGATATTTATCAGAAAAATGACACGGCGATTTTGGTGGGCAGCCATTTGAAGGTCATGCTGGAGCAGGATTTCATGGCAGTTGAGGCCAATAAGGAGCAATTTTCAGGGTCTTCTGTGACGGATACAGGAAGTTCGACGGCGCGAAAGCTGGCATCGGATGTCGTGCGCAACGTCATTGTCCCCGTCATTGAAAAAGAAGTGAACGAGGGGTCCAATTTCGCGGAAGTGCGCCAGATTTACAATTCCATGATCCTGGCCACATGGTTTAAAAAGACCCTCAAAGAAAGCCTTTTGGGGCAGATGTATGTGGATGAAAGCAAGGTGGCGGGGATCGCCTTGAATGATCCGCAGGCTAAAGACCGGATCTACCGTCAATACCTGGAAGCGTACAAGACCGGCGTTTTCAACTACATCAAAGAAGAGATGGATACGGCTACACAGGAAACCCTGCCGCGGAAGTATTTCTCCGGCGGTATGGTAGCGCCCGACATGTCCATGCTCAATATGGTTCCGGCAGATCATGCGGCGTCAACATTGACCAAGATTGGGTTAGTACGTATAGATATGGCCGCAGTCACACTGCTTGATGCCGCGGAAGGCAAAGCTTTCGGACCAAAAAAAGAAACACGCAAAAAATCACCAGGTGTTGATCCCCAAAAGCTGGAGCGTCGATTAAAGCAAGCTCAAGATGACGCCGCAACGGCATATAAAGATTATGTTGAGGCGCGGGACCATGCCGCAAAGCTGACACAACAGGGGGTGCAGGATTATGCCCAGATGCCCCAGTGGCTCAACAAGTTTACAAAGAAGCTTGTTCTGGTACTCAGCTTGTATTCTGCGGCGGGGTCGGTCATACAGCCTGCTGTGATGGCGCTCAATCAGACTCAAGCCAGGGCTGTAGAAATAGTGACGGGTGTCAATCCTTTGGAGACGACGGTGAAGAAGCCTTTGGTGGCCGTACCGGGTTCTTTGGCGGCGGTGAAGCCGGCAGGAACATTGATGGATCGATGGACGGGGAAAGAAACCAAGGCGGTTGTTCCTGATGGCTTCGAACTGGTCACGCCGAAGCATTCCCTGATAGGGCATAAGATCTTTGTCGGCGGTGATCGTAAGATGGAGATCACGGCAGGCATGTTGATCAAGATGGGGGATGTGAAGGATCTTGATAGTTTGCCTAAAAATGTTTTTCCAACCGATGATGGCAAGGTCATTGTGGCGATCTTTAATGAGGGAAAGACAGAATCGGTGGCCATGGTGCCTGCGCCAACAGCAGCTGTCAAGGGCGGTTCAAACCGTTCTGAACAGGCTGTTTCGCCGGAGCATACTGCGTATCAACGTGCGTTCATGGCTGAAGTCCGGGAGAATCAAAGAATAATCAACAGTCTTAGTCAAGCGGGAAGTTCGGCGGATAGCTTGAAAGCGCTCTCGAATCAAGAGAATCTTGCCCGGCAGTCGGCTAAAGACTTGGTTGTAGCCACCACGGATAAACAGGCGGCGAATGATCCTGAATATGGGCGTAAACAGCGAGAGCAGACCATGAAGGCCAAGAGCCGGGATGCCCAGCTGCCGGTCAATGTCGCGCTGGAACCGAATTATTACCAGGGCATAGGAACTTTTAAGAGTATTCCTATAACGGGTGGATGGCATGCGAATATCAAGCCGGTACTGCCTTTTGCCCAGGAGCTGGAGGTCAAGGGGATTCTTCAGGCGGGTAATTTATCGACCATGAGTTTTCTTTATGTCGGGAATGTGTTTTTAGAGAAGTTTTATAATCAACACAAGCTTGAGAACATGAATCAACAGACCTGGCTGATCAGGGATCATCAGAGTTTGCCGGGAGTATTGTTAGGGATGTCGACGGTGAATGCACCCCTGGTCTATGGGGCTGACAATGAAAAATTTGTTTTTGGTGCGGAAAGGATCATTAAAGTCGGGGTCATTAATACAATGAGTTCGATTTTTGGTCTTACGACACGCATTCCTGTTATTGGTCCTATTTTCGGCTCCAAGGGAGCCCTTCCTTTTCATGGTGGTTTTGATTATAAATATGGCGCGAGGGAGATCAATTTTTATCAAAAAGCTTATGAGAACCAGGATCCTGATAAGATTTTTCTGGTCATCGAGCGTCAATTTCCGACAGACCGTGATGTGTTGGTGAAACTGGCGGATGATAAAACATTCAACATGTTCAAACCCGGTGATGTTGACAGATATCTCAAACTGGCTCAAGAGGGCGGCGGTTATGTCAGGGGCATCATCATTGACAGGAAAGATCCTTCCAAAGTTGAGTTTGTGTTCACGTCGCCGCGTGCCCCGCGTGACTACGAGAACAACAGGATGGTCGCTGTTCTTTCCAACAAAGAATATGAAGAGAATCAATCGGCGGAAAAGATGATCCAGAAGGGCGTGGATGAACAGGGGCGAACGATCATGGCGTATACCCGTGATCGTTTTTCAGGCCGGATCCGCGATATACATACTGCTGAAAGTATTCCGACACCCGGCAAAGATGAGCTTAAGGATTATACCAAGGATGTTCTGATTTATACCCTCGAGGCGGCCAAGGTGCAGTATTGGCTTAATCATAAAGTGACCGGCGCTGACCCTGTCAAGGTGGAGTATGTCGATGCTGATGGCCATGCGTCGTCAGTCATGGTGACGCCGCCATTGCCTGAAAACATACCTATCGGCATGATCCTTAAAAATGGCAAGACGGCGACAATGTATTTTGAACGCAATGCGAATGATTTTCGTCGTGACGCCCAGGGAACGGCGGAACAGATCGTGATCTGGGGTGTGAATTATAATGACAACAACACGAAGGTGGGGGTTTTGATCGGGGAAGACGGCAAGGTGACACAGGTAGAGGAAAACAGGGTGCCGTCTTTGTCGCAAAGGGAGGTCAAGTCTTTTGTACCCATGGATGTTCAGGGTCAAGAGAATGAAATAAAGCAAGACCCGCCAGATTCTACCGGGAACGGTATTAAGCTGCCGGGTAAAGCTGTTGAAGGGCCAGCCGCGATGGATAGCACGCTGACGTCCGAGGCGGTGACACGGGACGGGGATAAAGGTTCCGGTTCAGATGTTAAAAAGAACGAAGAGACCCTTACGGAGGGCCAGCCGGATCTGAGGAATAATATGGTCGAGAATCATGGGATAAAGATTATCACGCCAGGTAAGGATTTAGGGCCGAGGCATGGTATCCCCGGGGTGATTGAGAGCGCAATAAAGGATCCATTGGTTAATTTGGGATTGCTGAATGAAAAGATTCCTAATTATACGAAGAATAATGCCAATGCGATAACGACCCTTGATAATGGCCCTGCGTACCTTCGCTGGATCGTGGCGCACCTTGATGAGGACCAGCGCAAGACATTTGATGGTACCACTTTGCCGGGGCGCCGTACCACAAGCAAGGTTTGGGTGACAAGCAAGGGGGAAAGATTTATCCCGGGCCCGCTTTTTGAGGAGGTTGTGAACAAGGGCATGCATGGTATTGGGGTTATTTATTATCTGGATGGGCGGATGCCTGAAGTGGCCGGCAACAGCAAGGAGTTTGTGTCGCTTGACCGTGCCTTGCAGAACGGGAGCAAGAATGTCCGTGCCCTGAAGGGCAATATGGCCAGGGTCATATTGCCGGATGGCGCGGTGGAGATGAGCCGTAAGGCCATGGTCAAGGTCGAGGGTGGCCGCGTGGTCGGTGTTTTTGAGGCGGGGGCTATAACCCTGCAAGAGCGCAATTTGCATTTGCAGGCATTGGCGGATGGCGGGATCGAGGTCGAGAACCTGGTGACGGGGAAGGTCGAGGTCTATGTGAAAGGCAATGTGACGCCGGAGCAGAAAGCCAATGGTTTTTATTCGGAAAACCTTCTTGTGCGGTGGATCGCGAAGGGCCAAACAACGATGGTTCCGGTCGATAGGGCTAAACCTGATGGCCTTAAGAGGATGGTGATCCTTAAGAAGGCGGTTGCTCCAAAACTCTCGCTCCCGGTTCATCCGGCAGATACCATGGCCGAATTCAAGAAGGCCAATAGATTGGTTATCTTTAAAGGACCAAAGGGCGCGGAACAGGTTCAGTGGGTATCTGCCAAGTCTTTGAATCAGGCAGACCTGATGTCGCGGCCTGAGGTCGGGTTCACGAGTAAAGTATCTTCAACTTATATTGATAGCGGTAGGGTCTCACAGGGTGTTACCTGGTCTCCCATCCCTGCAGGCTTTGATCGCAGGACTTGGGATTGGAATGATAATGTGCCGGCTGTTCTTGCGCAGATCGATGTGCTTAAGAATCTTGGGGTCAATTCTGTGCGGATTTATACGCCGATCACATCAGCCGTAATTTTGAACAAGCTTGCGAATGCCGGGATCAGCGTTGTGGTGAGCATCCCGTATCATGAAGACCGCATTGGCACGGGCGAAAAATTTGATATCAAGAGCGGTTCGTTCACGAAATTTGTTAAAGAGCATTTTGGCAAGTATCCCAAGGGGAGCCGTATTGAGCTGGGGAATGAATATAATTATCATGAAAAGGACTGGTTTAACGGCAATATTAGTACCTGGTACAATGCGCTGGAAATGGCGGCGCATACGATTCATTCTATCAACCCGAATATTATAGTAACGACGGCGCACGGTGAGGTCCCCTCGATTGATGTATTGCGCAGGCTTTCAAAGGCAGGGGTCGATGAGATTGGCCTGAATGTTTATCGCGGTGTTGATCCGACTTCGGCGATCAAGGAACTCCTGGCGTTGATCCATGGCAAAACTCCCGGGGTCAATCCGAATTTGCGGGTTTATTTATCCGAGTTTGGGTTTTCCTCCTGGAATAGTCTGACAGGGAAAGATGATCAAAAGACCCAGGCTGCAAATTATCAGATTGCTTTGAGGAATATTGCTTCGATCAAGGACGCGAATTTTGTTGGGTCTTACGGGATGGAGACAGGGGATGAAGCCTGGAAGGCCAAAGAGGGTGTACCCGAGGAGGGGCATTACGGGTTGATGGACGTATGGGGCAGGTACAAGCCGGCGTTCAAAGTGTTTCAAGCTTTTCTGAAAGCTAATGAGCCTGTTGACCGGCCTTCACAGGTGGTGGAACGCGGACGTATTGCGCCAATAACGAATCAGGAACTTCTGGCTGCTGGCGTAAAAGAGATCCTGGTACTCGGCGCCAATGGGGACACGATTGGCCGTGAGATCCGGAGGTATGGGGGGAAGTATGAGACGTGGCTGACCGGTCAGATCCCGGCCAAGCTGGCGTCGCATTATCAGATCATTTATGACCGTGTTGCCGGTGATTCCCGCCCGCCCGTGGTCGAATATGCCACGTTGCAAGAGGTTCAAAGGGATTTCAATTATCTTAAAGGTGTTGCCAGGCAGATCACGATGGTGCGTCAGAAGGCCGGGGGGCCAGCCGGAAAGATGGAGTCTGTCCAACGTATTTATTTCTCGTCTCAGATGACGATCGATCAGGTGGAAATCGGGACCGAGGCTGGCAAGGGCAAAGAGAACTTGAGCAAGCTGATGGCGCCCGGCATTACTATTGCGACGGCAACGCTTGAGAATTCTTTTGTTGATCTTGACGGGAAGCATGTGACTGTTGTGGTGCGCCGCGGGATCGCCGGGGTGGTGGACGCTGTTTTCGCTGTTGAGACGCCTCAGGATCCTAATGCGCCTGTGTCCGACCAGGAGGCCAGGGCTTTTGGCAATTTGCGCGGACAATTCTTTGCGTCACATTTTGAGAATGGCCGGCCGTCCAGGGGGGAGTATATCGCTGGTTATCTTGAGAGTGGCGAGCGTAAAATATTTAATTTTGAAGTTAGAAAGGGCGCGAACGGGGAGACCCAGTATGTGGTTGACTGGAGCAGGGTTACGGGTTATGCCGGCCCAAGCAAGACACTTAATATCGCTGCGCAGGACCGGCAGGCGCTGGGTCTTGATGGCCGGACGTTCATTCTGGCCGAAAAGACTAATGCGGCCCGGCAATTGCAGAAGGTGTATATTATCGATCTTCTGACCAATAAAGAGATTGGGGCTATTAATCTGGTGAGATATCAGAACGGGCCGGGACAACAGTATAAGGCGGATATTTATACCAAAGACGGAAAGTTGAAGTCGTATTTGCTTCAGTCTAAGGATGTTGATGGGAAATTGAATCTGTCGATTAGAAAAACGATCTCGACGGCCGAGAATCTGGCGCCGATCGGAATGGAAACATTGCAGAAAAGGGTTGGGCCTCTTTCAGGGAAATTGAAGGAGAGTGTTGAGAAGCTTGCCAAAGAGATCGGGATCGCACCGGGTGATATTCGATTTGTTCCCTCATATAAGAACAATGAAAACAATGGCGACAATATGTTTTACCGGCTCGCGGCGGCCCGTGAAGGCAGTACACTGCCGCCGGATGTTGATCCTTTGGCCCGCGTTATTGTTTTTCATGCCGGCCAGGATATGCAGGAGTCTTTGGTTATTGTCAATACGGAGTTCGATGGTGATAAACCCACGGCGGCGTATGAACGGACCGTGCTGGGTGAGTTCAATAAAGTGGAAACAGAACGATCGGGGTTACTCATAGGTGATCTGGAAAAAGAGCTTCAGCTTGCCACGGTCGTTGATTTTGAGAAATATAAGCCCCGGTTGTCTTACCGGCATTTTGGCAATAACAAGGACGACGGGTTTATTGAGGTCAAAACTTACCGTTTGACCAAAGGTCTGGAAAAAGAAGATGAGTCTTCAAAAGACCTTATCAGTACGATTTATTATGGTGGAGGGAACGCTTTGCCATCTAAGGAGATAGAGATCAATTCGAAGGGGACGGTTCGGTTCATGAAGAATGAAGATGCGCCCTCGCTGGATCATGGCCGTTCGCCGCTGATCCAGTCTGGTGAGGTGGCTGTATGGGTCCCCACGGAGGGCAGTAAGGAAAAGGGTTGGGTTGTTCGTGAGACGCAATGGCTTAAACATCGTGAGAAGGACAAGTCATTCGACTATTATTCCATACATGAGAATAATAATGGTCGTATTATTACGAATCCTGTTGATCTGACATTTCGTTATTACTATGGCCGGGGTGAAGATGGCATGGGGATCGATGGCTTGATCGCTGAACGATTCGGGGTTCAGGGGTACGTTCTTTATTCCATGTCTAATATTCCTTTAAGGATCGATGCTTTACCGAATATCCTTAAAGGCAAGAATGCTTCTGATATGCCGCAGAGTTCTTTTGAGGTGAAGACCATGTTCCGCGATGGCCTGATGTTTCGCCTTATCAAGGAGGTGGGTTATCCGGGGGCGACGAAGGACCGTCCGTATATCCACCGGTTATTTGTCAACGGGTTCCCGATGGGAACCATGACGGATGATGGTTCTGTTGAATTAAGTGGTTTCGGCAAGCCTTATATCAATGTCTTCCGAAATACACCGGTCGCCGGGATAATGACCAAACTCGGGATCAAAGTCTCTGACTTTGTGGCCGAAGTTCCGGGCCAGCCCGGACGTACGATCGATGTCAAGAAAACGATGGAAGAGATGATGTCGGCGGTGTCACCCGCGGTTGATGTCATGAATCTTAATACCCCTGAAGTCGGGAAAATGATCAATAAACATTATAACCCGGCTCCCTACAGGAACTGGATCAGGGATTATGTGCTGCGTCCGATCAATCTGATGTTGCCCCTGATAGGGGTGGCGCTTTTGAGTATCCTGTCTTCGTTCCGATTCCGCCGCCGGACCATCAGGATGAACGCACCCCGGTTGTCGGTCATGAAGAAGATGGAAGGCACGCAAGGGAAGAAGAAAGACACGGATCTTCCTGATGGCCTGGCTGAAAAATGGTGCGTGTTCATTGCCACGAACAAGGCGGTGGTTGCTAAGCAATATGTCGGGAAAGACAGCAGCCGTGAGGTGGCCGGGGACAGGCTCAGGACTTTATTGTCGAGTACGCCCGGATTCTTTACGCCCGATGAGGTTGACAGCCTGGTAGCACTTTTCAATAAAGGTGAGGTGTCTTTTGACGAGGTTCCCCAGAACATCGCGGATATCGCGCCTGCCCCGGATTTTGACCTGCCGTGGGTTACGGACCAGAGGGCGGAGTATGAGAGTGATTACCCGTCATTGGTGGCCTTGCGGTATGCTTTCAGTAAAGGCTGGGTGGAAGATAGCAAACTGATCGAGCTGATGGCCGGAGTGAGAGGCAGGACCACGAATGTTCTGAATCGCGCGACCCAGTGGGACATGCTTTTTGGTGATGTGCGCGACCTGTTACTTAACCGGGCCGTGAGAGGTGAACAGCCGCTGGAAAAAACATTTCCTGACCCCGAGGTGGGGATGTACCGGACTCTTTTAGCGAAAGGGTACACGGATATCGAGGCCTATGTTCAGAACCCGGCCAATGGAGAGACGGTAAAACAGCGGATACAGGCATATTGTGAAGACCGGATCGCATTGCCGCTGATATCCCAGATCCGTTCCGATGTCCCCAGGCTCGGCGACAGCATGCAGGATTTTCGCAGGGAGCAATTAGAGACGGCGATCCTCAGCGAGTTCTATCGTTTTATGATGCTCAATCCTTCGATCGTTCCCGATGAGCGGGACCGCCGGGAGGAGCGTGTTGACGGAATTTTGAAATATTCTTTCGACCACAATGTTTTTGACCGGAAGTTTAATCCCAATATTATGCTGCCGGATTCCGAGCCGACGACTTTCCGTGAGAAAGTCTACTTCAATTTACTGTTCCTGCCGCCGTCCGAGACGCAGGGGATCTCCCTGGGGACGGACGGCGCGATCGCGGCATCGACGCTGCTGCTTTCAAGGCGCCTGATCATGCAATTCAATGCCATTGAGGCCAATCCGGAATATCAGAGTGATCCGGTAAAGATGAGGGCCGCGAAAGACAGGGCCGTGACCGAGCTTCATCATCATACCCGCTTCTGGAAGTCGGTTTCTTTTACCAATAATTGGGCCAGTATTTTTGGAAAGCCATTTTCACCGGGGTTGTATAAACGCATCACTGAACCTGGTGGCAATAAGCCGGACATTCAGCCGAATCTTTCGCTGAGCGAGATCATGTTTGACGCGACGTCGGCGACATTCTTCGGGGGCATGGTCGATGACGCGGTGAGGGACGGGAATACTAAAGTTTATGATGGTATGATGCTGGCGTTGCAGAATAACGAAGATCTTTTAAGGAAACGGCTGGTATTGGCGCAGGGATATTTGGCGGATGATGGTTTCTTGAAGGCGTTGGCATCAGCAGAGCAGGATCCGCTTAATAAGGATTTCTACCTTAAGCAGGTGGCTGACTGGAAAGCCGAGGTTGAGAGCCTTCTGACAGCGACGCAGCCCTGGACTGAGGAACAGCGATCGCTGGCCATGGCCCTTGCAGGAGAGTCTCTTTACTGGGAGCTGATGTGTATCAAGAATGTGGCGGCTGACAATAAGAAGGTAGAGGCATTCGTCCATGGCCCTTATTCAGCCGTGATGGATCCGTTTTTGAAGGCCACCGAGCAAAACCGTCTGGAACAGAATTCCTATGCGTATTTTGTCAACGAGCTGGTCAAGACCTGGAAGGGCGGTTCGCATATGTGGATCATGCGTCGGATCGTTCCTGAATTAGCCATGGGGCCGGCCAGTTGGCTGATGAGCCGTACCTTGGGGACCATGAAGTTCAAGGCGCGTGAATTCAATGAAACAATGACGCCTGGGGCTCTTGTTGCCGCGATGGAGGAATCCGGGGTTAAAGATCCTCTTAAATATTTGAATCAGCGGATGGCTAACACGCATTTGCATGAAGAAGCTGATATGCAAAGCCCTGATCCGATGGCGGTTGCGTTGAGGATAAAACTTTCCCAGAATAATATTAATGTCCGTCAACGTGAGAAATGGAACCGGGAGCTCATTGAGGCCAATTATCCGATGGTTACGCCCAAGAGCCTTAAGTTCTATGATGAACAGGGGAAAAGGTCCTATAGATTGCAGACGTCTTTAGAAGATTTTTATGGCATCGAGAACAAGTACGCGCGTGGCGCTATTGTGGCGGCGCGTGCGATCCTGACGCCGGTCGCCCTGGGCCTGGCCTGGGCCAGTTCGGTGGGGCTTGGCGTTATTGTGCTGGCGGCGGCCTGGGGGTTCTTGCCGCTTCTGGTGTCGACATATAAATACGCTTCTCATAAGAAATTCTCTATTGCCGAATGGACTGGTGGTACGGCCATTGTGGCATTATTTGCGGAATTGCTGTTCGGTAAAGGTATGGCTGTTTCTTTTTCGGCGTTTGGAACGCTGGTCACAGGCACTCTGCTCTGGTGGCTGATCCCGGTGACGCTCATGGTGGCGTATTACGTTGTCCTGTTCGTTAAATCCCATCGCGTGTATGCCGACAAGATCTGGAATGCTTATTGGCGGGTGCGTACCGGTGGGTGGCAGACGGTGTTCCTGTTTCGACCTATCCGGAATATTCCGGGCGTGAAGAGTAATTTCTTCGGGAAGTTCTATGGGCAGATGATCTTTAATCTTCTGCAGTACCAGCATTCGCGCGGGGCCCTTTTGCCCTTGCAGTGGATGCTCGAAGATAAGCTTTCTCATGATTTCAAGTATAAGCTTGGGAGAACCGGATTATTGGGTCCGGACGAGGTGGCGTCGTGGACGGCGTCGGTTCAGTTTCTTGCTTATTATCGTAAAGGGATCAAGGAAGGGGATCCTGGTTGGGATAAGCTGGTTTCTGCGGCGCGTGACTTTGAGAAATTTTTTGTGGTCAACGGCCACGGTCAGAAAGACAAGGATGGCCGTGAATACCTGAGTCTTCCCAACGAGGAGCTTGTAAAGCTCAAGCGCCCTTTTACGCTCATCGAGCCGAAGCTCATTGATGCCAGGGAATATTTATTTCATATATTGGAGACTATTTCATTTACCAATCCTGTTATTTCACCTTTTGCCGTTCTTCCTGGTGTTACGACCAATGTGGTGTCGCACAATGAAGAGGTCAACGCGACATTATTTAAATATGGTCCGGTGGGGACATATAACATCGCGGGCGCCAGGGAGTTTTTACCGAAATTGCGAAAGGATTTCCGTCGGTTCCTGGAGTCAGCCGGGTTAACAAAGCAGCAGATCAATGAGAAAGAAGCGATCCTTGTGGCCGCGTATGGTGTTAATGATTTTCCGATGACTCTAAAGAATATCGTCGACAGGACGAAATTCGTCGGGGCTGAAAAAGAATGGCTAGAGACCCAGTTCAAAGCGAACAAAAAGTTGGCAGAGACCAGTTTGCTGGGCTATTTGTTGCGCAAACTTCCCGATGCGCGTGAGAATATTCTTAATATGTTATTAACTCTTGAAGATAAAGAGGCGTTCCAGGCGTTCAAAGAGGTCATGGAGAAGATGCAGGATACGGATGATGTTGTCGTGGCGTTCCGGGATTGGGCGAGGGGGCGGCCAGCCAATGTTGTGACGGCGGCGGAAGACGCGCTGGCGGCGTTCATGAACGAATTTTTGCCTAATAATATATCCATGTTGCGCGATGTCGGTGAGGATGTGTTGAACATGCATTTGTTCGCCGCGCTGGAGTATAACGATCATGAATATTACAGGCTGGCGCTGGACATGTTCGGGAGATACGGGTCGCTGAAACTTGCTGCCGAGAGCCTGTCGGATGATCAGCCCGATAACGTGACGTTCAAAAAGAAGTACACGTTCTATCAGAAGTCCGCCAAACTTAAGACCAGCGGGATAATGCAGTACGGCATGATCTGGGGCGGGCCCAACAAGTTCTGTACCTGGCGGGGCCTGGAAAACCCCGGGGATTTTCGTGAGGATATTTCCGGGTATACCTATGTTGCCAGGTCCTTTGAAAAGCTCATGGCGTTTAGGACGAATAATGCGGATGATCAGGCGATCGTGGACCGCTTGAGGCTTAAATACCGGGCGGCACTGGACGCGCAGCCGGGGGTAAAGGTCATTACGACCACGGACGGAACAAGGGCGGTGCTGTTCTCCAGGGAAATGCGCGATGTTTCCAAAGCGTTCTTTGAATTCAGGAAGAATAACATTAACGATATTCTGGCTTTGTCGAACGGGTCGGCGGCGGGGTTGTTCCTCGATATTTATCAGATGATGCTGTATGTCGAGGAAAGCGCCCGCGCTGAGGCGGTTGTTTCCATGGTTGATGCCCGGCAGGATAATCAGGTTTCGCAGTTCAAGAGCCCGAATATTGCCAGATTTATGTATAGCTTCCTGGGCTTGGCATGGTTAATGGATGCAGGGGTGCGGGTTTATACGGGGCATTCGTTCACAAGGCTTTTTTTCGCGTCCGAGGTCGGGCGTAATCCCGAGCAGGTCATTATGAATCCGGGATTGATCATTTCTTCCAGTAATCATAACGCGTTTCCGATCGTACGGATCTACGCGCTCGGCCAGCACATATTCAGCAGGGTCATGGCGTTCATTCCGAGTTGCTTCGGCAAGATCGGCGCCAATCCGCTCGTTGCGGTCAGGGAGAAATCAACACCCGTTGAGGACAGCTCGAGTCTGGATGGCGCATTGGGAAGATATCCGTGGCTGGTGGCTACGCAGCGCTGGAATATAAAGTGGTTGTGGCCGCGGCCCGCGATGCTCATGGAGTCGATCTTTGGCACAGAAACATCGCGTTATATCGCGAACGTGACCGAGCTTTTAATGGGCATTGCTCCGTTTACGCTTAATCTTAATCCCAAGGTCGGGGTTGACGTGAAAAGGGGCAATTTTAATTTATATAATCATTATCAGCTGTCACAGATTGCCAATAAATTAATGCTGTTTTTGCCTGGGCTTCAGGGGTTTAGCGGTTTCGCCTTTTTGGTGCCGGTCGCGATGTTTGTTCCCCTTGCATTATTGTCCATGCAGTCGATCAATTTTCTGAATTATCTGTTTCAATGGCGGACATGGGGGAATTTCTGGGTTGGGGTTGTGGTAGGGATTTATGGGACTTTCGAAAAGTTTGCCTATGCGGCCAGCATGCCCACATATTTTATGAGAACGCTGCATTCCACGAGCAACCAGGTCTTTAAATTTCTTGCGACCGTGAAGACCATGATCCAGGGGTTTATGGACAGTGAATCAAGATTCAAGAGCGCAACCAATATGGCATGGGTCAGCAGTATTAATGAGCCGAGGATCAAGGCATTCAAGATCGCAGGGGCGGTTGGCGTTGCCGTTGGTTCGGCCCTGGGCGTATTAAGTTTTATGGGGTTGGTTTCGGCGAATATCATGTGGGTCGGGCCTCTGGTCGGGATACTGGGGTTGTTCCTGGTTTTCAGGGGTTATCTGATGGATTATAGTTATGAGACCGAGGTCGACACAAACGGGCATGGCAAGATCACGGGCGCCATACCTATCCCTTTTGAAAGTATCATTCTTATCTCAACGATCCTTGGTTGGTTTGCCGGATTCTTTTTTACCAAGACGTATGGTCCGGTGGTGACATTACTGTATCTTCTCACCGGGATTGGGGGGCTTACCGGTGGCGATGTCCATAATGCTTTTACCAAAGAAGTGACGGATGCAGACGGCAATAAG
>Ga0114951_10003731_pt1 | contig 15503 bp, 14 predicted proteins | sample AM7aDNAmetaG_FD_88677 | JGI IMG/M metagenome (GOLD analysis project Ga0114951, IMG submission 88677) | Freshwater microbial communities from Finland to study Microbial Dark Matter (Phase II) - AM7a DNA metaG | ecosystem: Environmental > Aquatic > Freshwater > Lake | place: Finland: Lake Alinen...
GAGAAGTCGTAGAGCAGATTGTTGGTCAGAATCTGTATCGGAGCCATTGGCAGGAAAGGAAGAATGGCGCTCGCTCCCAACACGCTGAACATGTTTCCGAAGTTCGAACTGGCTCCCATCCGGATGAACTTGATGATGTTGGCAAAGACCTTGCGTCCCTCGATGACGCCGCCTTCAAGCACCATGAGGTCTTTCTCGATAAGAATGAGGTCCGCCGACTCTTTGGCAATGTCGGCGGCAGTGTCGACGGAGATTCCAATGTCGGCAGCGCGTAAAGCTGGAGAGTCATTGATTCCATCTCCCATGAATCCAACAACGTGTCCTTTGCCGCGGAGAGCGCGAACAATCCGTTGCTTGTGGGCGGGAGACAGCCGGGCAAAGAGTGTTGTCGCCTCGGCAGCCGCGGCCAGTTCGGCGTCTGACATTTTCTCAACCGCCTCGCCCAGTAACATCGGGTCCGGGAGAAGTCCCACGTCTTTGCAGACCTTACGGCTGATCAAGTCGTTGTCGCCGGTGAGAATCTTCACGGCAACGCCATGCTTGCGGAGTGCCTCAATTGCATTTGCGGCCGTGCGCTTGGGCGGGTCAAGAAACGCAACGTATCCCTTCAAAACAAGATCGTGCTCGTCATCTTTGGAACAGGCAAGCTTTCCTGAAAGATCCTTGATCGCGACCGCCAAAACACGAAATCCATCATTACTCAGACTCGCGTACTCATCCTTCAAGCCTTTCATCAGGGCAGGGTCCATTGGCGAGAGTTTTCCATCCAACTCGAATTGCGAGCATTGATGAAAGATCTCATCTGGGGCGCCTTTGGTAAGGAGAATGGCTTTACCTTCAGGATTCTCGACGAGTACAGACATCATGCGACGCGTGAAGTCAAAAGGGATTTCATCCAGCTTTTTGAACTTGCCAACCAGGTCTTTCTGGCGAAAGTCAGAACTATTGAGAATTGCCGTGTCAAGCAGGTTCTTGAGACCCGTTTGAAAGTGGCTGATGAGGTAACCATCAAGTAGCACTTCATCCGTTTCGCGTCCGGCCACGTTGCAATGCCGCTGCAGTACGACCCGGTCCTCCGTAAGCGTGCCGGTTTTGTCGGTGCACAGAATGTCCATGCCGCCAAAGTTCTGGATGGCGTTCAGGCGCTTGACGATGACCTTCTTGCGGCTCATGGCGAGTGCGCCTTTGGCGAGGCAGACGGAGACGATCATCGGCAGCATCTCAGGGGTCAATCCAACGGCAACCGCCATCGCAAAGAAGAAGGCGGCTTTCCAATCGTGCTTTGTGAAGCCGTTGATGAGGAAGACCATGGGTACCATGATCGCCATGAGCTGAATCATGAGCCAAGTAAAACGGGAGAGGCCCTGATCGAAGCTGGTGGGCGGCTCATCCTCGGTGATGGAACTGGCCATAGTGCCGAGATAAGTGTGAATTCCCGTGACCACTACGACAGCGGTAGCCGTTCCACTTTGCACACTGGTCCCCATGAAGCAAGTGTTCTTGAGTTCGACCGGCGAGTCGGCGGCTTTGTAATCGAGGTCGTGGAACTTCTCCACTGGAAGCGACTCCCCAGTAAGGGTCCCCTGACTAACAAACAGGTCCTTTGCGGAGATGACTCGCACATCGCCGGGAATCATATCGCCCGCGGAGAGATTGATGATGTCGCCGGGAACCAGATCCCGAAGTGGAAGCTCACGGGCTTTGCCATCCCGAACCACAGTGGCGGTGACGTGGATCATTGCTTTGAGCTTCGCGGCTGCGCAGTCGGCTCGCGATTCCTGCAGGAAGCGAAGCGCTACGCTCAGTACCACCATGCCTGCCATGACGCTTCCTGCGCGTGCGTCCCCGGTGGCAAAGGAAACGGATGAAAGTACAGCGAGAAGAATCACCAGCGGGTTACGCATGATGAGCAAAAGCCTGATGATCCAACCACGCTGGCGCTCTTGTGCAACCTCATTCGGCCCGAACGTCCGCGCGCGGTTCTCAGCTTCAGATTGAGTCAGGCCTTCCAATCGTGTTCTCAAGGAGCGAAGGAGTTCGTCGCCATCCTTTGCCGCCGCATCAAGGACGGCGGGGGAAACTCGAATGTTATGCTCTCTTGCTTTGGCAGGAATTGGAGATGCTTCGATTGGCGGAAGAGTCACAGCAGGGTCAGAAACTGCGGAGTTTGTGCCTCCTGCTGGCTTTTCAACATTGTGGATTGAATCGTGTGTAGTCATCCATCTTGTCACCGCTGAATCTTATGCGAGTCGACAGCGATAGGAAGGGTCAATATCGAACACTCTTTTGCAGGCTCATGCCAGTAAGAGCAATCACCCCAGAAATTGGAGAATTCCTGGGGGATGCCCAGGATCATAGACCTGCTTCGTGTCTATCCGCACAGCAGCAGTGGCGCTTTTTTTTCATGATCCAACTTAGCGCTGTCCCGGTCGCTATGCCGACTGCGAATGTTGCTACAACTGCTTCAATCGGGTTTCGCTGCACGCCTCTCTTTGCGTCATCAAAAAGCTCAACGGCCGCATAGCTCCCTTGCTTTACTGCGCGCCGCGCCGCCCCCACACCATCCTCAATTGCCTCTGCGGCAGAAGATGCTGCTCTGGAAGCCTTGTGGATGGTGTCTGTAATTTGTTCGCTAGTTTGTTCGAATGCTGATTGTGTCATCGTCTGTTAACCTTTCTTGATTTCGATTTTGATGTTGAATGAACTATTTGCCAAAAGCCTTTTCAATCTTGCCGGCGATCTTTTCGGCCCTTCCATCGGCATCGAGGTTGGGGTCATTGGTCAATTCGCCGACCTTCTGCCTGATTGCTCCTTTGACTTCGTGGAGCTTGCCATTTGCCTTATCGTCTGCGCTGAACTTCATCGTAATTCTCTCCTTTGTCGGATTGGAGCATCGTCAGCTTGTGGAAATTCCGATCGCGTTCATGTGCTTACAGCGCGGTTCCTTTTTAGAAGTCCCTTGCCTGCTTTGGAATCTCCTATGAACCAATATCCACTGCGCAGGCTCCTGAAGGATGGTCGTAATTGCTCGCGGCGTTCAACTAAACAGTTGTGACACGCCGGCACACTCTGCGCCGATTGCGCGACAGCGACTCAGTCGTATCTCAAAGCTTCAATAGGATCAAGATAAGCAGCCTTTCTTGCCGGATAATAGCCAAAGCCAACACCGACCAGCGCCGAGAAGAAAACCGCAAGCAAGACCGCTCCCGGACCGACAGACGTTGCCCAACCTGCCAGTTTTGAAATCAGGAAGGATGCACCGACGCCAATGAGTATTCCGATGAACCCTCCCGCGACGGAGAGAGTGATCGCTTCTACCAGAAATTGCGTAAGGATGTCGCGCGTCTTTGCACCTAACGCCTGACGCAGCCCAATCTCCCGTGTGCGCTCCTGTACAGAGATGAGCATTATGTTCATGATGCCGATGCCGCCAACCACTAGTGAAACCGAGGCTACCGCTGCGAGCATCACGGCCATGATTTGCGAAGACGCTTCCTGAGCCGCAAACAACTCCTCTAGATTGCGTATTGAAAAATCATTGTCATCGTTCGCCTGGAGATGATGACGCTGCCTCAACAAAGCAGTCGCTTCCTCTTGTGCGGCTGGAATCTGCGCACCAGATTTGGCTTGCATCATGATTGCATCCACAGCGTCCGCATTGGCCTGCTTGGCGCCGATGACTTTCCGCTTCGCTGTCGAAATTGGAAGCAGGATCACGTCGTCCTGATCCTGTCCCGAAGAAGACTGCCCCTTACGCATCAACACTCCGACCACGGTAAATGGGACGTTTTTGATGCGAATGGTCTGTCCAATCGGGTCGGCGCCATCGAAAAGATTATCTACCGGCGTCTGACCAAGGACGGCGACCTTATTGGCGCTATCCACATCCTGCTGGGCGAATTCAGACCCTTGGGTGACGGTAAGTTCGCGAATCGTCAGATAGTCCGGCGTGACGCCGAGAATGCCAGTTGCCCAGTTGTTGTTTCCATTCACCACCTGCGCTCCGCCGCGCACCATTGGCGCCGCAAGCGCAATGTCCGGACACTGCACCATAAGTTCCCTGGCGTCCGCTTCTGACAACGTGACTGCATTGCCTGTGCCGAGCCGGACCCCAGAACTACTCATGCTGCCGGGGATGACGAGGATGATATTGCTGCCGATGCTGGCGATCTGCTGTTGGATTCGCTGCGTTGCTCCAGACCCGATGGCCACGGTTGCAATCACCGAGGCAACACCAATCACGATTCCCAACATGGTGAGAGCCGAGCGAAGCTTATTCATCCTCAGCGCCCGGAATGCAATACGCATGGAAGAGAGTAATTGCTTCATACCGTCACCTCCGCATCGACAGGCGCGATGGCTGCCAGATGATCTCCCGCTCTCTTTGTAACCGCAGCATCTGCCACGATCAAGCCGTCGCGAAAGCGTATGATACGGCCCGCATAGGTGGCGATCTCATCTGAGTGGGTAACCATCACAATCGTGATACCCTGCTCCTGGTTTAAGGCCCGGAAAATATTCATGATCTCGGCACCGTTGTGCGAGTCCAGCGCCCCGGTCGGCTCGTCGGCGAGAAGAATTTCAGGTTTGTTGATGAGGGCGCGAGCGATAGCCACGCGCTGCTGCTGACCTCCCGACAGTTGAGCGGGAAAGTTGTGCTCACGCCCAACCAGCCCGACGTCAGCCAAGGCTTGCATACCGAGTTCATCTTCGTTGGGAGTATCGCTGACCTTGTAGAGCAGGGGTAGCTCGACATTCTCCAGCGCATCCATGCGTGGCAGGAGATTGAAGCTCTGAAAAACAAATCCAATCTCTCGATTGCGAATCTCCGCGAGTTCGTCACGATCCATCGTCTCTACCGCTGTGCCACCGAGGAGGTAGCGCCCTGATGTGGGCCTGTCAAGGCAGCCGAGTAGATTCAACAGGGTCGATTTCCCTGAGCCGGATTCTCCCATGATGGCAACAAACGAGCCGCGCTCAATGGAGAGCGTCACACCCTGGAGAGCGTTGACGACAATCTCCCCCAACAGGTATGTTTTGCGTAAATCGCGGATGTCGATGAGTGAACTCACAATTAGCCCCCTTGCGTTCTTTACATACGGGGTGTGCGCCCCGTGCTGCCGCCAGGCGAGGACGATGGGCTACTCACCGCAGTTGCAGTCGCGGCAGAACTGAAGCGCTGCACAACCTTGTCGCCTGGCTGCAGACCACTGGACGAAATCGCCGTGTACTGCCCGTCGGAGATACCGAACTCCACAGGAATCGCAACCAATTCCCCGCTCCGCAATACGTAAATTTGCTGCTTGCCCGCGGGCGCAGCAGACAACTTGAATTGCTTAAGTACCGCAGCAGACGGGTGAATGCGCAGTACCGCGTTAGGTACCTTGTACGTGTCGCTGAGTTTCGCCGTCAGAATCCGCGCATTCGCTGTCATCCCAGGGAATAGTTTGAGGTCGGGATTTGAGACCGCGATCACTACATCGTACGTAACGACATTCGTGGTAATGATCGGCGCCTTGCGTACCGCCGCAACTTGCCCCTTGAAAGTCGTTGTGGGATATGCATCCACTGTGAACGTCGCGCTCTGGCCTGCTTGAATGTTGCCAACATCGGACTCGTCCACGTTTGTATCCAGCTGCATCTTAGTGAGGTCTTGAGCAATCTCAAAAACCGTGGGCGCGGCAAACGACGCTGCTACAGTCTGGCCCACATCCATGCGCCGGGCAATTACCGTGCCATCAACCGGAGCGGTGATGCGTGTATGCGCGAGATTCAGATTTGCCTGAGCAAGCGAAGCGCTCGCTTGACTCTCTTGGCCCTTTGCAGAGCCCAACTGTGTCTTGGTCACAGTGACTTGATCCTGCGCCGACTGTACCGTCTGCTTCGACTGGTCGATCAACGCCTGGTCCGCAGCCACCTGTGCATCGGCGGCGTCAGTGGTTGCCTTCGCCGCCTCATGGTCCTGTTTGGAGGAAATTCCATCGTTGAAGAGGCTGTCGAGTCTCCCATATTGCGCCTTCGCATTCACTGCAGTAGCACGGTCCTTTGCCATCAAGGAAGCCATACTTCTTGCTCCGGCCATTGCACCAGTGAGATCCGAATTCGCCTTTTGAACCTGCGCCGTCGCAGTGGCCACTGCGGACTGTGCCGAACTACGCACCGCCTGAGCCTGATCCACGAGTGTCTGAAAGACAGCTGGATCAATCAGAGCGACCAACTGGCCTTTAGTGACTTTGGTATTGAAATCCGCGTAGAGCGCCTTGATATTACCCGAGACCTGGCTCCCGACCTGCACATCAACCACAGCGTTGACTGAGCCAGTCGCAGTGACGCTTGCTTGTACAGTCCCTCGTTCGAGGGTCGCGGTTTGATAGGTGACCGTGTTCTGCACGTGAGTGCGCCAGAGATGCCACACAATGCCGAGCGCAACCACTAAACCGATACTCAATGCCCACCGCACCCAATGGAAATTGCGCTGGATAGGGGCTGGTTTGGCTGGAACGGCAATCGGAAGGACTTTCGGCGCTTCCTTGCGGATCGGATCGACTGCGGTAGCCATAGGTAAGAATTCCTTTCGGCCCAGCGAACTGATGGTTTGCAGTTTTCTGAGAATGTGCAGCGACGCTGCGAATCTGGAAGACATGGATCTAGCTGAGTTTTGAACACTTCAATTCAATCCTCATCCCACACAACGTGGCAACCCGTAAGGGGGGCGAGAATCCGCATCCACGGGACATCTAGAGAGTCGTACATCCGTATGGACTATGCTGTGCAATGCGGACCACCAAGCACGACGCCGAAGGCGATGCCGCATTAGGTCACGCGTGTCCCCAACGCAATCCGCGCATCGCTAGCCGTAAACTGATTTTGCAAAAGCAACTGCATCCGCCTCACCATCCCGGATAACCTGATTGGCTTGCAACAAGGTGTATTTCTCATTCGCGATGTAGACGCCACCGAACTGCTTCTTTAGTTGAGGTCCGATCCGGTCGGGCCCGAAGTACTCACGCGCCAACAAGAAAGCGAGCCCGCGTCTGCCAAGTTCGCGCGCGACATATCCAAACGTGGCGCGCGGATCTGAATCGTGCATATCCTGCGAGTCGCCGCGTGGCGCCAGATGCATGCCGACGCGCCTAGCAGTCCAAACCGACGTTACAGAATCGGCAACTTCAAGCATGAGCCGGGCGCGATTTTCAATCGACCCACCATATTCGTCGGTACGGGAATTGAATCCGTCCTGCAAGAATTGGTCGAGCAGGTAACCGTTGGCCCCATGTATCTCGACGCCGTCAAAGCCTGCCAGTCTTGCATTTTCCGCTCCATGGCGGAAGGCTTCTACGATGCCTGGAATTTCTGCCCCTTTCAAGGGCGCGGGGCGTCACATAATCAGTAGCAGGGCGCACGAGACTAACTTGACCAGCGGGCCGAATGGCACTGGGAGCAACTGGCAGTTTGCCTTCCAGGAAACGCGGGTCGGAGATGCGGCCAACATGCCATATCTGTGCAAAGATGCGACCGCCTGCTTCGTGCACTGAGCTGGTCACCGGCTTCCAGCCATCGACTTTCTCCGGCTACCACATTCCAGGCACATTGGGGTAGCCTACGCCTTGCGGCACAACCGGGATGCCCTCGGAGATAATCAGGCCCGCACCGGCACGCTGCGTGTAATAGTCGACCATGAGTTGTGTCGGAATGTGGTCAGACGTGCCTCGAAAGCGAGTGAGCGGAGCCATGATTACTCGATTCGGCAGGTGGATGTCGCCGATCTGAATGGGTCTAACAGTGAAGCCATTGGATGCGTCCTTGTGAAACGTCGGTTGAATTGCAGGGTCTGGTACGATTTGCGCTGCCAGGAAGTGAGAACCATCTTGCCGATGCCGCCATTCTCCGCCAGTTGCTGCGCTTCTCTCATTTGCGAAAGCTTGAGCCTCTTGCCGATAGGTATGAGAAGCAATCCTCGTGGCACATCCTGGCCGAGCTGTTCCAATCTCTCTGAATCAGGATAGGCTCCACCGAACGGTGCAGAATATAGCTCCGCACCATTCAGTAGCGCCCCTTCTGAACTTCACGTTCCGTTCAACGGAGGTCGTCGAGACTAGACTTCAACTTCGTGCAAGGTCAAGAACGCTTCCAGCAGGACGCGCGGATTGTATTTTCCTTTGTAGACAGGCGGTGGTGATTTCTTCAGCCCGAGCAAGGAATTGACAGCCGTGTGGGCGGACCGAATGGAATATTCGACCGTGAAAACCACATCGTCTGGGAGTTCACAATATTGCCCAATAAGAGCCAAATTATTGGACCCTTCCGGCACCACCTGGGGCCTGTCGCCCTCGCTACGAGGAAGGAATTGACTGGTGATGAAGGGCATCATGCACGGAATGCACGTGCATGTTTCAAGTATGCGAGTTGCATGGTCATCAAGGCGCAAGTGCCCCATAATCTCCATCATAATTTCGCGCCCGGTACACGCTGACATCGGCTTCTTCACGAAGTTCCCAGGCACATCGACAAAGAGCCCGTAGCCCCAGAGAACATCAACGTCCTTTGGCTGCCCGATGAAATGTGGCTGGTGTGGCAGCACGATGGACGCCAGCCAACTGGACTCAGGAAAAGTGATGAGCCCGCCTTCTCCGGGGACATTGCCGGTGAGATCACGAACCAATTGGAAGAATGTGGGATCGTGCATCGTGGTTGTGAACGAAACCCACTTAGATTGCTGAATGTGGGCGGCAAAGTTCGCAGGGTTGCCAAACACGGACCGGCCTTTCGCGAGTTTCTCCCAAAGCAGCCAGGAGGACCCATCCATCCTTTCAAGCTGGCTTGCGGGCGCGTCCATTGACCCGAGACTGGAAGACTCCGTCATGGAACCCAGCGTAACAATCACTCGATCCTGCTCTCCGACCTTGATTGTCTTTGGACTACCGCCCTCATCGGCTGTAATCTCTCTAACCCAGAAGCCATCATCGCCCTGACCAAGAGCAATATCGGAAACACGCGTGCAATAGGTGAAATTAACGCCACGCTCAAGGAGCCACTTTTGAAGCGGTCTCACCATGGAATCGTATTGGTTGTAAACGGTTCGCATGATGCCGGTGAGGGTGTTGAATCCGGAGACCATGTGAGCGAATCGCATTAGGTAGCGCTTGAATTCGACTGCGCTGTGCCATGGTTGAAATGCGAACGTAGTACACCACATCAGCCAGAAATCTGTCTCAAAAAAGGTCGGACTGAACTGATCGGAGATCGTACTGCGCCCGAGGAAAGATTCCGGCTCAAGTGCCAGCCGTTCAATACCTAGAATATGATCTTCGCTCAACCCAAACTTCGGCGCATCGACCCTGTGCCCATCACGAAATAGACGTGACTTTGACGAGGTCTTCATCGTCTGGTTCCATTCGAAGATCTCCTGGGTTACAGTCCGGGCTCCATCGAGGGTTGGAATCGAAGAGAACAGATCATAGGTGCAGAGATACTTGCTTTCAATCATCCGACCGCCGCGCATCACGTAGCCGTCTTTAGCATTTCCGCCAGCGTCGAGGGCACCACCTATCCGGGATGATTCTTCGATGATTGTTATGGTGTGCCCTTGCACATCTCCGTCACGAATGAGGAAAACCGCAGCGGCAAGAGAGGCGATGCCGCCACCTACAAGATATGTAGCCGAGTCATTGTCAGGTTGTTTCACAGGGATCATTTCACTCTTTCTCAATGTCAAACTCCTGCCGTGCCCTCACAAATAGCTTCTTCACGTCGGGCTGACGGCGAACAGTAAGATTCTTGATCTGTGGCACGCAACTAGCTGTATCTAATTGACCAGATGATGAGCGGTCGCTGATGGGAGGATCATGCTGAACACGCCGAAAATGCTTCGGAGGTGGCTGCATACGTTTGGCGGCCTACATCGGCTAAACAACGAACACCCTGCGCCTCGGTACTGATTCCGCAGATGCGGTGGTCCACTACGAGCCACATTTACCAGAAGCAACATGGAGAACGCGATGTCAGCAACAAACTCAGTTGTCGCCATATGTGACACTCACGAACAGGCGGAACGGGCCGTCAAGGCACTTCAAGAGGCGGGTGTCGACATGAAGAGCCTCTCAATCGCAGGCAAAGACACACACACCGACGAACATGTAGTTGGCTATTACAACGCTGGCGATCGCATGAAGTACTGGGGGTCTCTGGGCGCATTCTGGGGAGGATTCTGGGGCCTTCTGTTTGGTTCCGCGGCATTCGCGATACCCGGCATTGGTCCAGTTCTTGTGGCTGGGCCGCTGGTTGCCTGGATCGTCGCCGGTCTCGAAGGTGCTGCAGTTGTCGGCGGTGTGAGTGCACTGGGAGCTGGACTGGTGAGCATCGGCATCCCGAAGGACAGCGTCATCAAGTACGAAGTCGCACTGAAGACCGACAAATACCTATTGATCGTCCATGGCGCACAGGACGCAGTGTTTAGCGCACGATTGATCCTGGAAAACTCGGGTGCCGGCACCTGCAGCGTTCACGGCCAGCCACTGCTTGCCAGCTGACGACGCCTCACTCATCGCGGGTAGAGGACCATATTGGCTTGGAGCTTGTTTGAGCGAGTTGGATCTCCCCAGCCGCTCGACGGGCGCGCCGGCGCTAGTCTGATCCTTCTGAAGCACAACGTGATTGGAAAAGGACAGAATGACCGCGTATCAAGAATTGGGACAAGAATGCACCCGGCTATGCACCTCGCAGAAGAAGCTGGGCGCTCAAAAGCTTCATCTGAATCCAAGTGTCTCCGCCGATGGTTTTGACCGATGGTGGAAGAGGACCTTTGCCCTGAACACGGCGGTGCTCGCGCAAGCCTCTTCTCTCATGCGTGCGCATCGCCGAATCAGCTCTGCCGACGGGGGGCAAACCGGGCAAGCGCATTGATGACTTCCGCTGGGAAGTTCCGTTCGCTACTCGAATCGCTTAGTGAAGCGGTTGAATGTGATGTGTCCTTTAGAGAGGCGGATGCAGGCAACCTAGAGTCCATGCGGGGAATTCTCAGCGGCTCTGCAACTGTGGGATGCGCATTGCTGTTGCTTTTGTGCCTGCTTACACCCGGCTGCCATTCTCATCCGGGTGGAATGCCTGTGATCGGGCGCAACGCTGTGGATGCGGGAGCCATCGCTGGGAACCTGCACGCGATATTGTCCACTGGAACGCTCTCTGAGCTTCATTCGGCGGACTTCAGTGATTGCCGCCTGCATGTTCAAACTGTGTATGAGGCTATTCAATACGCCACGGCCTGGGTGCATGACGGGCAAGCGACACCGCAAGCACTCGCGGTGATTACCGCGCTCGAAAGCAGCAAGCAAAAGGGGCTGAACCCGGAAGACTATGATGGCCCGCGCTGGGCTGCACGACTGGCCACTCTGAAAACCAATTCAGGAAGCGCGGATGCCGTTGCGCGTTTTGATGTAGCCCTTACAGTCAGCGCACTCCGGTATCTCTCGCACCTGCGCATCGGGAGGCTTAACCCTAAGCCCATTGAGTTTGGCATCGATCTCGACCAGGGGCATTACGACCTGGCCCAGTTCCTTGTTCAGAAGGTTCTGGCAGGAAACAATGTTCTGGATATATTGAGCAAGGTCGAGCCGCAATATTTGGGATACCAACGTACAGAGACCGCGTTACAGGCATATCTCACGTTGGCGGCACAGGACCGGAGTGTCTCTCTGCCTGAATTAGAAGAGGTCGTGAAGGGTGGCGATGCCTATGCAAATGCCGGACAGCTGAATCAACGCCTGCGTCAGCTTGGGGACCTCCCGCAGAATGTGGCAGCCAACCCGAACGATGGAATGTACGATGGACCTCTAGTCGACGCGGTTAAGCAATTTCAAGTGCGGCATGGGTTGAAGCCTGATGGCAATCTCAACAACGGTACTTTGCGCCAGTTGAATACACCTATAAGCGCCCGCGTGGCGCAGTTGGAAGATTCTCTGGAAAGGTGGAGATGGTTACCTCCAGACTATCCGCGACTGCCCGTTGTGGTGAACATTCCGGGTTTTAGATTGCGGGTATTCTCGGACGATCACCACGTTGCAATGCGGATGAACGTTGTCGTTGGGAAAGCACTCGGGCACCAGACGCCTGTATTTGCCAAAGAAATGAAGTACCTCATCTTCCGGCCCTATTGGAATCTTCCAATTGACATAACTCGAGCTGACATTGTCCCAAAACTTCAGAGGGACGCGCGCTACCTGGCGAGGCGGGGTTACGAGGTTACAGACCCTGATGGCCGAGTGGTGGCAGGAGGCAGCGCGAGCCCCGAGACTCTAGCGCAGATACGATCCGGGCGGCTCCTGGTGCGCCAAAAGCCTGGACCCTCGAACGCCCTTGGCTTGGTCAAATTCATGTTTCCAAACGAATTTGACATTTATCTGCACAGCACCCCTACGCCCCAGTTATTCAACAAATCGCGGCGCGACTTCAGTCACGGATGCATTCGCGTGGAAGCGCCCGCAAAGCTTGCGGCGTTCCTTCTTCAGGACCAGCCAAAGTGGACACTGAAAAACATAAAGGCTGCCATGAAGTCGGGGCCTGATAATCAGCAGGTAAACCTCTCCAAGCCAATACCTGTCGTAATTGTGTATCTAACTGCGATCGCGGAGGAAGACGGTGAAGTCTACTTTTACGACGACATATATGGACTTGACGGCTCCCTCAACGATGCACTGGCAAAAGGACAGCCTTATCGCTGATCAGATCACAAGGTCACCAGCGCCGCACCGGGCCTACGTCCACATGCACGAAGTCAGACTGTGCGTAATAACCGACGCCGCCTCGGTGAAGAGCGAGCGCAGCATCTCGGACTTTGGCGGCAGATATTCCCGGAATGCGAATGTCGATAGCTTTTGCTTCCATGTGCTGGCTGTGCAACGCAACGCCGCGGCTATGCTCGCGGAGATAATTATTGCTCCATGGGGTGCGATATCCGCAGACGATGTCTATCTCACTGTCGAGATGCCCGAGTTTGGCTAACAGGTCATGCAGCAGATCAAACTCCCTGGTGTCATAATCCTTTACTTCACCAGTGCGGTGGTCGCGGAGGAAATGGTCCAGCGTCGCAACTCCATTCGGAAGGTATCGATCGCCGATGCGGTAGACCACATCAAGATGTTCCCCGGTATGGAGATGATAGAGGCGCAGCCGATATTGTGCAGAATCCGCTGATGTCCCTGCTGTTGCCCCGGCAGATAAACTGAAAACGAGCGAGGAAGCTAATACGAGGCTTAAACGAGCAATTTTCTTAATCAGGATATATCCCTTTCCGAAATCATCTCGATTATAGGCTTCTGGGCGGATCAACGCGGACCTTGCGGCGGATCGCCACAGCCGCGAATGGTATTGCGCTTCCGAAGCATGTGTTGTTTAGAGCGTGTTTCAAAAATGCCTACAAACTCACGTGGGCACATCCGGGGCTCCATATAGGCTATTCAGCAAGTCCTGTGTTGGCGTTTTATCGAAGGGCAGAGTTCGGCGTAAACAGTCGGCGCAAAGATGAGGGTTGCGTTAACTTCTCCATATCGTAATTGCCAATGATTTTCTGTACGACGACGGGTTTGAATTCCCGGTGCTGCAAGGTGTTACCGCTCAAATCGAAGACATAAATCACGTCGGCCTTGAAGTTCTCGGCTCTCAGTCCCATGCCCTCCCCGATGTATTGAATGTCAATCGCCACAGCGTTCGACTTGTCGTTCACGAAAAAGGCCTGCGGAGCGCCACTAAGACCGGATGCTTCGCAGGGCGAGTTGTTTTCTGCGCACCACGATTGATCGATAAGGTCGTTCAGACCGTCATCAAGCCACTTCATCGAACTATCGTCGGCGAGTGGCAGCAGTGAGGTTTCAGTCGCGGTCGCAGGATCATACAGGCTCAAGCTTGGAGGATGGGTCTTGGCAAAATGAGCGGTGTTGCCACCAATGAGGATACGGCCAGAAGGAGGGCCATCCATCGGCCAGCCGAAGAGGATATGCTCCAGTTTGAGACTACGCGAAAGAACAAATTGGCAAGATGCCGAAGGCGTCATGTGCGTCTCAAGGAAGAACTTCTCCCCAATGGACTTGATACGAAAAACGGTGCCCAAGCATCCATTTTCCGGAACTCCGTTAGCGTCTAACTTATCTTGGATTTCGAGATGTCTCCAGGTCTCACTCTGCTTGTCCAAAAGAAGAACCCGTAGCGGAGGCAGGATAGATTCTGTATCCGGATGGAAGGTGTAGAAGCCGACCATGAAATAGGATTGGTCGTTCAGAGTCTCGTAATCGCTGATGATTGTCTGCAATTCGACTGGCGGAACGGGAGCTTTCGGGACTTCCTGTTTCAGTAAATCAGCCAGGACGTGTCCCTGGCGGAGCGGACGAGGCGAGGTCTCTGAGGCTGCCGGAAGAGCAAACATTACGGAGAGCAGTGTTGCGATGATTGCGAATCTCACAGGCAGCACTTTACGCTGAAATCGGTGGGATTTCTAGTGGCAGCTCTTCATAAGCACTTCCGTAGCGTGATCCAGAGGCACGCCAGATGGAAGAAGGCGAAGTAGACGGTAAGGAGATGTTCGTGACGGACCAATACCCGGCGAAACTGACCAAGCCAAGCGTTGGTGCGTTCGATCTTCCAGCGTCGTTTGTAGCGTCGCAATTTCCGGCCATCCTCGTATTTCCTCATCTTGTTGTTCTTCCGACAGGGAGCGATCAGTTCGATGCCGCGCTTTTTCCATCGTTCCCGCAGTGGATCGGAGTCATACCCACGGTCTGCGATTATCCGCTTGGGCTTCTGTCGCGGCCGGCCTTTAGGCCTGGGAACGTGGATTTCGTTGAGCGTGGCGTCCGCAAGCGTAACTTCTGCCGGAGAGGCACTCTCCAACCGAAGTCCCAACGGAACACCCTCACCGTCTCCCAGTACCATCCACTTCGTGCCTTTACCCCGCTTGGTTTTACCGACTGCATCGCCCCCTTTTTGGCCGGCGCGAAGCTGCTGTCCAGAAAGGCCTCGTCCCACTTCAGCAAACCTCGTTCATCCAAGGCGTCCAACAACGTACGCCAAGCTTTGAGCCAAACTCCTTTTTCCTCCCATTGCTTCAACCGCCGCCAGCACGTGGATGGTGAAGGATACTCGTCCGGCAGAAAGCGCCATGCCGCTCCGCTCTGCAGTATCCACAGAATGCCTTCCAAACAGTTGCGATTTGGCGCCGGAGGGCGCCCTCGCCCATCCCTGCGCCGCATCGGTTCCGGCAACAGCGGACCGATCAACGCCCACTGCTCATCCATCAAAAGCTTCTGCCGCTTCTTCATAACAGAAGCTCAACAGCTCAACTGCTGCTCAAACGTAAGTACCTGGTTTGAGGCAGAACCTATTTTTGAAACACGCTCTAGGAACTTGTTGAAAAACACTTAGAGGTCTCGGAATGTGGCAAATATCGGAATACCAAAACCCTCACTGAGGCATTACCGATCGCTCTGCGGGCTTTGTAGGGCGATTCAGTTTTTCAA
>Ga0114951_10003733_pt1 | contig 15499 bp, 13 predicted proteins | sample AM7aDNAmetaG_FD_88677 | JGI IMG/M metagenome (GOLD analysis project Ga0114951, IMG submission 88677) | Freshwater microbial communities from Finland to study Microbial Dark Matter (Phase II) - AM7a DNA metaG | ecosystem: Environmental > Aquatic > Freshwater > Lake | place: Finland: Lake Alinen...
AGCCTTTAATATCGGTTATAATGCCTGCCTATAATGCCGAAAAGTATATCAGACAAGCTATTGACAGTATTTTAAATCAAACTTATAAAAACCTTGAGTTACTTATCGCTGATGATGCATCTAAAGACAAAACATTAAAAATTATTAACAACTATACAGATGGTAGAATAAAAATATTTCACAACTATAAAAACTTAGGATACCTTAAAACATGCAATAATCTTTTCCAAAAAGCACAGGGCGATTTTATTGCTTTTCAAGATGCTGATGATTTTTCCGATTTACAAAGATTTGAATTGCAATTAAATGCTTTTAAGCAAAATAATAATTTAGGAGCAATAGGATGTAATATGACTGCCGTAGATGTTAACAATACCCCAATGTTTTCAAGTAATTTCTTATTAAGCCATGAAGATATTCTTAATCGTATGCCAGAACGTTTTTCAGTAATACCAAACAGTTACCTGTTTAAAAAAGAAGTATATGAAACAGTAGGCGGTTATAACGAATACTTTGACAGAATAGGTGCAGAAGACTATTATTGGACTTTTCTTATTATGGAAAAATTTGAATTAATAAATCTTAAAGAACCGTTATATTTTTATCGTTACAATCCCAACTCTATAACCGGTGACAGGTCAGATCAACTAAAAAAGATGTTTAGCTTCAATATTGTTGGATTTTTAGTTAATCAACGCAAAGCTGAGGGTACAGATGATTTGAATAGAAATGATAACTTTAAGCTTAAGTCATATGTTGGTAATCTTGAAAAACCATATCTGGATGATCCTTCATTATTTTACAGAAAAATTGCCACTAAATATTTTCATCAAGGATTAAAAAAAAGAGCATTGAAACTTATTTTTAAAGCTATCTTAAAAGCTCCTACAAAAATCATTAATTTTAGAGACATGTTATATTTTATTAAAAATATTTAAACATGATTATCACAAAACTTTCAGGTGGATTAGGCAATCAGCTATTTCAATACGCTTTAGCCAGGCAACTTGCTTATCAACACAATACAGAAGTTAAGTTGGATGTGAGTTTATATAAGAATCCACCAAAAGAATCAACTAAAAGAAACTTTGAACTTCAAAACCTTCATATTAACGCTGAAATTGCCCAACAAGAAGAAATTGACAAAATTAAAAGGAAAAATTTAAAAGGTGTTTTCAAATCAATTTACTGGAGGACACAATATCTTAAGCCATATTACAAACAGAATCTAATTAAAGAACAATCTTGTACTTTTGATAAAGACATTTTAAACAGTCATGATAATATTTATCTTGAAGGATATTGGCAAAGCGCAAAATATTTTCCTTCAATAAGGGAAATATTATTAACTGATTTTCGACCAAAGGTATTTGGAACGCCAGAAGAAAATGATTATATGAGTAGAATTAAAAATTCAAATTCTATATCAATTCACATTCGAAGGGGAGATTATATTACAAATCCAAAACATAAAGAAATATATAAGACTATATCATCAGATTATTATTTTCAAGCAATGGACTTTTTAAATGAAAAAGTTAAAAATCCTGTTTTTTTTATTTTTTCTGATGATATGAACTGGGTAAAAAGCATATTTAATATTAAAAATTATAATATTACATTTGTAGAAATAGATAACGCCGTAAGTTGTATGCATTTAATGACCAATTGTATGTGTAATATTATTGCAAACAGTACTTTTGGATGGTGGGGAGCTTGGCTCAACCAAAATAAAAATAAGGTTGTTGTATCGCCAAAGGAGTGGTTTACAGTTGAGTGTAAATTAAAAACAGATGATTTGATACCAAAAGAATGGATTAAAAAATAATTAATTTTCAAGTATAAAACATGTCTGTATTTTTTAAGTCAAGAATAAAAATTTTTATTTCATGTTGTTTTGTAGTAATTATTTTCAGAATACTCTTTAATCTATACGGATGGCATAATACTATGCGATTGTGGAATATTCCTGTGATGTATCCTAATTTTGCAGATTCAAGAGGAATTGCATCAAGTGCTGAATCAAAAGCTCAAGGACTTGATCCTATGGTAAATAATCCAAATGACCCATGGGGAAGGCCACTAAATTACCCTAGAATATGGCAATATTTATATTTTTTTGGCATTAATAAAAGTCATACTCCATTTATAGCTTTTTCATTTCTTTTGTTTTTTTTAATTGGTGTTTGTTTAATTCTGCCTAACCCCAATAATATAATGATATCTATTGTTTTAGCAGCTCTTTTTTCTCCAGTTACACTTTTTTCATTTGAGCGAGGCAACGTTGATCTTTTTATATTTTTTATTGTTGCAATTTCAATTTTGTGCATCAGAAAATATCATTTTTTATCTTGTTTTTTCTTATTATTTGCTTTCCTACTCAAATTATTTCCAATATTTGGAATAGTTATATTTCTTAAGTTAAATCGTAAAAATTTCATAAGATATTTGATTTTTGTTTTTATTTTTGGCATACTATATGTTTTTTTTACCTTTTCCGACCTTGAAACAATAAAAAATACTACACCACAAAGCACTTATTATTCTTATGGTTTCAATGTATTTTGGATGACCATTTCATATTTCCATTCAAACTTAGAAAGTATTACAAAACTTATTTCATATTTAGCTCTTGGTATTTCGTTCTTATATGCATTAACTTCTCTATTTAACAATGAATTTAAACAAGATGCTATTCAAAATAAATTAATATATTTGGATGCTTTTAGAATGGGTTCATCAATTTATATTGGAACATTTTTATTGGGGAACAATTACGATTACAGGTTAATTTTTCTGATACTTACAATCCCAATGCTTATTCTATGGATAAAATCAGATTTAAAAATTTCAATTTTAGGAATAATTATTCTTGTTTCTGTTTTACTTTTAATGTGGAATCCTATAATAGAAAAAATAAGTTCTGAAATACCTAATTCTTATTTTATTTGTTTTTCTCTAAAAGAATTATCTAGTTGGGTTGTTTTCTCAGGGTTTCTTTACTTGACTTTTTGGTCAATGCCAGATTGGATAAAAATGTATTCTAAGGATATGCGAATTATATTGCAATCTTTTATTCAAAAATTAAAGAAATAACATTCTTATGGATATGTTATTAATAATATGTTTCATTTCCATTTTTTTTTCATATGGTATTTTATCACATTTAAATGTGAATACCAAAGAAATTTTACTTAAATCTGTACTGACCTTTTCCACTTTATTAGTTTTTATTACAGAACTCACGAGTGCTTTTTACATTCTAAATTTCTATACAATCAGTATTTTTTGGTTCAGCATTTCAATTGTAAACATTCTCTTTATTTATATCAATAAAGATAAGTTTTATAAATTTTCAAAAACTATAAAAAACCAAGTTCATGAAATCTATCATGAGTTCAATAGTTATGAAAAATATTTAATGTATTCGATCTTTTTTATATTATCATTAATTCTTATACAAGGCTTAATATATCCTCCAAATAATTATGATTCTATGACTTATCATTTGGCAAGAATTCCTAATTGGATTAGTCATCAGTCAGTTGAACATTACTCAACACATATTATCAGACAAATATACCAACCCCCATTTTCATCATTTATAATTTTAAATATAAATATTTTGAATGTTGGCGATTATTTCGATAATTCTGTGCAGTTCTTTTTTTTACTTTTTTCTTTATTTGCAATAATATCAATAATTGATTTATTAGGATTAAATCGCAGGTACAAGCTGTTGGCTGTAGTTTTATCAGTTACTATACCGGAAGTTGTTTTGCAAGCATCAAGTACTCAAAATGATATCATTGTTTCTTTTTTCATATTAACATCCGTTTATTTTGCTGCAAAGTGTATAAAGAAGAACAAGTTTCAATATTTCATTTTCTTTGGTTTATCTATAGGTCTTGGAGCATTGACAAAAGCTACCGCATATATTTATTTTGCGCCAATCCTAGTTTTCTTCACTACCTTTATTTTTATTAAATTGTATAAAAGTGGGAACTTCTCTATTTTAATTTATGCTTTCATATCAGCTTTATTATTTTTAAGTATAAACAGTGGCCATTATATTCGTAATTACAAATTAACAAAAAACATCTTAGGTACAGATAAAACAGAGTCTAATTTATATGCAAATGAAAAGATGAGTCCCAAATTATTAATCTCAAATATTATCAAAAATGCAGGGCTTCATATTGGTCCTTATCCTTTCAACAGGTTATCAAATAGACTAATATACAAGTTCCATTTAATAGCCGGCATTAATATTAACAATGCTGAAACTAATTTTTTAAATATTAATTATTGGGCAGCTCCTGATATACCAAATCATGAAGATAGTGCATCTAATCCGATTCATTTCTTATTAATATTTTTTACTTTTATCTTAGTGGGAAAAAATATAGTTTATAATAATAATTATAACAATAGAATATCGCTTTACATTGCAATGATATTGATGCAAATAGTAATATTTTGCTTATATTTAAAATGGCAACCTTGGCACAGTAAACTTCATACTCCTTTGTTTTTATTATGTATTCCATTAATTTCTTATGCAATCAGTATCAATAATAAATATTTCAAATTACTTAATAAGTCAATACACATTATAATTTTTTATGCTTTATTAGTTATACTTTTTAATTGTACAAGACCCTTTATTTCAAATAAATATACAACTCAAACATACATTACTGATAATAGGTATAAAAAAAGGTTCGCAGGAAAATATAATATAGATATTAATTATAAAGAATATTCTGAAATAATTGATATTCTGGACAAAATGAATTATAAAAATATTGGTCTTATTCTAGGGATAGATGATTATGAATATCCTCTGTTTAGTCAATTTTACAGTAAAAAACTAAACCCAATACACATAAAAGTTTCAAATATCACAAAAAACATCCCACTAAAACAAAATAATTTAGATTGTATTATTTCTACAACATTAAAGGATAGTTTAATAGAATTCGATGGTAAACTTTTTTATAACGAGAATATAAAGAACAAAGTTATTTGGCTTTACAAAAGTAAAAAATTATAAATTAAACTACATTTTTATTCTAAAGGCTTCTCAAAAGATATTCTAGCAACGAATAATTCCAATCCATTTTACAAGTAAAATTGGATAAAAAGTAAAGAAGTAAGTAAGAAAGAATAATAAGTATAATTTGTAGTGCACAAGTAAAAAACTGGGATAATTATAAATATAAAAGGACTCACAGAATAAACTGCAATGAAAGAACATACTTTATTTACAGGAGCTGATGAAACAATGAATTTAATGAATTTCGAATTATCTAACAACTAATTTGCATATTAGATGGAAGTTCAACAATTGTTTTAATAATATAATCAATTTCCGCCTCAGTTAGTCCTGGATAAATTGGAATTAAAACCGAATTTTCTGAGAGGTTCTCAGTTACAGGTAATTTGCATTTATAACTGCTATAAGCAGGTTCACTATGAGCAGTCATTATACCATGACGGGTTGAAATACCTTTGTTACTCAAATAATCAATAAAAGCGTCTCTTTTTAAGGGTGCATCTTTATTTAAATACAAACTATAGGATTGATAATTAGATTTGCAATCACTTGGTTCGTAAGGTAAGTTTAGCCAATTTAACGATGCAAAAGCGGTATGAAATCTTTGTGCTATATTACGACGTTTTAATAGTATCTCATCCATTTTTTTCATCTGCTCAATTCCAACAGCTGCCTGAATATCTGTCATCCTATAATTATATCCAACTTCATTATATTTTTCAACCATAATTTTGCCTTCATTAGTATGCCTTTCCAATGGGGACAAATCCATGCTGTGTTGTCTGAGAGTGCGACATCTTTCAGCAAAAGCTTTATTACTGGTACAAATCATTCCTCCATCACCTGTAGTGATAACTTTTCTTGGATGGAACGAAAAACAAACCAAAGCTGAATGAGAACCAATTCTTCTTCCTTTATACTCAGATCCCAATGCACAAGCCGCATCTTCTACTAATATCAAGTTATATTTTTCACATAGGCTAATAAAAGCATCTATTTCTGCAGGCATTCCCATTTGATGGACTAAAAGAATAGCTTTTGTTTTAGGTGTAATACGCTTTTCAACATCTTCCGGGTCTAAATTATAAGTAAAAGGCTTTACTTCTGCAAAAATAGGTGTAGCTTTAGCGTGAACTATAGCATTAGATGTTGCGATATAACTCATTGAAGGACAAATAACCTCATCTCCTTCATTTAAGCCGGCAACAATTAAAGCCAGATGAAGAGCTGTGGTACAACTAGAAACAGCAACAGCATAATCACAACCTACATATTCTGCAAATACGTTCTCAAATTTCTCTACTTTAGATCCTTGTACAACCCATCCTGACATTATAACATCAAATGCAGCCTGAGCTTCTTTTTCAGATAAGTTAGGTTTTGTTATTGGTATCATGAATTTTATTTAAAAGTATCACTAAACCATTTGTAAGTCTCGTGTATGCCCTCATCAATATTAACTTTTGGTTTCCAATTGTAGGTTTCCATCATTTTAGTAACATCAGGATATCTTACTTTAATATCTGTGTAAGGCATCGGGCCAAAAGTCATCTCAGGTACTCTATTTACTTTTTTATCTTGTGAAGCATTTTTAATAACTAATTCAGCAAGATAATAATTAGAAGTACTGGACCAAGGATTACCAACATTAAATGCTTCTGCTTTAGTATTAGGTTGATTAACAAAGCACATCAAGGCTTCAATAAAATCTGTAATATAGCACCAACTCCTTATAGAGCAACCAATACCATCAATTTTCAAATTTTCACCATCAATAGCCCATCTGCAAAAATTACTTATTGCTCCCTCACCCACCTGACGTGGGCCATAAATATTAAAAGGCCTAACTATTGTAACATCCCAGTTATATTCTTCAGAATAACGATATATCATTTGTTCTCCTGCAATTTTACTTACAGCATAAGACCATCTCTTATCATGAGGTGGACCTATGCGCAAATAACTGTTTTCATTAGCTTCAATCACTTCTGTTCCAAAGACTTCACTTGTTGACATATCAATAAAGCGTTTGATATTATTTTTCTTCAAAGCTTCTAAGACATAAAAAGTACCAATAAGATTTACCTGAACAGTCTTTGCAGGAAATTTATGATAACTGCTTACACCAGCAATGGCAGCCATGTGAATAACCATGTCGCAACCTTTCATTGCATCCTCAAGATGTTTTTGGTCTGTAATATCTCCTTTTATAAATTCAACGTTTGGGTTATCTAAAACATTTGTATATTGTACTGCATTGCGGTGCAAGTTATCAAAAATTCTTAACTGATAACCTTCTTTAACTAAGCGCTCTATAAGATGTGAACCAATAAATCCACATCCTCCTGTAATAAAAATTTTTTTCATATTTTCTTTTTTAAATCAATTATTTCGTCAATTATAAAAACTTTTCTTTTTCTTGAGGCATCTAAAGTACGCCAAAGGTATTCTGCCAATATGCCTAAAGAAATATTTGTTGTTCCAAATCCAATCATTATCAAAAATATTAAAGTAGGCCAACCTAACATTAGATTACCTATAAACAATGCATAAAAAACCACAAATAATGCGTACAATATTCCAAAAACAAAAAACAGTATACCTGTAGTGGTAACAAATCTTATTGGAGCATAAGAAAATGCTACAAAAGAATCGATAAACAATTTAACTTTTTTTCCAAATGTCCATTTAGATTTCCCTCTTAAACGTTTTATCTTATCGTAACTGACACTACTTTGTTTAAAACCCAAAAGTAAAATTTGAATAAAGATTGATGAATTACTTTCAATATTATCATCCAGCTCCCTTTTTATCTTCTGATTAAACATTACAATATCAAATCCCGTTTTAGGAAAATCAACATGAATAAATCTTTTCATCATACGATTGTATATTCCAGAAAATAAACGTTCAAAATAGCTGTAAGATGTTTTATTCCTTTGTCCCCAAACGATGTCATTTCCTTGGCACATTTTCTGAAACATATCATCAATAACCTTCAAGGGGTCTTGTAAGTCAGCGTATATAAAACATATCTTTTCTCCTGTAGCATTTATTATTCCTGCTCTTAATGCAGCATGTGAGCCAAAATTTTTTGACAATTTAATTACCTTACCTGTAAAATTTTCAAAAGCAAGTTCTTTTAATATCACAATAGAATTATCTTTTGAGCCATCATCAACGAAGATTACTTCAGTTGAATAAAGTTTATCAGATAAAAATATACTCAACTCCCTTATAAGAATTGGCAAATTATCAGCTTCGTTAAGGAAGGGGATTATAATAGTCAGGTCCTTAATCATATTATATTACCTATTATTCGAGAAGGATTTCCCACCACTTTACTATTAGCAGGTATATTTGAAATAACATTACTAGCTATACCTATCAAAGAATAAGCTCCAATAGAGACTCCATTAATAACAGAGGTTCCTGAACCTATATAACAATTTTTTTCGACAATTGAATTACTGGCTATAGTAACATTTGAGCCAATCAAACAATATTCTTTAATAATTGTATCGTGGTGAATAACAGAATTGGGTAACACACATACATGATTTCCAATAATAGCATTACTTGTAATTACAACACCTGACATGATTAATACGTTAGTACCAATTTTTGCAAAGGGTGATATTGTAGCATTAGGGTGAATTATTGTTGTAAAACGTTTACTGTCAACACCTAATTCATCAATTATCTTTTTTCTTTTCATATAAGATAAAGGACTTCCGGGTACAGCTAATATTAAAGCATCCTTGTAATCGTATAACACTTCTCTTGAAAAGACTTGAACACCTAGAAATGATTTATTTTGTTTTTCAATTGTGTCATCAACAAATCCTATAAGATTATATTTTCTAGAATCAATACAATTAATAGCTTCTAAAGCATTACCATTACAAGGAAATAAAAATAAGCCTTTCACAGTTTGAGAATTATGTTGTAAAATTACTAATTATATTTAAATGTGTATAAATATTATTAGGTTTTTGCGCCAACAGCCTCATTTATTATTATAAATTACTCTATTTCAATCATTTATCAATATAATATCAAATATAATTGTGACATTTCAACAAATAAAGTTATTCCTTTTTCTGCTTATTTCAAAATAAACAAAATTATATATCTTTGTTGTTTATGTAAATTTACTCTGAAACTTATTAATGGTTAGCTGACAAAATTTATCAAAAAAGATAGGTTCTATCTCACAAGTGATTTAAATATTAAACTTCTGTTTAAAAAAATGGCACAACCGCTTGTAACAGTTTTAATGCCAGCATACAATGCTGAAAAATATTTAAGAGAATCTATAGAAAGTATTCTTAATCAATCCTTTAAAGATTTTGAGTTTCTTATCATTGATGATGGTTCAACTGACAATTCCGTTGATATTATTAATTCTTTTAAGGACAAAAGAATACGTTTGGTTAAAAACAACGAAAACTTAAAATTGATTGCTACTTTAAATAAAGGGATCGAGCTTTCATATGGCAAATATATTTGCAGAACAGACGCTGATGATATTAGCATGTCAAATAGAATAGAAAAACAGTTTGCTTTTATGGAAAATAATCACGATTATGTTGCATGTTCTACAGGTGTGGAACTTTTCTATGAAGATAATACAAGAAAGATATTATTATTTGAAGAAGATAATGACGAAATACGCATTAAAACTTTATACCAAAATCATTTCTGTCATCCTGGGTCTTTTATAAAAAGAGATTTTATAAATGAGAAAAATTTACGCTTTGATAAAAGATTTATACATTCTGAAGATTATTTTTTCTTTGTAAAATTATCAGAAATAGGTAAAATCTATAATATTCGAGAACCTTTAGTTCGAGTTAGAAAACATAAAGCGAATGTATCTGTTTTAAATTCAGAAATGCAGCTTAAAAACTCAATCAATGTTATTATTTATCAATTAAATAAAATTGGAATTGATACTGCAGATATAAATTACAAATTATATTATCGTTTTTTTTATTCATCTTTCGACTTAAAAAAAGAAGAAATTGAGGCTATGGAAAAATTGCTCATTCGTATTATTGATGCCAATAATATGAGCAATTATTTACCACATCAAAAGCTCATTGATTTTCTATGTGATAAATGGTATCACCTCTGTTTAAATACTACTAATCACGGACTATGGATTTACGAGAAGTTTAATAACTCAGAACTTTCTAAACATATTCAAATTAATAAATTTAATAAAATTAAATTTATTATTAAATCAAGCATTAAGTATCAACATTAAAATGATATATGTTAACGATTAGAAAAGCAAAGGCTGAAGATTTTGAAGAAATTCTTGAACTCCTTAAACTGTTTAACAATAAAGCTATCGATAAAGAACAATGGAAAAGACTTTTTATTCCAGCCTGCAAAAAGCTTAATAATGATTTCTTTGGTGTTGCATTAGTTGATGATGATAAAATTGTTGGATTTTTTTCAGGTATTCTTAGTCAGAGAGAAGTTAATAGTAAGATTTACAAAATCTGCAATTTAAGCAGCTTAATAGTGCACCCAGATTACAGAAAAGGGAAGAGAGGATTATCTTTAGTAACTGCTATTATGGATTTTGAAGATTACCATTTTCAAGCGCTGTCTGCTGTTAAGCATACTATTAGTTATTATGTTGATAACTTTGGTTATAAAGTAAATAATTCAAAGTACAATACTATTCTTGCCATTCCTGCAATCAAAAGTTTTTTTCCTCAACTGGTTACAATTAATAATGATAAAATAAGAAATTACTTAAATAAAGCAGATTGCGAAATATACAATGACCATCAATTACCTGACATCTTTCATGTTTTATATAAATATAATAATGAATATGTTTATTGCATCATTAAACCAACCTTATATTCCTCTTATATTCTTAACAGTTCTTTCCTATTCAGAATTTTCACAAAAGCTTGGTTTAAGATATTCAGAAAAGACTTCTTTAAATCAAAAATTAAATTAGGTTTAGTTCATTATACTAATAATTCAAAACTATTTTCGGAATCCATCAGTTCATTTGTATTTTTAATATGCAGAAGGATAAATGTTATGGGGTTGAGTGTAAATGATAAATTATTGAAAGGAAAAACTTTTTTTGCCATTAAAAACAATATCAATTGTTCAGGACTATATAAATCAGATGAGCTTAAACAAGAAGATTTTGATACCCTCTACTCTGAATTAACACTGCTAACATTAAATCATTTTCAATTATGAGTTTTATTAAAGATAAAACGTTAGGTCTTTTTGTTAAAACAAATGGAATAATATCCAAGTATTTTTTTGCAGGAAAAGGTCTTATACTAATGCTTCATCGTGTTCGCCCCACACTTCTTATGTCAAAATTTGAACAAAACCGAGTTTGGGAAATTACACCGGAGCATCTTGAAGATGTCATTAAATTTTTCCTTAAAAATAAATACTGTGTTATTTCACTTAATAATATTAATGATTATCTAACTAACAGAAAGAGTCAACCATTTGTAATTTTTACATTTGATGATGGTTATTATGATAATATTGAATATGCATATCCTATTTTTGAAAAATACAATATTCCATTTACAATTTTCATAACCACTCAATTTGCACTAGGGAAAAGATATCCATGGGAATTTATTATTGAAAATTTCCTTATCAAAAAAGATTCTTTTTCATTTCAATATTTAAATGAACAATATAGCTGCAATAACCAAAGTGAAAATGAGAAGTCAAAATCATTTTCACTACTATATCCTATTATTAAAAACAATAATAATGTACATTATTTAGATTTCATATTAAACTCTATATTTGGTGAATTTCTGAAATCAGATTATAAAACTGTTAAAATGATCGACACTAAAGTTATCAAAGATTTAAAGAATGATAATGTTATCAACTTTGGGATTCATACAGATAATCATTATGTTTTATCTCAATTATCATACGATGAACAATTGAATGAAATTGTAAATGCAAAACGTATTATTGAAGAGCTAATAGAGAAAACCACCAGTGAGTTTGCATATCCTTTTGGTGGGCTTAATGACATTAATCAGGATACTTTAAAAGCTGTCAGCAGTGCGAATATTAAATATTGTGTAACATCATGGCCGGGAAACATTTTCTCAAGCAGTAATAAATTATTATTTTCACGACATTTTATCAAAATGAAAACTGATGAAAAGGAATTAGCTTATTTAACCAATGGTATAAGACATTTCTCTTATAATGGATTCTCTACTGACTCTGCTATTGAAAATTATCTGGTTGTAAATAAATAATAGTTATTATAAAAAATATTTAGGACTAATAACTCTCAAGATAAAATCGAATAAATATTTAAAGAAGTATTTATGAATTACTATTTAATACTGTTTCACCAAATAGATCCTTTGTTCTTACGGCTAATAAATTTATTTCCAGAAAGAATTTATGCACATCCATGTCTTTCATTAAAAATAAATAATAAGAGATTAAACAGTTTATTGAATAATAAAGCAGTACTAACAAAAAAAAGGTACAATGGGAATTGGGGTGGTTTTGGGGTTGTTGAAGCAACAATAGAAGGCATAAGACAGATATTATCTGAACAACATGATTGTACTCATATCACATTATTAAGTGGAGCTGATTATCCTATTAAACCAATCAAAGAGTATGAAAGTTTTTTGTTTAATAACCCATATAAAAGTTTTGTTCGACATTGGAAATTTTATCCTTTTTCAGAAATGATGAGTGATGTAAAAAATCCATGGTGTCATAGTGCAGAAGTTCAGAAATTAAGACTGACAAGGTATTATCATAATTTATTTAATATACGGTACAGCATTCCACCATTAGAAAACTCAGGATATTTTCAGTTCAATGCTCTACAAAAAATAAAGCACTATGTTAATTTTCGAGGAAAAGGATTTACAAATAATTATTCAGAAGAATTGGTTCAGTTATTAAACAGTTACCGCTACAAATTTCCTAGAAAAGTGCCTCTTGAGAAGATAAATGGAGGCAGCCAATGGTGGACATTAAACAGAAAACATGCAGAGTACATCATTGATTACTATGATAATAACAAACGTATAACTAATTTTTTTAGGAAAATAATGCTGCCTGATGAGACATTTTTACAGACAATCCTCATCAACAGTCAATATAGCAATGAAGTTGTAAACGATAATCTAAGGTTAATAAACTTTGAAGGGGATTCTTTGCATCCTAGTATAATAACTTATGATAACTTTGAAGATTTAAAAAAGAGTAATGCCTATTTTGCACGAAAATTTGACATGACGATTGACGGTAAAATTTTAGACATGATTGATGAAAATTTACTTTAAAAATCATTAAAATTCTAAAAACATATACAGGGAATCTACAATTATGAAGACTTATTTTGAAAATAAATTATTGGGATTTTTCGTAAAAACTAATGGTTATTTTTCAAAAAAAATATTTTCCGGGATTGGTCATATTGTTACATTTCATAGGGTTTTATCTGAAAGCAATTTCTCAATACCAGAGAATAAAGCTTTAGAAATTACACCTGAATTCCTGGAAAGATTGATTCATTTTTATACCAATCACGATTATGAATTTGCATCATTAGATATACTTTATGAAATCTTGCATAATCGTTTAAAAAAGAATAAAAAAATAGTTGTTTTTACCTTTGATGATGGATATTCAGATGTTTATGACACTGTTTATCCATTACTACAAAAATATAATGTGCCTCTTAATTTGTATATTACATCAAGCTTTCCAGATAACAGTGCGATATTGTGGTGGTATCTTGTGGATGATTTAATTCGTAATAAAGACTCTGTTTGCTTTGTATTTAAAGGGAAAAATATCAGGTTTAATTGTAAAACCGGTATCGAAAAGCAAGAAGTATTTAATTATTTCAGAGATTTGATTATTAGTAACTACAATGAATACTTATTTATTTTAAATGATATTTTTTCTCAAAATGGTATAGATATCTATGGGAGATCTAAAGCATACGCATTGAACTGGGAACAAATTAAAGAGATGAGCAGAAATCCTTTAGTTTGCATTGGAGCACATACAGTAAATCATCCAATTTTCAGCAAACTTACAGAGAATGAAATTTCTGACGAAATATTGAATTCAAAAGCAATAATTGAAAAACATATAAATAAAGAGGTTAATCATTTTGCATATCCTTATGGAGGAAGCGATGAAGTTGGGGAAAGAGAATTTAAGATTCTTAAAAAGCTGTCTTTTAAAACTTGTACAACTACTAGGTATTCAAATATTTTTAAAGGGCATAGAAACCATTTAGAATGTTTACCAAGAGTTCATATAAGAGAATCATCAACAAATGAAAAACTTGAAAATCTGATTTCGGGTATCACACAATACAGCAAAAATAGTTTTAAAAGAATAATCACAGTATAAATAGAATCCTTGTTTATTTAGTTCAAAACAACAAAAATATTTAAATTATGTATGTTGTAAGAAAAGCATATAAAGAAGATTTTGAAAAAGTTTATCCATTATTTAAATATTTTAATAATGATAAAATAAGTAAAACGCAATGGGAAAGAATCTTCACACCAATGTGCAAAGAACTTAATAATGATTTTTTTGGTTTTGTTTTAGAGTCTGAAGATAATAAAGAGATAGTCGGTTTTCGTGGTCTTATTTTAAGTCTTAGAGAGATTAACGGAAAAAAAATTAAAATTTGCAGTACCACAAGTTGGGTAGTAAAACCTGAATTGCAAAAAAAAGGTTATGGCTCAAAATTACTTGAAGCAACTACTGAATTAGAAGGTTATCATTTTCAAACATTAACGCCAATGAAAGAAAAAATACCTTTGCTGGTTAATTATGGATTTAAAATTTATACATCTAAACAGAAGATTATAATACCTTTCCCAAGGTTATTCATTTTCAGGAAAAGCATTAAGATATTAATAAATAACTCTGAAATTAAAACCTATTTAAATGAGGTTGACAGAAGAATCTATGATGATCATCAATTTGCCAATTGCAACCACATATTAATAAATAACAAAGCCGGTTATTCATACTTTATACTTAAAACAACTAATTTTTCTTCTCGTATATTAAACTCATCCAAAGTTTGGTTCTTTATTATTAAAGTATATTATAAATTGTTTAAAAAGAATATTATTGGCCCAAAGATAAAGCTCGGCATGATACACTATGTAAGTAATCCGGATTTTTTCTCTGATAATATAAAATTATGGTTATTAAAGATATGTAAAATATTCAACGTTAAAGGGTTAAGTGTTAATGAGAAATATATTAAAAAAAAGTCTTTCAATATTTTTAATAATGACATCTCAACTTTTGGTGTGTATAAATCAGATACATTAAGTTCAAAAGATTTTGACACTTTGTATTCGGAATTTATATTATTTGATTTTGATCTCTGAGAAAATAAAT
>Ga0114951_10003735_pt1 | contig 15496 bp, 1 predicted proteins | sample AM7aDNAmetaG_FD_88677 | JGI IMG/M metagenome (GOLD analysis project Ga0114951, IMG submission 88677) | Freshwater microbial communities from Finland to study Microbial Dark Matter (Phase II) - AM7a DNA metaG | ecosystem: Environmental > Aquatic > Freshwater > Lake | place: Finland: Lake Alinen...
ACCGTTTTTGTCCCCATTTGCTACCTCCTGTTTTGGGTAACATTCTAATGAGGCAACAGCTAGCGGTAAGTAACAAAACTGGTGAGTCAATGCGGTCGGGAATTATAATTGTCGCTGATCAGCTGTTCATGTCCTTAACTGAACGGTATTGCTTCTAGAACCCGGTCTTGGATACGGCTATAAACTAGAGATATTGCATGTAATATATATCAATATATAGCATACATGGCAATATATAGCCAATAACGCTCAATATATGCTATTAAAGACTTGTAATAACTCACATGGGATGGCATATTTTTCTTAGGAGCACGAAACGATGCTGATTCACACCCAGAGGATATCGATGTGAATGGGCACTGTTCGATTGTGTGTTTTTTAGTTCGGAGTTGATTTGTGTGACAACTTTTGAAGCATAAAAAGGCAGATGAATGATGAGTGAAAATAACGATCCTAAACAGCGGGCCTGCATAAAACTTACGGCGCTTTTCATAGCGCTCGTATTCACACTCACGAGTGTGACGTGGAATTCCCCTGTCAGCGCAGCGCCGGTAGAGATCGCGACTCCCGCAGTTTCTCCGATCGACAAGCTCACTATTCCGGCCGAGATGGGAAGTATCGTGCGGGAGCACGGAGTTGTGAGCCGGGAGTTCGGAGGATCGAACAAACTCCTAACTCCGAACTCTGCGCTCCGAACTGTAATTTTAGTCCAAGACGCCCACGCGGTGATCGACGCGCAGGAGAATATCCGCAAGATCCTCGCGCACCTTCGCAAGGAATACGGCGTCAACCTCACGGCGCTTGAGGGAGCCAAAGGACGTCTGGAGCCGATCTTGTTGAGGGCTTTTCCGGAGCCTTCGGTCAAGCGCAAGGTCCTGGCGGGCTATATGAACCGGGCCGAGCTTTCCGGGCCAGAGATGCAGTCGGTGTTCCAGGAAGATGCCGGGGAATTCTACGGGATGGAGGACTGGCCCCTCTATGAGAAAAACTACGCTGCCTACCGTGCTGTGCAGGCGAATAAAAAAGCGCTGCTTGCCCAGTGGAATACTTTCAAGCAAGCGCTGGACGTCGAGCGGACCACCGTTTTCGATCCGAAACTCAATGAGTTCCAGGCTGCCTGGGAAGGATATATTTCAGACAAGTCAACGCTCCTCGATCTTCTGCTTTATCTCTCGGAATTCAAGGGATTGCTTGAAACCCCTGCGGAACCCTCTGTCATTCCCGCAGCTTTAAGCGGGAATCTCCGCCTTACAACGTCGGCGGATACTTCCTCCGGCAAGCCGAGTGGATCCCCGATAAAGGCATTTCCCGCCGCTGGACGGGACCCCGCCAAAGGCGGCGGCGGGGATGACAAAGGGATCGCAAGCAGAAATGATGAAAGCGAAAGGTATCAGGAACTTCCGGGATTGATCTCGTCGATCGGCTTTGAAAAATCCGGGAAACAGAGCGCCCTTGAGGCGCAGGTCCGAAAGATCGCAGACGAGTTCAAGTCAAAATACCTCCGCGGCCTTGGCGTGAAGACCGAGATGAATTTCTACAAACGCTACCAGGCTTTCATGACCGGCCAGATCACGGCCGGCCAGATGCTGCAGTATCTGATCCAGCTTGGCGTTGAAACCGGTAAAAAGCCCCGGCTTACGACCGCGCTCAAGCTGCTTCTCGGGAACACCCAGACCCTTTCCGAGATCAAGGGGAGCCTCCTTTATGAAGAGCTCCGGCGCTTTTTGCCCGAGGCTCAGGCAAGTCTTATCAAGACTCCGGCCCAGCAGGAACTGGCCGGGAAGTATCAAAAACTCTTCCTCTTATGGAACATGATCTCACTCGAGCTCACTTATGAAGATCTTGGTGAAGTGATGAAATCCGAAAATCGAACAGCGAAGCACCCTCCGGGCCTACGGCCCGATAGGGCCGGAGGCGAATCAGATCCTAATGACATAAATCCGGACGCTGAGGTTTTGGATTTGCAGGATTCGTATTTGGAATTTGTTTCGGATTTAGGATTTAGGGATTCGAGTTTTAATGTAATGATCCAGCCGGCACTGGAATTTTATCAGGTAGCGCTCGAGCGCGATCAGGCGTTCTATGAAAACATCGCGTCCCTGATGCAGACGCGGAGCACAGATACGAGACCAGAGACCAGAGACCAGCGACCAGCGACTATCGTGGTTGTAGCGGGAGGCTTCCACACGAATGGCCTCGAGCGGATCCTGAAAGAGAAAGGGATTGCCTACGCCGTCGTGACACCCAAGATCGCGTCGCTGGCGGGCCAGGAGAATTATTCCAAGGTCATGGATGGCGACGTCTCGTTCAAGGAATTCCTAAAGACGACCTATTTCGATGCGCTGATGCGGCACTCGGCGAAAGCGCTTTCCGATGCCCTGCCGCTCCAGGAACAGGCGCGGATGCTCAAGATCTGGCGCGACAATGTCATCCGGGAGCTCGCCAGCCAAGGCCGGATCGCTGAGGCCGGCAAATACCTGCCCTACATCGATGAGCTGCTCACGCGCCAAGGGGAAGGGGTCTTCGTGGGCCCCCAGCGCAGCAAAGAGGAGATCCTCGCGTTCGTCCGCAAAGAACTCGATCAGTTCAAAAAGGATTCCTTTGGGCGCATCTGGAAGACCTTCGAATTCCAGCTCGGCACCTTTACCGGCGGCCTGAAAGAACTTGTCTCAAAGAAGGAGCTCAATACCCAGACCGTCGCCGCCCTCATCGAGCGAGCTGGCCAATCCAAGCCGTCGTTTCTCGCCCAATTCGCGGCGATGGATCCATCCATTGGAATTTTGAATGTCGCTTTTCAACCCTCGGCAGTGGTGCAGCCATCACCGGAAGTTACGCCGGGCGGGATGCCATTGTCCTCCCCAGGTTTAACTGCAGGTGCATCCAACACCGTCGCAATGCCCGAGCTTGCTCCCGCTGCCACCGTTGATCAAATCCTTGATGCGTTGGACCGTGAAACTTCCGGAAAGACAACGGTTCTGCATAATATGGATTCCTTTCAAAGCGCAGCGGAGCAACTGATGAAATTCGGTGTTGCATCAAGTGACTTGCTGGAAAAAACTGATGGGATCAAGGCAACGCCGGAAGGTGCCATCGATCAGGCGCTTGCGCCACGGTTAAAGGAGCTTGCCGGGGCTTCAAAAACCCGACGAAGGTGTCGCCGCGGCTCTGCTTGCACGGGAAATCAGAAAAAGGATTCTTGATTCGACAGTCCCTCATGCTGAAACCCCTCTAACACCGGGTTCTAGAACCCGGTATTCGAAGGGTGTCCAAGCGGAATCGCGAGTTAAAATCCGCTCCGAGGCGCGGGAAGCAGACCGATTCATCTCGCCATTTGAGGAATTAGACATGAGCGAGGGGAAACTTCATGCCCTGCAAGCTTGGTTGGTTCGTTTAGACGATGAGACCTTCTTGGAGCTTGTTAAATTTCAGAATCGCGATGATCTTCGTGCAATGATCACAGCCGGAATGGCGGAAGATCGTCTGAATATTGTTCTGACAGCCGCAGACGACCGTTCTATTTATGCCGTAACAAAATTTGAAGAAGCGCTACGGTATCTTGATGAAACTCATTTGGAATTCGATCACACACAGATCAGCGATGGGAATTATACAGGGCTAAGCCGTTTTACGGATATGTTTCGCGCGAGAATAGATTTGAAGCTGCTCTCGTCTCCACTCATCCGTGAACGGCTGGCGCAGATTGCGGATCAAAAAATGGCGCGCCAACACGTCTCTGTCTTTCGAAATCTCTATGAAGCGCTCGAGCGGCTTGGCGTTGAGACAAGCTATGCCGATGTGCCAATCGGAGAATTTATGGTCTTTTCGAACATGCGGTTGGTCTGGGAGCTGAATGATGCGCTTGATCAAACATTGCGTGGCGATATAAACCGGATGCCAAAACAAATCGTATTGATCACGCAGGGGAATGAGGCGGGCTTATGGGAAGTTGCAGTGAGAAGCCGGGATCTTATTCATCTCATGTCAGAAGCGGATCCGTTCGAAGCGATAAAGGCCTCATCTGAAACTACGAAAGTCAGTGAGCCGATTCGTGAGCTATCTCCTTCCGAAGTAAAAATGTTCATTAAGGCCATGGATCGGGACATCCATATTCTGGATCAAACCGTGGATGGTCGGGGAGCTATTTTGGGAAAGAGCCTGGAAAGGCCGCTGAGTTTTCCAAAAGCAGAAGATTTACGCGCCTACCTCGCAAGGATTGAGCGCATTTATGATCGTCAGACTGGCCACCGTCAGGCCCGTTCCGAGTTGAGAACCGAACCCGCCAGTTCCGAAACCCGCGAGCCCAATTTCCGCAATGTCGCGGATTTTGGCGGCCATAAAGTGGATGCGGCTGAGGTTAAGAGGGCATGGATTAACGGACATTCTCAGGACCTGGAGCGGCGGGCCAAGATACGTCGCGGAATGCTTCTGCGAGAAGCGGACATCGATATCGATGCTGAAATAGCGGCACGCAAAGGGCCTGTCAGGATGCTTGATCTGGGCGCGTGGCAGGCAGATCTCCTGAGGGACTTGAAAAATAAATATTCTCAGATCAAAGATGCCATTGCTGTTGATAAGGGATATACCGGCAATGCCGTTCTTGACGGCGTGGAAATGAGATTGGAGGATGCCAACGCGTTTCTGGCAAATGACAAGACGTCCTATGACTTCATACAAGCCTGGTACTCCGCTTCGGCATTCGGTGATCCGGAAGTTCTTCAGGCCGTGCAAAAGGAATTGGGCGTCTCTGAAGAGGATATTACGATGGCTACGTTCTTCCCGACACTCCTTTTTCTTAATGCAGAAGCTGAACGGCAGGGCCAAGGGATGGCCCGGGGATTTGAGCTCGCACTCCAGATGAGAAGCATAACGCACCGGGTTTCCAAAGAACAATTGAAACTGGCTGTGATGAATAAGGTCACGCAACTTCTGGAATCCCGCGGGGAGTTGGCGAAATTCACCGCTTTGATCAACCGGGTGGAAAGCTCTGTGGCCGTTCATAGGGACCGGATCGGACAGCAAAGACTCCTTCGGGAGCCTGCGGTAAATGTGCTGGCCATCGTCGGCTTTCAGCATGCTACGATGTTCGATCAGCCTCTCGCCCAGGAATATTATGAAAGGGCCAAAGCGGCGGGCCTCGCTCCTGCCCGGACAGAGTTGCAAACTCGGGACGTCGGGATGGTGGTCGAAAAGCTGCTAACATCCGGCGCATTCGGCCGTTCTGAGGCGAGGCGAACGGAGCAGGAAGAACAGGGAATACCCCCATGGACTATTTCCGGAAAAAGATCGATTTGGAGTTATCTGCTGCCTGAAAAACCGCTTGACGGTGAGGTGAAAGCTGTATTGAGCCCGGCCCAAGGGGAACTGATAGAGACGGTCATGAACCTTGCGAAGAAAGATCTTGAGGATTTGAAACAGAAATTCCAGAACGAACGGGTGATGATGTATGTCCGGCGTTATGCGGAGCTTCTGGAGAAGATGAAATCCATTACGAAAGACGAAAATATCGGGAACCGGGGAGGCAGCGAAACGCTTGAAGAGCTTGTAAAGGAATTTGACAGGTTTCAATGGCGCCAGATGCTTCCGGGAAAGACCGCCCGTCAGTCGTTCCCCTCCGGCATTGCGCTCCTGGCTCAATACGTTTACGTCCTGGACTTGCTAATGTCGCAATGGGACAGACTTCAGCAAAAACCGGATCCGAAGATGTTCTTCGAAGTCGGTCTTACAATCATGAAAGAGAAAATTGTCGCCGGCTACAGAACTGACAAAAGCGTCAAAAAAGGTTTGCGCGACACGCAATTCCAGACGGACCTTGCCGAAACATTCGCCCGGCTCTACCGGGAGATCACAGAAGATCCTCAATGGCAGGAGTACTTGAGTCTGTCCAGGGATTATGAGGCGATCATGATCTCGCTTCGGGAAATCGGGTATGGGTACAACGCGAGCGACCTTTCGGTTCTTTTGGCAATGGCAAGCAACAAGGACGAAAATCTGAAGAAGATCCGATTGCTTAAGGACATACCCTGGCTCCGCTTCGATTCATATGGGCCGCTCTATTATGAAGATCCCGTGATGGCAATGACCGGACAGCGGGGCTTCGGTGTCATGTTGATGGCCATGACGGAACTGCAACAGTCATCAAAAGCAAAGATCCCAAGGTTGATCACGGACGGCCTTTGCCGGTATCTGACACGGTTTCAGTTTGTGCCGGTGAGCGGAGGGCACTCCGCGTATGATTTTTATGTCGGCGTTAAACCGCACGACCTATCTGAAGATCATCTAAACGCGTTTAATCAAGTAGTTGCTCAGAGGCTCTACTCCTTCAGTCCGGAGCAGTATGAGCGACTTTTTTATCTGGCGCGCCATCCGAGTCCGGAGGATGGCGAGGACGTGTTTGAATCGAGAGGCTGGAATCGCCTTGCGCCCTTGATCGGTGAGGGGGGGCCTCTGGAGAAGCAGGCGAGTCTTGTATGGAGAAAAGTGTTGAGCCAGAATGACCGGACGATCGCGGAGAGCGCGGAGGCTTTGACCCGCCTTATGGAAACGGCTACAGACGAAACGACGCGGATGATGAAGCTTTCGGAATTTTTCCTAGCGGAACGGTTGCGGCTCATGGATCTAAAATATCCCGTTTCCGAGATTAACGGGAAGAAAGTCACGGCGCTGATCAGCGAACACCGTCGGTTGAAAGCGCTCGATCCCGCGAATAAAACGGAGTTGGAGTCCTTCGTTGCGGATCGGTCCCAGCTGGATTCAATAACTCGAGGCGAAAGCGAAGAGATCCCTGTGGGAACTCTCTTTCCGGACAAGAAAATCGAAGTGTTCTACGAATACGTCCAGCGAGTGATGGAACGGAGCCAGTCGGCGGATCGCAAAAATGAAGCACATACGCGTAACCGCAGCTGGGTCGGAGCATCCGATAAGTTTCCGATGGAGGACGCGAACGGGTTGTATTTGCATGGTACCGACGTCGCACACCTTTCCGGTATCCTGAGGTTGGGAAATCTGGCCGGGGAAGCGCGCGGAGCGGAGGCCGGGGCTGACGGGTTTTTAGGGCATGCTGACTTTTCCAGACTGAACAAACGGGGATCGGATTTTTCCGCAACAGTTTACGGAACAGTGGCGGGCCGGACCGCGGAGGGCTCCGGACAGATCTTGCTGGCTTACCGGAGGCCCGGCGCGTGGGAACCCGGCACGGAATACAACGGACACGGTCCTGAACACGCTCTCATGTTGGGCGGGATGCCTTCTACGGAAACTTCGGCGATCATTCTGACGCACCCGGATAGTACCTTGGAAAAAGCCAAGCGCGCGGTGGCGCGAAACGGGTTCTATATTCCGATTTACAGCAAAGAAGGAGAATTGAGATTCAGCCAGGAGGATTACGATAAGTTGCGGGACGAAGTGGGTTCGAACCGGGTGACGCCGATCCTCGATCAATTTTCCGGCATTCCGTCGTTGACACGTCTGTACGAATCAAAAGTGGACGCGACGATGGGACAGCAGCAAGTCCAGGGAGAAGGAACTACCTTGAGGCAACATACGGCGATGGCGATGTTCGGTTTCGAAACGCTGTTTTCCGGGGAGGAGCGTTTCCCTTCCAACTTGCCCAAGGGGATCGATAGGGAATTTGTCATGAAAGTTCTGGCGGTGCACGATATCGGAAAATTTGTCGAGCGCGGCCGGCAGCATCCCCTTACCGTGGAAATGCTAAAAAACCTCAAGGGGCTGCCATTTACTGAGCCGCAACTCCAGATTGCCATCGCGTTGCTTCAGGATGATCTTATTGGCGAATACTTGAAGAGCGGAGATGCCGATACTTTGAATAAATCGGTGGAATTATTAGACCAAAGCTATAAAAAATGGAATCTTGAAATAACGGGTCTTACGGTCGGGCAATTTTTCAGTCTCTATAAAATGATCCATGCCGCGGATATTTTTGCCTATACGGATAAGGCCGTTGATGAGGGTGGTGTTCCGGGAGTTGCCTCGATCGGTCAGCACCTTTTGCGTTTTGACAATCTGGGGAAAGCACAATTTGACGTTGAAAGAGGCCGGCCGGTCTTTGCAGAAGGTACGGAAACGCGCTATCGGAACTTGGAAGCCGCGGTCGCTGGTGTTCAACAGTCCGCAGAGTCCATTCGTTCCGAGATGAGGACGGAGGGACAAGGGAAGCCGCAATCGATCCCGGCAGATGTTCGGGAAGCATTAAACCGCTATGATCTCGGTGCCATTAAGACCATTTCGCGTATGCCCGGCGATCAAAGTACCCTGGCTGAGTCCTATCGGGTCGATACTGATAAAGGGAGCTTTGTGATCTCGCCGACAGGCTTGCGGAAACGGCCGGCAGCGATCACCTGGGAAGCCTCATTTCTCAAGAAACTGGACTTGGCGATTGTTCCAGTGATGATGCCAGCGAAATCCGGAGAACCGTTTGCCGAATTTAGCGGAAGTTATTACACAGTTCGCCAATTTAAATCCGGGGATCTAGTCGGATGGGGGAAGATCCAAGGCGAAAAACTTATAAATGCCGCAAAGGCATTGGCCCAATTTCATGATTCATCGGCAAAGGTGTACCCTCAGGGTGAAAATCTGAAGCCTTCCGAATACATTTATCCGCTGGCGGATCTGTCCAGCCAACAGGAGATGATCCGGTTCTTTGCGCGGGCGCGAGATGATATTGCATCGGACCCGGCAAAACGTCAAAGGAAGGCGCATCAGTTTTACATCGATAGTTATGATCTGATCCTTGACCATGTCAAAACGCTTCAAAGGAATGCTTCCCGGGGCCGTTACGACGGTTTCCTTCGTCTTATTGTGCATGGTGACTTTAATTCCCGTAATCTCCTTTTCGAATCAGACATCCTCTCGTCTCTCCTCGACTATGATTACTCCAGGAATGCCTTGAGGATCCAGGATATTGCGAACGGTGCCATTCCAATCAACTGGACGGAAGATCGGCCCGTGGATTTCGCTTCTCTTATCGAATTCCTAAACGCCTATCAGCAGGAAAGCCGTATTCCATTAACTCAGGAAGAAGTCCGGCTTCTGCCGGATGCCTATCGCGCTTGGTTCCTGGAAGAGATGGCATTTGGCGTACATCAGCTTGAAAACGAGGGCTGGACCGATGAACAGAAGATCGACTGGCTGCGGGGGATCATGATGAATCTAAATGCCCTTGATGTGTCGCTTGAACGTGGCGATTGGGAGCCGGTTTATCAATCCATTCGCTCCGAGGCGAAAGAGGATGTGCAAGAAATCGAGCGGCTTTTTGAAGATTTGAAAATTCCAGTCCGAAAAATGGCTAGAGCTATGGGGCTTTATGTTACGACGCCTGGCTATTCAATGGACGCTGTCAATTTTGCGATCGATGAGTACAGGAAAATGAGACAAGGACCATTGAATTTTACGGATGCAGGCAGTGGCCAGGGACCGCTTGCTTTTCGTGTTGCCAAGAAGCATCCAGATCTTCGTGTGACCGGCATTGAATTTGACGCACAGCTTTCCCAGGACAGTCAGGATGTTCTTAATCTTGCAAAGGCCCGCGGTTTGGAATGGGCCCAACGGGTTGTTTTTGTTCGAGATGATTTCAATTCCCCGGAAAGCCAAAAACGATTTAAAGATGCGGACATCGTCTATTACATCGAAATGGGAACAACGCGGGCGAACGATTTCGTGATGACTCTGACCGAAAATCTGAAGCCAGGAGCGATGGTTATCACCATTGGAGCGTATCTCCCGGACGATCAGAAACTTCCTTTAATGGCGACCGGCATGTTTGATGTTGTGAAATATGAACAGTATCCTGACATGAGCGTCTATGTTCGCCGCTCTGAGTCGCGGACGGAAGCGGGGGCAGGTTGGCAGTCCTGGGATCCGATGTTGGCCAGAGAACTTGATACGCTCGGAGAAATGTTAGCGGCCGCTGCCTCAATGGTCCAACCGACCCGTTTCAATGAATTTCCGAAGGACGTTCTTGAGGGACTGCAGAGCGAGTTGAACAAAGCCACGTCTCAAAACATTAGGTCGATTCTGGAAATCATGGAGGGCAGCATTCACAACCTCCAAAGAGGGTACGAAGAACGTCCGGCTGAGCCAAAGCCCGGAATCCCGCCCGAGGCCCTCGAGGCATTCAAAAATAAGCTAAACGATATTTCCGGTCAGATAATGCATACTTTTCTGATATCGGCGCAACGCTCCGAGTCCCGTATGAATGCGGAGGCGGAAGCGCCGGGCATTATTTCCCGGGCGGAAAATGTCGAGAGGCATCCGGATGGATGGCTCGAAAAGTTTAATCTGGCGATCGGTATGCCTAAGGCTGAGGAACTCCCTCGTATTACCAAGCCACGCCTAAATAAGATCATAAAATATATTATGACCGCTGCCAGGAAAGGTAAAGAAGCAGAGACTCTCGAGAAAATAAAAAAAGCGACAAGTGGCCGGCCCACGCTCATAGGAAAATGGGGCGCTCTGGTAAGCCCGGGCGGGTTGTTGAGTCAGGCGGTTGATGAAGAGCTGTGGCGTCAACCGTTATTAGACTTTTCCCAACGCTCCGAGGCAAGAGCGAACCAGGAGAATCTCGAGAAGATACCGGCCGGAATGCGTGTTCGGATCAGGACCACGCCTTTGACCTGGGCGCGTAATCTGGCGCTTTGTCTTTTCGCTGCCGGATCCATGATGGGAACCATGATCGCAGAGATTCTCGATGAGGCCAGGCGAGCCCAGGACCAGATCGATAAGATTTATAAGCAAACTGTGAGTGATGAGAAAATTATCGAGGCGGCGATGAAAAAGGAAGAGGCCAATAAAAGTAAGAGCCGCGAGGCTCTGAAGCAGGAAATGATCAGGAATCTCGAGCCGATCATCAATAAAGTGCTAACCGCCTACACGCCGTTGCAAAAGCAGAAATTCCTTCAACTCTTGATCTTCACCTACTTAATGGAAAACGGACGATGGGGCGGAGAAGAGATCCAGAAGACTTTCAGAAACAAACCGGTCTTGATCGCGGTCTGGAAACCCCAGATCGAGGTCGGAACACTTGAGGACTATATAGAAAATAAAGCCAAATATGGCCCCTTCATCGTGCCGGATTATTCTCAGGCGAACGAGGATGCAAATTGGATTCACGCTATTGCCGAGCAAATGGGGCTGATTTTTGCGGAGGTGGATCCGCAAACCGGAGTCCATCGCTTTAATATCCAGAGTTTTGATCGCTGGATCAAGCAAGGAGCGGCGATGAAAAGAGCCGATCCGAAGAAAAAAAATTATCGCGGCTTAGCGATCGCCTATAAGGGGGTCACCGATGCGGAGCAGTTGCAGTACGTGATGTTTGGAGCGCAGATGGCAAGGCACATTCGAAGTGAATCGTCCCGGAAGGTACTGGAAGGACTTAAGACGGAAGAGCAATTTCTCGCGGCGTATAGTGCCTGGTGGCGCGGAGGATTTTCCGCCGAAGAAATGGAGACCAGAAAAGGACATATCACCTTTGCCCATAGGATCTCAGAGGCATCGATCCTTGCGCTTTCTAGCAAAGAAACGCAAAAGCGTGCCGTCGCGGTAGCAGCATCCGGTCTCAATGCCGCTCCGGGTTTCCTGGGCGCGATCGGGCTTGACAGTTATTCAATGCGCGGAAAAGGGAGGGTCACGACGACTGTCTTGCAAGGTCCGTCCAAAGCCGTCGCGAGAAGTGCTCAAATTCCTCCATTGGTGCCGGGTACGGAGAGAGAAAGGTTGAAAGCGGCTCGATTGGCGGCGGTGGATGCATCCCTGAAAAATGGCCCGGTTACCGTGTCTTCCGCGCAGGTTTCTCCCGGCAAGGGAATGCCGCGGAGGGTGGCTTTAGAGATTTTGAATATACAACCAGCCGCAAAAACACCTGTGACAAAACCCGCGGCAACAAAATCCAAAAAAGCCCGCTCCGAGGCGAGGAATGCAGCGCGGTTTGTTCAAGAGGTAAGTGATAGAAAAATTTCAATCAAAGAAGTCTTGATCCCTAATCTGATTTATCCAGCTTCTTCGAAGGGGGGAGCAAAATCAAGCCCAGGGGTTCTCATAGAGGACGGCTATGACTGGACAAAACCGCTCTCAGAAAATCAAACCTCGCCGGTTGTTTTTCATGGGACCATTGTTCCTTTCTTAGAAAACATTATGGAGCATGGCCTGGATCCCAGATATGACATCATCGATCCCGAGGACTTCAATGTGCTTACAAAAGCAGTTAGTGACCCGGGAGTAAAAGACCAAACGCATAGAGAAACCATATCCTTAACATTTGATATTAGCGTGGCTCGTAATGCGGCTGTTGGTGGGCCTGAGAGACTGAGCGAGATTTTAAAGAACCTGAGCCGTCTTTATGGCGTTGGAGGATTGCGGGCTGGGTTAAGGCCTGAGCTTGTAGATAATAGTCCGGAAATAATGAGGTTTTACGAAAAATATTCATCGCGCATCTATCCAATAGCACCGATTGTTTTGGTCGTGCGGACGAATCTGGCTGGATTGGAAGTTCTGGGGGGCATGAAGAATGTTTTAGAGCGTGATGAATTGCAGTTGGCGCTAAGATCAGGACGGCGCGCACAAGCGGGAGCGGAATATCTGGATCCTGAAGATTTAGCTTATCATTATGTGTTTTCTGTTGGTAAAGAAATGAAAGACGCCCCCCTGTCCGATGTGATTCAAAAAAGTGTACGTCAAACCAATTATGTAGTACCGGTTCAAAGCGTTGGCCCCGCGGAAATTATTGGCATCGTTATCCCTTCAGAAATGAAACAAAATTCTAAAACGTTGAAAATCTATGAGCCTCAGGATTTCCTGATGACCTATAAGAGATATTTGTCGGAGCCGGAAAGTATGCCAGGGACCTCAGGGCCAGGTCTTGAGAGGCGCTCGGAGGAACCTAAGAAGGGTGCCCTCCGCTCCGAGGCGCGGGCGAAAACTACAATGCCGAAGGTTCAAAAGTCGCGTCGAGGGGAGATCCCCCCCATCAAAGGCCAAACTTTTGATGATGATTGGAGATCGTTCAAAATATTCCAAGATGCGTTGACAAAGCTGGGGGACATTTCCAAGCAAGATTGGCTGATGGATCCGCGTGAGTTTCTGGCACGAAACGGTTCCCCATTCAAACAGGAATTGGCGGCAATGAGCCTTGAGGAGCTGGCGGGTGAAAAAGGCCTTCTCAGGTTTGTAAAGAAAGACGCGATGGGAGGATCCGTAATCGAAGATAGGGATTATTTTATGGAACCGGATGCTCTCAGAAGGCTACTCAAGTTCAGAGTTTTTATGATCGAGGGGAAAAATGTCTACAATGCTCTCAGCCATGTTCTGAAAATTTTCGAGGGGGAAACAATGTTATCGCAAGGAGCCGATGCAAGTTATCGGCAGAAGATCCTTGAATTCGGCTTGTGGGTGGGGGAGTTAGCGGAACGCATGAGCAAAAAACCGTCCCGATCGGAATTGCGGACAGATCAACAGTCCGTTCCTGACCCGCAGAGCGCGGAAGGATTACGGCGGATTGCTGAAAAATATTTTGATCCCGAAAATTGGCCAAAGTTGCTTCGTCAAAAAGCCGAATATTCTCTTTCCAGGATCAACAGCCTTAGCGTGAAGTTGGAGCTTCGTTCCGTGTCTTCTTCCATGGATTGGGTCAATGAACCCATCAATCGCCGCCGACTCATCGAAACAAACGAAGGGTATCTCCTGGGACCGTTGTTGATGGTTCTCCAGCAGGTCAGTGGAACGTTGGAAAATGTCCGGAAGTTTTTCATAGCGGAATCGGGCGCGGCGATCTGTTCGGTTCTTGTGATCCATGCAAGAAAAGGTCATCAGGTCCTTCTAGCCTCTGCGCATCTCAGCCGCCTCGTGGACCGGCCTGAGGCGCTCCAACGAGTTTATGATTATCTCAAAAAGGGTTATCAGGAATTGGAGGTTCTGCTCATTACCTCCGATGAAAATTCCGGACTCGATGTGCTGAAAAATGACCCTCGTATTCAATTCAGAAGCATTCCGATCCACCGTGATGAAAATGGGCAGGTGTTTTCGAGCCAGGCTCTTGCGGATTCTGAAAAACAGAATTCGACGGGCGGCATTGTCTCTGATGTCTTGGTGCATGAACAGGGCGTTGCCATCGTTACGCAGCGGCATCAATGGAACACGCAACAGTACACACATCTTCATACCGAGCTGGTCCTCTGGGAAGATCTTTTTAAAGAAGTTTCTTCCAAGATTTCTCTCACGGCGGGAGCGGACAGGAAATCGGATTTGCGTTGGGATCAGAATCCCCTAGTTGGATTGACCCAGGCTACGACCGAAGAGGTCATGAGCCAGGTGAAGGCGGGTGGGGTGGATGGCGTGGAGGTGGAAATGACAAAGCGGGCGGAATTGCGGCGGGCGGAACTCGGGGCGAATTTTGATCTGCATGTCCGGGAGGTGGAGACAGAATTGAATGGTCAGGCGGATCCGGCTGTTTATGTTCAAAGCGCCAGATTCGGGAATTCGGTTCACGCGGCGCTGGATCCTTTGGGAGACGCGAAGGATCTTGATTCTCTTGTGTCGAAGGTTCAGGCCTTTTCGCTTGGCGGCGAACTTCCCGACCTTGCCGGGGAGGAGAATCTGGTGGATGCCAAGGTCCGGCTTGACCACGCAAAGATCGCAGAGGCACAGGCGCGGTTGGAGAACGCGATCGCCGGAATGGTCGCAAATGCCAAAGGCCCGCTGATCTCCATCCTGATGGATCTTCCCACCAACGGCGAAGATGGCGAGATCATCCTCAAGAGTTTCGGCGAGACAGTGCGCCGGCTCTGTGTGTTATATAATCCGAAACTCGGGCAAAATCCAGGCCGCGCCTTGAATCAGCCCGGAAGGGTCGTGACATTGCTTAATTACAACCGGCAAGAGGCTAACGAGCTGGCCCAAAAAGTTATCAGCGGCAGCGATGAGAACTGGGCATTCCTTCCATACAAGCTGAATCTTTCGGGCCTGGGTATTCCGTCGTTTCGCTCTGGGATCCGGAGCATGGCAGACACAGATCTGAAGCGCTTGGCAATGACGGTGATCTTCTTCGCGATGCAGAAGTATGCTATGCTCAGCAAAGCACAGCAACAGGCGATCGGCAGAAATGCAGAGTTGCTAAAGGGCTATCTGGACGACCCGGCTGTTACGTCGCTCCTGACATTCACCGGAGACGGAGTCTCCATTAGCGCTCAAACTTTAGTCCAAAATTTTATGGCAGAACAAGATATCGGGAAAGCGGCTTAATGGTTACTGTGCTTGTATATCCAATGCCGCGCTGGCCCCTCGGTGAACGACAACCGGTCCACAACCGGTCCACTTCGTCCTTCCAAATGCCGCGTTTCTTGAGTAAAATCGCATCATGCTGATCCTGGAAATCCTGAAAGCTCACCATCGATTTCAAGTCCGCTGCTTGGTCCTATGGGATGAGGCGGGGGCATGGTGTGGAAAGTCATGAATTATCCAACCGTTTTTGATCTTATCGCGAATGAATTTG
>Ga0114951_10003736_pt1 | contig 15495 bp, 9 predicted proteins | sample AM7aDNAmetaG_FD_88677 | JGI IMG/M metagenome (GOLD analysis project Ga0114951, IMG submission 88677) | Freshwater microbial communities from Finland to study Microbial Dark Matter (Phase II) - AM7a DNA metaG | ecosystem: Environmental > Aquatic > Freshwater > Lake | place: Finland: Lake Alinen...
AAACTGCATTTGATAACTTCTGTAAGAGGTGTTTTTCAAAGTATGGATATGACCAAAGCAAGCATCCACGATATTCATTATTTGTCAGATGTTAAGTATTCAGGATTAAATAATTGTGTTTTGTTAGGCGACAAAGGGTACCTTTCCAAAACTCATCAACTCGATTTATTCACTTGTTGTAATATTAATCTGGCAACTCCAAGTAGAAACAACCAGCATGTCAAAGAACACTATCCCTTTATTTTCAAAAGATTTAGAAAGAGAATCGAAACCATTTTTTCTCAACTCTGCGATCAATTTATGCTTAAACGTAATTATGCTAAATCATTTGCAGGGCTTTCAGTTCGGATTCTTTCCAAAATCACCGCTCTTACTTTGTTACAATACATTAATTTTCAAAACAATAAACCCATTAACCATATTAAATTTGCTCTCGCATGTTAATAGCACAACGGGTATTATTATGTAAGTTTGACTGAGATTTATACCAAAGATCATTTATGGATTGTAAAGAAATTGATGATCAATTAGATCAATGGATATAAACCCGTTAATGCTGAACCAGAACCTTTCTGAAAATATTCAATTCGGGCGTTTTGATGCTCAGAATATAAATCCCGGGAGATAACCTGCTGACATCCATTTCTTCAGCAGATGTTTCCATGATAATTTGTTTCTGAGCATTCATTAACATTACATGTTTATTAGCAGATGGGGTAATAAAAACCACTTGCAACCTTTTACCTGCAGGATTCGGGAATATTTTTACAGATTCTTCTTCATTCCGCATATCATTTATACCATTGGCACAGTTACCTATAGTATATGAGAATGCAACCTCCCTGTTATGGTGCACGCCGCTTATTGTATCAGCAGGCAAATAAGCCCTCACGTAATCCACTTTTACGCATGAGGGTGACACAGTAACCCTGATGTGCCCTGTTCCATTTAGTGTATCGGAGGTATATGCACCGGCATTCGCCAGCATACCGATTTCGTATGTCGAATCGCTGGGCATGGGGACTTCCTGGTAGGTAACACCATCCATGACCTCATGGGCGAAAAGGTGGTCATGCCCCTGGAAAAAGATATTCACGCCATTATCAACAAATAACTGGTGGATGGGTTTTGCCCATCCTGGACGTTTGGTTGCAAATAAATAGTTTCCATTGCCATCGTATCCCCCCCATTCATAATAATGAGCCTGAACAATGCCTCCCCTGCCTTCTCCACTCACATGATGGGCAAAAACAAATTTGTATTGTGCCGTAGAGCTTTCCAGCGTTTTTTTCAGCCAGGTGTATTCTGGAAATCCTAAGGACCAATTCCATTTCTGAGGTTTTGCAGATGTATCACAATCATACCTGTAAACATCCATGACGACAAACAATGCATTTCCCCAATTCCATGCATAATAGTTTTCCGGCTGCCCCATACCGTATCCTTCATGTACAGTATCACCGGTGTAAAAATTGTTCGGGTATGGGTTCGGGTAATAAAATTTCCTCCACAATGTGCCATAAACAGCCATATTATTGGGCGGCGTCTGATGTAAATAATAATCTTTTTCACCTTCGTGGTTGCCAAGACATAAAAATAAAGGTATTGAATGGCATATACTTCCGTAATACGGCCTGTAAACCTTGTGCAACGAATCGAGCTGAACTGATGTGATTGTAAACGGGTTATGGTCGTCACCGAAATTATCACCCAGATCAAGCATAAAATCGGGCATATCTTTTGCCTGGTTTGCCAATGTAATTCTGTACATATTCGGAACACCTTTCTTGTCGTTCAGGTGCTCATCCGATTCGACCGTGAAGGTAAATGTGCTTCCAACAGCCCTTTGTGTATGAAAACTATGTTCAGTCCCTGCAAGGAATGATCCGGTTCCAGTGAGCCGGTAGCGGGTCCTGTAATAATACCTTGAATCAGGAATTAGATTCTGCAAATCAATCTCATCCGGAATTCCACTGACATTCGAAATCTGGCCGGTGGAGCCTGAATACACTCCTGATTGCGTTCCGTATTCGATAAAAAGGTCAACATTGCGGTCAAATAAAATGCTCGCGGTAACAGAAGCATCGGTTGGCCTGCCTAAAATTTCTGTAAAATTTTGCCCTGGCAGGAAATTGCTTTTTAAGAGAAGAAAGAGCAGGCAAATCTTGAGAATTAATTTCATAAATAAATTTTTACTTCTTTATAAGTTTCGTTGTATGAATCGAATTCAAATCTTTCACAGTAATAAAATATACGCTGCTCCTTAATCCCGAAAAATCCTGCTGTTCAATGTGTTTACCATTCCAAATGGTCTGGCCGCAGATATTTGTCAGAACATATTCTTCCATGCCGTTTGTATTATTTACGAATATTCTATCCGTAAAAGGATTCGGGTAAAATTGGGATGAAGTATTCTGATCCTTCATTTCATTAACACCCGTAGGATATAATTCAATAAAATTCCCGGGAGTCATATCCCTTCCTGTGAATGCCGAATAGTCAGGAGCATACTTGTATATCCTGAAAACAGAATTCATTGTTTCGTCCGGATGGCCGGGATAATTGTGAGGTATAGAATCGCCTTGTGTCAACGGGCCTGTGTTTGTACATGGGTTTATATATTTCCACACGACATTTCCTGAAGAGGTCACTTCATAAAATGTACCCACCGGGCCTACATCAATTATTGTATTACCGTTAGGCATCCGCTGAGTGCCCGAAATATCGAGGGCATACATGGAAGCTGGCGGACTCGCGACATACTGCCAGGTGAGGCTGGATGGAGCAAATGCAGTGCCTGTTGTATAGGAATAATTTCCGCTTCCGTCAACAGGCGGGGTTATCTCGTCAATCGATGAATAATTTCTGTTGACACCATTATTGAAGCACATCAGGTCCCCTGCCCCCGGGCATCCTGATTTAATCCATTCTGCATCGTGCTGCTCAAAATATTTATGATCGGCGGCAGTTCCTGCTCCGTATGTTAAGGGGTTCCCCCAACGGTAAAGCAGGTCGCCCCCTTTGCCCCGATTGCCACCTGTATGTCCAGCAGCTTCTGCAGTTGTTGTACTGTGGTCAATTATCCATACCTCGCTGTTACCTCTTACACTCACGGCAATCTGGTCAAAAGAAGGATTGTAATCAATACTGTTCATGTGATTCCAGAAAATAGGCAGGTTTCGGTGATCGCCTGCTGCATCTATCAGTTCAGGGTAAGCGGAAGGTACACCGTAATTCTGTTTGGTAGCATCGTGATTCTGAATCAGGTGGTCCCACACATGCCATTCCCAAACTACCGTTCCACCTGTCGGATAGGTAGGTTGAACCTCAACAATACAGTCGGGCAGCATGTAATGCGTCTGTCTGAAATCAGGTTGTATCTTTGTAGTATCAAATCCGGCAGCTTCCACCTCAGCAGTTGTCTTCTTTTCAATGACCAGCATGATAATATTCCCGTTGGGAAGTTTCTTGATATCATGATGCTGCATCCTTTGATTGGTGGAGTAATCCATTGACCATACCAGACTGTCGTTCCAGTCATATTCCTCTATCCTGCCGCCTTCTCCTCCTCCTGAGCCAAACGAACCATGTGTCATACATGTCCTCAGCAGATGCCCGTTTTCAAGCAGGTAAACTGATTGCCCGGGAGCATATGTACTGCGGGTCCACTCATTGATTTTACGACCTTCATTGTTAATCAGATATGTCATGGTGTTCTGCTTGGGAGCAAACAAAGTGTATCCCTTATAAGTGTTGGCTGTATCATTGATAAATACACCCATAGTCTGAGACTTCTGTCCCGGTGATGTTTTTGTCAGTAGAATCGAGATGATCAAACCGGCCAATAATAAAACTCTTTTCTTTGCCATAATATATTACCTTCGAATATTTAATTTTTATATATCATTTTTTTTGTTTTCTGCCTTTACCAAGATCAGAAGGAGTATAGAATTCAGGAATGCTTCCGGTTAATGTATTGCCTGGTGTCAGGGCTCGTCCTGAAAGTGCGGGATGATCATCCTGGTATCGATATGCCCTGTATACATAATTGTACTTTGGATAATTATCAACTTTGACTTTCTTTATTCCGTCACCAGTAACTGGATTGATATACTCCCACACAAGGACAGAATCGTTCGCTATTTCAAATATATGACCGTCGTTCGAAGAGCATATAAGCGTGTTGCCGTTTGGCAATCTTTGTGCACTGCCACCGGTGGTGCTGTAGAATGTGGTATTGTTCTTACTGGAAAATTTCCATACGATCTGTTTCGACTGGTTTTTCTTCTCCTTCATCAGGTTGGTGTTCGGGCTGTTCACAGTAGAGTAGCCTGCCGTAGGCGGATTGACATAACTACCGGTATTGGTTCCTGAGGAGTTAAGAAAAGGATTAATCTCGTAAATATAAGACTGGGACGTCGGCTCACAAAGATTCTGGTCATTATTAAAGACCAGAAAATGCCCTGCACCTGTCAGGACGGTTCCTATCCACTGAATATTATGTGAAGCCCCGAGCTGCTTATGACCGGCAGAACATTTTTCCCAATTGGGGGAAACCGAGGGAGGATTCCCCTGGTTATACCTGGCCGGATCGCCGAAACGATAAAGAAAGTTACCCGTACTGCTTGCTGCAAGCGCTATGCTCGCTGCAGTATCATTCGCCACGAAAGTATTTCCATGGTCGATCACATAAAATTCTCCGTGAACGGAATTGATGACGATCTGGTCCAGTCCCTGGTTATAGTCAAGAGAATTACAATCCAGCCAGTTGTTTTGAACCGAATACCCGGGCTTATTGAGATTTATTCTTCCCGGTGTGTTTGCTACCACTCCGTACGTTGATGCAATGGAAGAATACATACTCTGGACCACATGATCGAAAAAACACCACTCCCAGATGATCCTCCCCTGCCTGTTCACTTCAACAACAGCATCCATCTGGGGGTCGGTGTATGTTTGAGATGCATCACATCCTTTCGCAAGACATTCCCCCGAAGTAAGGTCTTTATTGGCAATGTACAGAAGGGTCGAGTCGCCAAGTTTTGGATTATATATTTTAGCAAAATCACCATGACAATGATAATTGCTGCGGGTTTCAGTGTACTGCCAGACGATATTACCGTCCCAGTCAAGTTCTTCAAATGTATTCTGGTTGGAAGGATTACTTCCGGTAGCATCCAGCAATGTACCTGCATCCGTAAAACGCGGATTGTTTCCGATAGGCCATGAATGGACCACACGACCTTCCATATCTATCAGATAGGATGTGCCTTGCGCTGCAAACAGAGTATATCCGTTAAATGTATTCGTACAATCCCAGTAGTTTGTTTCCGTCCTGACCATGTGATTTTGTTGTGCCGTTAAAGCAAAAACCATCAACACAAAACCTGCCGATATAATAATTCCTTTCATACACCAATGTTATTTTATTAATATTATTTTTTTACTTACAAGCATATTGTCAGCCTTGACAATACATAAATAAATTCCGCTTGTTACCTGTGATCCGTGATCATCTGTAGCATCCCATGCAATGGTATAAGTTCCCGGAGAATAGTTCCTGCCTGTCAAGGTCTTAACCTGTGTACCGGAGAAATTGAAAATCTCAATGCTGATATTCCTGGTTTCCTTGATAATGAATTCAACATTAGTTATGCTAGAAAACGGGTTAGGATAAGTTCTGGTATAAAAATCTCCCTGTTTATTAGGGTTATTGTCAAAGTTGTCATGTATTGAAGTGATTATATCAGAGGGTGTCCAGTAATCAGGAGTGCTTCCAGTCATTGTGTTTCCCGGGGTCAGATTCTGCCCGCTCAATGCCGGCTCCGTAGTGCTATATCGGTAAGCTCTGAAAACTCCGTTATAGGTCGGATAGTTGTCCATTATTATTTTCTTTATACCGTCGCGGGTCATTGGATTGGTATATTCCCAGACTACCGATTTATTTGTGGAATCCACCTCAAAGAAAAGCCCGTCATTCATGGCACATATCAGGGTATTTCCGTTCGGCAGTCGTTGTGCACTTGAACCTATAGTACTGAACATGGATGTATTGTTTTTGCTCGAGTAAGTCCATACGATCTGTTTCGATTTATTTTTTGACACCTTCATCAGGTTGACATCCGGTGAGTTAACAACATAATAGCCGGCATCAGGAGGGTTTACATAATGCCCTGTATTGGTGCCATTGGAATCAAGATAAGGGTTGATCTCATACGCGTATGACTGAGGTGTCAGTTCGCACAGATTCTGGTCGTTGCAGAAAATCAGGAAATGGCCGGCACCCGTCAATCCGGGCTTAATCCATTGTATATCGTGGGCGCCTCCAAGCTGTTTGTGACCGGCAGTACATATTTCCCAGTTTGTAGCCACAGTAGGAGGATTGCCCTGGTTGTACTTGGCAGGATCGCCAAACCTGTATAGAAAATCGCCTGTACTGCTTGCAGCAAGTGCTATGCTTGCTGCTGAATCATTGGCAACGAAAGTATTCCCGTGATCAATTACATAAAATTCTCCATGAACAGAGTTTACGACAATCTGGTCCAGTTCCTGGTTATAATCAAGAGAATTACAATGAAGCCAGTCGCTCTTTACTGGATTGCCCCGCATATTCAGATTTATTTTCCCAGTTGAGTTGGCAACTACTCCGTAATTGGGTTTCGAAGGATATTTGTCCTGTACAATGTGATTGAAGAACCACCATTCCCATATAACTTTCCCCTGCCTGTTCACTTCTACTATGGCGTCCATTTGAGGATTGGTATAAGTGACCGAAGTGTCGCACCCGGCCGCTAAACATTGTGCTGATGTCAGATCTTTGTTGGCAATAAATATAAACGTGGAATCGCCCAGTCTCGGATTGAATATTTTCTCAAAGTCGTGATGGCCATGGTAATTGGAGCGGGACTCTGTGTAACTCCATAGCGCATTTCCATTCCAGTTAAGTTCCTTCCATGAATTCTGATTGCTTGGATTTCCTCCAACGGCATCCAGAAGCGTGCCCGCCTCAGTAAACCTCGGATTAGTTCCGATAGGCCAGGTGTGTACAACGTGACCTTCCATATCAACCAGGTATGTTGTTCCCCGTGTTCCAAACAAAGTATATCCGTTATATGCTTTTGTATTGTCCCAGTATCGTGTTTCTGTTTTTACTACAAAACATTCCTGTGAAAATGCCATGATGGCATAAAAGAGCAAGCATGCTGATAAAAATGATTTTCTCATTTTGAATTTATTTAATTAATAACATTTTCTTTGAAAAAACCTGCCTGTTTACGATGAGCTGGTATGTGTAAATGCCTTCCTGACAATGATCAGCATTCCATTGATACTTGTAAATACCTTTATTTAAGTTATCATTTTCTAGATTAGCAACTACCTGTCCAAATATATTAAAGACCTTTAAAGAAACATAGGATGATTCAGGTAATTCAAATTGAATAGTAGTAACAGTGCTGAATGGGTTAGGATAGTTTTGAAACAATCTTGTACCATCGGTGCCATAACCGTTATTATCATTTATTCCTGCGGGAGATTCACTGTATTTCCTGGCTACCCTGAAACCCACATGATACCAGGGATGGTTCGGATCCTGCGGCCCCCTGAAATAAGAGGGATTCCGGTTTGATACCCTGGAATGGCCATCGTCAATACCGTTTACCATATCACCGTTGTACCAGTTACCTCCGCGCATACCGCGGTATGGTTTTCCGTCCGGCATAAGAAAGCCTGATGCTGGCCCGGTCGGGTTATTATAAGGGCTCGAGCTGTAATAATCCTGTCCGTACCAGTCATTGACAAATTCCCAAGCATTGCCCTGCATATCAACCAAGCCGTATCCGTTGATGCCATTGGATGTCTGATATTGAGTTGCACTGCCCGGCCAGTTAAAGTCTGACTTTAATTTTAAAGCTCCGTCGTAAAACCCGACCGGTGTGGTCAATGGATATAAAGCAGTATTTGCACTTTCATAAGGATCGCCGGAATTTGGCAGGTTAGCCTGCGAATCAACTGCCGTATCTCCTTTTTCATATTGTAAATAGGGATTTGTATGGCCTCCCCTGCCTGCCCATTCCCATTCGGCTTCGGTAGGAAGGCGGTATCCGTTCTTTGCAAAATCGCAATCCCAGGTGCTTAAATTATAACATTCATCCAAGCCGTTTTGCCTGCTCAGCCAGTTGCAGAATGCTACCGCTCCTGACCACATCACCCCGACCATTGGATGATATTCCCTGAAATCGGCAATAGAAAACACATTCCCATCATAACTTATGCTGTAAAACGAAGCAAGCTGGTGTGTGAGGCAAAGGGTGTTGGTATCACCGGTCAGATAAACCCTGTTATTACTCACATGAATGATTCCGTCATGCAGTGAAGAATTAAGAAAGGCAAGGTACTGCTGGTTGGTCATCTCAGTCTTAGAAATGAAAAAGGAATCCACATACACAAGGTGGATAGGTTTTTCGTCGCTGTTATGGTGCGGATCCACGAAGTTAAAGTGGTCACCCATGGAATCCTGGCCGGCAGGGATCAAGGCTTCATTAATATTTAAATAGGCATTATCCATCCCGCCCCTGACACACAACACATTTTGCCTGGAGGTTTTCTCATTGTATGAAACGATTCCGTATGCCACATCCCATGTCCATGCTTTTACGGGTGTGGGTTGTAATAAAGTTGTTGATGTCCAGTATTTGCCGCTTGAAATACTCGTAAAACAGGTAGTATTTACAGAGGGATTATGCCTGCTTATATCGTTAAGCGACTGTAGTTCCTTAACATCAGGAAGCCGCCAGTCATGCTTGCCACCCAATGACAGACCGGAAGCATAAATCAGTGCATTTTCCCAGCTAAGGGTATCAGGAGATTGGATTTTCTGCCAGGTAAGTCCAGTAAAGTTGTCTTTGATGGTTCCATCACCATTATCAGTAAAATGCGGCACTGAGAATGTTGTAGAAAATATATTCCTTACTGCCCTCACGTGAAATTTCTTAGTTCCGCCGGCACTCACTGTTTCGGTTTTCGGATGCGCCCCGATGCCGCCGCCTGCATTCACTACCCATACCTTTGTGGCATCGTCCACCTGGCGTTCGCTGGTCCACCAGTATTCAGCCTGCGTTTTCTTAAAGTATACGGTATCAAGTGCAGGATTGTTTGCCGAATATTTATTGATACTGAAGAGCTCGATCCCTATCGGAAGGCGCCAGTCGCTGTAACCGCCCCGGGTAAGTGTATCGCAATATGTGATGGCATTTTCAATGGTCATTTCTCCGCCGTCAATCTCCTGCCACATGAGTCCTGTATTGTTGTCGGTAATGGTTCCGTTGCCGTTATCAGTAAATGAAAGAGGGTTGATTACAAAATCCGCATCCTCGCCCTGTGTGGAAGTATAACTTGTGTATTGCCCTGTATCGGGAAGCTTAAAAGTTAGAAGTTTCTGTGCTTCAGAATGAATGGATATTAATCCGGTGAAAATTATAAAAACGATCTTTTTAATCATAAAAATTTTAATTTAATTATTCTAAACAAATCATTTTCATACTTTTAGAAATATTTCCAACAGTAATTCTGTAGTAAAATATTCCAGGGTTTAGTTTTAATGTATTGGAATTTAATGTAACTGAATAATCTCCAGCCGCCTGATTTTGACTGACAAGAGTATTAATTTCTTTTCCGCAAATGTCAAAAATCTTTAACTGCACTCTGTCAGCTTTTTCAACCTTATACTGAATTATCGTTTCTCCTCTGAAAGGATTGGGATAATTTTGAGATAATACGAATGAACCTGAATTTTCATTATAAACATGAATTCCTGAAGGAGGAGCAGAAACCGAATAAGAATATGCGATTTCTCCGTTTGTATGACCTCCTGTTTCTTCATTCGGAAGAAAAGTCCTGATATAATCCAGTCTTGCATTTGTATCGGTCACTGTAACTAACATATATCCGCGGCTCGGCATCAATACACCATTCTGGTACCCGTATTGAGTCCCTAAAAAATTTGTAATATTTCGGGCAGAAGGCTGCGGCACTTCCTGGTAAACAATTCCGTCCTTATCCTGTTTGGCAAAGCAATGGTCGTGCCCGTGAAAGAAGACATTCACTTTATTTTCAACCATCAATTGATGAATGGGTTTATCCCAACCCGGGCGGTTGGCAGTGAATCCCCAGGTTGAATCGGCATTTTTACCCCCCATTTCGAAGAAATCTACATATTCCATTCCACCCCTTGCATCGCTGCCTTTACCACCTAAAAGGTTATGGCAAAAAACAAACTTGAATTTATCATGATTTGCAGTTAACTGATGCTTTAACCAGTTATATTGCGCTTCCCCTAGTGTATAACCCCAACCGCCTTTGGCAGTTGTGTACCAGAAAGGATCGAGAACGATAAACAAGGCATTGCCCCAATGCCATGAATAATAGTCCCCTCTCAGGCCAACAAAGTTTTGAGGGATGCTGTCGCCACTATAAAAGGTATTCGGATGTGGATTGGGGTAAAACATTTTTCTCGTATTTGCTGCCATTACAGGGAGGCAATCGGCAGTTCCGCTGAGCATCCATCCTAATTCTCCTTCATGGTTCCCAAGGACGAGATATAGCGGGGATGAATTGCAGGCAATGCCATAATAGGGCCTGTACAGTAAATGCCTGGCGGTAATATTTGTCTGGTCTTCCACTGCCAGTTTCTCCGACATGAAGTTGTCACCCAGGTCAATCAGAAAATCGGGATCTTTTGACTGAATATTCTGCAAAGTCAGAGTATATGAGGCAGGTATAGTATTGGTATCAAGGTGTGGATCAGCTTCAATGGCAAAAGTGAATGTTCTCCCGGCTGGCCTTTGTGTATTGAAAGAATGTTCTGTGCCTCCCGTGAATCCTGTAATAGAATCGGATGGTTTGAACATCGTCTTATAGAAATACCTTGCATCGGGCAATAAGTTGATAAAATCTGCTTCAAGTGCCGTATCCTGCTTTGCCTGAAAAGTATCTGTCCTTAGCGAATATATTCCAGGTGCAGTACCGTATTCAAAAAAAACATCAGTGCGCCTGTCGAACAAAATGCTCATGGCCATGGTGCGGTCTGTAGGCCTTCCAAGAATTTCCGTAAAAGTCTGAGCAGTAATAAAATTGATTCCTGAAATGAGCAGAATAATAACAAGTGAGAGTGATTTCATCGTAACAAAAGGATTAATATGTGTAACAATATTACACCGGGAAACCATATTACCCCTATTTGCACAGCCCATTTCAGTCATAACTCATTGCTATTTTATTCCTTTCTTACTGTCATTCCAGAAAATTATTATCAATAAACTTTTTAAAATCAGCTTTGTATGGATCACTCACAGGTATATATATATTGCCGTAAAAAACAATCCTGTTCCTTTCTATGGTAGTAATATTTTTGGCATTGACAATAAACGACCTGTGAATGCGCATAAAACTTTCCTTAGGCAGGATGTCCTCAATATTTTTCAGGCGGTTCAGCGTAACTATTTGTGTTTTGTTGCAGAGGCAAATTTTTACGTATTCGCTCATGCTTTCGATATAGTCAATTTCGTTCAGGTTGACCCTGACAAACTTTCCGTCAGAATTAACAAAGAAATGGTCTTTAAGTGTTTTTGGTTCCTCCTGCTCCTTCTTCTGCGCAAAATATTTCTGCGCTTTTTGAGCGGCATGCAAGAATTCATCGTAAGCAGTCGGTTTCAGCAAATAATCAATGGCATCCACTTTATAACTCTCAACAGCATACTGGCTATAAGCAGTGGTGAAAATTATTCCGGTCCCTGCAGGGAGGGTTTTTACAAAATCCATTCCGCTCATCTCCGGCATACTGATATCTACAAAAAACAAGTCAATCTGTCCTGATGTCATTAACTCCATTGCCTCAAAAGCATTCGAGCACCTGCCTGCAAGTTCCAGGAATGGCGTTTTCAGGATATACCCGCAAATCTGCTGCAAGGCATAAGGCTCATCATCAATGGCAACACATCTTATCTTCATAGCGGAATTTTTAAGTTAACTTCGAAGGTGTCGTCGGTTTCGGTGATATCACATTTATAATGGTCACCGTAAATTAAATCAAGCCTTTTTCTTGTATTGTCAATGCCAATTTTATTCACAGAAATGGCATCCTGGCTTTTACCGGCTTTGCTGTTCACGATTTTCACCAGTAAAAAGTTGAATTCAACAGCAAAGGAAATATGAATAAATGAGTTGCCCAGCGCTTTAATACCATGTTTAAAAGAATTCTCAACAAAGCTGATGAGCAACAAAGGCGGAAAACTGATCTGGGGAATATTAATCGGGTAATCCAATCGTATTTCTACGTTCTGATTGACCCTGATCTTAATTAGTTCTATATAACTTTTGATGAAATCAACCTCTTTCTGCAAGGTATAATCTTCGTTCTCATATAACAGCACCCTCATCATCCGGGAAAGCTTCACGACCGAGTTTTTTGCGACCTCATTGTCATAATCAATCAAGGCATGAATATTATTGAGGGTGTTCATAAAAAAATGCGGGCTGATCTGATGCTGTAATAGTGAAAGCTGCGTTTTAAGGTTTTCTTTTTGCAATTGCTCGTAATTACTCCTGTTGTGCAGCCAACCAATGGTAATTTTTATGGCATTGTTAAATCCAACTCCCATCAGTGAGAATATCAGGTTGTAAAAGAAAACATTCAACAGCCACATGGTATCTACTCTTGGCGGCATACCTTGTTCCTGGGGGATTCCGAGCATTTCATAAACCTGGTTGTGAAAAACACCGGCCAAGCTAAAAAAAACAATAGATGCTATTGCTAATGCCAGGTATCTGATGTGTTTTTTTTCTTTCAGAAGTTCGAATAATAAAAAATTATTGACCAGAAAAAGAAAGAAGAATGGGATGATACGGATCAGCTCATGTAACGCCCTTACCCAGTCAATCCGGCTTCCACCCGTGGAAAGCAAAACAGGGAATGCAAACATCAATATCCAAAAGATTAGGTAAATGATATTTTCAGGTACTTTATTTATATTCCGGTTTCTCATTTGACTTCTTTGCAGGTTAAATTTTTACGAATTTCGAAATAAATATACCGCTTTACTATATTAACTTTAAAATATGGATTCGTAATATTATTGCCATTTGTCTTAATAATGGCTTCAAAATTATTGTTTATCAAGCTTCATTTCAAATATTTTCAACGAAATAGCTTTTCCGGTCAGCAGAAAGGATGTTTTAACCGGCAAACAGGACTCTGTGCCCAAATATACAGTCGGTTAATATTGCTGGCCAGGGTATATTTGCAATTCCGCTCGGGAAACAGAATAATTTGCAATTATCCGAACTGTTATAGAGTAAAAAGTTCGTTATTTTCTTAATTCTCCTATTTAATCTCAAAGGTCAACTAAAATAAAAGCCCCCAAGATATTTGAGAGCTTCTTATTCGCTTATGATTGCCTATTCTTGATACTCGTATCGAAGTAACCAAAATCTTTTGCTGCTTCTACATGTATGATAATCACAGCATAAAAACCTTATTGTGGTTTTGTCGGCTTACCTGCTGCATTTCGTTTCTCATACTTTTTTATTACCTCTTGTAATAATTCTTCAGTGCTTTTGCTTTTCGATGATTTTATCAAGTCAATAACATCACCCAATAAATTCTTCACGTCATCTTTGATAGCGGGTACATTTATATTTGCTTGTCCATTGCTTTTCAATATATAAACAATAAAGCCTAATAAACCGGTATTAATAACCGGCAGGTATGATTTAACTTGTTCTAATAGCCCTGCTATACCGAATTGAGGAACCGGCTCAGCATTGTGCTTATTGAGTTGCTTGTTCGCTTCTTTTAATTCTTTCGTGAGGTTGTTAATTATTGCTTCTTTTTCAATTAATAGGTTCTCTGCTTCGGCTAACCTCATGATTTTGTAGCTATTCTTAATTTCCCGGTCAAAAACTACCTGCTTCTGATCAATCATTTGATTTTTCTGATCAAATAAATCATTCATTCTTACCTGTATATCCTTTTCTCTATCAGCAAGTTTGCCTTCTCTTTCCCTTAAAGAATGTTCAAACCTAAATAGCTCATCTTCCTTTTTGGATAGATATTTCTCTTTTTTAGATACATATTCTGTATTTCCGATTGATTTTCCGCTATTTTCAACAATATTCTGGTCAGAATCCTGATCATTACCGGCAGAATTAAAATATTTCCGGCATATTCTTACTATAATCTTGCTCAAAGACTCTTTGCTGCCTGATTGTTTTCTTTGATTTTCCTGTTCATCCAGTAATAAATCATATAAAACCTGATCTGCATCTACTCTTACTGCTGTTGTTTTATTATTTGTTTCCATTTCCTTTGTTTTTTATTATTGATTTGAATTAATTTTTTGATTTTCTGTATTTCCGGATAAGATTTCTTTTAGTTTCTTTAATCTAATCAGGAAAATAACACATCCGGGCTGCCCATCATGCGCTTTTATAAAAGCAAAATGCGACTCAAGAAATTTGGATGTGTCTGTAATTATGGTGCAATGATCAAGTTTCACCTGATTTTCCGGTATTGTAGCCATTTTGAAAAATTGCTCCAGTTCCTCAAGCTCTTTTAACATTGAATTACTCTCAATAATATCAAGAGTCCGCTTATGGCTTTCTATCCTTCGCCTCTTAATTATACTTTTTATACTTTTCGGCTGTTGGATGTTTTTAATTTCAGGCTCTTCTATGTTAAAATCTTTATATGAGAACCTTACAAGATAATCTGCAAGATCTAAACCTTTTCCTTTTTCTTCAATGCTTGCTTTTAGCTCAAGCAAATTGGAAACATTCACCCATGCAATTTTTGACAATTCCACAGCTTTCAGTTTCCATTTTCCATATCCATTAAGATCAGGGAAGAGCGTAATGCATCGTCCCCTTAGTATCTGGCATTTCTCCATTGATAAATTTGATAAGCTCCCCACTGCAATCCAAGTATATTGAGGAATATAAACACTGGCGATTACAGCAGTTTTTTCACTTTCAACAATTGCAACCGGTTTATCCGGAGAATTGCTTAAGAGGTGCTCCCCGAAAAAACATTGCACCAAAGTAAAGTTCTCCATTTTCATTACGGAATGAACCCAATTGATGTGGTTATATGGTTCTTTCACTCTTTTACCTGTAATAGAATCATACAGCATAATTTTACCGGCCCTTATTCTTTTGTTAATATCGACTTGCCAAAATATTGAGGCTCCGTTCCAATAGTCGGAAGTTCCAATAAGGTACTGGGTAACCAACAAGTTCGTCAATTCAATACCAAACAGCTTTGAAAGGTAAAGCACGAATTCGTTGCTTTCATAATTATTGAGGCTCTGTGTCAGGTAACCACCCGGGATGGATGAAAAAGGAATTGTGATTTTTTCAGGTACAGGTCTGGGCTTATTATAGCTTTTAGGTCCCTGTGTATTTAAAAACTCGAGATGTTCTCCAAAATACTGTGATGGGGTG
>Ga0114951_10003739_pt1 | contig 15485 bp, 17 predicted proteins | sample AM7aDNAmetaG_FD_88677 | JGI IMG/M metagenome (GOLD analysis project Ga0114951, IMG submission 88677) | Freshwater microbial communities from Finland to study Microbial Dark Matter (Phase II) - AM7a DNA metaG | ecosystem: Environmental > Aquatic > Freshwater > Lake | place: Finland: Lake Alinen...
AACGCAGGGTCATAACCTCTCCAGATCAGAACCGCCAGCACTCCCTGGGCAAGCGCCGCAAGCAGTGAAACAATTCTGATTATCTGCTTTTGCGATGAAGGCACGGCAAGAATAACCAGTCCGGCGATAATAGGCAGAAAAACAATTAAACTCAGCATGTTCCGTATCTGTAAGTTTTCTGATTAAAAGTAAATCTCTTAGTAGATCAGTCGTGTTAAATAAAAAACAAAGTAACCAAAAACAGCCAAAAGCAGCATGACTACATAAGTCTGAACTTTTCCTGTCTGCAGTTTTCTCAGCACCGCTCCAGTTGTATTAACCGTGAATGCAGTAAAATTCACCAAGCCATCGACAACGTGTCTGTCGAATCCATCATTAAGAAATGCAAAGTTCCTCACCAGAGTAGCAACCCCATTCACGATCCCGTCAACAATAGTAGTGTCGAACCAGGAAAGGATATTCGCAAGGAGCATTGAGCCTTTGATGAAGGTTGCATCGTAGATCTCGTCCCAATACCACTTGTTGAGGGAGAAAAGATAGAGCGGTCTGATGGCAATAGCCGTCTTTTCGGGATCGATAATGTTGAAGACGTAGACAATAAATGCCAGACTGATGCCAAGCAGCACCATAATGCTTGAGATATAGATTGCAGTGAAGTGTGCGGCGTGACCGGCATGGACTATCTCTGCCTGGCGCATGTCTGCATAGCTGTGTGCACCTTTTTCTGCCCCGGCGTGTTCGCCTGCTTCGGCTGCTGGAACTTCGACGTTTGGAACAGCCGCAGCAAGGGTTGCCGTTGACACCGGTGTACGAAGATCTCCAATCTGGTGGTTGGCCTCACCAACAACGGTTGCCGGAGTCTGGATCATCTTCATGAACCACCCTTTTCCTCCATCAAGCGGGTCAGGTGAATAGACAAAGAATATTGAGAGTGTTGCAAGAATGACCAGCGGCGCTCTCATGTTCCAGGAAACTTCGTGCACACCATGCTCTTGATGATGATCGTCGGTATGCGCATCATGACCTGCGTGTGCATGATGGGCTGCATGGTGATCGTCTTCTGCTGGCTTCAGATGCGTGCGGCTCTCTCCAAAGAAGACCAGCCAGATCTGCCGCCCCATATAAAAAGCGGTAAGCATGGCGGAAAAGAATCCAAGCACCGGAATGAGGTAAAAGATACCACCACCTTCAGTTTTGGCGAAACCAATCGCACCTGCAAGAATGGCATCCTTGCTCATAAAGCCGCTGGTCAGTGGAAGACCGGCAAGTGCAAGGGTTGCAAGAGTAAAGGTTGCAAAGGTCCAGGGCATGTGCTTGCGAAGACCACCCATCCAGCGCATATCTTGTTCGTGGTGCATGGCATGAATGATTGCACCAGAACCGAGAAAAAGACACGCCTTGAAGAATGCATGCGTCACGAGGTGGAAAAGAGCTGCCGAATAGGCACCGACACCAAGGCCAAGTACCATATAGCCAAGCTGTGAAACAGTCGAATAAGCCAGAACCCTCTTGATGTCGTTTTGGGTAATGGCAATGGTTGCTGCCATGAAGGCGGTGCATGCGCCGGTAAAGGCAATGACGTGCAACGCGTCCGGAGTCAGAACAACAAAGATACGGGCAACAAAGTAAACACCTGCAGCAACCATGGTCGCGGCATGGATGAGGGCCGATACAGGTGTCGGGCCTTCCATGGCGTCTGGCAGCCATACGTGAAGAGGAAACTGGGCTGATTTACCAACGCAACCCATAAAGAGAAGGATTCCTGCAGCGGTAAGCCATCCATTCGAAAGACCAAACTTGCCTGCTGCAAGGTTGGCATAGATCTGCTCGAAACTGAAGGTATGGAACTGTGAGTAGAGAATCAGGATACCAAGCCACATGCCGATGTCGCCGACACGGTTAGCAAGAAAGGCTTTTTTCTGTGCATCGGCCGCGCTCTGTTTTTCAAAGAAAAAGCCGATAAGCAGGTAGGAAGAGAGCCCGACAAGTTCCCAGAAAATATAGATAGAGAAAAGGTTGTCGGAGAGTACAATACCAAGCATGGAGAAGGTGAATATCCCCAGAAATGCAAAATATCTGCCATAATTCTTGTCCCCGGCCATATAACCGGTGGAATAGAGATGAACAAGGAGGCTTATGAGGGTAACCATCGCAAGCATGATGGATGTGAGGTTGTCGATAACGACACCCATCTTTATCTGCAGTGGACCTACTCCGGGAACATTTCCAAGATCAATCCAAGTAAAGTCCCATGCAATCCTGAATGCTGGATCATAGGTCTGCACGATAACCGACCAGAAAATATAGGCCGATATTGCAAATGCTGTCCCAAGTATTCCAACCCCTATAAAATCGCCTCTCCTCGGTAGTCTGCGATTGAAAAAGATAAGAATAACAAACGAGAGCAGCGGCAGCAGCAGTACGACTATTGATAACTGAATTAAACTGTGCATGTTCCAGGTAATATTTTCAGGAATAAATTAAAACTGATAGTGCTTGTACACTCTGTTACTCTTTCAGTGAGTCAATACTCGACACATCGACACTCTTGAATATCTTATAAATATTGATAACGATTGCAAGGGCAATTGCCGCTTCTGCTGCAGCGATAACAATAACGAACAAGGCAAACATTACCCCTTCCATTCCGCCATTGAATTTGGAAAATGCAAGAAAATTGATGTTTGCTGCATTGAGGATAAGTTCAACTCCCATCAGGACAACAATTGCATTTTTCCGGGTTATGACTGCAAAAAGCCCAAAGCCCAGAAGAAAAGCTGATATGGTGAGATAGTGGTTGAGACCTATGGTTGTTAACTGTTCTGTCATGGTAAAAAACGTTTATTCTTTATTTGCTGCTCTTGTCGAAACGTGCAAGAAATGCCGCTCCAATCAGCGCTGCAAGCAGCAGGATGGAGACCATTTCAAAGGGCAGCACGTAGCGTGACATAGTTTCAAATCCAATCCGTTCGACGATGCTCCCCTGCAAAAGGGTTTCGGAGGGCATCCAGCCGTGCGTTGTATAAAAGGTATAAAGCATGGCCCCGATCATGCCGACAAGCAGAAGGGTGCCAGGAATGATATTAATGACTTCACTTTTCTGCACCTTCATGATGCTGTTTGTAAACATGACACCGAAAAGTAGCAGAACAAGGATACCGCCAACATAAACCACAACTTGGGTAACGGCTATGAAATCGGCGCTGAGAAAAACGTAAAGCGCGGCTGCACCAAAGAATGTAAAGAGGAGTGAAAAGGCGGAATAGATAACATTCCGCGTAAAAACGACAAAGGCGGCTGAGCAGACCGTAATGGCCGCAAAGAGATAAAAAATGACGGTATAGGTTGGATTACTCATGGGATTCAGTATTGGTTTCCGCGGCCTTCTTTGCCTTTTCTGCTTGAGCCTTTGCCTGTATGTCGGCAAGCTTGCGACGTTTTGCCTCTGCTTCAAGACGGGTAAGATTTCCGAAGTGGTAGAGCATATTGCTGCGGTCAAACTCGGAGAAATCACTTACCGGTGTATGGACAAGGCACTCTGTCGGACAGACTGTTGTGCATATTCCGCATGTCATGCACTTTGCTACGTCTATATCAAAAACAGGTATCCAAAATTTTTTCTGTTGCCCATCGGATGTTTTTCCGCACAGCGCTAAATCATCTGGTGTTACCTTGATGGTCTCCATGGTAATGCAGGAAATCGGGCATGCCCTGACACACTGACCACAGCCAATACAGTCTTCAGTATTATTGTAAAGACGATAGCGTCCGTTTGCTGGTGTAGGAATTACCTCCCGGGGATACTGGAGAGTAACAAGACCGTCTACTTGACGAAAATAGTCCACATCATCAAGACCGGCATCGCCTTTGCGATTGAGGGCATTGAAAAAATGCTTCAGTGTGATTCCCATTCCAGTGGCAATCGTAACTGCGCTGGTTTTTATATTCCCGAAATACTCACTCATAATCTATACGCCATTACTTGTAACTGCATTGACTGTTGAACTTCTCTTAAGGGATACAGATTTCCCATATTGCGGTCAGCACAAAACTGATGAAAGCAAATGGGGTAAGAACTTTCCAACAAAGGTACATCAACTGATCAACCCTTAAACGGGGAAGCGTCCAGCGAAGCCACATCTGTACAAAAATAAAAAAGAATCCTTTGGTGATAATCCAGAAGGCTCCCCATACCGGCCCGTTTGTCCAGTCGTTCAGGGCAACTGATCCAATATTAGGCAGCGGCGAGTTCCATCCGCCAAGAAATACTATGGAGATAATGGCAGAAACCATAAACATGCTGCCGTATTCAGCAAGGAAGATAACGGCAAACTTCATTCCGGTGTATTCGGTAAAGTAGCCTGCTACAAGCTCGGACTCTGCTTCGGGAATATCGAATGGTGCACGGTTTACTTCCGCAAGCGATGCGATAAAGTAGATCAGGAATGGCAGCCACGCTATCGGAGAGTGAAAAAGGTAAAAGTGAGCAAAACCGTAAGAACCTGACTGGAGAATATTGATTTTCTGCATGTCGAGGGTACCAGCCATCATGGCGCCACAGAGGAGAGCGATAGCGGCAGGAATTTCGTAGCTGACAATCTGAGCAACACTGCGGACGGCTCCATAAAGTGACCATTTATTGTTGGAACCCCACCCTGCTGCAAGAATACCAACCACCTCGATAGCAACAATGCCAATAGCATAAAAGAGACCGACGTTCAGATTTGCACCGATAAAGGCAGGACTGAAAGGGAGTACTGCAAAAGCAAGAAATGACCCGACAAAAAGTATGCCTGGACCAACGACAAAGAGAAACTTGTCAGCCGATGTGGGAACGATATCCTCTTTCTGGAGAAGTTTCAGGATGTCAGCGATTGTCTGGAGGATCCCCCATTTACCAACTTCCATCGGTCCAAGCCTGTCCTGCATGAAGGCTGATATTTTTCGTTCACCGTACACGCCGTAGGTAAGCGAATAGAGTGCAATAAAGACAAGTGGTATGGCCGCGATAATAACCAGACCGAGTGGCAGACCAAAAAGATAGAACCCGGCAAGAGCTTCTGACCAGGCATTGAGGCTGTTACCCATAAGAAAAGGAATGCTAAATTGCGATAAGGCAGTTGAACTCATCTGTCAACCTCCCCAAGGACGATATCGATACTGCCGATAATGGCGACAAGATCGGGTATGAGTTGGCCTTTTGACAGGTCTTTCATTGCTGAAAGATTGACAAAGCAGGATGAACGGGCCTTGCAGCGAAGGGGTTTTGTTGATTTGCCATCGCTCTCAATATAAAAACCGAGTTCGCCACGGGGGTTCTCTGCACGACCATACACTTCACCAGCTTTGGGACGAATACGCTTTGGAATAGCTGATCGGGAATTGAAACCTTCTGCGGAAGGCATTTTGTCGATGCACTGCTCTATAATCTTGAGGCTCTCGTCCATTTCCCAGGCACGGACAAGATGGCGTGAAAGGCAGTCGCCTATAATAGAATATTTGCCATCGGGCACGGGGACTTTAAAGTCAAGTTCCGGGTAAATCGAGTAGGGATCGTTTCTTCTCAAGTCCCACTTCACCCCTGAGCCACGAAGCATAGGGCCTGACCAACCGTAGTTGACCGCAACGTCGGCAGGCATAATTCCGATACCCCAGGTTCGTTTGACAAAGATCTCGTTTTCAGTAAGAAGATTGCTGAGTTCCAGAGCTTTTGGGCGGAAATAGGTGACAAACTCTCTGACTCTCTTGAGGAAATCGGCTGGAACATCGTAGGCTAGGCCGCCGATCCATATATAGTTATAAAGCATTCGGGCACCTGATGCCCATTCGAGAAGTCCAAGAATAATTTCACGGTCACGAAAACAAAAGAGAAATGGGGTAAATGCGCCAAGATCAATTCCGTAAGTACCGATAGCAACAAGGTGCGAAGCAATCCGGTTCAGTTCAGCGACGATAACCCTGATAAATTCAACTCTACGGGGAATTTCTATATCAAGAAGTTTCTCAACGGTTATGGCATAGGCAAATTCACTGTTCATACCTGCCAGATAGTCCAATCGGTCAGTGTAAGGTACAACGGCAGGATAATCAACATTTTCACAACACTTTTCGAAACATCTATGGAGGTAACCAAGGCACGGCTCAGCTTCGGTAATGACCTCGCCATCGGTAAGACACTCCAGTTTGAGCACTCCGTGGGTCGAAGGATGCTGAGGACCCATAGCGAGAACCATCTGCTCGGTGACAAGGTCTTTTTCGAGTATGACCACTTTGTCGCTTTGTCGGGTAACCCTGACTGAACCCAGTCCGGCTGTATCTAATTCCTGCATACGTGAGCTGCTTTTACTATTTATAACACTGTTAGTACGGCACCTTGATTCCGTGATATTTCTCCTGCACCTTGTAATCTTTACGGAGCGGGTATCCTTCCCAGTCATCGGGGCAAAGAATTCTTTTGAGCTCGGGATGGCCGGTAAAGGTCATGCCAAACATGTCATAAGCTTCCCTTTCGTGCCAGTTCGCTGTATGCCAGACGCAAGCAACACTCGGGATGGATCCACCGTCGCGGTCACACTTTACCTTAACGGACAATTTATGGTTCAGAAGAGCGAGAGATTCGAAATTGCAGACAATGCCAACCTTTTGTTGAGCCGGATAGTCCACTCCGGAAAGACACGCCAGGTAGTTGAATTTAAGTTTCGGATGCTCCCGCATGAAGAGCGCAATCTCTGTCCAGCGGAGTGTATCAACTACCTCAAAAAAGGGCATCGTCTCATTGGCATCGAGAGGCGATATGGCCTCACCAAACTTCTCATGGATTATTGAGTATGCCGCAGCACTCTCCTGTAACGATTGCGAAAAAACCTTTCCTTCTTCCATCTGACAGTAAGCCTTATATATTAATTAAGCTGTGGCAACTTTACGCTCCTGCTCAATAATGAGCCTGGGATCGACATTTTTCTCAGCCAACTTCTTAAGTGCATCCTCCCTGGATATACCAATCTGCTCCATCCTTATCAACTCCTGAACTTTCATGAGGCCACCGATAAGAGATTCCGGCCTCGGAGGGCAACCTGGAACATAAACATCGACGGGTATAATACGATCAACGCCCTTGAGGACATGGTATCCGTGCTCCCAGTATGGACCACCGCAGTTGGAACAGCTTCCCATGGAGAGTACATAACGGGGTTCGGGCATCTGCTCGTAGAGACGAACTACTCTCTCGGCCATTTTCATGGTCACGGTACCGGCAACAATCATCAGGTCGGACTGGCGGGGAGATGAACGAGGGAAAATACCGAAACGCTCAAGATCGTAATTAGATGCATTGGTTGCCATCATTTCGATTGCGCAGCAGGCAAGTCCGAAACCCATTGGCCAAAGTGATGACAAACGAGCCCAATTCAGAACATTGTCAACCGATGTTACCAGCATGTTATGCCTTGTTATCCCGGCATCAAGTAAACCCATAACGATCTAATGAATAGTGAATAATATGTTAACTCCTCAGTGAGGTGGATTTCGCAGAGGGCAATTCTGGCATTTCCGGCATTTTCGGAATATTTGGAGTAGGTCTTACCCAATCAAGATCTCCTTTAACCCAGGCATAAGCAAGTCCGAGAATAAGAATACCGGCAAAAACAAGTGCCTCAACAAGAGCAAATGCTCCAAGCGGCTTGAATATGGTTGCCCAAGGGAAAAGAAAAACAACCTCAACATCAAAAATGATAAAGATAAGAGCTACGACATAAAACCTGATATTGAACTTTACCCAAGCGCTTCCTACAGCTTCTTCACCGCATTCATAGGTTGAATTTTTTGCCGGGTTAGGCCTGCTTGGACGCAGGAGACGAGCTGTAAGGTACCCTCCAGCAACGAAAACAACACCAAGGGCAAGAAAAGCAAATACGTTGCCAAAATTACTCAGAGTCTGATCCATGTAATACCATTTTGAGTTACTTCGGGTATAGCAAGAAAAAAATTTAGCTCCTGTCTCACTCTTCTTTACAGGTGCGCAAATATATAAAAAAAATCATTTGGGCACAGAAAAAAATCACTCAGTTAGCCTTTTATTGGCGGTCAGCACGAATTTTGTGACCAGTGCTCTTAAAAAACCTCAGAAGCAGAAAGGTACACAGAAACGTCATGATAGCGGTAATGCCCAGAGTTACCGGCCAGCCAATGAGTGCGGCAAGTGGTTGACCGATAATGGCCGTAATAATAAGCCCTATAATGGGAGTCCACGCAATACCAAGCAGAAAAGGAAGACCTCTACTCATAAACCGTTTTCTGCTCTCTGCATCAGGAAAAAGTTTCATGGTGTGTCAAAAAAAAGGGTTCCTATCTGTTCTGCCAAAGAGGCATCAAGCGTTTTCAAAAGTTCATATTCTCTTTTCAGCCCTTTCATATCGCCTCTTGCCAAGTAATACATGGCTATCTTGCTATGTGGCTCTGGATTATCTGGTTCAAGGTGGAGCGCTTTTTCAAAGGCCTCTTTCGCTTTGTCAAATTCTCCAAGATCAAGGTAGGCGTCGCCAAGAACGCAGTATATCTCGGCATAGTCAGGATCAATAGCGATCCCTTTGTGCAGGGTTTTCAAGGCCGCCTCCTCTTTTCCGAGCATAAACTGCACAAATCCAAGGTTTTTCCAGGCTTGCTGAAAACCTGGATCAAGGACAATGGTTTTCATAAGATCGCAAGCGGCCTTCCGGTAGGCGCCGATTGAGATGTTGGTAACTGCACGGGCATAGAGTGCTGGCGGATCGTAACGTTTTGTCTCAATACAACGATTGAGCAATTCAAGGGCCTCACTGTAACGTTGCTCTTCAATACAGCAGAGCGCCTGTTCGTAATGGCTCGGGGGGTTGAGGGGGTTGTCGTTATCCTGCGGCAATGCCGCCTCCTGTTGCTCTCTCTCTTGTTTAGCGTTCAAGCGTGCTGTATTTACTAGTTATGTTCAAGACTTTCCCAAGCAATCTGCTGGTTGTTGAGTACCTGAAGCTTATTGAGTACCTGACCGGCAAGCCAGCGTGCGAATGGGGGGGAGTCGTTAATACATCGAATATATTGGAAAACGGGAAAACTTTCCTTTTGAAGCTTTTTGCATGCATCATATTCGGTCTCGCTATTATCGGCAAAAAAACCGTAGGGAAACATGACCACTCCCTGATACCCCTCAGACTTAAACCCCGTGAGTGCGTTTTCAATGGTGTCGGCAGTCCACTCTCCTCCTCGGGAATGGTTCATGCAGCCCTGGCGGACATCGCTGAAAATATTTCTCGGATCGGCCATGATCTTGCGTTTCATTACGTCGAAAAATGCCATAGTCTCCTCAAGTCCGGTAAAAAGTGTCGGCGGATTTCCGTCACGATCCTTGACCAGTGTACCATGAATGACCAAGACAAGGCCGATTTTTCCTTCTTTCCGATGACGTAAGGATGGGGAAAGTTGCCCGAAGAGATAATCTATATAAATGCGGTGAAGATTATCCTCTTTCCATAGCTTGCTTAACACTTTTACATGATTGAACGCTTTATCACCATACAAATCAATAACCATCTGACAGGCTATCCCGCAGGAAAATGCTGATTCAACCGGAAACATAGGTACAACAACAATACCGTCATAGTTATGCCGCAATTGTTGAAGCAGATCATCGAAGTAGGGCGGCACAAAATAGCAGGCATCATAGACTTCGACATCGATTTTTGACAGAAGTGGGCTCCCGCTTGCGGCAATACAGCCTGCCAACCTTTTTTTCTGAGAGCGGTTGATAGAGGGCAATGAAGAATGGTAATGACTGAGTTTCCATTCAATATAATGCTTTGTTGAACGGTAGTCAGCGATAAAATAGATCAGCGCTGTGGGTATTTTGGCAATCTGCCGGGTAACTGCGTTGAGAATTCTTCTTGAACTTGGCCACAGGTCCCTGACGGTAACCTTTTCAACCTCCCCATACGTGGTGACAATAACGGCATATTTTTTGCTGCTCACAATCCTGTCCACCATTTTAACTCGGCAACCATTACGGCAAAACCGAACACTCCGCCGACAAGAGTCTGCGTGAAATTATGGGCTCTCAGGAAAATTCTTGACCACATCAGAACCGGCACAAAAAGCAACAGCCACAAAGCAACAACACCGAACTGCATAAAGAGCAATCCAACCGATGAAGAGAGAATAAAGAGATGAATACTGATTTTCCACTGAAGCGTAATCAGCAGAATAATGACCGTATTGATAGCATTGAACAACAGAATGCCGGTGAGAAGCCGTGGTGGATGCAGTTGCTTCATAAACTCATAGCCAAGAACATTGACTGCGACAAGCACCAGTAATGGCAAAAAACGCTGTTCCCTGAAGGTAATGTTGTAATCAGAAATCTTTCCTGTTTTTTTCAGACCGGAAATCAGAAGGACAGGAGCAAGGGTGCTTGCTGCAAAAAGCACCATCAAGTATGACATACTGTTTGCATCATTGCCGTAGCCGAGCATAACAACAGCAATATAGGCTGCTGGCGCAACGACAACCGGACTGATTACCCATGAAATAATATTTGCAACGGAGTGTAAATTAAAAGGCATAGGCTTAAAACGTAGAAACCGGCATGATTATTTTTAGCGTCTTATGCCGCAAAAGTATTCATTAAAGATAGTTTTTATTAGAATAAAAACCACGTATATTATTGACCTGAACTGCGAGAGTGGTGAAATTGGTATACACGCTAGTCTTAGGAACTAGTGCCGTGAGGCGTGAGGGTTCGATTCCCTTCTCTCGCACCACTCAGAAAACAGGCCAAAGTGGCGGAACTGGTAGACGCGCTGGACTCAAAATCCAGTGAGTGAATAACTCGTGTGGGTTCGATTCCCATCTTTGGTACTCGTAACAAAAAAAGCAATGTAGCGGAGCACCCTCTTCATGAATAGAATGTACTCGCCTTGGCGAGAGGTTTATATGCAGTCTTTCAAGGATGACAAACCGGCTGCTGCAGATGGAAAATCGGTTTTTGCTGATATTCCACCTGAAGATGATGAGAAGCGTTTTGTCCTTTACCGGGGAAAAAGCTGTTTTATCATCATGAATCTCTACCCTTACAACTGCGGGCATCTTATGGTAATTCCATACATGCAAACCGCTGACTTTTCAGAGCTTGACCAAGAAACCAAATTGGAAGTGATGGAATTGACTGATCTCTCGATCAAAGCTTTGAAAGTTACCCTGAGACCTCAGGGGTTCAATGTTGGCGCCAATCTTGGACGAGTTGCAGGGGGAAGTGTGGATAACCATATTCATTTTCATATCGTGCCTCGCTGGGAAGGTGATACGAATTTTATGCCGGTTCTTGCTGATGCCAAGGTACTCAGCAACGATATGACATCCACCTACCAAAACCTGAGAAAAGCAATCACTGACCTCACCCTGGCACAAGAGCAATAGCCTCTTTTGCCTGCATACATGGAAAACGTTCCCTGTCCCATAAGCAACTCTCTGGAGTTCATCCCTTGTCTTCAGGTGCCAGACCGCTTTGACTCTACCGGAAAAACACGATGGCAGCTTGTTCAGTCATGCGCTTCCGGGCTCATTATGCTCAATCCCCGCCCCGACAGCACTGAAATAGCTTTTCATTACCGAAGGGGGCCGTATGATCCGTACCTTCATGAAAACAGCGGCTCATCCTTGAGTGAGAGGGCCTATCTTGCCGCACGATCACTGCTGCTTCGCTACAGGGCTGACCTTATCCTGAAAGGAGCTGTTAAACCACTCCGGAAGCTTTCGATCCTTGAAATCGGCTCTTCAACAGGAGAACTGCTGAACTTTTTTCACTGCAGCAAGGCAATACCGTTTGATCATCTTGCGGGCGTGGAACCTGATGCTGAATCAGCGGCTTATGCACGGGAGGTTTTCGGGCTGACGGTCTCTTCTTCACTCCAGAATGAATACGCTGGCAAGTTCGACCGTATTGTGCTATGGCATACGCTTGAGCATATTCACGCAATCAATGAAACGCTTCATTCTGTTGCTGAGCTGCTTGAAACAGACGGGGTGGTTGTTATTGCTCTTCCCAACCATGGATGTTCGGCTGCACACTCTTATGGAGAGAACTGGATTGCATGGGATGCTCCCCGCCATCTCTATCATTTTTTGCCCGGAACGCTTGCTGCTCTTCTTGAACGCCATAAGCTGAAGGTTTTTAAACAGCAGCCTTATTTTCCAGACACGGTGTACAATGCTTTTTATAGTGAAAAACTTCAGTATGAACGGGTTGGGCGGCCATTTTATATTTTGCACGCTGGCACGGCACTGTGCAGGGGTATGGTTACGCTTGGCAAAGAGATTATGTGGCCAGAGGAAGCTTCGAGTTTTATCTATTTTGCCAGAAAAACATAACAGGATTTGCAACAATAACTGAATAAAACATTTACTTGGCTATCCCCCTACGCCCTAATGCTTTATCGAGATGGATAGTCGCGACAAGATAATCATAAACTGCCTGCAAGTAGTTTGTTTTAGATTTATTGAGCTGGAGTTCGGCATCGGTCAGCTCAAGACGGGAGCCTATACCCTCTTTGAAGCGCAAAAGTGATATATTGTAGCTTCGTTCTGCAACATTGATGGTTTTCGACTGTACTTCAATTCTTTTTTGTGATTCTCTGAAATTTAAAACTCTTACCTCAATTTCAGCCCTGATATTTGCTTTAAGATCTTCAAGCTTGCTCCGCGTTTGCAGTTGGCCTATTTTTGCCTGTTCAACTTGGGCGCTTATGCGATAACCTGTAAAGAGAGGCATGGCGAGCTGGAGGCCTACTGAAGAAGATGCTGGCCATCGAGAATTGGAGGGTTTGACTCCATCGTTAAATGCTGTCTGGGTTTCAAGCTTGCCAAATGCAGAGAGGAGTGGAAAGCGCTCGGCACGGACTGAGCTGATTTGTTCTTTTTCGGCCTGAACCTGAAGTTCAAGCTGGCGGAGCTCTGGCCTTGCATCAAGTGCTTCAAGGTATGCTGCATTGATATCGGAAGGATATGATGTGGCAGGAATCTCAAGTTTTCCGCTCAACACGATATTGCTTTCGGCTGAAATACCCATGGCGTTTTTCAGTTTTGTCAAGGTAGTTGCTACCCGACTTTCGGCCTGGATCTGGTCAGGCCGAAGATTTTCAACAGAAAGAAAGGCTTTGAGAGTATCAATATCGGCAACAACTCCCTGCCGGAACATGGCCCGGGTATCTTTTCTTGACTGCTCCCAACGTGCGATACTCTGCTCAATAAGGGTCAACTGCTTTTTTGCTATGAGAGCATCGAAATAGGAGAGTTTGATGTCGGCTATAACAGCAGCCTCGGCGCTTCTATAGGCCTCTTCGCTCATTTTGCGGACAATGCTTGCGGCCTTTATGCCTGCAAAAGATGATGCATCGAAAAGTGGCTGGCGAACATCAAGGGTGGCATGTGCGGCATTATCGGAGCTTATTTCAAGTGTACTTGGAAAAAAACCCTGGTTTGGAGGAAGCAGCATCACTGACGGTTTCAGTGTACGGGTATAAGTTACACTTGTTGTAATCTGGGGTAGCACTTTCGACCATGTCTCCCTGATTTTCTGACCAGCCATATCCCTGTCGAGTCGGGCAATTTCAAGGTTGCGGCTTTTCTCGATCCCGGTACGGACGGCCTCGTCAAGGGTAAGTGTGCTTGTCTCCTCCGAAGTAGGTGCAGCATACAGAAAAGATGACCCTATCAACAAAAATAAAGGCACAACAACCAAAAGAATCACTCTCAACCAAGATACTATTCGCCTCATTTTATTACGAGATATTGACTTATAACATTTACTCCAATACAGGATACAGAAAAATCAAGGTGATACCGAGTTGAAGCCAAGAGGCCTCTAAATACATTGATCATTGAAAACATGAGAGAGATACGGCTTTAGCACCCTCGCTGTTTTTCCCTTGCTTATTATATTATACTATTCTTTTAAGTCATTTCTGAAAAAGCAGTACAATATGCAGGAACTTTCCACAGAAGAGGTTGTGCTGAGGAAAAGGAGCTTGCTTTCACTTTTTCATTTTTTTACCGAACGCGACGGTGTTTCATTGTTGAATTATCTAACTCGGCGTGTATATTAAAAGTATGTAGTGTATAATACCATGCGTTTATTGTTAGCTCCAAACGTAAGGGTTTTTATCAACAAATAATCCACTCATCATGGAACCTATCATCATTAATGACTACTGTTTCAAAAGGGTGTACTTCTGGATGCAGTATAGTCCTGAAGATCTGAATTTCACAGAAATTGCTATTGATGTATATTATCCGAAAAATCAGCAAGCAAATGGACTCGTTATGTTCAGTCATGGATTCCTGATCGGTCCCGACCTTTTATATTTTCCAAAACGAATTATTGCAGGCATTTTCAACAAAGAGATGGAACCGCTGTTTGCCAATTACCCCTCCAATTACTACAACTATACCTCTGCCATTGTAAAAAAGAACTGGGCAATGGCTTTTGTGACCTCTACTCACCAGCAAACCGAATTCACGCCCACGACCGATTTCGGCGGGAATCCAAGGGTTGGACAGGATGCGTTTATGGCCGCCTCCTATCTTATTTGTTTCGGCGCAACCAGTACATTCTATAGTGCAAGCCGCTCAAAGCAATTTCAGTTCATGAACTCCAATAATGTCATTTTTGCCGGTCACTCTGTTGGAGGTGCGCATGCACAGGCTGCAGCAACCGGATTTGACAACCTCAATGCGATCGGAGAAAAAACAAACAAGAAGTTTGATCCTATTGTGTACGACAGGATCATCTTTCCAAGAGTTACCGAGAAGCTCTCGACCTGGGGAAAGGAAAGCCGGGCCAATCCGGTGGGGCTTGTTCAGCTCTCGCCCGTAGATATGAATAATCCTCTTTTTAGCGGCATGGAACCATACCGGCAAAAACTGGCAACCATACCGATGCCGAACCTGATGATTATCGGCCAGTGCGATTGTGCCTGCCTCGATACATCGCAGCCACCGGCATGGTCCTCCGACACGTCGGTTGTCACTGAGTACAGCCAGATGGCTCCCGCAGGAAGTGATTCGTGGGCGGCTGTCGCCAATGTTGAAAAAGGCAGCCATTGCGGATACCTGACTGCGCCCAGTCCCCTGTGCTCTACGGCCGACAGCGGCTCGCAGTGCAAACGCTGTCCGGATACAGATAAATACAAACCGGTAGGCGAGGAGACCGACTTTACCACAGAGCTTTTCAAACGATTTATCGAGATATATCCCCCCAATTCAGGATTTACAGGTTCACGAAAAGACTGGTTTGACAGTAGTAGTGAGCGCAGTTTTATGACGTGGCTCAACAAGCAAAAGGCTGATGGCACTACCATCAGCCTTGTTCCGTTCGACGACGGACAATACGTTCATCACGTGTAGCGCGTAAGGGAACCCCCTTCGTCAGACCAATGTGCGGTATGGAGTGCAGACCCCTCGGGTTC
>Ga0114951_10003743_pt1 | contig 15471 bp, 12 predicted proteins | sample AM7aDNAmetaG_FD_88677 | JGI IMG/M metagenome (GOLD analysis project Ga0114951, IMG submission 88677) | Freshwater microbial communities from Finland to study Microbial Dark Matter (Phase II) - AM7a DNA metaG | ecosystem: Environmental > Aquatic > Freshwater > Lake | place: Finland: Lake Alinen...
ATCCCACCCAACCGTGACATGGCTTTTCTGAACGGTACTTTGCAACTCATGGAACCCGCTGCTCCCCGCGGTCAGCGCCTGCCCATAGACTTTTTTTTCCGCTCCCTGGCTCAAGACCAGCGCGAGCGGGCCATCTGTATCGTGCTTTCAGGCACCGGCAGTGACGGCACCCTGGGTGTGCGTGCTATCAAAGGCGAGGGCGGCATGGTCATGGTCCAGAACCCTTCCTCCACCGAGTACGACGGCATGCCTCGCAGCGCCCTTGCCACCGGCCTGGTTGACTACGAGTTGCCGCCCGCTGAAATGCCGGCTCAACTCATCGCCTACGTGTCTCATGCCTTTGGCAAGCCCCCTTCAGTTGGCGTCACCGCTATTCCTAAAGCTGAAAACGCGTTGAAGAAAGTCTTTATTCTCCTGCGCACCCACGTCGGCCACGACTTTTCCCAGTATAAGCCCAGCACCATCAACCGCCGCATCCAGCGTCGCATGGCTGTCCACCAGATTGATACCATGGACAGGTATGTCAAATTTATGCAGCAAAATCCGGTTGAGGTGGAAGCGCTCTTTCGCGACCTGTTGATCGGCGTCACCAGTTTCTTCCGCGACCCTGAAGCCTTCAAGGCCCTGGAGGAAAAGGTCATCCCCGGGCTCTTTGCCGGCCATTCGGTTGACTCTGTGATCCGCGTCTGGGTGCCGGGCTGTTCTACTGGAGAGGAAGCCTATTCCATTGCCATGCTTTTACAAGAGCGCATGGAATTGCTCAAACAGGGCTACCGGGCCCAGGTCTTCGCCACCGACATTGACAGTCAGTCCATCGCTGCTGCCCGCACCGGCCTTTATTCGGCCAGTATCGCCTCCGACATTTCGCCGGAAAGGCTGGCGCGCTTTTTTACGGCTGAGGCCGACGGCACCACCTTCCGCATCCACAAAACCATACGGGATATGCTGGTCTTTTCTGAACAGGATGTGATCAAAGACCCGCCCTTTTCCAAGCTTAACCTGATCAGTTGCCGCAACCTTCTGATCTATATGGGTATGGATCTCCATAAGAAGATATTGCCCCTTTTCCACTACGCGCTGAACACGGGCGGTTTTCTCTTCCTGGGTACTTCCGAAACCGTGGGTGAGTTTGGCGAACTTTATAGCGCTCTGGACCGTAAATCCAAGCTGTATCAGCGGGTTGAGGATCTTCGCGGCCTGCGCATTGAAGTCGGTAAATTTATACCTGTCCGAAGGCCTGAAAGTGAGGGTTCTGCTTCTACCGTTGAAAAGAAACCCACCACCAGGAACCAGCATTTGCGCGAAGTGACCGAACAGGCTTTGCTGCAGCAGTTAGATTCGGCTGGAGCGCTGGTTACCAATCGCGGCGATATCCTTTACCTCCACGGTCGTACCGGCCATTACCTGGAAATGGTCCCGGGAGAAGTTGGAGTTAACAACATCCTGAAAATGGCCCGCCAGGGTTTGCAGCGCGAACTTACCACGGCCCTGCACAAAGCCGTGTCCACTAAAGAACCCCAGCGCTATCCCGGCCTGCGAATTAAAACCAACGGTGACTTCACAACGGTCAACCTGACCGTGCGCCCGGTTGTCTCAGGTTACGGCGAGAAATTGGAGGCGCCCCTCTATCTGGTCACACTGGATAAAGTGCCATCTTCCCTGGAACCCTCTCCTGTGCTCCCTGCCGTCTTAACTGACGGACAGGTGGTCAGCAACGAAGCCGATACGCAAATTGCCACTTTACGGCAGGAACTGCGGGCTAAGGAAGAGTACCTTCAGACCTCCAATGAGGAACTGGAGACCTCCAACGAAGAGCTTAAATCTTCCAACGAGGAGATGCAGTCGGTCAACGAGGAATTGCAATCCACCAATGAAGAACTGGAAACCTCCAAGGAAGAACTGCAGTCGGTCAATGAGGAGTTGTCCACGGTCAACGCCGAACTGCAAACCAAGGTTGGGGATCTATCGCGCATCAACAATGATATGAACAACTTGCTGGCCGGCACCGGTATAGCCACTATTTTCGTTGATCACCAGATGCGTATCCTGCGTTTTACTCCCACCGCCACCCGCGTTATTAACCTGATTTTAAGCGATGTGGGGCGGCCTGTAGGTCATATCCTTACCAATCTTTTGGACTACAACCGCATTGTGGATGATACGCAGGAGGTGCTGAACACGCTGGTATCCAGGGAGTTGCAGGTACAGACCAGGGCAGGGGCCTGGTTCACGCTGCGCATCCAGCCGTATCGCACGCTGGAAAATGTGATAGAAGGCGCGGTGATCACCTTTGTGGATATTAGTGTCTTGAAGAAGGCCAATGATGCCTGGCTCGAATCTGAGAAGTTATTGAAAAATATTTTGGATAACAGCCTGAACGCGGTGTCTGTCCATGAAATCGTCCTGGATGCTCAGGGTAAGCCTGTAGATTACATATTCCTTCAGGCCAATCCTGCTTTTGAAAAGCAAACAGGGGTGAAAGTTACCGAAGTTCTGGGTAAACGCGTATCGCAGGTTTTTCCCGGCATTGAAAAGTCAGATCAGATCGAGGTTTACGGCCGGGTTGCACTCACCGGAGAATCGGTCTCTTTCGAGCGCTTTTCCGAAATCTATCAACGCCGTTATAAGGGTAAATGCTTTCAGGTAGGCCAGGGTCGGTTTGCTGTTGTTTTTGAGCAAATAGCTGATGGCCGCCCTGAAAAACCCTTAAAATAATTCAACTGACAATCGATTATCCCGCTGGAATCAAGAGGCTGAAGGTGCTGCCTTCTCCCTGCTTGCTGATGACCTGGATTTTACCTCCATGTGCTTCGATGATTTTACTGGATATGGCCAGCCCCAGACCCGTTCCTGGTATCCCTTGAGTTCCACTGGCTCGGAAATATGGCTGGAAAAGTTTACTCTGTTCTTCAGGGCGTATGCCGCTGCCGTGATCTACCACCTCTACCACCAGTTCATGTTCCTTTAGGCTTGCCTTAAGTGTTATTTCGCAGTTTTCCGGGCTGTACTTGCTGGCATTGGAAAGTAGATTAACGATCACCTGCTCTATTTTGGACGTGTCGATATTAACGTAGTGCAGCTCCGGGCCTATTTCTAAATTTAATTTTTGTGAGCGTTTTTCCAGGGTTGGATTAAACCTTCCTATCACTTGTTTCAGAAACTGAGGAGCATCCACGCTGCGGCGTTTTAAATCGAAAGCGCCTCTCGAGTACCTGGCTAAATCCAGCAATTCATCCAGGCGTTGCGTCAGAAATACGGCGCTTTCGTAGATGTTAGAGGCTAGTCTGGTTCTCAGTTCCTCTCTCAGGTCGGGGGATTCATGGAGGATCTCGCTGGAAATAACCACTGCCGTGAGGGGGTTCCTTAACTCGTGCGCCAGTACGTTGATGAAAAGGTTCTTGACTTCGGCTTCTTCTTGCAGCTTCTGCCTGTGCTCTTTCTCCTGGGTGTACAGATCGCCGATTTTAGCTTCCATTTGCTTGCGCCTGGTAACATCGGTGTCCGCCCCGCGGTAGCCTGAGAAATTACCCTCGGCGTCCATTATAGGCGTGGCGCTGGTTTCTAGGATTATCATTCGCCCGTCTTTTCGTACGCGCGGGCTGGTGAAAGCCCGGAAGGTTTTGCGGTTTTTAAAACATTCCGCAAGTTGAGTCTGATAAGCCATGCGAGCTTCCGGCGGATACAGATCGAAAATAGTTTTTATACCCACCAATTCTTCTGAGGTATAGCCGGTGACCGCCTCTGTCACGGGGTTGACATATATATATTTCATATCCGGGCCGATTTCCCATATCATTTCGCCCGCTATATCAGCCACCTGTCTGAAACGTTCCTCGCTGATTCTGAGTTTTTCCTCGGATTCCTTACGGCGCCGTCTCACTTCAGCGTCTCCCAGTTCGCGTTCCACTGCCGGCGCCAATCTTGCCAGGTTGCTTTTCATGACATAGTCCTGGGCCCCGGCCTTCATTAAGCCCACCGCTATCTCTTCGCCAATCGCCCCCGATACGATAATGAAGGGAATCCCCAGTTGGTGTTCTTTAAAAATGGCCAGGGCAGACGAGGAATCGAATTGCGGCAGGTTATGATCGGAAAGCACCAAATCGTAGCTGCCGTTAGCTAGGGCTGCTCGCATTTCGGAGGCGGTAGCAACTATGGTGCAGTTCAATTCATAGCCCGCCCTTTCCAATGCCCGCCTATTCAGCGCGGCATCGCTTTCAACGTCCTCAATCATCAAGATCCTTAGTCGTTTTTCCATTTTTCTACCCCGTTGACCGTTTTTTTTTAAAACCGCTTTTTTGTTTCACTTTTCTTTCAGGCTAATCAGATTAAACCCTTAAACCCTATTCAAGTAGATATTACAATCGTCAGGAAGGCTCCTTAATCGTAAAATAGAAAGTAGCTCCCTGGTCTACCTGGGCTTCAGCCCAGACCTTGCCTCCGTGCCGGTTGATGATGCGTTGTACCGTGGCCAGTCCGATGCCCGTGCCCGGATAATCGGCGGTTTTATGCAGGCGTTGGAACACCTTAAATAGCTTTTGGGCGTAAGCCATGTCAAAGCCTGCTCCGTTGTCATGTACGAAGAAGATCCTTTTCCCATCTTTATTCAGCTCGCCAAACAGGATCAGGGCCTGGGGAGTTTTAGAAGTGAACTTAACAGAGTTTTCCAGTAAATTTGAAAGTGCCATCTCCATCAGGTGGGGATCGCCCTGTGCCTTTAAATTCTGCTGTATTACAAACTTGATTTGCCGGTCAGGATTAGTATTTTGCAGGCGAGTCGTGATGGATTGGGCTATCCCTGTCATATCTATTTCCTGGCGGTTTAGCTCCGTGCGGGTGTCCCGTGAGAATTTAAGCAAGTCGTCTATTAATTGCCCCATTCTCTGCGTTTCAGAGCGGATGCGGCCCAGGATTTGCCATCCCTTATCTCCCAACTTGTCCTTGTAATCGTCCATTAAGGCCTGGCTCCAGCCGTCGATGCCGCGCAGGGGTGCACGTAAATCGTGCGACACGGAATATGCGAAAGATTCCAATTCCTTATTTGCGCTTTCCAGTTGAGCAGTTCTCTCCAGCACGCGCTCTTCCAGCGATGAGTTGAGCTGACGTACTTCTTCCTCCCTGTTTTTACGTTCGCTGATATCGCGGATAATGGCTTGTAAACAGGTCTGGTTGTCTATTTTGAAAAGCCGGGCGCTGATTTCCACTGGCAGGACAGTACCATTCTTGCCTGTAAATGCAGCCTCGGCGGTGGCGGCGCCACTTTCAGTAATTTTATTTAACTGGGTCTGAAAGGCACTGGCTGTTTCAGGGGTGATTAGCGACATTAAAGTTGTCCCCACTATTTCTTCCCTTTTATAGCCGTAGGTTTCTAATGCCCGTTCGTTTACCTGCAAAATTCTTTTTTGTTCGTCACAGATCAGGATAATGTCGTTGGCGTATTGCACCATGTACTCAAGGTGATTGAGCCGCGTTGTCCCTTCGGCATTTTTACGGTATAAAACTTGAAACGCCTGGTTTTGTTGGCGTTGCCGGATTATCCATGCGGCACCCAGCAGCGCAATTAACAGTCCCATTGCGGTCCCGGTTGCCCAGCTTACGTCCATATTACGCGTCGCGAAGATTTCACTGCGGTCGATTTTAACCGCCACATACCAATCTGAATCGGCCACGGGCTGCAAAGCTGCCAGTACAGCTTTGCCGCGGTAATCAGTGCCCGAAAAGGCTCCCTCCGCTCCCTCTACAGCCGCTGCCGCCGGATCCTGTTCATTGCTCAAGGGAATTTTAAGTTTTAATGCGGCCCCTTCCAGGTGGCGCAGTTCGTTAAGTAAAACGGCTTGATTACCTTCCTTCTTTATCAGCATTATCTCGGCGGAATTACTGGTCGTCGGCCAGGACTGTATAAGCGGATAGAGGTCTTGAGACGGATTGAAACTGAATATCAATGCTCCCACGGCATATTCGCTGCCGTTCCGTGTGGATATGAGAGGAGCAACAATGTCAATTTGAGGTTTGTTGCTGCCGGGAGCCATATATATATCGCTCCACATTGTCTGGCGCGATTTCAGTGCAGTGGAAAAGGCTTCATTTGTGCTCTCTGGCCAATCTTCTGGCGCATTAGTGAGGTTGACTATTGTCTTTCTGTTCCCATCTACCAGTCCAATGTCCTGTAAGGAATAGACACTTTTAATATTTGCTAGTTCTTTTATTACCTCGGCTTTTAGAACGGCGTCATCCGGGGTATTAAACAGTTGCGTGCTGCTTTTATTAAAGAGGGGGCTATTACGCACTAGATCAACCCTGGTTGCCATATCCGTTCGCCATTGAGCGATCTGCGCGCCTTTCAACTGACTTACCGTTGCCAGTTCCCGGTTGATCGCTCTTTCTCCAGACTGCTCCTGTCCGCGGTAGAGGACATAGCCACAGGAGAATATTACTATCAACGCTATAGTAACGGCCAGTACAAGTCGCCATGAAACACCGGTTCTGGTCATGTTTTCAGGGCCGGAAGGCGTTTTTTAGATTGGAAGTTTGTTTTCATTCACCATCTCTTAAAACCCGGTTTTGTTAAAAGTGCTTCTTCGCAGGTGTTATGAGTCTAGCGTTGATCACCAGTATATGACCGATCTGGCACAGCAACAATGAAGCTAACACCCAACTTTTCTAGGTTTAAGATACAGTGATTCTCGTGGTTGAACGGGGAGGTATTTTATACTTTATTGGTTTGGTATTACACCAGGTGATAATTGAAGCAGTCGTTTTCATAAGTCTTGCGTATTTTGCCCTTCCAGCGCAGGTGTTCGACATGGGCAATCGTCTCTGTAATGGCGAAGCGTTTTTGCAGGGGTGGAAAATTCTCCCACGACAGGTTGCGCATATTCCATTTCAGTTTGGCGGCAATTTCGTAGCAGTTATAGCTGCCGCTGATCATGATTTCCACTATCTCTTTTTCGCGCTGGTTGTGATGGTCCAGTATCACCTGCACCCTGCCTTGCAGATCGGCAAAAGAATACTCGTGGCCCGGGTGCACCTGCGCTACCGGCAGATTGACTAGCTTGCTCAAAGCATTGATATAATCTCCCAGAGGATTGTCTCCGGACAAAATGTGATAACTGATGTTGGGGCTGATCGAGGGTAAGACATGATCACCGGAAAACAGAAGCTGGTTGCGTGCTTCATACAGGCAGATGTGTCCCGGTGAATGGCCGGGCGTCCAGATCACTTCCAGATCGAAAACGCCTGTGCGGATCATCTCGCCTCCGTAGACTAAACTGTCAGGTAGGCCAATGTTGACGAATTCCAGTGCCGGCAACAAAGCTGCCCCTAAAGCATCCGCAGTATCGGAAGGTACACCGTGATTGACCAGCAGGTTGTTCATCTTTTTCTGGGGCTCGCTGAATTTGATGTAGCGCGATTCTAACAGTTCGGCCTCCCAGCTGTGCATAATCATCCTGGTCCTGGGACAAAGGTGTTTGATTCTGCCTGCTAAGCCGCAATGGTCGGGATGGCAGTGTGTTATAACCAGGGTGGAAATGTCAGTGAAGCTCAGGTTCAGACCCTTTAAAACACTTTCCAGGGTCTGCTGGGTGCTGGGGGAATTCCATCCGGTATCGATCAGCATCCAGCCGTTGGTCCCCTGAATGAGATAGGCGTTGACATGGGAAAGCTGCGGCATTCGTTTGTCAGCTAACGGCAACTGAAGCTGGTACATGCCCGCAATGATCTCCCTGATTGGCTTTATTGGGGGGTTTATGGTCATAATATATGCCCTGTTGTGCCATCTGCTGGCATTTTATTTTTTGTTGCTGATTCTGTTTTCCATATCGGTGCGTTCCAGTGCTTCTTCCGATAAGTAAAGTTTACCCTCGTCCGTAGTTAGCAGGATATCGTGTTTCAGCATAAATTGCACCGCCATCGGTCTGTAGTCTCTCAGTGCGCGGGTCTGGAACAGTCCCTGCTTTTTCAGGCCCATGTCCTGAGTGAATTGGGCTGTCTCAGGTGTGATGGCATTGTGGTCGCGGAACATTTTTATCACTATCTTGAGTGCTCGTTTCATCAGGAAACTTGATCCGAAATAGGCTAATACCATTAACAATACTATAAATAAAATAACGATTATTAGCCCGCCGGTTTGTTGATCCACATCTTTCTCCTAAAACTGGATGATAAATTTCCCGTTCTGGTATATCAGTTGGTCGTCGATGTAGACCTGACCGTTTTTTCGCATATCGCATATCATATCCCAGTGGATGGCTGACTCGTTTTTACCGCCCGTCTCCGGGTAGCTCGATCCCAGCGCCATGTGGAAGCTCCCGTCGATTTTTTCATCGAACAGGATTTGCCGGGTAAAGCGGGTGATCCCTTTGCTGGTCCCGAAGGCGAATTCACCTACCCTCCGCGACCCCTCGTCGGTATCCAGGGTTTTATTTAAAAAGTCCTCGTTCTTATCTGCCGTGGCCTTGATTACCTTGCCTTCTTTAAACCACAATCTGACGCCGGTAACTTCGCGTCCATTCTCAATGGTTGGATAGGAAAAATACACCTGCCCTTCCATGCTGTCTTCCACCGGTCCGCTGAAAACCTCGCCGTCCGGCATGTTTTCATGGCCGTCGCAGTTGATAAAGGTCCTGCCCTCGATGCTGAAGCGCAGGTCGGTTTCCGGCGCGGTGATGTGCACCTGTTTCTTGCCTTTCAGCCAGTCGGCTATTTTTTGTTGCCAGGCCGAGAAGCGTTTCCAGTAGCCGATCGGATCGTTGATATCACCCAGGCAGGCTGTATAAACAAAATCCTGGTATTCCTCCAGTCCCATATCGGCGTCTTGCGCGTAGGCGTTGGTAGGGTAGAGGGCATAAGTCCAGCGCAACTCCCCTTTGGCTGCCCGGGATAGAAAGGTCTTCATAATGTCCCGTCGTCCCTGCTGGTACATCACAATTCTGGCCGGATCTATGCTGCTGAGCTCCCGCGTGTTGCTGTCTCCCCCTATCGAAATGCGCACATCATAGGTGTCCATGATCAGTTTCGTGGGCGGCGCAACGTGCTTGAGTTGATCGTCGGAGGCGTACTTGTAAAAAAGTTCATCGAGCCCCCCCGGCGACGAGATGATATAGGGATAGCCTCCCGCTTTTAATACATTAACGTAAATAGCTTTTAAAAGGGGTTCGGCTGATGATTCTCCCATGATGGCGGTCTTATCGCCTGGTTTTACCCCTACGGAATACTTCACCAGTAATTCTGCCAGTTTTTCCATTCTGATATCTGCCACCTGGTCTTCCTCCTCTGGTTTTGTGCTATATTTCAAACGGACGGATTTTGGCTCGCTTAAACTATGTTGGGCATTAACGGCTGCCGGAAATTGGGGTTGGCCGGATTGACCGCCTGCGGTACGGCTTGCGGCATTGCTTGACCTGAAGCCATTATTGAGATGACCTCTGCCCCGGATTCGAATAATTCAGACCTTACTTCATGTACCAGTCCGTAGGTGATGGCTTGCTCGGTATAGAGGGTGGTGCGGTTGAGCATGTCGTCGAATACCTGCTGTTTAGTCTTTTTGACCGTGTCAGCGATGATGCCGGCAATGTTGCCCATATCTATTTGCAGGCCTTTCAAGCGTTCTTCCAGTTGTTTTTCTTCCAGGCTGACCGCCTGAGGGAAGTTGCACATCACGCCGTGCAGCAGGAAGCGGGCATGCGGCACTGAAAACCTTCTGGAACCAGTGCAGAAAAGCACCACGCCGATGGAGTCGGCGCTGCCGAAGTTGTGGGTGGTGATTTCCAACGGCACGCCCTTCAAATAATTGTAGGCCGAAACACCCTGGAAGACGTCTCCGCCCGGTGTGGAGATCAGCAAACCCATTTTTTTAGCGCCCTGGCTGAGTTTTTTATCTACCACCTGCATTAACATGTTGATGGAGTCCTGCATCACGGGAGCAAAGAACTTGACATAAAACTTTTCCATAGCCATCTGTTTCTCCTGTTTTAACCTTTTTGCCAGCTCTGGCGCATAATTGCGTCGCTTACCCTGCAAACCCGGGTCATTTCTTTAACATCGTGCACGCGCACGATGTCCGCGCCTTTGGCGATAGCGATGGCCACCGCGGCGGCCGTCCCTTCGACCCTCTCGCTGGCTGGCAGGTTCAAAATCATTTTAATGAAAGATTTACGGGAAGGTCCTATCAGGACGGGTTTATTCAGTGTCTTGAGTTCGTCCAGTCGTCGGATAATTTCCATATCAAACTGCCAGGTCTTGCCGAAGCCCAGGCCTGGATCGATTATGATGTTTTCTGAAGGTACTCCGGCCCTTTCGGCCTGTTGGATGCTGTTGCTCAGAGATCTAGTTACCTCCTCCATAATATCACAGTAGGAGGCCGTGTCACGTTTGATGGCGGCATCGTAGCCGCCCTTGTCTCTCTGGTTGCTCATCAGTATCAGGGGCACGCCCTTTTCTGCCGCCAGTTCAGCCAGGCGAGGTTCCTGTTTGAGTCCCCACTGGTCGTTGATGATCGCCGCCCCAGCTTCCAGCGCCTGGCGCACCACCTCATATTTGGTGCTGTCGATGCTGATCGGTATCCCGACCTGTCCGAAAATTTGCCTGAGGGCCGGAATCACCCGGGCCAGTTCAACTTCCACGCTCACTGGCGGGGCGCCGGGGCGGGTCGATTCACCGCCGATGTCCAGTATATCTGCGCCTTCGGCTGCCATGATCTGCGCCTGCGCCAGGGCCGATTTCTCGTTGGCTAATCCATCTCCGGAAAAAGAATCGGGAGATACGTTGATGATACCCATCACGTAAGTCCGCTCTCCCCATCTGAACTCGCTTTTCCCGCAGCGCATCGCCTTCTCTGCTCCCGATCTCTATCCTGTTCTACCCCCATTCTAACATACCCCCGGCGCTCAATCCTATAAAGAATTCAAACTGGTTATCCGCCCTGCGCTCCTTCCCCAGTGCTGCCGGTATTATTTTCACTTTAAGACTCTTCTGGTAATAACTGTTAACCAATAACTCGAGACTCGTTCGTCTTGTTGACAAGATGAAGTGCGTATATAATTGACGTAACCTAAAAAGAATTCGTTTTAGGCGAATCACAAAGTAAAGTACCCATAATTACCAGCCTGACGCTAATGCCGTACTATTATTTAAGACCAGGGGTGTTACCAGTTTTAAGATGGTATAGAGGTAAATGATTATGAAAAGAAAAACTCCCGTTAATCAAAATCGGTCGATACAGAATTCAAGTTCTCTAATTTTATATACTACTCAGGGCGGAAATATTGAAATCGAAGTGCGCCTTGAAAATGAGACTGTTTGGTTTACTCAAGCTGATATGGCTGAATTATTCCAGACGACGCCTCAAAACATTACCCTTCATCTGAAAGCTATTTATGCAGAAGGCGAACTGAAAGAAGAAGCAACTTGTAAGGAATACTTACAAGTTCAAACTGAAGGTCCCAGGCAGATCAGTCGCCAACGCAAATATTACAATCTTGAAGCGATTATTGCCGTCGGTTACAGTGTTCGTTCTCATCGGGGCACTCAGTTTCGTATTTGGGCTACCGAACGTCTGAAGGAATATCTTGTTAAGGGCTTTACCCTGGATGACGACCGCTTGAAAGCCGGCGCAAGTATCGGCTCAGATTATTTTAACGAGATGCTGGAAAGGATACGTGATATCCGCACCAGCGAGAAAAGGTTCTATCAGAAAATCCGTGATATTTACAAGCTGGCGGTAGATTACAATCCCGGAGCGGAAGAAACCCATGAATTCTTTAAAATAGTACAGAATAAGCTGCATTACGCTATATCCGGCCAAACTGCCCCATCAGATATTTATGCGTGACTGGCGGGAAAAACTGGATGCCTTCTTGCAATTTAACGAACGTGAAATATTAGATAATCCGGGCAGGGTCACCAGGGAAGTAGTCGAAAAGCTGGCGTTACAACAATATGAAATATATCATAAGCACCGTTTAGAAGTTGAAGCGGTAACAGAATCTCTGGCGGATGATGCTGAACTGAAAGCAATTGAACTTAATCTTGAGGATAAGACACGCGGAAAATGAAACTCCAATTTGATCCCACTATCAGGCACCTTGAAAGGTGTTGATGTGCACATTAATATGGGTATAGAGGTGCACAATATGGAAAAGATAAAGACGATCGGCGTAGCATAACTTAGAATGAAGTTTACCCAGCTGGTGGAGGAAGCCAGTAAAGGCGGGCAGCCCTATACCATAGTCTCCAGCAGTTGCGCTAAAGAGGTCTTGATGGGAGTGGATGAGTATAATGCGCTGATCGAGAAATTAGAAAATTTGGAAGACATAGAAGAAATGAATCAGGTAGAGCGCAATCCTGAACCCGGAATGTCCTGGAATGAACATTTGAAAAAACTGAAAAAGTCAGAAACCGGCACACTAAAAGCTTCAACTTGATGTATCAGATAGAAATTACTAATACGGCTTATTAAAAGCTTATATATTTAGCGATGCAGAACGACAGGAGGAATACCATTATGCTTCGTCAACACATTTGGAGAAATAAGACAATTCTTTTGGCGATGGCGCTAATAAGTATTTGGGGATTCTTAGTACTGCCTGGCTGCAGTTCCAAAGGCACCTCCGACACGGCTGTTAAAAACCTCGCGTATGCTGCGAGTCAGGAGGATATCAAAGCCGGAAACAAAACGGTGGCAGATACCTCCAGCGCTATCCAGGCCAGAGATGTTAAAGCTTTTACATCTTTAATGTCAAAAAATGTACTTAACCATGTACAGGGGAGTCCTGACCTCACGTGCCCTGCAGCCTCCACTCTAGCAGACAGCTTACGCAACGCCAAAATAGTTAAAGCCGAGAAGGATGCTTTCACCTACGAGATTACGATCAATGCTGCCAGGATTACATTCATGGTTATCAAGGAGGACGGTACGTGGAAAATATCCGGACTATAACCACTATATCCATGAGAATTAGCCTTGTCCTGGTTTTACTGCTTGGATTTGTCTTTCAGGGAGTTTATAATCCTAAACCGGTGGATGCTTGGAACAATATTGGGACCCATCCAGGTATCAATGAATTCGCTTATAATAGTTTCCTAAGCCAGTGGCAACCGAACGACCCCAATTTTAAACTAGCCTCATTTGCTGGAACGGCCAGGGGAGAATCCTGGGAACCGGGAGACGGCACATCCTGGACAAATCGTAATCCCCCTCAAATACGCGAAAAAAGCGTCAAAGACTGGCTTATTGAAGGTGGATTTTCCGCGGATGAACCTGAACTCAGCCAATCTCTGGTGCATTTTTATGACCCCAGCGGGACGCCTGCTTATTTGACTGATTATATAAACGATATTCCTTCTGAAATCGGGACCTGGTATAACCCCAACACTGATGCATATCAATGGGCTTTCGAATCCGCCGATAATCCTTTCAGTTTTGCTAATGGCGAACAGTATTTCCAATCAGCTGTGGCCAGTAAAGAGGCTGGTGATATTAATTATGGAAAAGCCTGGCGAGCCGTGGGAGAAACGATGCATCTTATCTCGGATATGACGGTTCCGGCGCATGTGCGCAACGACGCCCATATTCCTTACGCCAAGCTATGGGACCCTCTTGAATATTTTACCAATGCGGGAGATGTTACCACTTACGGCACTTACGGGACAGCTTTGCCCGCAACTTCGGATTTCGGTGATTATCATACTGCCTACAATACAGGAAAGGATATCCGGACTTTATTTAAACAGGTGGCCTCCTGGACTAATCAGAACTTTTTCTCAGGAGACACAGTACCCCAGTATGACTCCGATAAAACTCCTAACGGGAAAAAAGCATATCCCAGTCCGGTAGTTACCATCGATCCGAACTTTACCGGCTACTATACCACCACTCTGGATGGAAATGACAAATTCCCCCTGGCCAGAGCTTCCATCGCAGGCATTATCTGGAAAAAGCCTTATCTGGTTGTTGATCAGACAGTCTGCAATGCCCAGCGCTCGGTGCTTTTACCCACAGCCATTAAAGCATCAGCGGCAGTGATGGATGCCTTCCTGCCCCGTTTTGAAGTGGTTATTGATAAAGCTGAACCGGACACCAAGACACCAGGTAATTTTATAATAGCCGCCCATATCAAACAAATACCAACCCGGGAATGGCCGCATGATCTCCTTATCCGGAATGGAGCCAATATCCTGGCTGATGGGAAACAGAGCATTATCACCACGAATAGTAACCTGGACAATCATGATACCTTGAATAAAATCAGTTACAGTGTGACTGCCAAGGAAGGCAGTTCTATAACGTTGTATTACAATTTTGGCGGCTATAAAGTCAGCTCAGCAGAGTTTAAAATTGTAGCCGGGAAACCTGCGATCAAAATAGATCCATCTTCAATGAAGGATGCTGAAAAGGGTAAACCCTATACCTTTCAGTCCAGGATAGACAATTCACCGGCTAAATTCTTTTATAAATGGTTTTTAGATGGCCTGGAAGTCCCCAGTAAAGGTGATGGAAACTTCACAATTACCTTTAGCGACGGCGATTCCCACACCGTCAAGGTCGCACTGGTTGATAGTAATTTAAAGCCACTGGCAGATGCAGAAGCTAATATCACCATGAAATCCGCTGCCGCCACCTCATCAACGAGTCCGCCTTCGTCATCTGCTACCTCTGCGCCTCTATCAACCAGTACAGACAATCAACTGATTAAACTGCAGCAGACCAGCACTTTCCTGGGCGATTGGAGTGCAATGGCTTCTAGTACAGAATTAAATATTGACACCGGGAATTCAAGCGGTTCGGTAAGCATCTCTTGTAACATCCCACCTGCTGTGACTGGTCTCACAGTCAGAAAAATAAATATCACCTGGAACGGGACATCCTTCAGCGGGACTACCGGTCCGACAGCAGCCAACCCTTATGTTACCGACAAATTGACCGGAACAGTATCAGAAGACGGCAAAATCCTGCTAACCCTGGAATATTCCTCCAGGTATTATAAAAAAGGTGGTGGTGACACGGGAGCCCATGAAGAAAACCAACATATACAGTTAAAAAATGTACCTATTGGAGCTAATTGCGCATTTTCAGATGCTTTTGCCAATCCCCAAAAGTATCTAACAGCATGGGGATTCCAGACAGCTACTTATGACGGTAAGGGGGTGAAACACCAGGAAAGGATTTGCACTGCCGACCCGAATGTTAAAACCGCTTATTTGGCAATCACATTTGGACAATAGAAATTAGCTGTATCTAGATATGCTTGTTCTGTGTTGGAGTTTTTATCGTTTGCCTGTTTCTCTAAATCCATGTTAGAATTCCGGTATCCTTGGGTGATTTTTAAGAGGTTTTTTTAATGGCTAACGATATTCTTAAAATGATACGCATTGATATGACCCGCTTCGGCGCGTATTCGGCCTGCAAGTCGCCCGATGTTATTGCTCGCAAGCTGGGCATTCCGGAAACGGATATCATCAAGCTGGACGCCAACG
>Ga0114951_10003745_pt1 | contig 15462 bp, 11 predicted proteins | sample AM7aDNAmetaG_FD_88677 | JGI IMG/M metagenome (GOLD analysis project Ga0114951, IMG submission 88677) | Freshwater microbial communities from Finland to study Microbial Dark Matter (Phase II) - AM7a DNA metaG | ecosystem: Environmental > Aquatic > Freshwater > Lake | place: Finland: Lake Alinen...
TATCAGTGAAAAAGAATACATTATAGGCACCGGGAAAAGGATCACCGTTATAACTGGAGTTCCCGACCATACTGTCGGCTTCTTCAATATCCAGCCCGGGGTGAGTTGCGTCGTTGTTTACAGTGTTATTTGACAGATGTGAAGAGATATAACTACCGTCAACATGATAGATCAGCATACCGTGTCCCGGAAGATACTTGTCCCAGCCGTTATTCTGGCGGTTTTCGAGAAGAAAGTACTCGTTGCTTGTGGATGTATTGATCTTATAGGATTTATTGTTGTTCATTGCATTTTTCAGGGAATATGATCCTGTAGCAGATATTACTTCCGGTGTCTGCCAGGATAATTTAGACTTTTCCCAGGCAGTAAGATTTGCCGGAGTTCTGCCGTTGTTCAGATCATAGCCTTTTCCCATGAGGTCCCACAATCCTAAACCGTCATTTGAAAGGTTTTCGGGTGTCATATCCGGTAAGCCAAGTAAATGCCCGATATAATGACAAATGATACCGGGAGTCTGCATATCCCTGGTATTCCCATAAAACTCGGGTAAGATGATATACTGACCTATCTTTTTTCCGTTATACACCTTATTATCGGCTGTCATGTCACCCATATAGGAATTGATATCGTTGGTGCTGCCTGAATATTCCTGTCCCTTTCCCTGGTGTATGATGATAATCCCGTCAATGATCCCGTCGCTGTTTGAGTCGTAATTGGAAAGATCAAGACTGGTATAAGCTCCCCTGGCTGCTTCGATTGCATCAATTACGAAATTCTTCCAGTTGTTCGATGCTATTGTACCAGTATAATAGTTATGAGTGTGGGCGACGTTTATCCAGCCGCAAATTGAGGCAGTCAGAAGGAGTGTAAGCTGATTAAATGAATTATTCAGAAAATATTTCTTGACACTACCCGAAGCTCCCTGGAAGCTGTAATTATTGTTATAGAACAGATCCTTAAAATTAGCTGCTGTATAATATTGAGAGGAATCACTGTAATTAACCAACAGGATAAGGAATTTCTGAGTGCCGGTTGATGATAAACTGGCAATAATATTCTTGTTTTCTGCATGATTCTGGGAGATTAGATCATGGGTAGTAAATGAAAGTATGGCAAACAGAAATAAAGAGGTAATTGTTTTTTGCATGGAAGAATTTTTTCCAAAAATAGTAAATTTTCAGATACCGATAGATCAGAAAAAAAAGGATGCTTTTACCTATCGGCGTTTAAATAATATTCAGTGGGTCGCTTACCTTATCTTTCATCAGGGCCAGATCCACCACTTCAAACATATCATTTACATAATGAAATTTCATACCTGACAGGTATTTTTCACTGATTTCATTTACATCCTTCAGATTTTCTGCTGAAAGGATAATATCTGTGATTTTTGCCCGTCTTGCAGCAAGGATTTTTTCCTTGATCCCACCAACAGGCAAAACTTTTCCCCTCAGGGTAATTTCGCCTGTCATAGCCAGTTTGTTTTTTACTTTTCGCTGGGTAAATGCAGAAGCAAGGGCGGTGAACATGGTAATACCGGCTGAAGGTCCGTCTTTGGGAGTTGCGCCTTCAGGTACATGAATATGAACATTCCAGTTCTGGAATACATCCGGACTGATATTCAGTAAATGCGTGTGCGATTTGAGGTATTCAAAGGCAATGGTTGCCGATTCCTTCATAACATCACCGAGGTTTCCTGTCATGGTCAGTATCCCTTTTCCTTTTGATAAACTAACTTCTACAAAAAGAATTTCTCCTCCAACTGCTGTCCATGCCAAACCAGTCACAACACCTGCAATATTATTTGAAATGGCTCTTTCATGATGAAAGGGTGGAGGACCGAGAATTTTAATGAGATCTTCTTCTCTGACGTTTTTATTGTATTTGATACCTGAAGCTATGAAACGGGCATAGTAACGGATGATGCGGGCAAGCGTTCTCTCAAGTGATCTTACTCCCGATTCCCGGGTATAAGAGTCTATAATCTTTTCTAATATGGAATCACTTATCTTTAATTTTCCGCCATTCAGACCATGTTCTGACAGCTGTTTGGGAAAAAGAAATTTTTTCGCTATTTCCATCTTCTCCTCGATAATATATCCGCTGATGTCAATGACTTCCATCCTGTCGCGCAGGGCAGGGTGTATGGTGCTCAATGTGTTGGCTGTGGCAATGAACATGACTTTAGACAGGTCATATTCAATTTCCACAAAATTGTCATAAAAAGCAATGTTCTGTTCCGGATCCAGGACTTCCAGAAGGGCAGCAGCAGGGTCGCCGTTTACATTCATACCGATGATTTTATCAATTTCATCGAGCACAAAGATAGGATTGGATGATTTGGCCTTCCGTATACTCTGTATAATTCTTCCCGGCATTGCGCCTATGTATGTTTTTCTGTGTCCCCGAATCTCGGCTTCATCCCTGAGTCCTCCTAACGACATTCTGACATATTTTCTTCCCAGGGCCCTGCTGATTGATTTTCCGAGGGAGGTTTTTCCCACTCCCGGAGGGCCAACAAGGCACAATATAGGTGATTTCATATCACCTTTCAGTTTTAAAACAGCCAGATATTCAATAATTCTTTCCTTGATCTTTTCCAGTCCGTAATGATCTTCATCCAGCACATTCTGTGCATTATCCAGGTCGAAATTATCAGGAGTTACTTCATCCCAGGGCAATTCAACAAGAACATCGAGATAGTTGATCTGAACAGAATATTCTGCAGCAGAAGGATTCATGCGCTGGAGCTTACCCAATTCCTTGTTAAATATATCTTTAATATGAACGGGCCATATTTTCTCAGAGGCTTTTTTTTGCAGGTCTTTTATTTCCTGCTCATGAGGTGTGCCACCAAGTTCCTCCTGTATAGTCTTCAGTTGCTGGTGAAGAATGAAATCACGCTGCTGTTTATCCAGATCAGTCTTTACCTTGCTTTGAATCTGGTTTTTCAGCTCCATCATCTGCAGCTCCTTGGTGATCAGTAATAATACTTTACCGGCCCGTTCCCGGATGTCGACGATTTCAAGCAGGTTTTGTTTCTCTTCTGTATTGGTATTCAGGTTGGAGGATATGAAATTGACAAGGAAAGCAGGACTTTCAATGTTTTTTACTGCAAAGCCGGCTTCTGACGGGATATTAGGAGAATATTTGATGATCTGTACCGATATGTCTTTCAGCGAGGATATCAGGGCGTCAAAGCTACTGTCCCTAGATATTTTCTGATGTGTTCCGTATTGAACTACTTTAGCTTTGAAATAAGGCTCCGACTGGATAAAACTCGTTATCTGAAATCGTTTTTTTCCTTGAATAATGACCGTAGTAGAACCATCCGGCATGTGCAGGGTTTTGATGATATATGCCAGTGTTCCTATGCTGTTGAGATCGTCAAATCCGGGTTCTTCAACTTCCGAGTTCTTTTGAGATGTGACTCCCAATAAACGCTTGCCCTTGTATACATCACGTATAAGGCGGATGGATTTATCTCTTCCTACCGTTATGGGAATAACTACGCCCGGGAATAAAACAGTGTTTCGCAGTGGTAATATTGGCAGTTCTTCAGGAACGGCTTCAGCATTCATGATTTCTTCATCTTCAATGGAAAGAAGCGGTATGAATTCGGTATCAGCATCCATCAGATCGGAAAGAAAAAGGTTGTTTTCGTTGAATTTTTTATTCATGTTGGTGTCAAAATGTCATCTTTTGCCTTTGATTTTCATCAATTAGCCGGCAGACAACTCATTATTTTATATTTTTAAAAGGATGTTCTATATAGTCAATATCTATGCCAGTACCCTTATACCCAAAAACAGATCATATTGTTACAGGAAACTTCGTGTAAATTAGAAAGAAAAAAGCCCTTTCGGTAAGGAAAGAGCTTTTTAATATCGTAAAAAGTGACTTTATTGATTTTCCTCTTTCGTTTCTTCCTGAATTTCTTCAGCGGGTGCATCAACTGCTGCTTCCACATGTTTTTCAGCCAGGTTTCTTTTATCAAAATGTTTCTGATACTTGCTCTTGAATTTATCAATACGTCCTGCGGTGTCCACAAGTTTCATCTTCCCGGTAAAGAACGGGTGAGATGTATTGGAGATTTCCAGTTTATATAAAGGGTATTCTTTTCCGTCTTCCCATACTATGGTTTCTTTTGTAGTGGCACATGAACGGGTGATGAACGTATAATCGTTGGAGATATCTTTAAAAACAACGAAGCGATAATCTTTCGGGTGAATGTCTTTTTTCATTTCAATTTCAATTTATTAATTGGGGTGCAAAATTAATATTTTAATTACAAATAACAAAGTAAACTGAAATTTTTATTCTTAATTTAGCATGATACAGTTATTCATCAATACATGCTTAATTTTATTATTTTTGTTTTTGATATTTTTAAATAAAAAATAATTACAAAAAATTAATTTATGACCCTCATACTTAATAAGAATGATGTTGCTTCAGTCCTTGATATGAAAGACTGCATGGAAGCAATGGAAACTGCTTTCAGAGAATTAGCAAATGGGACTGCGGTATTGCCCCTGCGGACGGCCATCAGCCCTCCTGATGGAGTGTCTTTGTATATGCCGGCCTATCTGAAAGGAATGAATGCATTGGCCTGCAAAGTGGTAACGGTATATAAAAATAATCCTGCCAGGTATAATCTTCCGACAACCATTGGAAAGGTATTGCTTCAGGATCCGGCTTCTGGTGATGTAGTCTGTATTATGAACGGAGGTTATCTTACTGCCGTCAGAACAGGCGCTGCCAGTGGGGTGGCAACAAAATATCTGGCCAGGCAGGGAAAGCAGCAGACAGCAGGTATCTTCGGTGCTGGTGTTCAGGCCAAAATGCAGCTGTGGGCAGTTTGTGTGGCCAGGGATATTGTAAAGGCTTATGTTTATGACTTGTCTGATAAAGCTGTTCATGATTTTATTATTGAAATGGAAAATAAACTTAATATTGAAATAATTCAGGCAAAATCGCCGGATGATGTATTGCAAGCTGACATCCTTTGCCTTGCAACTTCATCTTCCACTCCTTTGTTCGATGGGAATAAGGTAAAAGAAGGAACACATATCAACGGCATTGGAAGTCATTCTCCCGGAGCACGTGAGTTAGATACAGCGATAGTGAAAAGATCGAAATTTGTTGGGGATTCATACGAAGCCTGTTTTAAAGAAGCCGGCGACATTATTATTCCTTTAAATGCCGGCGAGATCGAGGCTTCACATTTTTACGCTGAACTGGGAGAGATCATTATTGGTAAAAAAATGGCAAGAGTAAACGAAAAAGAGATTACACTGTTTAAATCGAACGGACTTGCTATTCAGGATGTGGCTGCTGCAAAGCTGGTTTACGATAAAGCTGTGGCGGCCGGCATTGGCACTCATGTAGATATTTAATATGAAAGCATACCCTGCATGCACATCGTATGAGTAAAAATCACAAAGGGAAACCCAAACCTCAAAAGAGTAAAACTGGTGACCGGGAGAAGATACTGAAAACAGGCCGCAACGGTATGAATAAGGCTGTTCCGTTTATCCTTGCCGGTATCATTGGCTTGCTGGTTCTTATTGTATTTTCTCCATCTTTCAGATGTGGTTTCACTAACTGGGATGATGGTGTTTATGTTACCAACCAACCGCTTTTACTGCACCCCGGTGAGCATAACCTGAAAGACATTTTTACCACTAATGTTTCCAATAATTATCACCCCCTTACTATGCTGTCGCTGAAATGGAATACGGATGCAGCACATCTGAACGCCAGGCCTTTTCATATGACAAATGTTATTTTGCATGTCCTGAACTCCCTGCTTGTCTTCTTATTAATTTATATCCTCAGTAAAAAAAGAATCTGGGTTGCTTTTTTTGTAGCCATTTTCTTTGGCATTCATCCCATGCATGTGGAATCAGTGACCTGGATTGCTGAACGTAAAGATGTTCTGTATACTCTGTTTTTCCTTTTAGCAGCCATTAGCTACCTGAAATATATATCAGCTGGCAGAAAGAAATTTTTATGGTTCATCCTGTCTTTGTTTCTCTTTGTCTTTTCCTGCCTGAGCAAAGCTATGGCTGTAAGTTTTACCGGAGTGATCCTGTTATTGGACTTTTATTATGAACGAAAGATTACATTGAAAGTTTTAATGGAGAAAATACCGTTTCTGATTTTGTCGGTAATTTTCGGTATTGTGTCCGTTAAGGCACAGGCTGTAGATTCCATTGCGCCTTTTGGGGTGATCACTGTATTTCAGAGGATCATGCTGGGAACATACGCCATGCTGATATACATTGTTAAACTTTTTGTTCCCTTTAAGCTATCGGCTTTTTACCCATATCCAACTTTACTGTCAGACGGAACCTTGCCTTTTATATTTTATGCATCCCCGTTTATTGCATTAGCACTTATTGGCCTGTCCGTTTGGTCGTTGAAATATAAAAACAGGATTTTCTTTTTCGGTTTCTTTTTTTTCCTGTTCACCATACTGCTTGTTCTTCAGTTTATTTCTGTAGGGCAGGTAATTATTGCTGAAAGGTACTCATATATTCCTTACATCGGTTTGCTTTTTTTACTTGCTATGGCATATAGCAATTCTTTTATACCTTCATCAGGGAAAACTTTTTCAAAGATGCTGGCAATAATAATAACGGGTGTTATTATTATTGCAGGATGTACTTTTAGTTATATCACCTATAACAGGACCCGGATATGGAATGACGATGAGAGCCTCTGGACTGACGTTATTAAGAAATATCCCGGTGCCCGGCAGGCATATAAAAACAGGGGACTTCACTATGTGGAAAAAAAGCAGTATGACCTTGCTTTTCAGGATTTCAATAATTATATTGCCATCAAGCAGGACGACGGAACAGTATATTCGCAAAGAGGAAACCTGTATGGGTTGCAACATAAATATGATCTGGCCCTTAAAGATTATTCCAAAGCCATTATATTGGAAAATGGGGCACGCTACGAACCTTTCTTGAACAGGGCTATAACCTATTCGCTCATGAAAGACTATTCAAAGGCTTTGATTGATTATGACAAGGCCATGAGTATGGCGCCTGATTCACTGATAGTATATCAGAACCGGGGCTACTTATTAATAGAAATGAATGATTTTGTGAAGGCTCTTGATAATTTTAATAAATTGATATCCTTAAATAAAAATGATTACAATGCTTTTTATTTCAGAGGGTTTGCCAAGTATAAACTCGGTAAATTAAAAGACGCTATAGACGATTATTCGACTGCGATTTCTTTACATCCTGATTATGGAAATGCCTGGCTCAACCGTGCTTTTTGCTACAGGGATCTGGGTGACAGGAAGAAAGCCATTGAAGAAGCCCTGAAAGCGAAAGAAAAAGGAGCAGATGCCGATGCCCTCCTTAAAAGCCTTTCAAGATAGATGTTTTATTAATTATTTTTCATCCTGAGTTTGACGCGTCAGATTTGTAAATTTCTTTATAATTTCTGCAGCTGAAAGTCCATAATATCTGGATTTATTTGATTAACAGACATTTTCTGATGACTCCTGCAAGGGCAGTGAAATTATTGTCATAATGATGGGTTCCCGGCAGGGTAAAGATTTTAGCACCTGTCTCGGCAAAGTGGATTCGGGTATCTGATTCTTCTTCCTCACCAAAGATGCAAACCGGATGAAACTCTTTGATCCTCTTCATTTCTGCCAGCACATCATATTGCTCATTGGCCCCGCCTAAGCTCAGCATATCTGTAATATGAATTTCAAAATCGCCCTTTTCATCGGGCGATAAACTAAACACCCCTTTGAGGTTGCTTTTCAATTGTTCAGGTAATTTTTCGGCAATAAAGGGGACAACGCATGCTCCGAAAGAGTATCCAATAAGTATGAAAGACTTCCTGTTCCAGAGTGTCATGAAGTACTGAACCGCTTTTACCACGTCCTGCGCTGTTCCTTCCGGTGATTTTTTATCCCAGAAATATTTCTGCGCATCCAGCCCGACGACAGGAATCCCGTTATCAGCGAGTATCCTGCTGAAAGACTGGTCAAAACTTGTCCAGCCCCCGTCACCGGAGATCACCAGCGCTATTGGCAGCGTATCATTTTTTATAGATGGTAACAGTGATAGGGAAATATCATCTGCCGATAAGACAGATGTCATATTCTGAGTGAATTTATTTTGTGCAGCATTCTGTTCAGCATAGGTAGGGGTTTCTTTAATTTTCTTAATAGCTTCAACAAACTGAGGCTGCCATTTTGATCCAACAGCGAATCCATGCCCGACTTTGGGTAAGGGAATAATTTCCGCGTACTTCATTCCCTCCAGGTATTGACTTAAGTTGGTTACGGGACAAACCTGATCCTTGTTACCGCCCAGCACAATAAACATAGCTGTCAGAGTAACACATGGGTCAAGGTAATATGACTTGCTTTCTTTCAAAACATGGTAAGTTAACCCATTCCCTTTGGCCAGTGGCTTTGTGATCTGGATATCAGGACAAAACCCCATGGCAACAGCACCTTTAAATGTGTTTGCAGGTGCCTGGACCAGTGCACCGTAAACCAGGGTAGCACCCGAAGAATGACCTGCCAGTATGGGTTTTATGTATTTTTTCATCTTAAATTTTCGCTGCAGCCTGAAGCTGAGCTCTTCAAGATCTCCTGCCGGATATATAGCAGCAGACTTCCGTTTTATCATGTTTTTTACAAAATGTTTATAATCAATGCCTGCTACTAAAGCACCTGTTTTTGAAATATTTTCCGCAATGTTTTCCGCATCTTTATTCCAGCCGGCATCGCCTGAAATAAAGAGAATTACTGTTGTGGGTGCTACAGATGGTTTGTATATGATAATTTTACCGAAAGCACCATATGTCATGGTATCTGTGCTAAGAGCACCGGCAATATTACAGATCATGGTGAAGTTCAGTATAAGAAAAAGAATTTTATTTATCATAGATTATGGTTTAATAACTTTAGATAAAACAACCGGGAGTTGCAAAAGGTCATAATCATTGGAGTAAATCAGGTATTTATTGTTCCATTCGGGTGAAAATTTATCTTTGAAATCTCGCAAACCTCTGAAGTGGGAGAACGACCTGATCTTTTCATAAGCAAAGCGCATAGACTTCTGTGTAAATGCATGAGTGTCACCAATACCTGACATAGGAGCAAATCCCAGGTTCACGGTTTTATAGCCTTCAGTTTTTAGATAATGAAACAATTCAACCATTAAAAATTCCATAATGCGGTTAGGAGCATCTTTAGTTTTGCGAACCAGGTCGTAAGTGGCTTCACCTTTTTTATAATCGGGGATCAGATTAAGAAATGCTTCAATCTTTTCTTCCGGGTTTTCAACTGTAAGTATGGTTTGCTGTTTCAATTCTTCCCAAATGAACATTCCCTGAGAAAAAATTATTTCTTTCCTTCCTGTTTCGCTTAACCATTCATCCGAAACAGATTTGATTTTCTGAAGCAGTCCGTCTTTTACAGGGGGAGTATGAATGGTTACCTTGTAACCAAGCTCGGAAAATTTGTGTATAGCCTGACGGAAGGTTTTATTTGTTTTACCCTCAAGGGTGAAGGTATCGAGATGAACAATAGCTTCCTGACCCATAAACATTGCTTTCTTGCCTGATTCTTTATATAGAGTAAGACTTTCTTCCGGCACCCTGTAAAAGATGCTTTTTAAACCGTTTTCATAACAAAACTGATCAAATAATAGGATACATTCTATTTGGGTTTTTGAGTCAGGAGCTACAGGGTCTTCGAGAACTACTGCAAAATTACCTGAAATCCGGTAGGCGATAAAGGCATTTTTTTCAGGCAGCAGGAATATCATTTTATCACGATAGGTTTTAAAATAGTCCTGAGGCGAACAACCAATTTTTTCGATCAGAGCTTTCGCGTTTTCATTATCCCCGGGTAATGATTTTTGCACTGATACATAAGGCCATATCAGTGTATATAATAAAAACGCTATCGAAAATAATCCGCTGATGTTGATAGATAATAAAAAATATTTTGCAAAAGGATCAGCAGGGATCAGGTCGGAACTCCCGATAAAAAAATAATTGAGAAATGTATAACGAATGCTTTGTATCCAGTTGAAATCAATATCAAAATGCTTTTTGTCCAGGAAATAAAAACCAAGGATCCCATAAATAAGCACGGCACTTATACTCAGAAGTGCAGTCTGGAAGCCAACATAGCGAAGTTTGGGGTTGTTTTTAACATAATATTCTTTTCGGGTAGCCAACAATGTGATTAAAACAAATAACGCAACTGTAGCTTCCTCATAATCAACGGCTTTTGATAAATTCCCCAATACAGAAATGATAGATAATGTCACAGCAAACCACCATGCTGACCGCAAGCCCTTAAGCATAAATGCAGCTGTAATCAAAAGGAAAAATCCGGCAATCAGAACAAAATAGTTTGAGCCGTTAATTATATTCAATGGCAGGAAATGCTGCAGATTTTCAAGACGGGACGCAATAGCAGGAGTAAGTACTGAAATAATGTTAATAATGCCGAGCAGGAAAAGTAAAATTGCAGGAATAACACGCATCAGGAGTTTGTTAATCTTTACCAGAAAGCTGAGAATTCCTGCAAACAGGGGTAGCCAAAATTCAAAAAAACGATACAGAAGAGTTGCTGAGATAGCCTCCACATTCGAAAACCCAAATTTAACCAGCATGAATGCCATGGAGACTTCAATGGCACCAATTCCCCTGAGAAAAGGAGAAATGATCAGGAATACAACAGAAACGATATATCCAAGAACGACCATGAACAAAGACGGGGATAAGTGAAGAGCATGCATGGCAACGTAAAGGTGAGTTATTCCTGTAACTTCAATCAGACAGGAGTAAAGTACAGTTATCAGAAATTTACGTTTATCCACTTTATTTACCCTGATGTCATCAATCAAAACCGGGACGGAAGGTGCAAAGCGAGCAAATACTCTGTATACCAGTCCTTTCCCTGATAATGAAAAATAAATAAAACACAGGAGTGCTACCAAAAGCACAACGCCGCCAAGGGCATACCATTCTCCGAATCCGATGCTGCCTCGGATCATGCCAAAAACAAAAGCAGGCAGTGCAACGATGATTACTGAAACTATGCCGACAAAAGCATATATGGAAGAAGCGAAATGTATCTGGGTTTTACTTATCCCTTGTTTTTCAATGTCGTCGGTGAAGAAAGCAAGAGAAGCTACACCTCCGACAGGGAGGAAAACACTGATGAAGTTCCTTTTTAGAAACAGAATTACAGCTGTGAAAAAACCCAGCTTCTTCCTCACAGCACCAAATGAAGACACATACATCAAGCCCTGCAGCATGATATAAATGATCGTCAGGCCAACACCTGCAATGACCCAAGGAAAGCTGGCTGATGTGATACTGACACTGACTTTCTGCAGTTCAGCATGTTCATGTTTTAAAAACCAAATACCGACGATGATAAAAAAAAGCGTCAGCACAAACTGGGTAATAATTTTACCATTCTCACGAATAAAGTTAAATTTACCATTACCCGGAAATCGGAAAAAAAATTGTTTGATCATTCTTCTTTTAATAAATTATTGCCAGAATACAGAATAATGTGATTAAGCAAAATTACTAAAGAATTATGATATTTCAAGGGCTTACTGTAAGCAATGCTATGATAAGATTTTTTATTATTCATTTATAATTATGAATTGTTGTAATTTTGTAAAAACAAAATTTTAATGATTTTTAAACCTGAAAAATGTTCTGTTCCTGATCAGAGAATGAAACCATTTATTGATAGTGAAGAATTATGGAATCTGATCAACAATGTGAGGCCCACGAGGGAAAGAATAAAACAGGTCATTGCCAAATCGCTGGATAAGAACAGGTTAACCCTTGAGGAAACAGCGGTACTTATAAATGCTGATGACCCTGAACTCGTTGAAGAAATAAAACAGGGTGCCAAGGATCTGAAAAAGAATGTTTACGGCAACCGCATAGTTCTTTTTGCCCCTTTGTATGTCGGCAACCGTTGTATTAACAACTGTGCATATTGTGGTTTTCGTACTGCCAACAAATCAGCCATACGGACAACCCTCAGTGATGAGGAACTGATCAAAGAAGTGGAGGCTCTTGAAGACACCGGCCAGAAAAGGTTAATTCTTGTTTACGGAGAGCATCCAGCCTACAGCCCCGAATTCATTGCTCACACAGTTAAAGTGGTTTATGGCGTTAAAAAAGGGAACGGAGAAATCAGGAGGGTAAATGTCAATGCAGCTCCTTTGGATATTGATGGTTTCAGGACAGTTAAAGATGCAGGCATAGGCACTTACCAGGTTTTTCAGGAAACCTATCACCCGGAAGCATATAAATGGTATCATCTTGGAGGAAAGAAAACAGATTACGACTGGAGGCTCACCGCGTTCGACAGGGCGCAGGAAGCAGGAATTGATGATGTTGGCATAGGCGCTTTATTCGGATTATACGACTGGCGTTTTGAAGTGCTTGGGCTGGTCAGGCATGCCAATCATCTTGAAGCATGTTATAATGTTGGACCTCATACTATCTCCTTTCCGCGTATACAGAATGCTTCAGCACTTGATATACAAAAGAAATATCTTGTCAGTGATGAAGAATTTGTTAAACTCGTTGCTATACTGCGGCTTGCTGTTCCTTATACCGGCATGATACTCACTGCGCGCGAACCGGAACTGGTAAGACGCGAGGTGATGCAATTCGGGGTATCACAAATTGACGGCGGTACCAAACTCGAACTCGGGAGTTACTCGAAGCATGAAACGGAAAATCAAAACCTCGATCATGAACAGTTTCAGATCAATGATAACCGACCCCTTAATGAAATTATCGATGAATTGATTACCACGGGTTATATGCCTTCATTTTGTACAGCCTGCTATAGGTTGGGCCGTACCGGAGAGCATTTTATGGAATTTTCTGTGCCCGGTTTTATCAAACGCTATTGTACAATTAATGCACTGCTTACCATGTCGGAGTATATCGTCGATTACGCACCGCCCGAAACTGCGAAAAAAGCCTGGATACAAATAGAAAAAGAACTTAAGGATCTCGAAGGTCATCAGAATGTTGAAGAGATACGTCGCCGAATCGGGCTGATAAAGAATGGTCAAAGGGATTTGTATTTTTAACAGAAAAAATTAGTATCACTATGAACGAAGTCAGAATTATCGGATTAATGATATACGACCGGGTTAAAGAAGCGGGAATAACTCAAAAAATTCTTACCCGATATGCTCATATTATTAAATCACGCCTTGGGTTTCATGAAGTGAACGAAAATATCTGCAGCAGGGTAGGGATGATCATTTTACAACTGACCGGCAACCCTGAACAATGGGATGAATTGGAAAAAGAACTAAGGGAAATCGGTGGTGTGAAAATTGAAAAAATGTCTTTTGAATATTAAATAATCATTAACATGAAAGAAATTAGAATTCTCGGTTTACATGTAACCAACAGAGTCAGCGATGCCGTTATTATTCAGGATATACTTACCAAATTCGGGTGTTCCATTAAAACCAGGCTGGGACTTCATGAAGTAGATGAAAAAAAATGCAGTAGTTGTGGTATCATACTTCTCGAATTGACCGGTGAAGAAGTTGAATGTGATAAGCTTGAAAGCGAACTCAGAAAAGTGAAAGGACTGGATATCCAAAAGATGACCTTTGTTGAATAATGTATTATTTATTGTGTAAACTGCACAGGTAAATTTCATACAGCTTATTGTAAATCATTCCTATTTAGAATATATTTGCAATTATATTCAACGAAGTATGCCAAATCTTTTATTGACCATTGACTGTGGGACACAGAGCCTGCGTTCGATGATATTTTCGCCCGACGGGACTCTGCTTGCTAAAGAAAAAGTGGAGTATCCCTCTTATTTCAGTGAGAAACCGGGATGGGCTGAACAGGATCCGGAACGGTTCTGGGATGCATTATGCAAAACAACACTCCTGCTTAAAACAAATTATCCTGAACTCTTTAAGGAAATTGCCGGTGTAGGTGTGACAACACAGCGTGACAGTATGATAAATCTGGATAAATCTGGAAAGCCATTACGTCCTGTGATAACATGGCTTGATCAGCGAAAGGCAAAAACAGTTTATCATCCTAATGCTTTTATGGAATTTGCATATAAACTTGCGGGGATGAAGGAATCTCTTATAAAAACGCAAAAGGACGGCAAATGCAACTGGATCATGCAGAACCAGCCGGAAATCTGGGAAAAAACTCACAAGTACCTTCAGGTCTCAGGGTTCATTAACCACAGGCTGACTGACGAATACAATGATTCCATTGCCTCACAGATAGGGCATATACCCTTCGAGTATAAAAAAAGCAGGTGGGCAGAAGGAAATGAGTTGGGCAGGTTCCTGTTCCCTGTTGTAAAAGAAAAACTTCCTGAGCTTATTAAACCCGGTGGGACATTGGGTAAGATATCATCTTCGGCATCAGCAGCAACAGGAATAGCTGAAGGCATACCTGTAATTGCCTGTGGCTCTGATAAAGGTTGTGAAACCATTGGTATGGGGGTTCTCGATCCGGGGATGGCCAGCCTGAGTTTCGGTACCACTGCAACCGTACAGACCACTACGAAAAAATATTTTGAACCCCTGAAATTCATGCCGGCATATCCGGCTTCCATTCCCGACCATTTTAACCCTGAAGTTGAGATATTTAGAGGTTACTGGATGATTACCTGGTTCAAGAATGAGTTCGGACATATCGAAATGCAGGAAGCTGAAAAAGAAGGTATCCCACCCGAAATACTGCTGAACCGACTGCTGACACAGGTTCCTGCGGGTTCTATGGGACTGTTGGCCCAGCCATACTGGAGCCCCGGATTAAAGGTGCCTTCTGCCAAAGGTGCCATGATAGGGTTCGGCGATGTGCATCAGCGACCTCACATTTACAGGGCTATTATAGAAGGACTTGCGTTTGCCCTGCTCGAAGGTATTCACAGCCTTGAAAAATCAGGGAAAACAAAGATCAACAGGCTTGCCGTTTCAGGAGGAGCTTCTCAAAGCGATGAGATCTGTCAGATTTCAGCTGATATATTTAACCTGCCGCTTGTCAGGGGTAAGACTTTTGAAACTTCAGGGCTGGGGGCAGCCATTGTTACTTCTGTCGGTACGGGCATTCACGCTTCATTTCCGGATGCAATTAAAGCCATGGTGCATTATAACAGGGATTTTTTACCTAATCCGGAACATGCAGAACTTTATCATAAACTTTACCACAGGGTATATAAAAAAATATATCCGGCCCTGGAAAAATTATATATTGAAATAAGAGACATCATCAATTATCCTGAAAAAAATTAATTTAACCCGTTGTGCTATTAAAATTGTTAAATAAATTGTTGATAAAAGCATCAAAAAAGGTTGTGCATTATACTGAATGTCAGTATATTAGATTAATATTTCAAAATTTATCTATGCA
>Ga0114951_10003746_pt1 | contig 15461 bp, 13 predicted proteins | sample AM7aDNAmetaG_FD_88677 | JGI IMG/M metagenome (GOLD analysis project Ga0114951, IMG submission 88677) | Freshwater microbial communities from Finland to study Microbial Dark Matter (Phase II) - AM7a DNA metaG | ecosystem: Environmental > Aquatic > Freshwater > Lake | place: Finland: Lake Alinen...
AAGCCACCTTTGCCTTGAACTCATCTCCAAACTGTCTGCCTCTGGCCATCTGGACCTCCTAATTGTGATCAGATTATATCTCTGACCGCCGTTTTAGTGGTCTAGATTTCTGGGGCCATTATAAGATCTTGTTCCCGGCATTTTCGATCCGTGCGGGGGTGATCGCCACAAGCGGCCCCGAAACAGCTTGAGCCGTTATCGTGAAACTCCGTTCATTAAGGCCGGGATTGATCACGATCGCTTCCAGGCCATTCTGAGAATCCAGTTCAAATACCGGGGAATCGGCCTTACCTTCCACAAGAACATGTCCCAGTTTACCCGTACTCCTGTTCGGAACACCCAAACCTTCCAATTTAACTTTCCAGATCTCAACTGTAGCCCCCTCGGTCAGCCCAGCCACGGATATCTTGATGCGGGCAGGCGGCTTCCCGTCGGAGATCTTGGGGCGTATAAAAACACCCTTGGCCGAAGAGCCTGGAATTGTCACCGGAGTACTGTCCGTTGTAAAGGCATCAGGGATCGATATTATTGCGCTGATGGCCCGCGCCAAAGGATGGGACCCAAACATCGCTCTGTCCACAAAATTGCCCCAAACAAAAGCAAAAGACCTTCCCGTAGCACCGCTGACATATTTCTGAAAGGCCGCCGCGCCATTATCACCAACGCCCGACTGATCCACAACAGCATCCCACGTGGACTTAAAGTCCAACGACCACTGGCTAACCAGATAATGAATGAATTGATTATTTTGATAGGCGTGAGCAAGGTCATTAATGTAAAGCGAATCATCAAAATAGTTTGCATCCAGCAATGGCGTGGGTGTTTCTTTCCAGACAGTCGCTGCCGCATAATCCGGCGTTCCCTCGATCCACCAGCGACGCAAATACATACTTGCGACATTGAAATACTGATTCTGAACCACATGGAACAATTCATGGCCAGCGTCGTGACGCAAAAGCGCCAGAGTGCTAAGCGATGTCCGCTTTAAAAAAACATTTCCCCACACCGGATCCATGTTGCTATCACTTACATCCGTGATAATGGCGTTCACTTGAAAATCCAAAGGCGTAAAGCCATCGTCCTGATAAGCTTGCCGGGCTTCCGTCAAGGCCGCCAGCACATCATCGGCAAAATTTTTCATCTGATAGCCGACAGGAACACCGTCAGTGCGTGGCTGGGTATCATTCGGATTGTAATAGACCACCAAGGCCGCGGCCGGAAGAGACGCCCTGGGGAACAAGCCCTTGGGTACTGGCATAACCTTTTCAGACGACTCAACATATTTGTAACCCTGGAGCGTCCAGTACACCCAGGTACTCAAATGGGTGGTCCGCACCATGAGGCGTTTACGTTGCGTGTCAACTTCCGCACGTTGCACCGACCAGAGTTTTTTTGTCGGATCCCACGAGGACACCCACAGATTCTTCCCTTCCGGTGAATTCGGATCCAGCGTCGCAGGATCGTAAGGGATCTCGATCATGATCTCACGATCAAATGCCGAGGTGTTGCCCAGACTTATGTCGTAAGCTCCAAGTATCTTGGCCAGGGCAGCCGGTTTAGGCAATTGCGCTGCAATTTTACTCGGCACAGCGGCAAACGCCGCATTACCAGCGACCAGGCCATCCGGCACCATAACGGTCACCCCGCCAGGATTGCCAAAAGTCATCGCCGGACCAGATTCGGGTTTCTTTACCAGTGCATCTCTTTCTATCTCAGCCAACGCTTTCTTAAATTCCGCATTTTCGGGATTCATCGCCACTGCTTTTCTGATATCCTCAACGGCCCGCTTTGTATCACCCTGCAATTTATACGCCATCCCCCGGCCAAAGTAAGCATCCAGATTCACTTGCTCGGGACTCATCTTGATGCACGCGTCATAATCTTTGATCGCGCTATTAATATCACCCTTACCGCGATAAACATCCCCCCGGACATTATAAGCACCGGCCAACGGCTGTAACGCTAAAGAACGGTTCGCGTCTTCCATAGCCCGGTCAAAGTCACCCCTCTTCACATACACCCTGGCTCTGCCTTTATAACAAGCTGCGTCGTTAGGGTTCAACTGGAGGCCTTTGTCATAATCCTGCATCGCCCGATCATAATCTCCGGCCCAGAAATAGGAATTCCCCCTGCGCATAAGAATATCCGCATCGTCCGGTTTTAATTCAAGCGCGCGCGTAAGATCAGCCACAGCTTTGTCATACGCTTTCAGGCGATAATAAGCCACACTTCGATTGAGATAAGCCCGAAAAGAATTGGGTACCAATTTTAGCGCAGCATTCTGGTCTTCAATATCACCATCAAGCTGCCCCTGATCACTCTTGGCATTCCCTCGATTCATGTAAGCATTCGAAAAATCCGGCTTGAGTTTAATCGCCAGATCAAAATCCTCGATGGATTTGAAGAAAAACTCCTTCTGATGTTTACAGTAATACCCCAAACCACGGGCATTGTAAGCCTCCGCATCATCGGGCTTGATCTTGATCGCTTCGTTGGCAGCAATGAGCGCATCGTCGCACTTACCCTCGCGATAAGCTTTCATGGCTTTATTCACCGCTTCTCGAGCTGGCCCCTGAGCCTCATCAGCGGCGAAACTCAAAGGGACGTGCACTAAAGAAATAAATAGAAGCATCGCAACAAGAGAAATGGATGATTTCAGCACTGGATTGGAATTTTTTCTCATACCACTTTTGCCCCCGGGCATTTAGCCCGGACCATGTCCAGGACCTTCTGGAAATTATCAGGCATGCAATAAATGCCGATAGGTTTATTGCCAAAACTCCCGCGAACATAAATATAATGCATGGCCGCGCGGATTTTAACCTTCCTGATTTTCCCCCATTCCACAGACGTATCCTGCTCAGCTCTGGCCAGCATTCCCACACCAGCTGTCGCAGCAGAACCAGCCAGCGCTCCAATCAACGCAGCCATATCCGCCGCCTTTTTGGCTTGCGGACCCGATGAAAAATATATCCCCCTGGTTGTGATCACAAAAGAAGCTGAAAAACCGCCGCCGATATCAATCACGATCCCGACAATAAACCAGATCACCGCAAAAAAAGCCACAAGTACCGCAGGAAAAAGCACGGCTACTTTCAAATCTCCCGTAAAACTGAAACCAATCCCGAGAAGGATTGCCGGGATCCCGAAACAAGCCAGGAAACTTCCCCACAGCACAGGATTAAAAAGCATCTTGATCTTATGATCCCACTTAAAGAGGACTTCTTCTTTTACTGAAGTTACGGCAAGGTTGGTATTAATATCCATTTTCTCTCCATCAACTTATAGGGCCTTGATCGAAGTAATTGATTTCATATACTCATTATCACACAATATCACAAAGAGAAATGCTACGCAACCAAGGGGGTTCCCTGATTTTTCAAGCCTTCTCTTCAATCATCAAGCTACCCCTGATCGCTCTTGGCATTCCCTCGATTTATGTAAGCCTTCGCATCATCGCACTTAGCCTCGCGATAAGCTTTCATGGGCTTGTTCACCGCTTTTCGAGCTGGCCCCTGAGCCTTATCAACGGCGAAAGATTGCCCACAAACAGTGGGTCAAAATCACCTCAGAGGATATAAAGAAAAAACCCTTGTGACTCATTGAATCACAAGGGTTTTTTATATGGGGTGCGTTACTTGGCGAAAGTCAAAACCGCGAAGATCAAGTGTTGCAATTAGTTGCGGCATTTCACTAGAGTAAGAGCCGCCGGATTCACATCTCAATCGACGACTTTATTGACACCTAGAAAATCTCATCACTCTTGCCAATATTGCACACGGAACAAAGCGTCTGAAGATTATCCAGCTCCGTTTCCCCACCTTTCGCCCATGGCTTGATATGATCCACATGAAGAACAACTTTGGAATCTTTTGCCGGACTTGATCCGCACATTCTACAAATACAATTGTCCCTGATTAAAACTGTTGCCCTGAGCCGCCAATTAATCTTACGAACTGAACGTCCTGAACGAACAATCTTCTCGGTCTTCCCCAGGGACTTATCCTCATCAACATCTGCTTGATTCCCAGAGTCATCAATGTATCGAATGAAAGCTTCTAATGCTTTATTCCATGAACCGAATCTCTTTTCATAGGTTCCCAGAGAATATTGGGAATGCCCTGACGACTTATCAATATCTTTTCCTACTGGCTGACGCCCCAAATGCTGCCATACATTAGCCAAATTCTCAAAAAGAACATCATTCTCAATATTAAGCGTGAGTACTACTTTTAAACCAGCTGAAGCCAACGCCTTATTCCACGACCCAAAACGCCTTAGCAATGTTGTTGCTCCAAACTTGCCTTTCTCATCGTAAGCAATTTTAGTAACAGTATCTTTATTAATTAACGCAGCAACTCTTTTTAAATCATCGGCCAGTTCTTTCTCCGGAATATCTCTTCGCCGAAGCTTTAGTTCAAACTTCATCATATTTATTCCTCACTCAAATAAAGCCTTCATCCCGCCCATGATCTGCTGAAATGGCACGACGGAGATCTTCTTATGCAACTCATAGCGCTTGGTGCCGGGATAGATGACCGCGACCCGCTCAAGTTTGAGATCATCCAGCGCGATGCGCATAGACGGCGTCATGACCGGGGCATCCTGACGCTTGATCTCAACACCATACATCTTCCCACCCTTAAACAGAATCAGATCAATCTCCGCGCCCTGATGCGTCGCCCAATAATACACATCATCCGGCTCAACGGCGTGAATGATCTCCTCGATCACGAATCCTTCCCACGAAGCGCCACAACTGGGGTGACGCGGGACATCCTCCTCGGTTTTTATCCCGAGCAAGGAGTTAAGAATCCCCGTGTCACGAATATAAACTTTCGGTGCCTTCACTTGACGCTTCTTGATATTCGCATACCACGGCTGGATCTGGCGAACCATAAACAAACCCGTTAAAATATCCAGATACTTCCGCACCGTTGGCTGGCTTAAACCTAGTGAAGTCGCAAAAGGCGCCGCATTCCATATCTGACCGTGACTATGCGCGAGCATGGTCCAAAACCTGTGCAACGCCACGGTAGGAACATCAATGCCCTGCTGGCGAAGGTCTCGCTCTAGGAATGTCTTTATAAAACTATTACGCCAAGCGAAGCTGTCCACTTCGCTCTTGGCCAAAAAAGATAACGGGAATCCGCCTCGGACCCAAAGAGCCGATGCTTTCTTCTCTCCCACCTCGGACAAATTGAATCCGTCCATTTCGATTAATTCTAAACGTCCGGCAAGAGATTCGGAGGATTGTCTTAACAGGTCAGGTGATGCACTTCCGAGTATCAGAAACTTGGCAGGTAACGGCGTGCGATCTAACAATACTCGCAGGATTGGAAAAATTTCTGGACGCCGCTGAACTTCATCAATAACAACCAGTCCCTTTAAGGGAGCAAGTGCTGTCTTGGGATCATCCAAACCAATCAGGCTGGAATTGTCTTCAAGGTCAAAATAATTGGGAGAATCAATATCAACGAACTCCCGAGCCAAAGTCGTCTTGCCGCACTGACGCGGACCCAGTAATGCCACGGCACGGCTGCGACCCAGTGCTTTCTCCACAAACTCTTCGTAATCGTCTCGTTTTATCATGCCTTAAGCATACCATGAAATATGAAAGTGTCAATTTATTATTTCATGGTTAATAAATCTATGAAAAAGCCCTGATCCGACGACATATCGAAGCAGGGCTTTCGCCACCTTTTGGTTTCGCATTGGCGACAAGTATGGGGTGGCTGGGGGGACGAAGTTCGAACCTGTTTACTTCACCAGGTTTGAACAGCAGAGTCGATAGTAACAACCATATTGGCTCGCAACCAACTGTACGTTGCTTTCAAAAAGTCATAATCAGATCCGGATGTAATAAAGGTCGCTTTTCCCTTAATCAAGAACCCGGCACCTGCCCCATGCAAGCCCTTAACCTTGCTGCTTCCCATCGTAATCAGCACATTGGGGTTGTGGGCAATGTTAGCCTCTGTCTTATGCATATAACCGGCAGGAATGAACAACCGCCCATCCTCTGACACTTTGATGTAACTGTTCCAGGTGTTGACCATATGCGGCCCATCATTTCCCAATGTCGCAATTGCGGCAACTCCATCTTGTTTCATAATTTCTAGCAACTTTTCAGGTAACATCGTAAGTATCTCCTGTTGGTTCCTTCGTTTTTATGCCTTCGGAGCGAGTTCGCCGTACCAATAGGCCGCCGTTACTCCACCATCCATAAGGAAATCACTACCGGTAATAAATGTGCCGTCTGCCCCCATGAGTAGCGCCCCGACAGTTCCAACCTCATCGGGAGTGCCAGCCCGTCCAGCCGGGCATACTTCAATCATGCGTCGATAACCCGGGCCACGTGGCCCGCTCAATTCATCTTTCGCAAGCGGCGTGATAATGATACCGGGACTGATAGCATTGACCCGAGCCCCACGTTTTCCCCACCGTACTGCTTCTGCCATCACCCGCAGCGAATTAGCTCGTTTCGAAATCTGATAAGCACGAAGAGAATCAGTCACCTGATTGAGCTGAAGCATCGGAAGATTAAGCAGTTCTTCAACTGGTGTTGTTGCAAGGGCAGCATTCTGCTCAACAGAGAACGGCGGCAAGCGATGTCCGGACTGCGAAGAAATAACAACGCCAGAACCACCGCTCACAATAACATTACCAAATTCCTCAAGTACCAGTGCTGTCCCGTAAAGGTCAACCTTTAAAATCGTCTCAGGTGATGCTTGAGCAGGGGAAACGCCAGCAGCATGAATGACACCGGAAATCTCGCCAAGGGATGTAGCTGTCTTAACCAAAGCTTGAACAGAAGCACGTGATGACACATCGACAATTGCCGTGCTCACGCTGAAACCCGCATCGCTCAAGGTTTTTGCAGCAGCATCAGCATTGTCCTGACGCAAATCAGCAAGTAAGACCTTCCTCCCTACGCTAACCCGCCGAGCAATAGCCTGACCGATTAATCCAGCCCCTATGACAACGATAACATTTGTTGTCTTTCCGAGTATGTGCTTTTCCATATTCTCTCTTCCCATTCGAACCTGTTTGCTGAACAACGTCTAACCAATAACAAGTCATTATTGCATATCTACCCGTATCGGCAAGATTACAAATGACCTGCCCCTCAACCCGAACTCCAAGATAGAACACTCCTTATCAAATTGTCGGAATTGTCCCGCCATCAATGATGAAATCACTTCCGGTGATGGCCATGGCCCTATCCGAAGCAAGAAACACAACAAGCTCTGCCACTTCTTCAGGTTTATTCGGGCGGCCCAAAGGGATGCCGCCAAGCATATCCATGAGCTTTTGCCGGGCAACGGCGCAATCGCTTTTATCTTTATCTGCCATTCTCTGAATCATTCTTGCGGCAGCATCGGTCTCAATAAAGCCGGGTGATACGACGTTAACCCTAATCCCTTTTGGGCTCACCTCATTTGACAAGGCTTTACTGTAAGTTGTAAGAGCCGCTTTTGCAGCAGCATAGGCAAGAGTTGAATCATATAATGGAAGTTTCCTTTGGATAGATGAAATATGAATGATTACACCAGAACCTCTCTCAATCATGGAAGGCAGAAGCCCACGGTCCAGCCGAACCGCAGGAAACAAATTCTGGTTAAGATTTTGCTGCCATATCTCATCGGTAGCCGTAATAAATCCGCCGCCGGGGGCCGATGACCCCCCCACGTTATGAATCATGATGTCGACACCACCCAAACGCCCAAGTATCTCGTTAATAACTTTTGTTACCCCCTCAGCCGTGGAGACATCGGCCTGAATAAAAGAATAATCCGTCTTTTCCTCCGGCTTGGACCGTGCGGCTACAATAACTGTAGCGCCCCCCTGCAGGAAGCGGTAAGCGATAGCTTTACCAGTGCCTTTTGTGCCGCCAGTTACCAAAACACGCTTTCCCTGAAACTCGTTTTGTAAAATCAAAGCATCCATACCCGCCTCCAGTTTTTTACATGATACCATAAGTGTTGCTGCCATAAAAAGGCGAGCGGTTAGAACTCCCCTCAGGGGGCTCCTTAAAACCGCACATTCTTGCAACCGATTCGAACCCCACAAAAGCAAAGACCCCCATAGTGTTATGGAGGTCTTTTACTTTACTTCGTTAAATGGGGTCTATTGATGGACACAAGTCGAGTTTCGCAACCCTTTAGAGTACGGCTACTTGCATCATTTCATCGTAGACGCTATGGTGTCTTACAGGCCTCAGTCGGCCTTCCGCTTCCCAAAATACAACCAAGAAGCGCACCACCTAAAAACTTTGTGCTTGAAGCGATCCGAGTGAAGGAATTCATGGCCGCACACCCGGAAGAAACCTGCCAGTCTGCGGCCTCCAAGATCAACCTCCACCGCAAGCGCATTGCCAAATTCCTCACGATCGCCAACAACCTACCCGCAAATCTTATCACAGAACTCGAAAACTGCCGCGATCCAAAAACTCTACGCCAAATGACCGTAAACCGCCTCTGCCAGATGGCCTCAATATCAAAATAACTTTCAAACTATAGCGGGATGAACCTGCGAACTGGCGGCCAAGGCCATTGCGGCAACCTTCTGTTCGTCTTTCCTCGTTGGCCAGCCGGTCACATCAGCGTGATGAGGATTTTCCGGCACAGGACTCGCAATCACATCAAGATTATTCGACCTAACAACCTCAACCCCCACATCCGCCCTACCGTGGAGATTGCGCCCACTCACCCTCGCAACACCTTCAGCAATGTCCCGAATTTCACGATCAGGAACACCTGAACATCTCGTAACTGACAATTCCAACCGCTCATCTGGAATAAACGCGTCCTGTTTAACAGTTCCGTCAGATCGGATCCACCTGCTAAAAAGGATAAAACGTGTAACGATCTCGTTGTCCAAGACGGCTCCACGCATCGCTTATGCCCTTATCCCCTGCACTTGATTGATAAGCGCGATTAAATCCTTGGAAACACCACCCTGCACAGGATCCACACCATGCCTGCGGCTTGCGCCGATCAAAGACGCATAATACACATAGCCATCAGGATTGATGCTCACAGACAATGTCTTTCTTGGCGTCCGATACCACTCGAATGTCAGCGCGCCATCCGGCTCCGCGCCAATCTGGGGCGATTCCATGCCAAATGGCAACGATTCCAAAAAATACCGGGCATTCCGAAAGACATCCTGCGAAATCGCCTTTGCTCCGTGCCCATCCCATCCAACCATAGAGCAATCTCCATAAATAGCATCCAATTGACCTGTAGCACCTGTCATCCCCAAGATGGCAGATCTTACAAAGGGCTCCCGAATATACTTCCTCTGGGCCGTCTCCACATCAATAGCGACCGGGCCAGCGGCTCCTGATAAAACCATGGGTATAATTAACCGAAATGGCATATCACTTCAACCTTTCGAGAATTTTGTCGGTGATGCAGGTATAAAATATCTTATTCTTCACCCAGCGCATTTTTTCCAAACATGCGTTCAAATCTTCATCCGTATAAGTAAACGGCGCCTGCGTGAAAGCGTCAATGTCCAGAATCAAGCCCGGCTCTTTTTCATTGGCGTTCGGCGGCACCCGGGTCTTAAGAATATTGACCGCGTAATCCGTATCCGGCACCTGAAAAACATCATGCGCCAAAAAACCACCCTGTGGCCAATCCAAACCGACCAGTTCTTTCGGCGGGTTTCTGTAATAATCGCCGAGATCCTGAAAATCACTTTGTGCTGAAATCCTGTTGATAAACCGCACGCCAAGCCGCTGAACAGTCACCGGACGAAAGATATCACGATATATCTTCCACAAGCGCAATGCCTCACCGGTAAACTTCCCCCAATCCTGATAAGGCTTCAGTCGACTAAAAACAAACCCGCTCTTATTAAACTGAGCAATGTAAAGACCGTCAGAAGAATGCAATTTTAGACCAACACATCCCAAGTCCTCCGCACCATGCTTGGCCTGATCGGGTACTTGGGCGACTGCCACATGATACCGAAACTCACGAAGCTCCTCGATCTTGGGATAATCCTTAAGTCGACTCTGCAGATCCTTCTTAAGAGCAACCTCGTCCCATTTCACGTCGGAAGCAACGCGAATATCAATAACAGATTCGGCGATCGGCGCCTTGTTGAGATGCGGAAATTCTTCCGCCAGATTAATAATTACTTTTGGTGCCATGATAGACATTATTATACATAACCGAAGCGGACATTACAGGGAAAATTCTACAAAGATCATATATCACATAAAAATAAACAGCTCTTGTTCATCCTTTGTTTAACGCAATATCCAACTCGGAACGGAATCCAACCGCCTCCCCTGCTCTCAATTTTGTAAAAAACCTATTAAAATCCTTCGGCGCTAAGAAATTAAGCTGATAGATAACATCAACTTTTTCTTTCTTAAGCCAAGCGTTCAGACGCTCAAAATGATCCCTGGCATACTCAAATTTCTTTTTATTCTCATCCGCCGGGTCCGATATTTCACCATCGTCTTTAATCTCGATAACATGAATCGCGTCCCCTTTACGGATGAAGAAATCCGGGCTGAATTCCCCGCGTTTGGGATGCTCCCCCTTCTTCCACGCATATTCTATGGCATAAAACCGCTGTGGCGCATTCTTTAGCCAGCCATCAATAACAGACGCATTATCCCGTGTACAAAGCAACCCTATAAATTTTCTCTCCGGGTTTGCGTCAGCAATGGCCAAATTACACGGGGTCTTGAAGTCGTGTGAGTTGTCAACCGTCTTCCTTCCCGCCCTGTAATCGCCATCTGGATCCTGAATCAGACTAAAGAAATCCATCTGATCATCAGGAATGGTTGCTTGAGTATCCGGAGTATAGAAAACCGTTCTGTCGCCTCGCCGCAACTCAGACCCGCTCACACTGATTTGTTGCCGACCGGATGTATTCAACACGACCAACGCATTGGGTTTCAGTTTATAAACAACACGTTTCGCTGATTTCCGGCTCAATGGTCCAAGAGCCTGCAATATCTTCTGCCTGTTTACTTCCGTGATCTTCCCGCTCTTGATCCTTGCTTGCTTAGCCGAGGCCTGGACAATTTCAAGACACCTCTTCAACGGGAACTTCTTGGAATATTCAGTCCTGTCTTTCTTGTCTTCCGCATCCTTTGACTCTTCATCGATAGACTGTAACCTTCGATAAAGTTCCTCTGCCACATCTTCAAATGAATATGTTTTATGCTCCAGCTTGGTTTTGAATTGCACCTTATCGCCGGTGACTGCTTGTTCAAAATCAATGGCGACATCCTCGACTTCAAGTTGATCGGGCAAATCAACGTGACCTTCTTCCAGCAAACGGTATTCGCCCCTCTTCACAAAGTTGCTTGTTTCCGTTTCACGGGTGTAATCAAGATTATGCAAATCAAAGTGATAAGACGATGTCGGAATAACCGTTGCCGACAAACGATTTTCCATCTCCAGAATTTCATCAACAAGATGGCGTATTCTTCCAGCCCACGCATCATGATTAAAAACCGTGACAACCGGCTCCGGTCCGCTCCAGCCATCAGGGCGCCGTAATCCCCGGCCCAAGACCTGCGCAATCAATAATTTGCTGTTAAAGGCACGCTCTTCATGAGGAACGATCTGGAAAACATTCTTTACATCCCAACCTTCACTTAACATCGAGACCGACACGATCCATTCAACCTTACTTGAAGCTTGATCGACCGCCTTCAATTTCACCACATTCGGCTGATGTTCTCCTGCCGAACTGACCGGAAGAACTTTCCTTTCAGCATCATCACCGGAAATCTTCTCCCACTCCTGCAGAAAAGACTGCAATTCTTCAGCAACCTGTTTACAAGTTTTTATGTCCTTTGTGACAACGATCGTCAACGGACGAATGCCTTGTTTTTTCAATCGCTTTTTCCATTCCTGATGCCGATTGTAAATGAGCTGCCATTTCTCATCAGAACTATCTGTCTGCGGCATCTCGGCCACATACTCAACCTTCTTGATAAAACGCTCCTCCATTGCCTGACGTAATGAATACCTGCTAACAACATCCGCAAAATATTCATCCTCGACATAGCATGTCCCGGAAGTGCCCACAACATAACGAAAACCATACTCCGGATTCAAAAGAAACTCTTTCCACTTCTTCACATTCGCCCCGGACTCATTCGAAACGTGATGCGCCTCATCATTAAAGACCGCCACGCGCGATCCGTTGCCAACAAGACTATCCCGAATGGAAGACTTAACATGCTGTAATATGGCATGATAATTTTCGATACAAATGGCTCCGTCAATAATCGTTTCCGAAGCATTGATGATCTTGGGTGCCCGGACCTTGGATTCAGGTGGCAATAACTCCCGCAAATCTGCATTGCCCGCCAGATCCCGGAACTTCCCCATAAGTCCGGTCTCGATCGTATTCGAAGGACAAAGCAAGAGTACCCGGTCCACCATACCTTCAGCCAGCATGATTGCGGCAAGGCCGTAAAGAACATAACTCTTCCCAGTTCCCGTCGCCATATCGATTGAACACGACAACTGATCAGGAAACTGCAAGTGCCTCTCCATGCCCGACCAAGAACCATACCTCTTCTGCACCTCGTCATTGGCATCAAAATTCTCTTTGGCCAGCTGACGCAAATTCTTATATTTTCCCCCCGCTACATAACGTAGCGCTGTTCTAATGGCCGTCTTCTGATATTCTCTGTTACCGCAAAGCTCATCCATGAACGACTCATACTTCGTTTCATCCCAGACTTTGGGATCAATGTTAGTCGAAACCTTCAAAACAAGATCTTCATTCTTAAAAGCATGGCGATCGGCATGGGCTGGAGGCGTCATCTCTTCCCCCTCTTCTTTGATACGGCCTTAACCTTACCACGGGCCTTTCCCTTGCCGAATTCCGAAGCATCAATTAATACACGCGCCTCATTTCCATATAAATCAAGAAACACCGCCATCACTTTGTCCCCTACCTGATCTTTACGAAAACGAACTTTCCAGCCCGCCTTCTCAATCGAAACGGCATACTGCACATCATCCAAGTCAAACACCTTACTTGCCTCATCATAATTAAAATCGATCATGACCATCGAAAGCGTTTCTAAATTTAATTTCTTTCTTTGTTGATCCCGAACAACCGCGTCGCTTCGAAAAGTCTTAATCTTAATATATCCGTACTCAGCAGAGTCGCCCTTAAGCTTCTCTACCCCAGTCTCATATTGCAATTCAGGGGTGCGAATAAAATCAAACCCGACAGACTCAACTGTATCATTAACAGCCATTTCATCTGAAGGCTGCTTCAATGCAGTGAATTCCCGACGATGCAATTCGTGAATTATTGAATAAGGGATCCGCAAGGCGTAATAGCGCACCCCATCGACATCAAGGTAATCTTGCTGAAAATCAAAGGTTAAGGCGGGCGCAATAATAAAAACCTTATTGCCAACCCGGGATCCTACGGCCTCATGAATCTCTTGAATAGTATCATCGGTTATTTTTGCGCCTTTATGTTTTACGTCCAAATGATTAAAAACAAGTACATTGCACCCCTGACGGTATCCATCAAATTCTATGCCATTAACCTTATGCCTATCATCACGACATTGAAACAGCATTAATGCGAACCGCCGCCAATCTTCCCATGTCATCTCTTTTAGTTTTCCAAAATCGTACAAACCGGCGTTATACAAAGAGAATGGCTTCGATTCTAAACTTGCCCCCTTGTTGCCGATCTCTCGACGAAGATTGATCAATCGTTTCTGTATTGAATAAATTGCCAGCTTCCCGCAATCAATGCCGACCCATCGACGTCCAAGCTTCTCAGCAACGGCCAATGTCGTCCCAGATCCAGCAAAAGCATCTAAGACGATGTCCCCCTCTTTTGATGAAGCGCTTATGATTCTGCCTAACAACTGCTCTGGCTTTTGTGTTGGATATCCAAACTTTTCATGCTCCGTATACGCGTATGTGCCAACTGGGTGGTCGTTAAACTTCTGAGCTAGATCTTCCTTGCCAATCCAGACACTCCATGCCGTTTGAGGTCTATTCTTCGTAGCCTCTTCGATCGCCTTTTCTTTTGAGAGTGCCGGGTTATTACAAATGTATGTCTTTAAATAGCTATTACCACCGCTACTCTCACGCCCACGCGTATAAAACCAACCGTCTTTATCTTTCTGAAGCGCACCAGTGATTCTTTCAGAGTATCCCAATCTCGTTGGAGGATTAAACGACGCTGTCGGGGCTTTATAACAATAAACAACCTCGTGCGCCTTCGGATAATACTTCCCTGACCCCATGAGACCACACACCCAAATTATTTCCGCAAATTCAAATTTCGGAAATATTTCATCCATGATTATTTTTATGTAGTGCGCCTTCCTGAAATCCATATGGATATAAATGGTTCCGTCTTCTGATAACAATTCACGAAGAAGCACAAGCCGCTTTCTCAAAAACTCAATAAAGACAGCACCAGTAAGTTTGTCCTGATAAGCCTTTTGATCCTCTGTGCCGTGGAAATCCTGTTTCGTCGCAAAAGGTGGATCTATATAAACGAGCTTTACCCCTCTGGATCCGTCGGCATTTAATAATTGCCCTTCTTTCTTCATCTCCAACAATGTCTTCATCACCTGCAGGTTATCCCCAAAAATAAGCTTGTTATGCCAGCTGACACCATTGCGACCAAAAGTTCTCACTGGCTGGAGTGGCACAGCCAATGTGTCGGCAATAACATCTTCCTCGCGCTCCTTACCGTGATAAACAAGCTCATACTCCCGCTTCTCCGGCGGAAATAAAACACGCGCCCATTCGGGGGATATTTCCTCCCCTGCATTAAGCAAGCGGGCGATTTCTTTTCTCTGTTCAGATGTCATTTAAGATTCCTTTTTACACCGTTAAAAATATTTCTTGCATTAATCCACTGTCAGTAAAACTAAAGACAGATTCCGCTCCAACAATAAGATGATCCAAAAGCTTGATCCCGATAGGTTTCATCGCACAAATCAGATCCTGAGTAAATATTTTGTCTGACTCGCTCGCCTCTGCCTTTCCGGAAGGATGATTGTGCATCGCGATAACCGCGCTCGCATTAACCTGCAACGCACGCGCCACAACGGTCCGGATCGAAGGCCGCGACTGGTTAACAGTCCCCGTTGCGAGCAAGGAATCTTCAATTAATGCGCCGCGCCGATTCAATAATAAAACCCGAAAATGCTCTTCCCCCAAACCTGCCAATCTTGTGCGAGCATATTCCACGGCATCTTTGGTGCTCTTAAGCAAAATGCGTTCCCTTAAATCCGGAAGCCTGACACGCCTTGCAATCTCCATAGAAGCGGCCAATTGTGCGGCCTTGGCATCTTTCAATCCTTGGCTCAATCTTGAATGTTGAACATAAAAATATAACTCTTTAATAATAAATCTGGTTTGGTGAACCCCGATACGGGGTACAATCCTTTTAATCTGCCAAAAGAAAAAGGAGACCAAACCAGA
>Ga0114951_10003747_pt1 | contig 15458 bp, 12 predicted proteins | sample AM7aDNAmetaG_FD_88677 | JGI IMG/M metagenome (GOLD analysis project Ga0114951, IMG submission 88677) | Freshwater microbial communities from Finland to study Microbial Dark Matter (Phase II) - AM7a DNA metaG | ecosystem: Environmental > Aquatic > Freshwater > Lake | place: Finland: Lake Alinen...
AATCGGCATGCAGGTGAGGAGTATGACACTATCATCGAGGTGCCAGATGAGCCGACAGTTGACACCATTCAGACTCATGCGGAACAGGTGATGGCTGGAATCAAGGCGTTGTGGAAGCAACAGGTTGATAATCCTCAGATTGGTGGCAATAAGGTTGTGGCATATCTGGATGCGGCAAGTCCGTTTCTGGCCATGTTGCTCAATCTTCAGATCATTTTGAAGGCACAGGAAGGCATTGATATTGACATGCCGTGGTATACGCCGCCGGATTTACAGGCTTTGGATTCGGAATCCAAGGCGATTTTGGAGAAACTGGAAAAACAAGGAGGGGCTGCTCGTGGCTAAATTCGTTGATTTCTATTCGGATCGTGATGTTCAGGACATTATGGAGGCGTATCTGGAACGATTTCCTACAATGTTCGATGGTTTTGATACTACCAAGATTGGCTTTGTGACCACCAAGAAGAAGACCGCCAAACAGGACGGTAAGGGGGCCATCAAGCTTCATCCGGTGAAATATCCTCATAATGTGTGGTTGGGGAAGGTTTATATCGTGGAGGTTTTGGAATCTCCTTGGAAGAAACTTGACCAGACGAAGAAGAATCTGTCAGTGTTTCGGACAATGTGTAAGGTTCCAACAGGGGCATTTGATGAGTCATCGAAGATGTATGGCAAGATACTCAAGCCAGACATTCAGATGTTCACTCGTGAGTTTGCGGCTGCTGGTGGTGTGCCGAACTGGGAAGAAAATCCGGCGGCAAAGGACCCAATGAAGCAGGACGCTGACGATATTGCCAAGGCGACACCAGTCCCTGAAGCCATTCCAGCCTCAGACGGCATTGAACGCAAGGCAGTCACGAATGAGGATTTGGCATTGGCACAACAAAAACCAGCAAAGGCCGCTGCAAAGAAGTAGTAAATGAGCGGTTTCAACTTTCGCAATAAGCCGAGGACGCAACGGTATGTCCGTAAAAAGGTACGCCGTAGGAAGCGTCAGCAACGGGTGGATATGGTCCCTGAAGATATGTTGAGGTATCTTCGGGACCATGACATTCACTCTGAGTCTCAGTTGGAACGATCTCGAATACCAACTGATCCCAATGTCAATGACTTTCGAAAGAAGTTTGGCACTTGGAGCGAAGCGATTAATCGTGCATTCGGCAAGGGGATTGCAGTAGATTATGGACCCGACTACTTAATCAAGACCGTAACGCATTTAGGTCTTTGGGATGTCAAGAGTTATAGAAAGATGCGACAGATGTATCCGAAGGCAGTTCCATCTTTTTACGAAGTGATAAAGCAACACAAGACATTCAGTAGTTTGAAGAAGAAGGCGATAGAGTGTAATCTGAAGGCTATTTTGGTTGAATACGAGAAGTTGATGCGTAAGTTGGGGCATTTGCCGAATATGAGTGAAGTCAAGGCGGCGAATTTGAATATTGACGAGGCGATAAGGTTCTACGGAAGTAAAAAGGCGATGGATGAGTTCATTCTATCCATCAACAAGAGGGTAAATGTATGAGAGAGAAACAGGAAGTGTTGGAGAAGTTCCGGGAGCTTCGGGATCGGTATCTCAAAGAAAGGAAGGAGTCGTTTTTAAGTCATAAGCCAATCAATTGCACTCACAATGTGAGGTTACGGGTGAAGGGGAAGGGGCATTTCTGTTTTTGTCAGAATCCTTTGATTCTGGCTAAGTGTGGCAATCAGAAGATGTTTCTTTGCAACGATGATGACACGGCAAAACGGTGTCAGGTATTTTCATGCAAGAATACTCCAGAGGCAGTTGATCAGGTATTTGATGAGATTATGGCTTCTCCGGCACGATGTGGGAATGATTATCCCAAGTTGGCGATGTTGATTTGGTTTTTGCAGGATTTTGATGTTCGTAGTCGGACGGCCAGGCTATTGCAACTCTTCAAGCGCATTTTAATGTCGATTTTGGACATTATTTCCTTCAGGTGGTGGTAGATGGGTGATCACTTCTGGATAGGTTTGATGGCAAGCAGGACATTGCCTCATTCTGACGAAAAGGCAATATCTAAGGAGCTTAAACTCATCTTTGGGGATGATCTCCTTGGATATAAGTCGGTTTGCACGGATCAGATGGCAGCATCTGGCGAATATTTTTTGTTTGTCAGTTGTTCAAACTATAAGGACCATAAAGAGGCTCTTAATCATTGCCATTTCATCACGGGGGTCATTCCATCCAGGGATGATCCTCATCATTTTTCATTAAAGGAAATTTCTGGGTTTTTGAGTTCCGCTGAGAAGAAAACTGAAACAGGTACTTGTTTGCATTGTGGAGATGTGGTATTGGTTAAGACCGGATACCTCAAGGGGTTGTATGGAGTAGTCACCAAGGAATTGACCAGTAAAAAAGTGAAAGTTTTTTTCAGCTTTTATGTTCGTCAGTTTTTTGAGAGTTTTTGTGTGACATCTTTGGAGTTCATTGGTAGTGTATCAGGCTATGAATTTTCTGATGAAGCAGCAGGCAAACCCATCGTTATAGGTGCTCACGTTGTCCACCACCGTAAGTTACATCGGCCAACAGGTCGAAAACATAAGACCGGGGATCGGCGGAGAAGAAAGCGTACTGCCTTACTTTAGCGTAGAGCAAGTTCGTGCATTTCGTTCGGTTTTCGGATTCTTGAATGACAAAGATCGAGATATTCTCTATCTGATCTTTGTATCTCGCAAGAAGCAAAAGGATGTTCAGAGGATTCTGAATAGGTCCCAGCCTTCTTTGTGCTATGATATCAAGCGTATACGTCACAGATTGCAATATATTTTTTACATCCATTCTGTGTTTGACATTTTCATTCGGTTCGTTGAGGACAGAGGTAGCTATTTTACGACACCAGAGATGGAGATTTTGACGCTTATGTTCTATACGAGCAGTTTCACTATGACGGCAGAGATGATGGGATTGTCTCAGGTGAAGACCAGATATTCCTATAATAAGTGCCTGAGACGGATGGAAAGCATCGGTGAGAAGTTTAGGGAAGAGGGAAATAAGGAAGAGGAGGATAAAATTTGGGAGGTCTATGAGATATTCATGTCTATAAGGGAGAATTTGAACGCTATCAGGAGGGTTTATAAGGGGGATGTATGCGGATTGAAGGCCCTGTCTTTAATGTGATTATTTCTTGATATTTGGTGCATCATTAGAGGACACTCTTCTTTGGGAGTGAGTTGAAACAAGCGAGGGCAGTACCGTGAACCAGGAAATTTTTGAAGGATTCTGCTGGCATAGTTCCATCGGGATAGACTCTACCCTGGAAGGGAACAAGCGATTTGTAACGAGATTGCCTAACACAAGGCAGGCTCGTTCCATGTTTACGGCATCTGGAAACAATCTTCTTATCCATAAGACTACCAAGTGTTTATGGAAGTTGACAGGCGACAAGCAGGCCATCGAGCCAGTCTTCTCCTCGGATGTTCTGTCGGTTGATGAAGTGAAGGCGGCAATGGAAGGGGCATCGGTATGAATCTGACAAATCTTTTGAGGCGGGATGCGGCAATTGAGGATCACTCCCTCGTGGATCATTCGTGGTGGGGTAGTGGTGGCGGACTTGCCAGAAGTGAAAATGAAATATTAAACATCAATTCGATCAAGAATCCTAATAACATCAAGCCTGAGTGTGAGCTTGAATGGGGCCTTGGTGGGCCGGATATCAATTTGGATGAGCCTGCTGGTGTTGTTGAGCGTAATATTCCAGAGGATAAGTTGGGTGACGCCTCTGCGGTTATCATGTTTGCTCGTGATATGATGAATCGTGGTTATCGTGGTCGTCAGGTTGCGGCATCTTTGAATCAGAAGTTTCCAACCGTGACGCTTGCAAAGGCCCAGAAGGGTCTTAGGGCCATGTTCCAGCTTGAAGGATTGGTCGGTAGGTTGATGGTGGACGCCAGGGGTTACAAGAGTTGTCAGGCAGCAGTCAAAGCAGCCAGCCATTCCCCCTATAAGCGGTTCATTAAGTATGTTTACGGATGCAATTGTGGGGATCATCACAATCTGCCGATGAATGATACAAGCATCATTGGATCGGTGGAAAAGCAGTCTGGGAATGCAATGGATGACTTCTTGGGAGAGCATAAAACTGCATCCAGGATGGTATCTCATTGTCGTTCTACAATGATGCCGATTATGGCGGCAGGCGATCTTGATAAGTCTGATTTGGATGGAACATTGATTGAGATGATGAATCTGACGCCGGTTCCACAAGGTGTTGTCAAGAAGCTTTGGGCTATGAAGGTTAGCAATTTGGCACGGGTCAGAGCCGCATTTCGTTGGTTGGATAAACAGGTTGACGCCGCAGAGGATTCGAAGTATTCTGGCAATGTTAAAGCAGGCGAATTCCACCTCAAGCAGGCGGACAACGAGATTGAGCTTTCAGGTCCAGCCATTGAACAGATTTCAGATGTGGATGAGCAGTCTGGAACTTGGGATGTGGAGCTTTTTGAGACATTGCCACAGGAAGATGTGGAGATGACTCAGTTTCAGGAGCCTGAGTTTGAGGGAACCGATGAAGTTATATTGGAAGACCCGTTCGTAGCACCTTCTGATTTGGATGTTAGGATGGTGTCGAATCAGGACATTGAACTGTGAACAATGACGAGTTTCAGAAGGCAGATGAAGAGGCAGGCGTAGAAACGGCGGTTGTAGAAGTCATGTCATCTGCCGAGTCTGCGGTATCTCGTACTATGCCTGCTGATGATATTATCAGCTTTCGCAGACAACTGATTGAGGATTATCATAAGGGCTCCTCCGGATTACTGGACCTTCTGCATAAGGAAGGCAAGACAGATTTGGAGTCCAGGGCAACCGCATTACTCGATGAGATGGTTCGGGAAACGGACAATCTTTTGGGTAACGAGTTAATTGCCACTCGTAACGGAGATTTGCGGGATTCGACAATCATTTCATTCAAGCGGATTGAGGGCTTGGAGAAGACCGCACGGATAACTCAGTCAAAGCAGCAATTTGAGAAGCAGAGTGGTATCGATCTTGATTCTCCGTTGATGATTGTTATTTTTACCTATTTTTTAGCTAAGGCGAAAGACACATTTAATCAGATGGGCGTAGGTTCGGAAATCAATGATTTGTTCTTTCAGAAATTCGGGGAAGTATCAGAGGATTGGAAGAGAGAGCTTCGAGAAAAACTTGAGGCGGCGAGGGTTGCAAGGTGAGGACTGAATGGGAACAAATCTACTTGCTGAAATTTCAAAGGAATTCGTTTCCGGGTCAAAGGAAATCACGGATGTCATCACATTCGTAGAATCATCCTGGGGGCTTGGAATTACCTTATCTCCAGTTCAAAAATTCACCCTCAAAGCAACGTATGGGATGAAGTTGAACGAAGGAGAAAAGACTATACATGTTCCAGATGTCGTTAATGAGCGTATTCTGTATAGTTTCAGTGAGAGGGAGTTCCTTCGGTGGTTATATGCAGAGAAGCGTTGTAATGTTGAAGAAACCGAAGGTCATATTTGGCAAAATCTGATTCTGGCATGGGGCAGAAGGTCCGGGAAGTGCCGAGATAAGAATGATTTGATTTCCACTACAATTGGATCAATCACATTTGGAGAATTGTGTCATAGGCTTGGAGTTGGAGAGAAAATTGGTATACCAACTTATGACCAGGAAACTCTTACTCGGTCTGTTTCGTATGATTTGAAGGCTGATGCCAATGACGGGATGGAATGTTTTGAGGTACAGACAACAAGAGGCATTAGGGAAATCTCATCTTGGAATCATCCATATTTGATTTGGCGTTCTGAATGGGAGAATCCAGATTTCGTCAATATGTCGGATTTGAGGATTGGCGACAAGATTGCCACCTCTGCATGCACGGGGTTATTCGGTGAAGGTGGAATAGGAATTGCAAAGGCGGCATTGCTTGGGCATTTTCAGGGAGACGGTGGCACAACTTGTTCCGCTGGATATTCGACGGCAAGCAGTGTGATGCTGGAGGATATCAGAAGGCTTGTGACATCAGAATTTCCAGGTTATGTTGTCAACAAGAAGGGCAAGGCATCTTTCAGGTTGGGATACGATGTGGTAAAAGTTTCTGGAAAACGCAGTCAGAATGGAAGTCGTAATAATGAAGTCAGGGAATGGTTGAAGCGAGAGGGTTGTTTTGGGAAGAAGGCAATTCACAAGAAAGTGCCAGATAGCATTTTGCGTGGAACAAAAGAAGAGGTGGCGGCATTTATTTCCAGACTTTTTGGATGTGACGGATGGGCTGTTGTGGAAAAGAAGGTTCAAAAGGGTCATTCTATTCCGAGGTCTTATGTTGGATATGGTTCATCTTCTTTGGAATTGATTGAAGGGGTTAGACATTTATTACTCAAGTTTGGAATTTTCTGTGTATTGAGGAAGAGAATCGCCAAGTGCAATGGGAATAGTTTTCAGGCTTGGGATTTAACTATTTCCAGGATGGACAGTCTGGAGAAATTTAGAGATGAGATTGGGATATTCTCTAAGGAAGATTCAGTTAATAGAGTTGTCGAGACATCAAGGACTCGTGGAGATGCCAAAAGTGAGTTCGATTGTGTTCCCATTGGGGTTTGGAATTATGTAAAGCGTACAATGAAGGAAAGGAAGTTGACTGGTGCCGTCATTACGGGAAGGAAAAATCGAGAAGATGGTGTTAGGTTGAGATGGAATTGGGCACCAAGTCGATGGAAGGTGGCATCTTACGGAGAAAGAATTTGTGACCCATTTTTGAGAGCAATGGGAACTTCAGATGTCAGATGGGATGAGGTCGAGAGTATTCAGTCGGTCGGAGTCAGGGATACTGTGGATGTGGAGGTTTCGGGAACTCATATCATTGGCGGAGACTTGATTTCTCATAACTCCACTCTATCCGCTTGCATCTCCAATTATGAGATGTATAAACTTTTGAAGCGTGGTGATCCTGCAAAGTTTTACGAGCAGAATCCAGGCGCAGTCATTTCTATCTTGAATGTTGCCCCGACTGACGAGCAGGCAAGCGTCGTCTTTGATATGACTCAATCTATGGCAATGCGATGTCCCTATATTAAAGATCGTTGTCTTCATCCAACAATGACCTATTTCGATTTGCAGACGGATGAGGATCGGACAGTGCATGGAAAGCCAAGGGCAAGTTTGGCTTCAATTTCTGGTGGATGTTCATCAAACGCCCTTCGTGGTCAGAATGCTATCGTCATCATTATGGACGAGATGGCACATTTTATTGACAACAATGGGCGTTTTTCTGGTTCTGAGGTTTACAACGCCTTGGAACCTTCTCGTTTGACATTCAGGCGTGATGGTAAGGTTATTTGCATTTCGTCTCCTTATGCTAAATTTGGCAAGTTCTATGAGCTATGGCAGGATTCTTTTCAAAATCAAGAGATGACTTTGGCTTTCAAGATGTATTCGGCGATGGTAAATCCAACCAAGTGTCCTACAGAGATTTTGAAGTCAGCAAGGAAGTCTGATCGCACGAAGTTCATGTGCGAATATGGTGGTGAGTTCTCCGACACGATTACGGCTTGGATTGAGGATGAGGCGGAGTTCAAACAGTGTATAGTCAATAGGACGCCAACGGGTAGAGGCGTGCATGATATTTCCTATTTCTTCGGAATTGACTTGGGGTTCAAGAATGACGGATCGGCGGTATCTATCGTTCACAAAGAAAACAATAAGATCATTTTGGATTATTCGAATGTGTGGTATTCTGGTGCTTCTGATGTTTGGGAAGATGATAAGTCCATCTATCAGGGTTGCAATAAGTTCGCCACATTGGACTTGATCAGGATGTCGGATATTGTGGATGAGATCAAGGAGTTGGTGAAGTGGTTCCCGGCCAAGGGGGGCATATTCGATCAGCACAATGGGTATGCTTTGGCTGAGTTGTTTTTGAAGGAGCATTTACAGCAGTTTGAGATGGAGAATTTTTCAGATACGATCAATAGCGAGGTTTATCAACTTGCCAAGCGTTTGTATGCTGAGAAACTGCTGGAAATCTATGAGCATCCGATTTTGACGAAAGAGATGCTGACCTTGGAGGCAGAGAAGCGTTCAAGGGATAAGGTCATTGTGCGTGCGCCCGTGCGTAGGGGAGCACATGATGATATGTGTCTGACTCCGGAAACTTTGATCGTTACAAAGAAAGGAGTTAAGTGTATTTCTGAATGCACAGTTGAAGATGAAGTTATTACACATAAAGGGAGTTTTCGTTTGATTGAAAATGTTTCCAAGAGACCAGTTAGCGAGCAGATTTTTGAAATACGATCCGTACATCTTGGCACATTAAGATTAACTGGAAATCATCCAGTTTATGTGCTGCGAAATGGAGTTAAGCAGTTTGTGCCAGCATGCGAAGTTACGAGAAAAGACAAGATGGTATATTCATTCAATATGGATGTAAAAACACCAGATGATTTGGATGTATTGGATTTTGTTGAAAAAAGAAGTGGAGAGACAAATCGTGCATCGATTGATTGCTCAAACTTAACTTGTGATGGAGACTGGGTGAGGTTTGACAACCCGAGTTCAAATCCAATTAGGAGATTCATAAAAGTCTCCAAAGATTTGTGCAGATTGTTGGGGTATTATGTGGCAGAAGGTTCTGGTGGAAATCACGGGATTTCGTTTTCTTTTGCAGCAGACGAGGTGGAATATCATGAAGATGTAAAAAATTTAATGAGGACATGTTTTGGGATCACAAAAGTATCTGAGCAGGTGTCTGAGGTTGGCACAGGATTGCAGATTCAATTCAATTCTTTCATTCTAAAGGACGTATTTGGAAAGTTGTTTGGCAATGGTGCTGGTAATAAAAAACTTCCATCATGGATGATGGAAATGCAATTCGATTTGCAAGAAGAGTTTTTGAAGGGATTTTGGCGAGGAGACGGCTGTTATACCAATAAGTCTTTTCTTTTTACGACAACTTCTGTAACATTGGCATATCAAGTTCGTGATATGCTGTTGAGATTGGGTGTTGGTTGTGGGATTTCTTGTGGTATAAGAAAGGGGCAGTTGCATCGTTTTAGGGGAAATCGTTATTATAAAATGAATTACGATCTTTACAATTTGAGAATACAATCAACTTTTGACATGACAAGGATTTCGGATATTTTGGGAGAAAAGATCCCCGATGACGATCTTGATAGATGTAGAAATACGTCTGAACGGATGATCCGGTTTGGAGAGTTATATTGTGGGATCAGGAGCATTCGGAATTTGGATTATACTGGCGATGTTTACAATTTGACGGTGCCTATTGATTCTAGTTATACAACAGTACATGGAACGGTTCACAATAGTGACTCTTTCGTTCGTGCAGTTTGGCTTTGTTATAAGAATTTCAAGGACAACCCCAAGAAATACGCTTGTGGTGCGGGAGGAATCGGGTCAATCACTCAACAGCCGGGAGGTGGTAGACTTGAGACTCAGGCATCATTTATTGTGAAGCGTTTAAGACAACATGGGGAACATCCAAGGGGATTGTATAACTCTCATCGCAAGGCATCAATGTTGGCAGGTAGGTAAACTCCCACAGGAGGAAGTATGAAAACAGCAAAGAAGATAGGCGTGAGCGGGGCCATGTTGTCCTCGGTCAAGGATATAGAGGCTTCTCTGGCTCGCAGGGACTCTGAGGACCTCGAACGGGGACTTCCAGAGGGACACCCTTTACGGGAAGAGGTAAACAAACAAAAGGCTTTGTTGGGCGATTTGAGCAGTCTGCCGCCTGGACATCCCCTTATTTTGGCGATGCAGGCCGCCAAGGATCGGTATGAACAGCAACAGACGCAGAGAACTGAAGAGCAGACACATGCGGCCGATGTCAGAAAAGCCACCAAAGTTGATGCGGATAAGGTCAGAAGGGCAGCAAGGGTAGCAGAGGACGACCAGAAAATTAAGAGACAGGATGCCGCCAAACAGGTGAATTCCTGTATTGAAGGCACTTTGGGTACAGTCAAGGAACTTTACAGGGTCTTGTCTCAACATGAAGAATTGTTGAATATGGAACCCCTAAGTAGAGCGAGGGCAGGTCGGCTGAAGCGGTTGTTGTTCGCCGCTGAACGTGGTTTGTCTGAGTGCAGAATTTCGAGGGCGTAGTCATGGCAAACGAAAAAAGAAGTAAAACAGCGAATGGAATGCCTCGTCCGGCAGTGACTACAGGACCGATAGACCCCATTAAGACTCGTATTGCTCGTAAGGTAGTCGGAGCAGGTGGTTTTCAGGCAGGTGAGGGTGGGCGTAGCCGTGAAGCCGGTATGCTTATTGACACTTCTCAGGTCGCAGCTCCCTACAGTTCAGGTTACAAACTTGAAGCCTATCGGACATCGTATGCCTACGGTCTAAGTGATCGCACGGGCGCATACGACATTCCAACTTATTTCGTGATGATGAATGAGCAAAACGGCGGTATGCTCTACTGGCCGGTAACTCTTCACGAGAAATATAGTTGGTACAGATATTGGAGTAGGTGCTTTACCAATCCGAATGTTCTAATTACAAAAGAGGATGGGACAGAGGCACCTCTGCATTCTTTCAAGGCTGGTGATAAGGTCATCAACGCTCAGGGAGGAATCACTGAGATTGAAGAGATAACCAGTCAGACATATAAGGGTGATGTGATTCGTCTTGATGTGGAGGCGAATCGTTGGAATGACTTAGAGGTCACACCAGAACATCCGTTTAAGGTATTGCGTGCCAACAGAATACATCGAAAACATTGCAGGATAAGCGACTCCGATGGGATTGAACATCGGGAGACATTTGTTGATATTGATTTTGTACTTGAATGGTTAGAAGCAAAAGATATTCAAGAGGGAGATTGCTTGGTTGTGCCTAGAACTTCTGGCAATCAGGAGGCTTCTTTCTCTGTAGAGTTTGCTCGCCTTATTGGATATTATGCCGCAGAAGGCAATATCAATCTGGACAGGAAGGGAGAACCAGAGGCTGTAACTTGGTCTTTGGGAACTCACGAACCAGACATTATCAATGAGATCAAGGCGTTGTGTTTGAAGGAGTTCGGAGAAGAACCTTCTGAGTATAATTATCCCGCTCGTGAGTCGGCAACCACATTGAGGCTTTGGAATCGTGGTTTCGCTTCGTGGCTTCTTGAAAATTGTGGAACTGGATCACATATCAAGAAGTTTTCGGATAAGGTGTTTCATGCAGATGATGAGTCTGTAAAGCATATCATAGGTTGTTGGTTGAATGGAGACGGAAATAGAGATCATGCCGAAGCAGAAGGGCAGTTGGCAGGAACAACTGTTTCTCCTGATATGGCCAGTCAGTTATATCTTATGATGGTGCGTGTTGGATTGACACCATCTAAGAGAAATTCTCCGACTCGTCAGTTCAATAACACGAGTGAGATTATTGGAACATCTTGGCGGTTATTTTTACCACCATTGGCTGCAAATAGCATCATCGCCTACACAAAATGGACGAGTGTTGACAAGGAATTTAGGCACAGGAAATACAGTCATAACGGCAATTTATTGTTGCCAGTTCGTAAAATCACTCATCGTTATTTTGAGGGTTTAATTTGGAATTTCATGACCAAGGGAGAAAATTACGAAGATCGTACTTTCCTTGTGTATGGAATGGCAACTCACAATACTGATGCCTACATCGGTCGGGCCTTGGAATTGCTGGCAGACTTGCCCATGAGCAAGTTGTCTCTGAATATGCCCAAGGCCGGTGGTAAGCTGACGAAGAAGTTATCTGAAGAGATTCTGGCATTTTTCACCTACCAGTTGGAGGTTCTGAACACATTTGAGTTGTGTCAGAGCATTCTCTGGGAAACGAACATGATTGGCAACACATACATCTTTCATGAGTGGGATACCAAGAAGAAGATGTGGAGTAGGGCCATTATGTTGCCACCGGAAGAGGTATACATCTTCCAGTATCCATTTACGGATAATAAGCGGGTTGAGTATCGGCCACAGCGGTTGATTGCACTCATCAAGGGTCTTGGTAGTGCAGAATCGAGTGAGACTCCCAAGGGCGATTATGATCGTTCGGCGATGAATGAGAAGATCGTAGAGGGAGTGCCGAAAGAAATGCGGCAGATGGTGGAGAAGGAAGGGTGTATTGTTATGGATACGGACCCATTGACGGGTTCATTTGTCCATCATATCGCTCGTCGCCGGTCTCCTTATATGGACTTGGGGGCTTCTGTACTGGAGCGTGTTCTGGTTCCGATGTTGCAGAAAGAGCACTATCGTTACACTCAATTGTCACTGGCAAGTCGCAATATGACGCCGAAGAATCTCATTACGGCTCCAGGATTGATGCCAGAGGAACTGAATGATCTTCGAGTTCAGGTAGACTTGTCTTACATGGACCCGGAATATTCGATTATCACTAATTACGAGGTGACTTGGAATCAGATTGGAGTTCAGGAGCGTTTCTTGGATTTCAGTAGGGAATACGAGCAGATCGAGAATCAGGTCTTTGCGGCTATGGGCGTGACTCGTGAGTTGTTGACTGGTGAAGGTGCTTTTTCTGGTACGAAAATCACAGTCGAGATCATGAATACCATGTTTTTGCTGACTCGTGAAATTCTTAGGAACTACATCGAGAAGCAACTCTTTGTGCCGATTTGCGAAGCACATGGATGGTTTGAAGAGGACAAGAATGGGGCTAAGAAATATTGGTATCCACAGGTCGGATTCAATCGTTTGACCATTCGTGACAACGCTGAAGTATTCGACTCTCTATTCCAGCTTTATTCTAAGGGAAGTTTGCCGGTTGAGGTTATTTACGAGTTGTTTAATCTCAATGCAGACGAGATGCATGCGAAGTTGTTGGCAAGTTTGTTCACGGCCAAGGATGCGACTTTCAATCGGGCAACCGAAGAGGTCAATACCGAGGTTGGACGGGCATTGGTACAGCAGTCGGATGTGGTCAAGAAGGTGGCCGAATATCTTGGTCTGGAATACACTCCACCGCAACAGCAAGGGGGAGGTCAGGAGGCTCAGGGAGGCATGCCGGAGGGCTATGGGGAGGCTCAGACTGACGGAGGCACGGTACAGGAGGGACAGGATCAAGAGACTGGACCAGAGGGCAATGGCCCCGGAAAAGGAGTTGATGAAGGGGCTGATAAAAACTCCGGAAGCGATTCTGGAGATGAGGGTCAATCGGATGCGGATGGGAAAGCAAGTGAGATTGCCAAGAAGCTTCCGGCTGATGCCTCTGATGAAGACATTGATTCTGCCATTGAAAAGGCACATGGTGGCAAATGATGAGTGGAAGTCAGATAATCGGTGGACTTTTATCTGTGACTCGTGAATTCGTAGGAGCAGATGACGAGAGTGGGGTTCGTATTGCTGAAGCCCCACCTCGTCATTTAGTGAAGACCTTTGAGGATGGAACAAAGCCGTTGAGGAAGGGTATTGCCTACAATGACGAGATTGCCTTTATGAATGGAAAGCAGCCTATTTTTGGAAGATTGTGGGGAGATGACAATGGGCAGGGGTGGTTGATCAATACGAGATTTGGAAAGTTTAGAGTCCCCAGAGAGAGAATGCGTCATCCAAAGGGATTCAGCGGACATAACAATCCCGATAGATGAGCGGAGAAAAGCGATGAGTGGAATGATTCTACGGAGAGCACAACTTGACGACAAGTTGAAGCAGCAGATTCGGCAACGGGTAAAGAAACTCCTGAAGCAGAAGGGGACTTCCGGACAGTCGGATTCTGACGATGAATCAGACGACTCAGGGGATACCGAGAATCCAGAAGGTACAGTTTATCTCTTTGATGCATCAGATCATTCTCGTAGTTTCATTGCTATCGAATTCAAAACTCGTAAGGAATTCGAGACTTATAAGAAACAGCACGATATGGCCCCAGGAACTAAGGTCAAGATTTTGGAAGAAGGCAAGTCTAAGGGCAAGCAAGACGACGATAATGGTTCAAAAAAGCCATCTAAGGATGACGATAAGGGAAGTAGGAAGCCATCTAAGGACGAAGAAGAAGTTCAGGATCATGGCAAGCAGGATGAGGGTAGCAAGTCAGAGTCAGGCGAGTCTGATTTGCTTCATCATTCGCATCCGGCCAGAATTCCAGAGGGCATGCAACGTAAGGTCGCCATTAAGGACAGCTTGATTGAAGAGTTCGGTTCAGAGGCAAAAGATTGGAAGGTTCATAGTTTAAGTCCTACTCAACTAACTTCCAATGTTACAATTAAGTTTCCAGAGGGTGAAGAGAAGAAATACGGGCAACTTTCTCCAGATGAAAAGGCTAGGGTTGATAGGGCAATCAGTGAGGGATTAGCTGCATCCAAGGGCATGGGAGATTATACGAGCGTCACTCCTGCGGCTTTCCAGTATAACAAGGAAACGAATTTGGCCAGGTATGACGATACAAGTGTCGAAGAGCCGAAAAATGATAGTACGGAACCAGTCACAAGTGAGAATGTTGGCGAATTTTCTACAACATTAAGGGAGAATGGCAGGACATTGTTGAGGAAATATGCCAAAATCATGTCTTCCACTTCTCGTCCGATGGCTGAACATTTCGTGGATGATATGGCAAATACGGTCACAGAAGGTGTTCGAGATGGTTCTCTTTCGGATGTTAGTCAGCAGGATTTAGATGCTTTCGTCGGTGAGACGGTGAAGAGGATGTTGCATCAGGAGGTTGAGACTAGGCGGAGATCATTGGGAGATCACGGGGTTCGTCATGTTGCGGGTAATTGTCGCAGTATGATGTCAATGTTTCAGGAATTGCAGAGTGGTGGAATCAAGATCAATGGAAAGCAAAAGTTGGAAGGTCTGTCGATTATGGCAGATCACGATATTGGATACACAGTCGGAGAGGCGGCGACTGTTGCGGCGGCTGGAAAGAAGCATAAGCAATTTTCGAAGGACATTGCGGATCAAGAGAAGGATCGTTATGACAAAATTTTTGGCAAAGAGGATGGGGACAAAATGCGTGGAATCATTGCAACGCATGATGATCCTATTTTCGACTGGGAAAGCGATCCAGTAGGGTCTTCAGTACGATTGTCCGATAATGTCTCTCTCTTTGGCGATGAGAAGGTTCAGGATTTGTTTCTTCGTAGTCCCAGGGCCACAGAATTGGCATGCAAGTTGAAGTTGGCGGCTACAGCAAAGCCAGAGGATAAGGATTTGCAGGACGGGATCAAGAATCAGCTTCATGAGGTGGTTGACGGAGGCGAGTTTGAGGATGCCGACAAGGATTCTCTGCACTCCTCCATTGACGAGATGAATGAGGGTAAGTTCAGCACCACAACGGACATTTTGAGTCGGTTTAGTGGTGATTTGAAGGGATTCAAGTTTGACTCTGACAAGAAGATGATGAATGTCAACATGCAGTATTCATCAGAGGGTCAGATGGTTGATGAATTATTCGGGGATGAAGTGGCATGTAGGCAATTCGAGAAGTTTGCCAAGGATTTGGGTGGATCACCAGTAAGGGGCAAGAGGGGCAATACGAT